>Ga0315534_1000868_pt1 | contig 21241 bp, 18 predicted proteins | sample SalMarSW160240MG_FD_203094 | JGI IMG/M metagenome (GOLD analysis project Ga0315534, IMG submission 203094) | Salt marsh sediment microbial communities from the Plum Island Ecosystem LTER, Massachusetts, United States - Salt Marsh Sediment SW1602-40 ... | reverse complement strand
CCGGCCATGTCAGCATCGGTGATTATGCGATCCTTGGAGGTTTTACCCTTGTCCATCAGTTTTGTACGCTTGGTGCCCACTGTTTTACAGCCATGGGCAGTGTAATTCCCAAGGATGTACCTCCCTATATACTTGTATCCGGGCACATGGCGAAGCCATACGGCCTCAATGTTGAAGGTTTGAAAAGACGCGGCTTCAGCACGGACACGATCACCAACCTGCGACGTGCCTACAAGATCCTGTATAAATCGGGTCTGCCTGTCAAGCAGGCTGTCGAGCAGATATCGGCAATGTCAACGGAATGTCCGGATGTCGCCGACCTTGCGGCGTTTGTCGAGGAATCCACTCGCGGCATTATTCGATGACCCGGTATATCGGGCCTGTTCTACCGGCCATCCTGATCAGTCAATTCCCTGTTTTGACACTGAGCGCTGAACGACCACATGACCAGGCACAGCGATATCCGGGATGTTGCGGATAGGTCTTGTAGCGGGCGAGGCCTCGGGAGATCTGCTGGGGGCAGGCCTGATACAGGCTATCAAGGCACGTAATCCCGACGCTGTATTCGAAGGAATCGCCGGCCCGCGTATGGTCGAGCAAGGTTGCACTGCGCTATTCCCAGCTGAAAAACTCGCTGTAATGGGGATCGTCGAAGTGTTGCGACACTATCTTGAGCTGAGGCGTATTCGTTCGCAACTGATCCGGCACTTTATCAGCGACCCGCCTGATATATTCATTGGGATCGATTCCCCCGATTTTAATCTCGGTCTGGAAACCAGATTGAAGGCGGCGGGCATACCTACGGTCCATTATGTCAGTCCTTCGGTGTGGGCATGGCGCGAGTATCGCGTGCGCAAGATCCACAAGGCGGTTGACCTGATACTGACATTGTTTCCTTTCGAAGAGGAGTTTTATTGTAAATATCAGATACCGGCGAGGTTTGTCGGCCACCCGCTGGCTGATCTCATTCCGCTCAATAATGACGCCCATGAAGCGCGCAGAGATTTGGGATTACCCGAGGACGGGGTCATCGTGGCACTGCTGCCAGGCAGTCGCACCACGGAGCTTCAGCAGCTCGCAGCTTTATTTGTCAAAACAGCTGCCTGGTGTCATGAGCGACGACCACAATTGTTCTTTGTGGCGCCGTTTGTCAATACACAAACCCGTGAAATATTCCAACAGGCTGTTACGCAACATGCGTCCGGGTTACCCGTGACACTGGTTGATGGCAAATCACGACAGGTCATGATGGCGGCCGATATCGTATTACTGGCGAGCGGCACCGCGACACTGGAGGCGTTGCTGTTGAAGCGACCGATGGTGGTTGCCTACCGTCTGGCACCGTTGAGTTACTGGATAGTGACACGATTATTGACAATCAGGCAATATGCCCTGCCCAACCTGTTGGCGGGTACGACATTGGTGCCTGAATTCATCCAGGACCGGGCGACAAAGGAGAATCTTGGCGGCGCAATACTGGAATATCTGGATAATCCCGCGTCGGTGGCTGAATTGACGCGGCAATTCGAGATTATCCATCGCATGTTACGGCGGCAAGCAAGTGACAACGCGGCGCAGTCCGTGTTGGCGTTGATCGACCGGTGATGATATCTTGTTTCCAGCCAAAGCTCCTGCAAATAACTATGATTATGAAGTCGCATCATGTCCGGGGTTGATCGTTCACTGGTTGCGGGGGTCGACGAGGCGGGGCGTGGGCCCCTGGCGGGACCCGTCATCGCCGCCGCGGTGATCCTGGATCCGGATGTCTCCATTGACGGTATCACGGATTCCAAGCTGCTTCCGGAAGCGATGCGCAACAGACTGGAACTGGAGATCAAAAGCCGCGCCCTGGCGTGGGCAATCGGCAGGGCGGACGTCGAGGAGATCGATAACCTGAATATACTGCAGGCGACCATGTTGGCCATGCGGCGCGCGGTACAGACATTGACGATACGACCCCGATTGGCGTTGATCGATGGAAATCGCTGCCCAGACCTCGATGATTGCAAGTCCGAGGCGATAATTAAGGGTGATCAATCAGTTACCGCAATAGGCGCAGCCTCCATCCTGGCCAAGGTGGCGCGGGACAGGGAAATGGTGCAGTTGGATTCACGCTACCCCGGCTATGGATTCGCCCGTCACAAGGGGTACTCGACCCGGGCGCATATCGATGCCCTGAACAGGCTGGGGGCCTGCCCCGCCCACCGAAGAAGCTATGAGCCGGTGCGTATCATCTTGTCCGGCACGCTTATTTCATGCGGGCCGGAGGCACAATAACGCCGGTGCATGTTTACCCAAGTACTATGAATTCATTGCTGTTCGGCACATATTCAGATCATGATTTCAAATAAATCGACAACTCGCGACCGGCATTCGCCTCCGTTAAAATAGTGTAATGTCAAATTCCTTTGTTCATCTTCACCTGCACAGTGAATATTCCCTGGTCGACAGTTGTGTCCGCATACCCGCCTTGATTGATACAGTAGCCGGATCGGGCATGCCGGCTGTCGCAGTGACGGATCAGAGCAACATGTTTGCCATGGTCAAGTTCTACCGGAGCGCACTGCGACGGGGAATCAAACCGATCGTGGGCGTCGATCTATGGGTTCTGAACGACCTCGAACATAACCGGCCTGGACGCCTGATCCTGTTATGTCAGAACCGACAGGGTTATCTGAATCTGACGCGTCTGGTGTCACGCAGTTATATCGAAGGGCAGCAACGCGGTACCCCGGTTGTGAACAGGGATTGGTTCGAGGGGGCCAGTGAGGGCCTGATCGCACTGTCCGGTGGACATGAAGGGGATATCGGCCAGGCCTTGATGGCGGATAACAAGGACCAGGCACAGGCGTTATTGCAACACTGGCAAGCGCTTTTCCCGGACCGCTTTTATATCGAATTGCAGCGTACTGGTCATGAGCAGGAAGACATCTATTTGCCGCTCGCGCTGCAATTGGCCACAGAAGCCGATGTACCGGTTGTGGCGACGAATAACGTCAGATTTCTGGTCTCTGATGACTTCGGTGCCCACGAAAGCAGGGTCTGTATCCATGACGGCCGCACGCTTGAAGACCCCCGCAGGTCGCGTTTGTATACCGAGCAACAATATCTGCGCACACCGGAGGAAATGACTCGACTGTTTGCAGATATCCCCGAGGCACTCACCAACACTGTTGAAATAGCGAAGCGCTGCAATCTGCAACTGAGTCTGGGTAAGAATGTGCTGCCTGATTTTCCGGTTCCCAAGGGACAGACCATCGAGTCCTATTTCCGTGAACAGGCCCGGGAAGGACTCAAGGCACGCCTGAGGGCAACGTTTAACGGGGTATCCAGCCAGGAGCAAGAGCAGATCGGCCACTACGAAACACGACTGGCCCATGAACTGGATGTGATCGTGAACATGGGTTATCCCGGTTATTTTCTGATCGTGGCTGATTTCATCCGCTGGGCCAAGGAAAATGACATACCCGTAGGACCCGGACGGGGTTCGGGCGCAGGCTCGCTGGTCGCATACACGCTCGGCATCACCGATCTTGATCCCATTCGTTATGATTTGCTGTTTGAACGATTCCTGAATCCCGAGCGTGTTTCACTGCCTGATTTTGACATCGATTTCTGCATGGAAGGGCGTGATCGGGTCATTGAATATGTTACCCGGCGTTACGGACGAGAGCGTGTATCACAGATCATCACCTACGGCACGATGGCGGCCAAGGCGGTGGTTCGCGACGTCGGACGAGTATTGGGACATCCGTACGGATTCGTTGATCAACTGGCCAAATTGATCCCGTTTGAACTCGGTATTACCCTCGACAAGGCGTTGGCAGATGAAGATCTGTTAAAACAGCGTTATGACGAAGAGGAAGATGTCCGCACCTTGATTGACCTTGCCCGCTCACTGGAAGGGCTGGTGCGCAATGCCGGCAGACATGCGGGCGGTGTCGTTATCGCACCTTCAGACCTGACAGACTTTACCCCATTGTACTGCGAGCAGGGATCGTCAGGTACCGTAACGCAATTTGACAAGGACGATGTGGAGGCTATAGGTCTGGTCAAGTTCGACTTTCTCGGCCTGCGTACCCTCACCATCATCGATCATACCATCAAGGCTGTTAACAGGACACGCACAGCAACGGGTGAAGCACCACTCGACATCAATGAGATACCGCTGGATGACAAGGAGAGTTATGACCTGTTAAAGCGGTGTGCAACGACCGCTGTATTCCAGCTGGAATCCCGTGGTATGAAGGAACTCATCAAGCGCCTGCAGCCTGATTGTTTCGATGAAATCATCGCCCTGGTTGCATTGTTCCGTCCCGGTCCCTTGCAGTCAGGGATGGTGGATGATTTCATCAACCGCAAACACGGTGCACGAGTGGACTATCTTCATCCTGCCCTGGAACCGATTCTGAAACCCACCTATGGGGTCATCCTTTACCAGGAACAGGTGATGCAGATTGCGCAGGTCCTGGCCGGCTATTCACTGGGTCAGGCAGACCTGCTGCGGCGTGCGATGGGTAAGAAAAAGCCGGAGGAAATGGCCAAGCAACGGACTGTGTTTCTGGACGGTGCCAGGGAAAAGGGCATCAAGGCACATACAGCGGAGCATATCTTCAACCTGATGGACAAGTTCGCCGGCTATGGATTCAATAAGTCGCATTCCGCAGCCTATGCATTGATCGCCTACCAGACCGCATGGCTCAAGGCGCATTATCCCGCTGCCTTTATGGCAGCCGTGTTGTCCTCTGATATGGACAATACGGACAAGGTCATGATGTTGATTGATGAGTGCCGTACGATGGGTCTTGCCATATCCCCTCCCAATATCAATACCTGTGAATATGAATTTACCGTCGGTAACGAAGCGACCATTTTGTACGGTCTCGGTGCCATCAAGGGGGTCGGGTCTGCGGCGCTGGAAGGTATTCTGGCGCAACGTAACGAACACGGACCGTTCGAGGATCTGCTTGATCTTTGCAGCAGGATCGATTTACGCAGGGCCAACCGCAGGGTATTGGAGGCATTGATCAAGTCGGGTGCGCTGGATGTGGTCGACAGCAACAGGGCTCGCTCCATGACGTCGCTTACGACGGTCTTGCAGATGGCCGAGCGCCATATACGTAATCTGGCCGCCGGACAGGATGATATGTTCGGCAGCAGCGGCGCACCCTCTTTGAACAGGATCCAGATGGAGGACACCCTGACGGAACCGGTGTCTGAGTGGAGTGAGCAACAACGTCTGCAGGCGGAAAAGGAGACACTGGGGCTGTATCTGACCGGTCATCCCATTGAACGTTATACACGGGAACTTTCCCAGTTTGTGACAACCCGGATAGCTGATCTGAAACCCTCACAGGATCAGTCGGTGATTGTCGCAGGCCTGGTAGTGGCCTTGCGAACCCTGCACAGCAGGCGCGGTGACAAGATTGCCTTTGTTTCGCTCGATGACAGAAGCGGCAGGCTCGAGCTTGCGGTGTTTGCTGAAGCCTATCAGCGTAATCGCGAATTGCTGGTAAAGGATCGCCTGCTTGTGGTGGAGGGAACGGTGAGCATCGATGAATATTCAGGTGGTTTCAGAATGAGTGCTGAGAATATCTATGATATTGATCGTGCCCGCGAGGTCTTCGCCAAGGGGCTTGAAATCGATGTTGAACAGCTGCGTTCGGCAAACGGATTCATCGGATCACTGGCCGAGGTTTTGCACCCCTTTCGTGAAGGTAATTGTCCTGTGTGGATCAATTACCAGGGTCAACATGCGGCCGCGCGCATGGCGTTGGGACAGGAATGGCGCATCCATCCGACCGATGAGTTATTGCACCGTTTGACAGAAGTCGCGGGACCGGATAACTTCAGAATGGTGTACTAGATCTGCAGTGTAACAGGAGCCGGCGAAAACAGTATTTATGCAAGAATCTGTCAAGAAATTTAACATGAAACAGAATTTTCTCGATTTTGAGCAACCCATCGCGGAGCTCGAGGCGAAGATCGAGGAGTTACGCTATGTCGGCAGTGACAACGAGATCAACATAAACGAGGAAATCGTCCGTCTTGAAACCAAGTGCAGGACGATGACGGAATCGATTTTCTCATCACTCAGCGCATGGCAGGTATCACAGCTGGCACGTCATCCACAACGGCCGTATACGCTGGATTATATCGAACGTATTTTCAGCGAATTTACCGAATTACATGGTGATCGTAGTTTTGCCGATGATCCGGCGATTGTAGGGGGGCTTGCAAGGATTGATGACAGACCGGTCATGATCATCGGTCATCAAAAAGGCCGTGATACCAAGGAAAAACTCAGGCGGAATTTCGGCATGCCCCGTCCGGAGGGCTATCGCAAGGCATTACGCCTGATGAAACTGGCAGAACGATTCAGGCTCCCCATCCTGACTTTTATAGATACCCCCGGTGCATATCCCGGCGTGGATGCGGAAGAGCGGGGGCAGAGCGAGGCGATAGCACGCAATCTCATGGAAATGTCCGGTCTCAAGGTACCGATTATATGTACCGTCATCGGCGAAGGGGGTTCAGGTGGCGCATTGGCCATCGGCGTGGGTGACCGGGTGCTGATGCTGGAATACAGCACCTATTCGGTGATCTCGCCGGAAGGATGCGCCTCGATTCTCTGGAAAAGTGCGGATCGGGCCTCCGATGCAGCGGAGGCGATGGGGATCACTTCGAAAAGACTCAATGAGCTCGACCTGATCGATCAGGTAATCAAGGAACCCCTGGGTGGCGCACATCGTAATATCGATGACATGTCACAACGACTCAAGGATGTCCTCAAGGAAACGCTGTCTTATCTCGACGGAATCGCACTGGATAAACTGATCAACATGCGCTATGACCACCTGATGAAATACGGCCATTACAAGACCCGTCAATGACACATTTCTCGCCCCAACAGCTGTTGGCGGCACTCAAACGTATTCCGAATGTCACCCGTTATCTGGTCGCATACAGCGGCGGTATGGATTCGCACGTGTTGTTGCATGCCTTGACTTCGGTTCGCAGTGATCTGGAAACCGATATCGATGTCGTGCATATCAATCATGGCCTGAGCCGGGATGCGCATGTCTGGTCGCAACACTGCCGTTCGATTTGCAATACATTATCCGTCACATGCCATGTCTATGAGGTGAACGCTGCTCCCGAACCGGGCGATAGTCCCGAAGCAGCAGCCCGTAGGGCACGATACTCCAGGCTCGCGGACATCGTCCAGTCCGGGGACTGTGTGCTGACAGCACATCATCAGGATGACCAGGCGGAAACCGTATTACTACAGATGTTACGGGGTGCGGGTCCGCGCGGTCTGGCAGCAATGCCTGTGTATACGGAATTTTCTCAGGGGTTGCTTGCCCGTCCGTTACTGGCGTTTACACGGGAAGAGCTGCATGGCTATGCGTTACGGGAGGGACTGCGGTGGGTTGATGACAATAGCAATTTTGACACCGGCTATCAGCGAAATTTTTTGCGCCATGAGGTATTGCCGTTATTGAAATCGCGCTGGCCTTCCATGGCCAGGACACTGTCACGCACGGCCGATCATTGCGCCGATGCCATGCAACTTATGGACGAGGTCGCCTCCATGGACCTGGACAGGATTCGCGGCCTGCAATCGAATACCCTTGATATTACAGCCTTGACAGCGCTTGCGGCACCGAATCAACGCAATGTATTACGATTCTGGTTCAGACAGCTGGGCATGGAGATGCCGGAGACGTTACAGCTTGATCGCCTGCGTCATGATGTGATGGAAGCCGGCGAAGACCGGATGCCGCTGCTGGCCTGGTCGGGCAATGAAATACGCCGATATCGCGATGTATTGTATGCCATGCCGGCCCTCGATGGCTTCGATCCGGGGTGTATCCTGGAATGGGACATGACCAATGGTCTTGATCTGCCGGCGGGCATGGGACGGTTATACGCAATACAGGTGAATGGCAGGGGATTGAATGCCGCACTGTGCCGTTCCCGGGCAGTTACGGTCAGGTACCGGCATGGAGGAGAACGTTGCAAACCCGTTGGCGACAAGCATACACGTTCTATAAAGAAACTTTTTCAACAGCACGGAATACCACCATGGTGGCGCGACAGGATCCCGTTTATCTACATCGGTGACCAGCTGGCCGCAGTGGCAGATCTCTGGCTCTGTCAGTCGTGTCAGGCCGGGCCCGGTGAGTCCGGTCTCGAGATTCAATGGTTGCCGAAGACATAACGGGAGATGGGACGAGCTGAAAAAGATGATACCAATAGATTTCTCTAATATTACAAAGTTACATTGAGGAAACACTCCGGATCTGGTACCTTAGAATCCCGTCCTGATAGTCATTTTTTCCGGAATTTTTCATTTAGGTTTCATGACCAAATATATATTTGTAACAGGCGGTGTCGTTTCTTCATTGGGAAAGGGCATCGCTTCCGCCTCATTGGCCGCGATTCTCGAGGCGCGGGGTCTGAAAGTTACCCTGATCAAGCTTGATCCCTACATAAACGTGGATCCCGGGACGATGAGCCCGTTTCAACACGGCGAGGTCTACGTGACTGGAGACGGTGCGGAAACGGATCTTGACCTGGGTCATTATGAACGGTTTGTTCGCACCACGATGGGTAAACACAACAATTTCACCACCGGCCGGATCTATGAGAACGTCATCGCAAAGGAACGCCGTGGTGATTATCTGGGCGCAACAGTACAGGTTATCCCCCATATTACCGACGAGATCAAGCGTTGTATCATGGTGGGGGCAAACGATGCCGATGTTGCCCTGGTGGAGATCGGTGGTACCGTGGGCGATATCGAATCCCTGCCGTTTCTCGAGGCGATTCGTCAAATGGGCATCGAATTGGGCCATGAAAACGCCCTCTACATCCATCTAACCCTGGTCCCCTTTATATCCACTGCCGGTGAGATCAAGACGAAACCGACCCAGCATTCCGTCAAGGAACTGCGATCGATCGGAATCCAGCCCGATGTATTGATGTGCCGGGCGGATCGTCCTATCCCCGATGATGAGCGGCGAAAAATAGCCTTGTTTACCAGCGTCCAGGAAAGGGCGGTTATCTCCGCCATCGACGTCAACAATATCTACAAGATCCCGCTGCTGCTGCACAAACAGGAACTGGATGCCATCGTCGTCGAAAAGCTGCGTCTGGATGTGCCTGAAGCCGACCTTCATGAATGGGAGGAGATCAATCAACGGCTCGAACATCCCAGGGACACGGTGGAGATCGCCATCGTGGGAAAATATATCGGTCTGACGGATTCATACAAATCCTTGTCCGAGGCGCTGATACACGCCGGTATCAGGACACAGACACGGGTCAACATCAACTACATCGATGCGGAAGACATCACGCATAAAGGCACCAATTATCTCGAGGGTATGGATGCCATACTGGTGCCCGGCGGTTTTGGTGAACGCGGTATAGAGGGGAAGATCGAGGCCGTGCGGTATGCGCGTGAGCACAAGGTGCCCTATCTGGGGATCTGCCTGGGTATGCAGGTTGCCGTCGTCGAGTTTGCACGCAACGTAGCGAATATGGCGGAGGCCCACAGCACCGAGTTTGATCCGAATACCCCTTATCCGGTCATCGCTCTGGTCGAAGAGTGGACCACCGCGGAAGGGGTAGTTGAAAAAAGATCGCATGACTCCGACAAGGGTGGAACCATGCGCCTTGGTGCCCAACAATGCCGGCTGGCTCAACACACCCGCGCCCATGGGATTTACGGCAAGGATGTGATTACAGAACGCCATCGCCATCGTTATGAAGTCAATAATCGCTTCGTCGAATTGCTGCAAAAGGCGGGCCTGGTGATCTCCGGTAAATCGATGGACGACCAACTGGTTGAGGTCATCGAGCTGAAGGATCATCCATGGTTTGTCGCCGCGCAGTTTCATCCGGAATTCACCTCCAATCCGCGCGACGGTCATCCCTTGTTTACAGGATTCGTACAGGCCGCGTGTACCTTCCAGGAAACCGGCAGGAATCGGATGAACAGGCCGGAAACATCACCAAGGCGACATACGACCAGTGTGCCATGATCGATAATTCCGTTGACAATATTGTATCGCTGCATCCGCTGATAGCCGTCTTTCCGGTTCCGGAAATACATCCGGGATCCCGGTTAACAGTGTATCGTCCGGCTTCCCAGGTATCATGTCCGGTTAGCGTATGAGATTATGTGGATTTGAAGCCGGGCTGGATCAGCCGCTGTTCCTGATCGCCGGTCCCTGTGTCATTGAGAGCGAACAGCTTGCCCTGGATACAGCGGGGAAGCTGAAAGAAATGACCGACCGGTTGCAGATTCCGTTTATCTACAAATCCTCCTTCGACAAGGCCAACAGGACGTCCAGTGCCAGTTATCGCGGACCGGGTATTGAGCAGGGCCTGGCGATACTGCAGAAGGTCAAGCAACAGATATCCATACCGGTGCTGACCGACGTGCACGAGGATACCCCCCTGGAAGAAGTGGCTGCTGTGGTGGATGTACTACAAACACCAGCCTTCCTGTGCCGCCAGACTAACTTCATACAAAGCGTCGCTCGCCAGGGTAAACCGGTGAATATAAAGAAGGGCCAGTTTCTGGCGCCGTGGGACATGAAGAACGTCGTAGAAAAGGCCCGCGAGACAGGTAATCATCACATCATGGTCTGCGAACGTGGTGTATCTTTTGGCTATAATTATCTCGTTTCGGATATGCGGGCATTGATGGTGATGCGCGATACCGGTTGCCCGGTGGTATTTGATGCGACCCATTCCGTTCAACAACCGGGAGGCAAGGGCAGCGTGTCCGGTGGACAAAGGGAATTCGTGCCGTTGCTGGCGCGTGCTGCGGTGGCCTGCGGGATTGCGGGACTGTTTATGGAAACGCATCCTGATCCTGCAAAGGCATTGAGTGATGGACCCAATGCCTGGCCGCTGGATCACATGCAAAGATTGCTGAAAACGCTCAAGGTGATTGACGAGGATGTCAAGGGACTGGGATTGATCGAGACAGAGATTTCATGAGCCACTGATCATCCTTCGCTCAAGCAAGTTCTTTCCTCATAATGCTTGAGCAATATAAATTGAATATTCTGTCCTGTATGGAAGATGTGGATGCAGCCGAATGCTGAAAGTTTTGTCATTGTATTGTTATACGTTCATGTTAAAAGTGAGGAGAAATGTCGAAGATTGTAAATATACTGGCCCGTGAAATTATCGACTCGCGCGGCAACCCGACGATTGAAGCGGATGTCATCCTCGAGGCTGGTGCAACCGGCCGTGCGGCGGTACCTTCAGGGGCTTCAACCGGTTCATACGAGGCGATCGAGTTAAGGGACGGGGATCCCAAGCGCTATAACGGCAAGGGCGTGCGTCATGCAGTGGGTAACGTCAACGGTGAGATCCGTGCAGCCCTGCTGGGTCAGGAGGCGGGTGACCAGAAGGCCATCGACCAGATCATGATCGACCTCGATGGCACGTATAACAAGGCGCGCCTGGGCGCCAATGCGATCCTGTCCGTCTCGCTGGCCACCTCACGCGCGATGGCGAAAGAACAGGGTGTACAGGTGTTCCGTTATCTGGGGGGTGACGGGCCGTTCAAGATGCCGGTGCCGATGATGAATGTCATCAATGGCGGCGTCCACGCTGAAAACAGTATCGATATGCAGGAATTCATGGTGATGCCGGTCGGCGCCGGCAGCATGGCGGAAGCGGTCCGCATCGGGGCCGAGGTTTTTTATTCGTTACGCAAGGTGCTGTTGAAAAGAGGTTTCAATACGGCGGTTGGCGATGAAGGCGGATTTGCGCCGCGCCTGTCTTCCAATGAAGAGGCCATCGAGGTGATCCTGGAAGGCATAGAAAAGGCCGGCTATACACCCGGAGAGGATGTCTATATCGCGCTTGACCCGGCCAGTTCGGAATTCTACAAGGACGGACATTATCATCTGAGGTCGGATAAATTGCGTTTAACCTCGGATGAATATGTGGATTTTCTGGAAGACTGGGCGGATCGTTTTCCCATTCTGTCGATCGAGGACGGTATGGCGGAAAATGACTGGGACGGCTGGGCAAGATTGACGGAACGACTATCCAAGCGGGTTCAGCTGGTGGGTGATGACCTGTTCGTGACCAATACCGAGCTGTTGAACAAGGGGATAGAACGGGGCGTGGCCAATTCCATCCTGATCAAGGTCAATCAGATCGGCACCCTGACGGAGTCACTGGCGGCGATCGATATGGCCAAGAAGGCGGGTTATACAGCAATCGTTTCACATCGTTCGGGAGAGACGGAAGATCCCTATATCGCCGATCTTGCCGTAGCGACAAATGTCGGACAGATCAAGACCGGTTCCATGTCCCGTTCGGACAGGGTTGCAAAATATAACCAGCTGTTACGGATTGAGGAATTGCTTGGTGATGCTTCGCGTTTTGCCGGTCGCAGTGCCTTCAAGATGTTTTCGGATATTAATTGATACATTGCCGCACAGGACCTCATAGTACCGCGATCAGATACAATCAGATTTGCCATGGAACAGGCGCCAGCTCAGGTGATAAACTCCCGGGTGTCCGGCAGATGGCAGGTTTACAGGACGGTTATCACATGATCAGTCGTTCATCATGAAGACACTCATATATATCATGGTTGTTCTGGCCGTGTTACTGCAGTACAGGTTATGGTTCGGTGATGGCGGTATCGTCGATGTATGGAATCTGCACCACGCTGTTGAGGAACAGAAACACGAAAATGCAGTTTTGACGGAGCGTAACAAGGCGCTCGAGGCCGAGGTCAAGGATCTCAAGCAGGGAATGGATGCAATTGAGGAACGGGCGCGCAGCGAGCTCGGGATGGTGAAAAAGGACGAGACATTTTTCCAGACGGTCGAAGAAAAATAAGCCATACATCATAATGATCTTTCTCCATTCATAGGGAGAACAGGAAATCAAAAACATCCATGCCATTGAACGGTAAGAAACTATGGGCCGTCGTCCCCGCCGCCGGTATCGGTACGCGCACAGGTGGGGAAACACCGAAACAATACCGTGAAGTCAACGGCAAAAAGGTCATCGAACATATACTGGAAAGGCTTGCCATGCATCCGCGCATTGCCGGTATAGTTGTCGCGATTTCTTCCGGCGATAGCCACTGGAAAACCGTCACCCTGCCGGATAGCACTGCAGTGGTCGCAGTGGAAGGTGGTGCCGAAAGGCATCACTCGGTACTGAACGCCCTGCACAGACTGTCACAGATGATTGCCGCGGATGACTGGGTGTTGGTACATGATGCGGCGCGTCCCTGCATCCGTCAGGATGATATCGATAATCTGATCAATTCCGTTATCGATCACCCGGTCGGCGGTATTCTCGGCGTACCCGTATCAGATACCATGAAGCGGGTGAATGAAACCCATCAAATCGTGGAGACGGTGTCGCGCACAGGTTTGTGGCACGCCCAGACACCCCAGATGTTCAGGCTGGCAGCCCTGACGGCGGCGATCGAACATGCAATGCAGACCCATGCACCGATCACGGACGAGGCTGGTGCGATGGAACTCCAGGGCCTCACGCCGTTGATGGTAGAAGGGCACAGGGACAACATCAAGATAACGGAACCGGATGATTTCATGCATGCCGCACTATATCTGCAACAGCAAACAAGCCGGGCGGATCTATGAGGATCGGATTCGGCTTTGATGCCCACCGCTTTGAAACTGGTAGAAAACTGGTGCTGGGCGGTGTCACGATACCGTTTGAAAAGGGTTTGTTGGCGCATTCCGACGGTGATGTGGTGATCCATGCACTGTGTGACGCCCTGTTGGGAGCGGTCGGACTAGGTGATATCGGCGGGCATTTTCCCGATTCTAGTGGTGACTACACCGGAATCGATAGCCGCATACTGCTGCGCAATGTCATGGACAAGATCTCGGAGGGGAATATGGCGGTTGCAAATGCAGATATCTGCGTGATCGCCCAGGCCCCCAGGATTGCCCCTTACATCGCCGACATGAAGACCTTGCTAGCATCCGATATCGGAGTTGACGCGGCACAATTGAACATCAAGGCGACGACTACCGAGGGGATGGGGTTTACCGGCCGTGGGGAAGGCATCGCCTGTTACGCGGTGGCATTACTCGAACAGACGTGATCACAGCCACGTTATTGACGGTGTGAAAGCGTGGGATTATATATTGCGTTTAACCAGTGCGACACGCCTTTCGTAGGCCTCACGCACGATTCGGATATCCTCGAGAAACATCGGTAGTTCATCCAGCGTCAAGGCCTGAGGACCATCCACCAGTGCCTTGCCCGGTGCGGGATGAAAGTCCACCAGCACCATGTTCGCACCGGCAATGATTCCCTGGGCGGTGACATGCATGATATCCAGAATACCATCGGGATCGCTGTCGCGGTTGCCAACGGAATGTGAGGGGTCAATGCATACCGGCATGCGGGTCAGCCTCTTGATGGCGGGTACATGGGCAAAATCGACAAAGTTACGATGCGGATCCCCCATATTGGTTTTCATCCCGCGAAGTCCGAATATAACCTTGCGGTTGCCCTCACTCGCCAGATATTCGGCTGCATTGAGTGATTCCTCCAGCGTGATACCAAAGCCGCGTTTGAGCAGGATGGGAAATTCCTGTTGCCGCCCGACATGTTTGAGCAGCTCGAAATTCTGGGTATTGCGGGTGCCGATCTGCAGCATGATGCCGGTCGGATTCCCGGTTTGTTCCAGCGCCTGCCTGATTTCCACGATATTGTCTTCATGCGTGATTTCCATGGCTATGACCTTGATGCCGTATTTTCCGGCCAGCTCGAATACATAGGGCAGACACTGCTTGCCATGGCCCTGGAACGAGTAGGGATTGGTGCGAGGTTTATAGGCACCCATGCGCGTACAGACCTGGCCGTTGTTCTGTAAGGCCTGCATCATTTTTTCGACGTGTTCCGGGGTGTCCACCGCGCACAATCCGGCAAAGACATTCAGGTTATCCTGGCCGAAATGTATGCCGTTGTATTCAAATGATGTAGACCTGTTGTCATCCTTGTGCCTTCCCAGGACGCGGTATTCCTCGGAAACCCGCACAACCCGTTCGACACAGGGGAGGTTCTGCATGTCCTCGATATCCAGTGACTTGGTATCCCCGACCAGATAGATCTCGGTCAGCGTCTGTTGTGTGCCGACCTCCTGGTGGACGCGTGCCTGGATGGCAGGCAGGTTGGTGAGATGTTCCATCAGCCGGCGGTATTCGGCACCGCGCTTGTCGATATCGGGTTCAAGGATCAAGATCATGTGTTATTTCCGTTTGCTGAAATGTGCATAAATTTAATCAATGGAGACGTATTGTAATGTCATTTTCCATCCCTGCCATCAATCTTTCATCCTCAGGGTAAGGTCCTGGTAGCTGTCAATGCGCCGGTCACGCAAATAGGGCCATAATCGACGGACATCTTCATTCAGTCCAAGGTCGATCTCGACGACCAGGTTTGCAGGCTGGTCCGTATCTGCCATCGCCAGTATCTCACCCTGCGGACCGCAGACGAAACTTGAACCCCAGAAATCGATACCCGTGGTGTGATGCAGGGTATCGTCTTCATGACCCGTGCGGTTACATGCCGCTACGGGCAAACCGTTGGCGATTGCATGTGAACGTTGAATAGTGATCCAGGCATCCCGCTGGCGCTGTTTCACTTCGTCTGCATCCGTTGAATCCCAGCCGATAGCCGAAGGATAAAGCAGAATATCCGCACCCGCCAGGGTCATGAGCCTGGCGGCTTCGGGATACCACTGATCCCAGCAGACCAGTACACCAAGCCTTCCCGCCGAGGTATCGATCGGCGTGAATCCGGTATCGCCCGGGGTGAAATAGAATTTTTCATAATATCCAGGATCGTCGGGGATGTGCATCTTGCGGTATATGCCGGCAATTGTCCCGTCGGCTTCGATCACCACGGCAGTATTGTGGTAGACACCCGCCCGTCGCCGTTCGAACAGGGATGCGACGATGACTACGTTCAAGTGCGATGCAAGCTCACCGAGCTTTTCAGTCGTAGGTCCCGGGATCGATTCGGCCAGGTCGAAACAAGTGACGTCTTCATTCTGACAGAAATAGAGACTATTGTGCAGTTCCTGTAACAGCACAAGCCTTGCACCCTGTGCGCATGCCCGGTTGATGCCCTCCATGGTCCGCCGGAGGTTGGTGTCGCGGTCATCCGTGCAGGCATGCTGGATCACTCCGAGTTTGAGTCGCTGCGATGTCGGCATCTGCTAGCAGGGATTATATGGTTGACGACAGTTCATGACAGGATTGTAAATGAAAATACCGCAAGCATGTAACTATCGTGTGTCTTGCCGGGTTGCAGAGATTCCAGTGAATAGTTGCATGGTTATGCAATGCAGGCTGCCGTGCTGGGTGATCAATGGCAAACAATTGATGCCGATGATATCCCTGCCGGGGAAGCACGCCCCCAGTCTTTCCAGCGCAATGGCGTCATTGTCATCTTCATAGACGGGTACCAGCACCGCCCCATTGATGATCAGAAAATTGGCATAGCTTGCGGGGAGCTGCGTACCGTCGGCATCATATTTCGGCGCCGGTACGGGAAGCGGGACGAGATGATAGGGTTTGCCCTCCGCTGTCCTGAACGAATCCAGTTCGGCCTCCATCTGTCTGAGTTCGTCATAATGCCCCTGTTTCCTGTCATCACAGCTGGTATAGGCAATGGTTTCCCGGTCACAGAATCTGGCGAGGACATCCACATGGCTGTCGGTATCATCGCCCAGCAGCATGCCATGATCAAGCCACAGGAGACGCTCAATCCCGAAAATTTCCATCAGAGATGATTCGATCCGCTCACGGCCGAGGTGAGGATTACGTGTAGGTGTCAACAGGCATCTGGAGGTGGTCAGCATGGAGGCGTCCCCGTCAAAGTCAATACTGCCGCCTTCAAGTACCAGATCGATGGTTTGCAGAGGGACTGATCCAAACCCGCCCAAGGCATGCAGGCGATCCGTTACCTGGTTATCAAGATCATTAGCGAACTTGCCGCCCCAGCCGTTGAACGTGAAATTCAGCAATGTGCATTTACCGTTCTTCAGGACCGTCAACGGGCCATAATCACGTGTCCAGGTATCGTTGGTGGGTATGGAGTAAATATGGATGCGTCGCATCTTCACGGCGCTGTGTTCAAGCAATTGTCTGATGTGATCACAATGGTCCTGATCCCGGGCGCAGATCACCACATCCTCATAGTGAGTGATGTGACGGCACAACTCTATATATACCCGTTCAGCCTCCGGGAGTATCGACGCCCAGTCACTATGACGATGCGGCCATGTCATTAATATCCCGTATTGCGGTGACCACTCAGCAGGGGTATGGCGTGCCGGATGCTTTTGGCTCACAGATGCTCAAGCACCGTGTAATTACTCATGGGCCACGGTGTGGATGACATACTGACGTTCGAAATAGACCGTATAGCGGTCATAGATCCAGCGGCTGATGGGAGGGTCGCCGATAGCGGGCAGTTTTTGATTTGGATGACCGAACTGTTCTTCGACCTGCTGCATGGTCATGCCTTTCACAGGGATGGAGAAGGATTTGTCGGAAATATCGCCTGTCCGGGGCATGTTCAAGATCTCCGCATGGCCGGTCACGCCCGCAATCAAACATGCAATGATGACAAGGGTCTTGAGTGGTCTGTACATCGATTACTCCCGTCTCGTCAGCAGCAACAAATATTACCTTGCTATCGTAGCGATTAACTGCGGTTAAAAAAAGTCTTTTCCGGGCTTATAAATCCGGAACGGGATCAAGAACCTTGTTCCGAAAATCTGACGCAATTACGACCATCGGATTTGGCGCGATAGAGAGCCATATCCGCCTTCTGGAAAAGGGTTTCACTGTTATCACGCATGGCGTAACAGGCGACGCCGAGACTGGCCGTTAAGGGGAGGGTGAATTCACCGTAATTGCATTCGAGTGATTCTATGGTATGACGGATACGTTCGGCCAGCATCAGTGCGCCTTTTTTACCGGTGTTGCTCAGCAAGACCAGGAATTCCTCTCCGCCAAAGCGAAACAGCATATCCGAGCTTCTGATACAATCGCTGACAGCTGAGGCTACCGCCTTGATAGCACAATCCCCCGCGGCATGGCCAAAGCCGTCGTTGATCTTTTTCAGAAAATCGATATCCAGTGCAATGAGTGATAACGAAGATCCATGCCGGCGTGACAGCTCGATTTCGCGGATCATGGAAGTATTCATTGCATTACGGTTATTGACGCCGGTCAGGGGATCCTTGAGTGCGGCGATCAGTGCATTTTTATACATGATGGCATTACGCAACGGATAGACGAGACTGCATAACAGGTATTCGAGCATGACCGTCTCATTAGAAGTGAATTTCTTGTTGCGCGTAATCGTCAGTTGTCCGAGCGTTTGTTCGGCGGTAACCAGTTGATAGGTACAGGAATGTCGTGCTGCGCCGCCAAACCTGATATTGATGTTTTGCGCCTCATTTCTGAAGGCGATGCTTTTGTGTGGTACCAGGGAGTTGATCTCGGTCGAAAATGTATTGATCAGATGATTGAGATCAAGCGTCATCTGCAGGGTACTGACAAGTTGCAGAGCCTTGTTAAGGCCGTCCTTGCCTGCTTCCGCCGCGATGAAATCGGACATCGAGGCAAGGTCGCCTTGTCTTAAAATCTGGTCACTGCCAAGATGTTGTCCATGTGTCTGTAACATAACAGTCCTGTTTTGCAATGTATCTGGGCAAATAATTGCATCATTTATGCCAAAAGATACCGCTTTGCCATTTAACTGTCTGATATGACAGCCGATCATTGCGCTACGAAACCCCGATGGCTATTCGTGAAAGTCTATATGCTATTGATTATAAATATATAATAAGGGAAGTGTGGAGATGGCAGTCAACCACGACCGCATTCAGGATGTGTGGATGGATTTCAGAAGTCTGTTCCCGGTTCCAGTGGCGGTGAAATGCAGACGATTGCCGGGCAATAGGGTATCTAGCTTCAACCGGTTGGATAGTTATCTACATCGTCAATTGATTGGCGTGGCGATGGGGTATTTCATTTAAGAATAGATCAATATACACTTCCGGTGTTTCCTCCCCCGCTGTATTTCCTCCCTTAGCAAGTTTCTCATTCGTCGCAAATCTATTAACCGGATTGCCTGGCGATCCATGACAGGTGACTTTTTATGACCTTATCTTCTAGCGGAGAAGTGCATGACCATTCGCGCCAACAGATGCGTGAGATAAAACAATACGTCATCAAGAATGATGTCGACCTGATCAAGACTCTTTACAAAAAAAAGGATTTGCCCGATGTGTACCTGGGTGAGATCCTGCTAAGGGCCAATGTCATCAATCGGCAGCAGCTTGATGATGCCTTGCAGAGACAACGGCGACGGCAAGGCAAACATCTCGGCCGTATCCTGATCGATCTGGGGATCGTGACCATGGAGCAGGTCAATTTTGCACTCGCCAGAAAGTTCGGGATCCCTTATGTCAAGCTGGAGGATTACCGGATCAGTCCGCATATCCTTGACAGGATACCTGTCGAACTCGAACTGCAGTACAACATCATGCCGTTGGGGGAGATCGACGATATCCTGATCGTCGCCATGGAAAATCCACTGGATATGAGTATTATCAGCGCGTTGCGTTTCAACACCAATCTGAAGATTGAACCGGTGATGGCATCTGCACGCGATATCACCCTGATTCTGAGCAAGCATTACAGCAAGTTTGATGAGGACCGGGCACTGGAGGATTCCGGTTTCGAAGCTGTGAACAATCGCGTCGATCACCAGGATGCGGCCGGCATGATGGAGGTTGAGGCAAAGAAAAAACCGATCGTACGTCTGGTAAATTCCATCATCCTGCAAGGTATTATGCGCGGCGCATCGGATATCAATATTCGCCCCGAGGCGGACCGGATCAGTGTCTATTACCGTGTAGACGGCAAACTGCAGTTTTCCCGTAACCTGCACAGGTCCCTGCTGGCATCGCTGGTGAGTCGTATCAAGATCATCGGTCAGATGGATATTTCGGAACGCCGTTTGCCGCAGGATGGACATGCCCGGCTGGAGCGTGGTAGCAAGACAATCGATCTGCGCATGTCAGTGATCCCGACGGTCAATGGTGAAAGTGTCGCCATTCGCATCCTGGACAAGGATGTCGGTTTGAAATCGTTCACTGAACTGGGCCTGAGACAAAGAGAACAGCATCGGGTCAGGCATATGTTATCCAGATCTCACGGGCTGTTGCTCGTAACAGGGCCGACTGGTTCAGGTAAGACCACCACCCTGTATGCCTTACTCGATGAGATCAAGAAGGATAATCCTCATATACTCACCGTCGAGGATCCGGTTGAATACGACATGGCGGGTGTCGAGCAGGTGCAGTTGTTACCTTCGAAGGGATTTACCTTTGCCGGCACCTTGAGACATTTTTTACGGCATGACCCCGATGTCATCATGGTGGGTGAGATCCGTGATCACGAGACGGCGGCGATTGCCAACAAGGCGGCAATGACTGGACACCTCGTGTTGAGTACTCTGCATACCAACGATGCATCGTCAACCATTACCCGGTTACTGGACATGGGAATAGAGCCCTATCTGCTGGGTGCGACACTTCTGGGTGTGATTGCGCAACGTTTGATTCGCCTGAATTGCCCGCATTGCCTGCAACAGGATCATATCGAGGACCGGATTCGCAGGCGTTTCCAGGTTGCGGAATCGGATGTCCTTTACCGCGGCAGGGGTTGCCCGTCCTGTAACAAGACCGGTTATCGCGGACGTACCATGATCAGCGAGGTTTTGGCAATAAGCCCTGAAATACGTGAACTCATCAATGCCGGCTCATCGGCGCGCAAGATTGCCCACATGGCACTGCAACAGGGAATGACGCGCCTGATCGACAACGCGCTGCATCATGCAAGGCAGGGCAGGACCTCGCTGAATGAGGTGATGTCGGTCAGGTTGTAATGACATCAAGCTCGGAGGTGCAATGCATCACTTGCATCGATGATATGTCGGGCAGCACGGATCCCGCTGCGTACCGCGCCCTCCAGGGTCGCGGGGTAGTCCGTTGCGGTAAAATCTCCCGCAAGCAGACATCCTCTGACGGGTGTAACTGTGGACGGACGGATCAAATTGATACCTGTGCGGCATAAAAAGGTGGCCCTTCTCTCCCTGACGACATACGTCTCTGTCG
>Ga0315534_1000867_pt1 | contig 21253 bp, 20 predicted proteins | sample SalMarSW160240MG_FD_203094 | JGI IMG/M metagenome (GOLD analysis project Ga0315534, IMG submission 203094) | Salt marsh sediment microbial communities from the Plum Island Ecosystem LTER, Massachusetts, United States - Salt Marsh Sediment SW1602-40 ... | reverse complement strand
GGCTGCCGCCGAGAAAGCCGCCGCGGAGAAGGAAGCAGCGTTGAAGGCTGCCGCCGAGAAAGCGGCGGCGGAAAAGGCGGCGGCGCTGAAGGCCGCGGCAGAGAAGGCCACGGCGAACAGCGCGGTTGGCGACAAAGTAGCGGCGCTGCAGGCAGCCGCCGAGAAGGCGGCGGCGGAGAAGGAGGCCGCGTTGAAGGCTGCCGCCGAGAAAGCGGCGGCGGAGAAGGCGGCGGCGCTGAAGGCCGCGGCCGAGAGAGCGGCGGCAGATAAAGCGGCGGCGCTGAAGGCCGCGGCCGAGAAGGCGGCGGCAGAGAAGGAAGTGGCGCTGAAGGCCGCAGCCGAGAAGGCGGCGGCAGAGAAAGCAGCGGCGCTGAAGGCCGCCACCGAGAAAACTGCGGCGGAGCGGGGCGGCGGGCGAAAGCTCGCGCTAGCGGCAAGGACAGGCCTCGGCGAATCCGCAACGGAGCGGGCAGCGGCGGCGCCAAAAGTTGAGCAAAGACCCGCCAAGTTTCGCGGTCTCTTTGTCGGGATGCCCTCGGATCAATTCGCCGCGGCGATCAAGGAACTCGGCTTCGACATGAAGCTGCAGGTGTCTTCGTATCAATCGGGGGATAGCACGGAGCATCACCTCTTGCTGGAGGTCATGGCCAAAGGCGGGGACAGGCCGTTAATGTATGTGGACGTTCGCAACGAGGCGCCGTTGTCGGAGAAATTTGCCTCCCTTTATGGGCTGAAGGTGCTCGATAAAGCATCCGATTACACGATCTTTTCCGGATTAAATCCGCCGCAGCTGCCGAAATTCACGGTGCGACGCCTCGTTTTCTATCCGGCGTTCTTTGACGCAACGGGCACGAGCGGAAAGGATTTCGGGCGAACGCTGCTCGACAAGTATCGTTTCGTCGGCGCCAAGTTGCGTGACGGGGCGAAAACCGATCAATGCGATCAATGCCTGGTCGGGCTGCTCAACACGGGTGAGGCCGTGACGCTGAGGCTCGACAGCGACGGCCACTGGGCCTTGGAAGTCGAGGAGGCGTCGAACGACTTCGCCAAACATTTCCGTGCGCCCAAGCTGTAGCGGAAAGCCGTAAGCTACTCGCCGGGGTCGGTGCTCGCCGGCCGGCCATCATTTCAATGCGGCCGGGCGTTGCGATAGGCCCATTCTGGGGGCGGACTTTCCGTCACCGCTGCGTTTCCGCCGCGCTAACCCGCTTTCCCTCGCGTCCCCGCAGCGCCGCGGTGGTGAGCCGGCGGACCTCCGTTTCGAGCGTGCGGGCGAAGGCCTTGCGGTCGGAGTTTGCGCCGAAGGCGATCGGCTCGCCCCAACTCACCACGGCGTCGAGCGCGCCGCGGCGCACCACGGTCCGCAGATGCGGAAACAGGTCGAGGTCCCCGTACCAGGCCGTAAGCGGCCGGTGCTGGCGCCCCATAGGCAGGCCGTGGAATCCGACATAGGCGATCGACAGCGGCTGTATCAGGATGTGCTCGACATGTCCTGCGGCGGCAAGCGCATCGCGCGCCGCACCGATCAGCGCGCTGCGGAACGGCAGCACGCGGTTGCCGTCGCTCGACGTGCCCTCGCCGAACAGCACGACCGGATCGCCGTCGGCGAGCCGCCGCGCGATCTCGATATTGGCCTCCGGCGTCTTGTGCCGGCGCGTGCGGTCAACGAACACCGAGCGCTGCAGCTTTGCGAACAGTCCGAACAGCGGCCAGGAGGCGACCTCGCGCTTGGCGACGAACGCGACCGGGGCGAGCGCGGTGATCACCGATATGTCGATCCAGGACACATGATTGGAGACGATGAGCAGCGGGCGCTGCGACGACGGCGCGCCGATCACCTTGATGCGCACCCCAAGCAGCGCGCAGACCAGCCGGTGAAACAGCGTCGGAATGCGCCGCTGCATCGGCAAGGAGAACCGCACTGCGATCACCTGGAACGGCAACAGGATGGCGATGGCGGTGACGATCCCCGCGCCAGCGAGGATGAGGCGCAGCATCAGCTCTTTGCCGGCTCGTCGAGCGGAACCGCGTATAGTTCGAGCCGATGGTCGACCAGACGATAGCCGAGCTTACGTGCAATCTCGCGCTGGAGCCGCTCGATCTCCTCCGACTGGAACTCGATCACCTCGCCGGTGCGCAGATTGACGAGATGATCATGGTGAGACTCGCGGATTTGTTCGTAGCGGGCGCGGCCTTCGCGAAAATCGTGGCGCTCGATGATGCCGGCGTCTTCGAACAGCTTCACCGTGCGATAGACGGTTGAGATCGAAATATGCGGGTCGATGCCGGCGCAGCGTCGGTACAATTCCTCGACGTCGGGATGGTCGGCCGATTGTGCAAGCACGCGGGCGATGATGCGCCGCTGCTCGGTCATGCGCATGCCTTTGGCTACGCATTGCGCCTCGATATTGGTCGCGCGCTGCTCGGTCACGAGATGCTCCGCCGTTACTTTGGAAAAGGCCCGACGATCATAGGCGAGAAAAACTACGTCCATCGCGCCGCTCAGGCAAGATCGCGCCGCAGCACGAGCGCAGTGGCGGGGGAGCCCAGCGCCGGCCGGAAATATTCCTTCCGGCGGCCGATCTCGCGAAATCCGGCCGTCCGGTAGAGCCGCCGCGCGGCGACGTTACCCTCATCGACTTCGAGGAAGACGCGCCGCACGCCCAGCCCGGCGAGTTTGCGCAGATGCAGCGTCAACAGCCGGCCGGCGAGGCCGCGCCCGCGCCGGGCGGCGGAGACGGCGACCGAGAGGATTTCCGCTTCGTCGGCCGCCCGCCGCGACATGATGAAGCCGGCGAGTTCGCGTCCGAAGGCCGCGCGGTCGACCATCACGCTGCGGTCGAGCAGCAGCCGTTCGAACTCGGCCTCGCTCCAGCCGCGCTGGAACGACCTTGCATGAAGATGGGAGAGGGCGGCGCTGTCGCGTGGGCCCGCTTCCGATAGCGCGGCCTCGCTGGGGCCAAACCATCTGCGGACCAGAGCGATCATCGGCGCGACAGGCGAAACGCATCCTGCGGCCGGGCGTTGGCGTTGCGCAGATAGAGCGGCTTCGGATGCGGGGTCGTCTCGGCCGCGACGGCTCCCAGGCGCGCGACCCAATCGATGTCCGGCGCCGGCGTCGCCTCCACCAGCAACGGCTGTGGCTCGCCGGCCAGCCAGTGAGCGTGAATGAGTCCGGCGCCCGAGCCGACGATGCGGGTCGGCGTTCCCGAGGCAATGCGGACCGCCTCGCGCAGCCCCGCCACGCGCGGCGCGATGATCGCGCGGCCTCCGCGGCCAATCAGTTGAATATAGAGCTGCTCATTGCGCGCATCGATCGCTGACAAGAGCGGATTGGTGTCGTCGGTGGCGATATGGGGCGCGGCGAAGGAGGCGAGGGTGGTGAGTGCGACGATTGGCTTGTCGGCGGCGAGCGCGATGCCCCGCGCGGCGGCGACTCCGACCCGGATCCCGGTGAAGCTCCCGGGCCCGATCGTGACGGCGATGCGGTCGAGCTCAGCGAACTCCAGTTTCGCCTCGCTCATCACCCGCGCGATCATCGGCAGCAGGGCTTCGGCGTGGCCCCGCTCCATCGCCTGCGATTGGTGGGCGAGTATACCGCCGCGGTCGAGGTCGAGCAGCGCGGCGGAGCAAGCCGCTAGCGCGGTATCAATCGCCAGTACGCGCATCAGATAGGTCAGCTCCGGTTGCCGGCGCCAATGGCGGCGCAATCCCGCAACCTGCCGCCCCGGAAGGAAATGCGCAAGCGGCCCTGTGGCCTGGGAAGCGAGGAAGCAACTCAGCGAACTAGGGAATTCCAAGGTGGGCGAAGGGTGCTGACCCGGCTTTCGTGCTCATGGTGAGAAGCGCAGCGGAGCCGCTCGCGACATGCGGGGGCCGGCATTTTCAAATCCACCCCCGTGAAGGATCTTTCACGGGGAGGATGAATTTGTAGTGGGACAGACGAACATGGCCGGGCGCATCGTCCGGCACGTGAGCCGGTTAACTCACACTGGCCGGACCTCGACCACCTCCGGCACGTAGTGGCGCAGGAGGTTCTGAATGCCGTGCTTGAGGGTCGCTGTGGAGGACGGGCAGCCGGAACATGCGCCCTTCATGTTGAGATAGACGACGCCCTCTTTGAAGCCGCGGAAGGTGATGTCGCCGCCGTCATTGGCCACCGCCGGACGCACCCGGTTCTCGATGATGTCCTTGATGATTTCGACGGTCTCGGCGTCCTTCTCCTCGAAGAACTCGTCCTCGCTGCCGGCCTTGACCGGGGCGTCGCTTGTCAGGAGAGGTGCGCCCGACATGAAGTGCGCCATGATCGCGCCGAGGATCGCCGGCTTGAGCTGCTGCCATTCGCCGCTCGCGCGCGCGATGGTGATGAAGTCCGAGCCGAAGAAGACGCCGCTGACGCCGGGGATATCGAACAGGCGGGCGGCGAGCGGCGACTGCGCCGCCTCCTCTTTGTCGCGAATATCGAGCGTCCCATGCGGTAGGACACTGCGTCCCGGCAGGAACTTCAAGGTGGCCGGGTTAGGCGTGGTCTCGGTCTGGATGAACATGACGATCTCCTTGTCCGCGGTTCAAGGCCGCGGATGGACGGTATAAGGCATGACATGTGCCTTCGACGCGCGAGCGTCAACCGCTTTTCGGCCCTCGCCGTCAGCTTAGGGCGTCGAGTTCCTCGTCGCTCAGATGGGCCGGGACGATCCCGATCGGGATCGGAAAGGATCCTACCGCCTTGCTCAGGCTTGATACCAGCGGGCCCGGGTCATCTTTTTCGAAGCCGGCGGCGAGAACGAGCACGGCGATGTCCTCATCGTCGTCGATCAGCTTGAGAATCTCCTCGGCGGGCTCCCCCTCGCGGATAATTCGCTCCGGCGTGAGGCCGGACACCGCCTCCGCACGCGCGGCGAAGCGGGTCAGCGCCTCGTCGGCCGCCTCCTGCGCCTCCGCCTTCATGATGTCGGCGACGCCAAGCCATTGCTGCGCGCGGTCCTTCATCTCGATCACGCGCAACATGATGACGTCGCCGCCGGTGCGAGCGGCGCGCCGGCTCGCATAATAGACGGCGCGGTCGCATTCAGGCGTGTCGTCGATGATCACGAGGAATTTCGGCTTGTGTCCAGTCTCGTAACTGCGGCGCTTTAGGCTCATGGATGTCTGTCGGCGGTCCCCGGTCCAGCCGCCGTCCGGCGCGCATGCTGCCACGGGCGGCATTGTGCGCACAAGACGGGAGGCTCGCTATGCAGCGGTTGCATTAATTGTGGTGACTGCATCGGACGGCTCAACGTCGCACGAATCCGACAATGTCTTTGACCGCCTTCATGGTTTCGGCGGCGATCGTCTGCGCGCGAGCGGCGCCGTCGGCGAGCACGGAATCGATGTAGACCGGGTCCTGGACCAGCCGTTTCATTTCCGCCGCGAGGGGGCCGAGCTTTTCCACCGCGAGATCGACAAGCGCTGACTTGAAAGACGAAAACTGCGCGCCGCCGAATTCGGCAAGCACCTGCGCCTTCGGCACGCCGGCGAGTGCTGCGTAGATGCCCACGAGATTGTCGGCCTCGGGCCGCGGCTCGAGCCCTTTTTCCTCCCTCGGCAGCGGTGCGGGATCGGTCTTGGCCTTGCGGATCTTCTGCGCGATCGCGTCGGCGTCGTCGGTGAGATTGATGCGCGAATAATCCGATGGCTCGGATTTCGACATCTTCTTCGAGCCGTCGCGCAGGCTCATCACGCGCGTCGCCGGACCAGCGATCAGCGGCTCGGGCAACGGAAAGAACGTCTCGCCGAAACCATGCGCCTTGATCGAGGCGGCGAAGTCGTTGTTGAATTTCTGCGCGATGTCGCGCGACAATTCGAGATGCTGCTTCTGGTCCTCGCCGACCGGAACATGGGTGGCGCGGTAGACCAGGATGTCGGCGGCCATCAGATTGGGGTAGGCGAACAGGCCGACGGAGGCGTTTTCGCGGTCCTTGCCCGCCTTCTCCTTGAACTGGGTCATGCGGTTGAGCCAGCCCATGCGGGCGACGCAGCTGAACACCCAGGCGAGCTCGGCATGCTCGGCGACCTGGCTCTGATTGAACACGATGTGTTTCTTTGGATCGATCCCGGAGGCGAGAAACGCCGCAGTCACTTCCCGGGTGGCGCGCGGCAATTCGGCCGGGTCCTGCCATACCGTGATGGCGTGCAGATCGACTACGCAGTAGATGCAGTCGTAGCTGTCCTGCAGGGCGACGAACCGCGCAATGGCGCCGAGATAATTGCCGAGGTGGAGGTTGCCGGTCGGCTGGACCCCGGAAAAAACCCGTTCTTTGAACGTCATCGCGCCACTCCTTGCATTGCGCGCGCGTGCATGCCACGGCGGGGCGTAGCAGCGCAAGGGGCGTTGAAAGCGCGCGCCGCGCCGCTATAGTGCAGCCATCTCCATTCGGCCCCTCTCAACGCGCAAGCTCCACATGGCAGCCCTCCACTTCGACGTGCTCGGTATCGGCAACGCGATCGTCGACGTGATCGCCCGCGCCGAGGATGATTTCCTCGTCAATCACGGGATGCACAAAGGCGGAATGGCGCTGATCGACGAAGCGCAGGCCGAGGCGCTTTACGCAAAGATGGGCCCAACCATCGAGGTGTCCGGCGGCTCGGCCGCGAACACCATTGTCGGCGCCGCGAGCTTCGGGGCGCGCGCGGCCTTTGTCGGGAAGGTCAAGAACGATGACCTCGGCCGCATCTTCACCCACGACATCCGGGCCGCAGGCGTCGCCTTCGATACCCCGCCGGCGATCGACGGCTCCTCCACCGGGCGCTGCTATGTGGTCGTGACGCCGGACGGCGAGCGTACGCTCAACACCTATCTGGGCGCGGCGCAGGACCTGCACCCGAGCGACATCGACCCGGAGGCGGTGGCGGCCTCCGCGATCACCTATCTCGAAGGCTATTTGTGGGACCCGAAGGACGCCAAGGACGCTTTCCTCAAGGCGGCGAAAATCGCCCACGGTGCCGGAAGGATAGTGGCGCTCACGCTATCGGATTCGTTTTGCGTCGATCGCTGGCGCGACGAGTTCCTCGGGCTCATTCGCGGAGGCACGATCGATCTTCTGTTCGCGAACGAGACCGAGCTGCACAGCCTCTATCAGACGAGCGATTTCGCCACCGCAATCGCCGCGTTGCGCGCCGATGCGCGGCTCGCGGTGGTCACGCGTAGCGAAAAGGGATGCATTGTCGTCACCCGCGAGAACACCCAGGCCGTGCACGCCGTGCCGGTCGAGCGGGTGGTGGACACCACCGGGGCAGGGGACCTGTTCGCCGCCGGGTTCTTGTTCGGACTTGCCCGCGAGCTTGCGACCGAAGATGCGGCGCGGCTCGGCGCCCTCGCCGCGGCGGAGGTGATCCAGCATCTGGGGGCGCGGCCGGAGACCTCGCTCAAGGCGCTTGCCCAGGACAACGGGCTGCTCGGCTGAGGCTTCCGGAAAGCAAGCGTAGGCCGGATTAAGCGAAGCGAAATCCGGGGGTAAGATTTGAAATGAGATCGATTTCGAGCGACACGTCGACTACGTCCACTTCAACCCGGTCAAGCATAAGCTGGTGAGGCGGGCGCGCGAATGGCCCTATTCGTCGTTCCACGCCTGCGAGCGGAGGGGGTGAGCCTGGATTTCGCGGAGTTCACCCTCGGGCACACCGAAGGTGCGATCCGAGGGCTCCATCCAGGATATTTGCTATGCGAATCTGATAAGGTCGCTCTCATGCCGAAGGAGAATCTCGGGCCGGGCAGGTGCGTCCATTGCCTGAAGGAGGTGGAGGAGCGCGAGCCTGACCATGTCTTTCCGAAATCATGGTACCCGGATTCGACGCCGCCCGATCTCGAGAAGTGGCAAATGCCGAGTTGTAAACTCTGCAACAGGGACTACGGGAAGCTCGAAGAGGACTTCCTCAGCAAGGTCGGGCTCTGTCTCGACCCGCACGACACGGCCTCGGCGAGTATTGTCCAGAAGGCACTCCGTTCGTTGAAGCCTGCCGCGGCGCGCAATCCGCGCGACGCGCAGCATCGTCTTGGGAGGGGAAAGCGGATTCTCGCACAAGCGCTTCAAGGCCATCAGATTCCCGACCACGGCGTCTTTCCCGGTCTCGGCGACCGATGGCCCGAGATACCGGGCGAGCGTACGGCCATCCTCATTCCAAAGAAGACCTTTGAGCGGATTACCGAAAAGATCGTGCGCGGCATTTTCTTTGTCGAAGACGGAATCTTTATCGAACCGCCCTACACCATCGACTGTTACGCACTACCCGAAGAGGGAATCACGCCGTGGACAGCTGCACTCGGTCGATGGGGCAAGGTCTACGCCCGTGAACCCGGCATTGTCGTACGCCGGGCTGTGGCGCATGAGGACGGCGTAAGCTCACTCTTCGAAATAACCTTCTGGAAGCAATTCAAGACCTACGCGAGCGTTTCGAAACAAGCGTGAGGAGAGCAAGCAAGCGTATCAAACGTAGCCCGGATGGAGCGCAGCGCAATCCGGGGTCTCGTGCGCGGGGATGCAGTCCCGGATTTCGCTACGGCTCCACTGCCGGATTCGTTTTGCGTCGATCGCTAGCGCGAGTGCAGAAACGGGCTGGCCGGGCGAAAGTAACTAATTGGTAAGCAATATTGGTTACCGATCAGTGAACGGACGGGGGGCATGACACTCGCTCCGTTGACGCAGTCGTTCCCGCTGCCGGGAATGTCCTGATCGGAGCAGGCCATGGGCAAGCGCAAGGGCAATTCGAACTTCGATCCCGGCCAGGACGAGCTCGATCTTGGGCCGTCCGAAGAGGGGAACGGGACGGTTCCGGCTCCGAATGAAGCCTCGTTCCGCGGGCGTGCCCGGCGAATCACGGCCAGCGATGCGGCGAGTGCGCATGGCGGTTGCCCTGGCGCCGGCGAGGATGCGGACGATGGGCGGATCGCCAATCTTCCGGCCTTTGCGATGGATGGCGCATGGTATGGCGGCGGCATGCCCACCGGGTTCACGCCGGTTCGGACCTTTCGCCTCAAGCGGCTCATCCTCCTCGGGGCGATCGTGGCGTTTGCCGCCGCGGTGGGCGCCCTCGCGGGGTCGCTGGCGGTCGGCGGGTTAGGCGCGAGCGGCAATCGGGGGGCGGCCGCCGCGGCGCCGCTCAAGACCGCGCTCGACCGCATGGAGCAGCAGCTTGCCGCGCTGCGCACGAGCGTGGAGACCTCGACGCAGGATATGCACGCGCGCACCGCGCGCATCGCCGAGCGCCTCGATCGAAGCGAGCGCGCGCAGGCCGAACCGACGCAGAAACTCGCCAAGATCAGCGATGCGATCGATCGGCTGGAGCGCCGCAGCACGCAAACGGCTCAGGCCGTCGCAGCAGCTTCGCCGGATGTCACCGGCGCCATCGGCGCTCCGGCGGGGGCCAAGAAAACGTCCATCGTCAACGGCTGGTCGCTTTACCAAGCGCGTCACGGAATGGCGCTGATCGAGGGGCGCGACGGTCTCATCCAGGTGGAGCCGGGCGACACGCTGCCGGGGCTCGGCCGGGTGGAGAAGATCCGCAAACAGGATGGCCACTGGGTCGTGGTGACGTCGCGCGGCCTCATCGTCGAGCGCTGATCTAGCGAGCAGCTTCTCGCGATCGATTCCAATCGACGGCCTCGGAGCCGCACGGGTGGTTGCGCTCGCGCCATTCATTTCAACCGCGCTGTCGCAAGACCGAGCTTGCTCGCCGTCACGCGATCGATCATCGATTTGTGTTCGTGGGGGTCACGCGCCGCCCGTGTCGATGCGCTATGGTCGCCGCACGACCAACGGCATGGAGCGCCCCATGACGCCGGTTTCTCGTATGTTGATCATGTTAGCCGCCGTGGCGGGGCTTATGCTCGCGTCGAGCAGGCACGCCGTGGCGCAAGCGCCGGCGCCGCCCGCGCCGAAGCCGGAGATGATCGCGTCTTGCCCGGGCCTCGTCTCATCTGCGCCGCCGCGCGTCATTCCGGCGGCCTTCAGGCAGGCGGCGCTCGCCGCCGATCAGGTGCGGCTGACCTATGTCGGCCACTCGACCTTCCTGATCGAGAGCCCGCAGCTCGTGCGCATCGCGACCGATTACAACGACTATGTGCGGCCGCCGATCGTCCCCGACATCGTGACGATGAACAAGGCGCATTCGACGCATTACAGCCTCAACCCGGATCCCGGCATCAAGCTCGTTCTGCGTGGCTGGCGCGACGACGGCAAACCGGCCGCGCACGACCAGACTTTTCGCGACGTGCGGGTGCGCAGCGTCGCCACCAATATCCGCACCTGGGACGGCGACGGCACCGAGCGTCACGGCAATTCGATTTTCATCTTCGAGGTCGCCGCGCTGTGCATCGCCCATCTCGGCCACCTCCATCACACGCTGAACCAGCAACAGCTCAACGAGATCGGCCGTGTCGACGTCGTGCTCGTCCCGATCGATGGGACCTATACGCTTGATGTCGAGGGAATGTTGGAAGTCATCCAGGCGCTCAAGGCCCCGCTGATGATCCCGATGCACTATTTCAGCTCATACACGCTCAACCGGTTTCTCGACCGCGTGCGCAGCGACTATGACGTCGAGATTGCCGACACGCCGTCGATCGTGCTCTCCAAGGCGACGTTGCCGGCCAGGCCGAAGTTCTTGGTACTGCCGGGGCATTAGCCTCGCGTTATCACACCGACGCCGGCTGCGCGCCAATTCTGTTCGCAAGGTAGCTTGGCGCCGGCAGATCGACGAACACGCTGTTCGACGGTGGGCTGCCTTGTCCGCTCGCCGCATAGGCGCGCACGTAGTAGCGATAGCGCCGCCCGGCGAGCAGGGTCTCGTCCTCCCAGCGCGTGACCTTGACCGCGTCCTCGAAGCTGACATTGCCGAGATCGTCGCAGCGGTGGACGTCGTAGCGCGCAGCCCCCGGCGCTTTCTTCCAGCGCAACAGCACGGTGCCGGTGTTGGTGATCGTTGCCTTCAGCTCGGCGCCCGCCGGCCCCCACTCCGGCGCGCCGGCTGCGCGATCGTCGGGCGGCGCCTGCAGCGCGCCTTGCGGCCACAGGCTGCAGATCACGCGCGTATGGGTACCGTCGAGATGCTTGCAGACATTGCAGTAGTCGCAGCGGACGATGCGGTCGCGCTCTCCCGCGCGCACCTTGCGCGGCCAGTCGGGGTCGGCGAGCAGGCCACGTGCAATCCCGATGATGTCCACCTTGCCGGCGGCAAGCAGCGCTTCGGCGTCGTCGGGGTCGGAAATCTTGCCGGTAGTCGCGACCGGCGTGTCGTAGCCGTGCGCCTTCACATAGGCCTTGATCTCCGCCGAGAAATGCGCGTGCGGGACATTGGGATACCAGTTGCCCGGCATGCAGCGGTCGCCGGAATAACCGGTGTAGGGGTAGGGGACCTGGCCGGGCGCGTGGATCGCATCTTCGAACTTGCCGCCGACCGACAGCGAGAGATAGGCCGCGCCGAGCTCGGCGAGACGGAGGCCGATCAGCTTGGCGTCGTTGACGGTGAAACCGTCCTTGATGAACTCGTCGGCGAGGAAGCGCACGCCGACGGGAAAGTCCTTGCCGACCTTGCGCTCGACATTTTCCATCACCCGGCCGATCAGGCGCAGACGGCCTTCCAGCGTTCCGCCGTACTCGTCGCGGCGCGGGTTCACGCGCGAGACGAAGGAGGCGAGCGTATAGGCGTGCGCGGAGTGCAGTTCGGCGCCGTCGAATCCCGCCTCGCGCGCACGCGCCACCGCGTCGCCGAACTCCTCGACGATCTGATCGATATCAGCGGGCGAGAGCATGTCGACGGTCTGCCGCCAGCCGGACTTCGCGACCTTGAGGAAATGAATGATCTGCGGCACGACCTTGGAATCCGACGTGTCGTGAATGCGGCGCACGAGGTCGGCGAGCCCGGGCACATAGGCGTCGTCGCTGATGCGCAAGAGCGGGCCCGACTTCGCATGATGGACCGCCATCGCTTCGACCACGATCAGCCCCACCCCGCCCTGGGCGTAGCGGACGTAGCGGTCGGTGATGGGCTCGTTGACGAATCCGTCCTCGCCCGACAGCCGCGTGACCATGGCCGGGACCATGATCCGGTTCGGCAGAACCATCCCTTTGACGTTGAGCGGTTCGAACAGCTTCATCTGCGTTGCTCCGCGATTTTAATTTCGATTATCTCGTACCGCCGCCGCGACGCGCGGGCGGCGCGCGCTACATCAGTTCTCCGCCGTCGACCATGATGCTCTGGCCGTTAATGGAAGCGGCGGCCGGCAGGCAGAGCCAGCCGATCGCCTCCGCCACCTCCTCGGGCTTGATCAGGCGTCCTTGCGGATTGTGCGCGACCAGCTCTTGGATCGCCTGTTCGCGCGTGCGCCCGGTCTTGTTGACGATGTTGGCGATTGTCGCCGCGACGATGTCGGTCTCGGTATAGCCGGGGCAGACCGCGTTGACGGTGACCCCGCTGCGCGCGATCTCGCGCGCGAGCGACCGCGTGAGGCCGATCAGTCCGTGTTTCGCCGCGCAATAGGCGGTGACGTAGGGGTAACCTGTATGGCCGGCGGTCGAGGCGACATTGATGACGCGTCCGCGTCCCGCCTTGACCATCGGCCCGAGCACCTGCCGGATGCAGAGATAGGGGCCGGTGAGATCGACATCGATCAGCCGTTGCCAGAAGGCGCGGTCGGTCTTGGAAAACGGCGCCGCCTCCGCAATGCCGGCGTTGTTCACGAGAATCCGCACCGGCCCGAAAACTTCGGCGGCCTGGGCGAAAGCGGCGGCGATGCGCGCTTCGTCCGTCACGTCGATCGGAACCGCCTGCGCGCGGCCGGAATGCGTCTCGCGCAACCGCTTGACCTGGTCGGCGAGCATGGCTTCGCCGCGCGCCATCAGCGTAACATCCGCGCCGAGACGCGTGAGCGTCGCAGCGATTGCGGCGCCGATCCCGCGCGAAGCGCCGGTCACGACCGCATGTTGGCCTTGCAGCGGTAAACCGCCGGCAGGATCGGTGGCGAATGTCTGTTCGCTCACGTGGCGACCTCCCCCGTTTTGCTTGTGGCCGAAGCCGGGACGTCCATGCGGACGGCGCTCATCTCGGCGATCAGCTTAGCCTCGATCATGCGACGCAGCTCCCGCCGCAGAATCTTCCCGGCTGGGCTGGTGGGAAAAGATGTCACGACCTCCAGCCGTTCCGGCAGTTTGAACTTGGCGATCCGGCGCGCGAGCAGGAACGACTTGATATCGTCCAGCGTGAGCTCGCCCTCGGAGGCCAGCATGACGAAGGCGCATGCCTTCTCGCCGTAGACCGGGTCGGGCATGGCGACGACGCAGGCGTTCTTGATCCGCGAATGGGCGAGCAGGTGATTTTCGACTTCCTCGCAGCTGATCTTTTCCCCGCCGCGATTGATCAAGTCCTTGAGCCGGCCTTCGACATAGAGATAGTCTCCGCGTTTCCGCACCGCGTCGCCCATGCGATAGAAGCCGTCTGCAGTGTATGCGGCGGCGGTCGCCGTCGGCGCCCGGTAGTAGCCGCGAATCGTGTAAGGCCCGCGGCACGCCAGTTCGCCGATCGCGCCGTCAGGCAGCGCGTGCCCCCGCTCGTCAACGACTTTGATCTCGTCGCCCGGCGACACCGGCCGGCCGGAGCTCGTCAGCCGAATCTCTTCGGGATCATCGAGGCGCGTCATGCTGATGAGGCCTTCGCCGGTCCCGTAGCTTTCCTGATAGATGCAATGGAAACGCCGCTCGATGCGGGCGCGCAGTTCGGGCGCGAGCTTGACGCCGCCGCCCATGAACACTTGCAGCGAACTCAGGTCATGCCGTTCCGGCGCATCGCCGGCGAGCCAATTCACCGCCAGCGGCATCGCCGCCGACATCACCGTTACGCGCTCGCGCGCGATCAGGGGAAAGACCGTTTCGGCGCTGACATCAGGCGCGATGACCGCCGTTCCTCCCGCGGCCAATGCGCCCAGCACGCCGGGGCAGCCGAGCGTGTAATTGTGCGACATCGGCAACAGGGCGAGAAAGACCGTCTCCGGGCCGAAGCCGGCAATGCGTCCGCATTGCTGGCAATTATAGACGTAGTCGTTGTGGGTGCGCGGAATGAGCTTGGGAACCCCGGTCGTTCCGCCCGACAGAAGCATCAGCGCGACGTCGTCGGCCGGTGGCGCCATGGCGTCGATCGCGGCGTCCGCGATATGGCCCGACGCCGCGATGTCTGCGAGCGCCAGTTGGCGCGGCCAGGGCTCACCGGCGATGACCGTCAGGCGCAGCGACGGCGATCGGCGCGCGATTTCCGCGGCCGTCGGCCGATAGTCGAAATCGCGCAGGCAATCAGGCGCGAAATAGGCCACGGCGTCGGCGTGCTGGACAAAATAGACAAGCTCGTCCTGCCGGTGCGCCGGCAGCGCCATGACCGGAATGACGCCGATCCGCAACAGCGCGAAGAAGGTGACGATGAGCTCGAGTCCGTTCGGGAGCTGCAGCACGACGCGGTCGCGCGGGCGCAGGCCCGCGGCAGCGAGTCCGGCCGCCAAACGGCGGGTGCGTTCGCCGAGTTCGCGGTAGCTCATCCGCTGGTCCCGGAAGACGATCGCGACTTTGTCCGGCGCGCCGGCGATCACGCGCGCCAGCATCTGCCAGAGTGTGATGTCCTGCCAATAGCCCTTCTCGCGATAGAGGCGCGCAAACTCCTCCGGCCAGGCTGTGCAGCCTTCGAGCATGCGGGGCGTTCCCTCCGTCGTCGGCGCCTGCGCGCGCGACGCTTTGCCATCCGCGCCAGCCGTCCGTGCCGGTTGACGCGCCGATTGTTCAAACTTAAACAAGTTATAGAAGGTTTGCGGCGCCGCCTCCTTGATTCGGATCAAACGGAAGGCCGATCGCGGGACTGCGCAATGGATCGACGCACGATCACAGGGAACTGTTTCGACGCAAGCGGGACTTGCTCTATCGTCTGTCTTATTGGTGGTTCTGGCGGGAGCTTGGTCATGCTGGCGGGGGCGCTTTCGCGCCGGCAGGTCGTGATGGGATCGGCGCAATAGCGCCAGCGCCGTCTTGGGAAGTCGGGGATGGTCAAGAAGGAACTCGCTCGCGGGACTGGGTCGATCGAGGTCGGAGTATGGGTGCGGCTATTGAGCTGCACCAACGTCATCCTTCACCATCTGCGGCGCAATCTGAAGGAGTCCTTCGCGCTCACGCTGCCACGTTTCGACCTGCTGGCGCAGGTCGCGCGTCCGCCGCTCGGCCCCTCGCTCAGCGAGCTGTCGCGAAAACTGCTCGTCACCAAAGGAAACATTACCGACATCGTGGCGCGCCTGGAGGCGGTCGAGCTGATCGAGCGGCGGCGCGACGATGCGGACGGCCGGATTCAATATGTCTTCCTGACGCCGGAGGGGCGTAAACTGTTGGATGATATACTTCCGGTGCACGACAAGTGGATCAAAGATCTCATGCAGGAGTTGAGCCGGGAGGAGCTTGAGACGCTTTACAATGCGCTCGGCGTCCTCAAGGCCGCGTTGAAGCGCATGGATGCGCGCGAGCTCGAGTCCGAACGTTCGCTCGAGAGCGAAGACGACGAATCGCACGCACACGTCAGCCGGTAGCGGATTGCGGGGGCAGACGCGCAGGCGCGCCGCTCATCTCTTGCCGTCGCATTGCGAGCGCGGCGTCGACCGCGGGCATCACCGCGCCGATCGAGAGTTCGTCGAGACAACGGCTGTAACTATCGATGTGCCGCTCGCAGCCCTCAAGCTGACAGGGAAGGCAGGGCAGCGGGTTCTGCACGATCCACACATTGCCGCGCTGTTGGATCGTCCCTGACGCCTCCCACGGCGTCAGCAGGCCGTCGATCGGCCATGGCCCCCACTCGTGCGGGTCGGTCGGACCGAGCAGCGCAACGGTCGGGCAGCCTGCGGCGGCGGAAAGATGCGTCACCGAGGTGTCGGGGCCGACATAGACCGCAGCTCCTGCGATCAACGTAGCGAGGTCGGGAAAGCTTAGCGCTCCGTCGAGCCGCCGCACGGCGGGAAGGTCCGCCCAGATGTCGTCGAGATAGCGGCGATCGGCTTCCGAAGGTCCGCCGGTTGCGACCACCGCCAGCCCTCGCGCGGCGAGTTCCTGGGCCAACGCGCGCCATCCCGCCCTGGTCCATTGCTTGTAGCGGAACATCGGTGCGGCGTGGACGACGGCATAGGGGACATCGGGACGAACGATTTCGCTGCCGCCGGCCGGGCACACCAGTTGGCGGACCCGCGGAATGCCGAGCGCGTCGGCAAGCCGCAACACCTCCTCGACGCGATGCAGGCCAGCGCCCGCCGGGATGCTGCGGGTGAGGGCATAGCGAACGAGGCGTCCGCTGAGCCGCGCGGCGACCGGCGCGACGCGTCGGCGGCCCGCCAGGATCGCGAAATAGGTTGGCCGATCGCCCGTCTGGGTCGATATCGCGAGGTCGTAGCGCCGGAACAGACGCCGCGCGAGCGCAAAGCTCTGCGCCGCAGATGGGCGCGCCGGCATCACGACAACGCGGTCGATATCGGGATTGCCGGCGAGAATGACGTCCGTGCCGGTGAACACGAGGGCTTCAATCCTTGCGTCAGGCCAGGCGCGGCGCAGGCTGCGCATGAGCGGGGTCGCGAGCAGAACGTCGCCGAGCCGGCGCAGCGCGACCACGAGGATGCGCGGTTGCGGCGGAAGGTCGAGGCGGCTCATGACGGCGCCACAGGCGCAAGGTTGGCGGGTGAGCGTGACCCCCGCAGTACGAGGCCGCCCAAGACGCCGACGCCGAACACATAGGTCCAGCCTTGGGTGAAGTCGAACAGGTGCGAGTTGAACAATGACGAGACGATGTTCTGGACGACCACGATAAGCCCGATCCAACCTGCTGTCCCGCCGCCACGAAACAGGAGCAAGTGCGCGACCCACATCGCGACCAGGAGGCCGGTCCCCACGAGGCCCAACTGGATGGCGACGGCGAAGATCTGATTATGCGGGTTGCCGGTCACAATCGACTCGGCGCCGCTCGAACCAACGGCGGTGCGCCGGAACGTGTCGGTAAAAGCCGCCGTTCCATTTCCCAGAACCGGCGCCTGCTCGACCAAGCCGATCGATCGTTGCCAGAAGGCGATTCGCAGCCCGCTCGAGGTTTTCACCTGCCCGGCGCGATATTGATCAATATCGGCCGCGACGACGAGCACACGGCCCCGCAGGAAAGGGGAGGCGCTCCATGCCATGCCGCCGAGCACGAGGCCCGCGAACAACAGCGCGAGACCGCCTTTCCAGCCAGCCCAAGACACCCCCAGCAGCACCAGCAAAACCGGGATGACGACGAGCACGGTGCGGCTCGGCGCGACAAAGGCGACATTGGCGAACAGGATGAGCGCAAGCGCAACCGACAGGGCGGCAAGCATGCGCCGGCCGGCGTTCGCCGTCTCCGCGGCGAGAACAAGCAGGACGAAGGCAGCGATGACGAATTCGCCGCTTTGGGCGATGTAGTCCTTCGCCGGGACTCCGGGCAGCGGATAGGGGGTTCGCCAAGACAATTGTGGCCAAACCGTCAGCGTCCACGACAGCGCGAGCAGGACGAGCACGGAGCCGAGATAGGCGGCAAGCACCTCCCAGCCGCGGTCAGACCGACGAAATTGGGCAAAGAGCAGCGGAATCATCAGGAGCTTGAAATACGGACCAAGGCCCTCAAAGCGCCCCGCCCAACTTGCATCAGCCCACAGGAGGCCGAGGACCGCGAGCGCGCACAGCGCCACCGGCAAGCCGCCTGCCGGCGTCGCGATCTCGCGGCGAATCGTTACGAGATCAAGCGTCGGCAACAGCGCAATCAGCCACAGCACGACGAGGACGCCGGTCGCCGAAGTCGACCATGGGAGCGACACCGCGACGGCGGCGGCGAGCGCGTCGGCCACCGTTTGCAGGCGTTCGCGCTGGACCGTGCGCGCGCTGGTAATGACGTCGATGGCCCGCATCATATCTCGACCGGCTGGCTGGGGGCGACCAGACTCGACAGTCCGCAAAGGGCGCGTATGCGGGTCGCGGCGATCGCCTCGTCAAGCCGGGATTGGTTGACCTTGAGGGACGAGCGATCATTCTCGGGATGCCACAGATGCAGAACGCCGGTCGCGAAACGACCGTCCTTGCGCCGAATGCCGCTGCGGACGAGACGCACGATGATGTCGGAGTCTTCGCGGCCCCACCCGCTGAAGGCGGCGTCGAACCCGTCGACCCGGTCGAGATCGCCGCGGAAGATCGCAAGGTTGCCGCCGCGCGCGCCCTGCCAGCGCGTAGCGTTGATCCTGCGAAGCGCCCCGAGCGGAAACGTCAACAGCGCCGCAATCCGATTGATGCCGCCGGAGAGCCGCCGGCGCGAGATTTCTGCGAGCCCCCAGTTCTCCGGCTCCAGACCATCGGCGAGGACGCGCTCGGTGAGCGCGCGGGAAAGAAGGACGCGGTTGCCGGCGACGAACCAGCCCGGCTCGGCGAGCCGGCGATGCGCAGCGACGAAGTCCGGCCTCGGGATGCAATCGCCGTCGAGGAAGATGCAATAGACGCCGCGGCTGCGCAAAATCGCCCGGTTGCGAATCTCCGCAAGCCGGAAGCCGCGGTCTTCATGCCAGACGTGGGTCAGCGGCACGTCGGTCACCGCCGCCCAGCGCTTGACCGTCTGCGCGGTCTCGGGCCCGGAGCCGTCGTCGGCGACCACGATCTCGAAGTCGCGGTCGGTCTGGCGCGACAGGCCGCGCAGCACGGCGTTGAGCGCATCCGGCCGGTTGTACGTCGCCACGATCACCGAAATCAGGTCAGTCATTCTGTGCGGCCTGCGGGCGTCCGCTACGCCGGAAGGCGCTACTGCCCAGCGCCGACATAGGACACGCGCCAGATCGTGTTGTTGCCGTCCTCGGTAAACAGCAAGGAACCGTCCTTGGCAATGGCGACGCCGACCGGCCGGCCCCAGACCCGCCCGTCGTCGGTGACAAAACCGGTGACGAAATCCTCGTATTCGCCGGTGGGCACGCCGTCGCGCAGGACGATGCGGATGATCTTGTAGCCGGTGCGCTTCGCCCGGTTCCACGATCCGTGCAACGCGGCGAAGGCCTGACCATGATACTCGGCGGGAAACTGCGACCCGGCATAGAAGGTCATGCCGAGCGGGGCGGAATGAGGCTGGATGAGCGTATCCGGTACGGTGACTTTGCCGGCAAGGTCGGGGCGGGCGCCGCGGTGCCGCGGGTCCTCGTTGGCGCCAATATAGTACCAGGGCCAACCGTAGAACGCGCCCTCGCGAATCCGCGTGACATAGTCCGGCGGCAGGTCGTCGCCGAGCCCGTCGCGTTCGTTGGTCGAGCACCACAGTTCGCCGGTCGTCGGCTCGATCGCCATTCCGACGCAATTGCGCACGCCGTTCGCGAAATTCCGGCGGTTCTTGCCCTGCGGATCGAACACAAGAACGGTGGCGCGGTCGGTCTCGCTGCCCGCGGTTGCGCCTATTCCGTGCTCCGCCTCCCACTGACGCCGCGCGAGGTCGCCGAGCTTGCCGCCTCCCTGAGAAACATTGGAGCGCGAGCCGACCGAGACGAACATGCGCGTCCCATCGGCGGAAAACACCACGTCCCGCGTTGAATGCCCGCCGGTCGGCAGTTGCGCGACGATCGTCTGCGCCGGCCCGCGCGCTTTCAGATCGCCATTGCGATAGGGAAAGCGAACGACCGAACTCGTGGTCGCGACATAGACCCATTCCGGATTATCGCCGTTCGGATAGAAGGCGATACCGAAGGGATAATCGAGATCGTCGGCAAACACCGCGTTCTCGCTCGGGGCGGTTCCGGCCGCGTTCGGGCGCAGCACGCGAATACGCCCGGCGCCGCTTTCGGCGACGAATACATCACCATTCGGCGCGACGCGCAGTTGGCGCGGGTCGCTCAGATTGCGTGCGAACGGAGCGACCTTGAAGCCGGGCGGAACCTTCAACTCGGCCCCGGCCGGCCGCGACACCACACGCGCGTGCGCGCTCGCCGACGTCCCGGGCGCTGGCAGATCGTTCGGTCGGATAAGGCGGCGCACGCCGGGCGCGTCGGTGCGCCAATCGCCATAGGCCGCAGGCCCGGTCCGCACGCCGCCGGCCGGCGGCGCGCTCTGGGCGGCGGCGCAGGCGATCGCGAGCAGGACTGCAGGAAACGCGAGAACAAGCGGGAATCGCAGCGTCATGGACGGTGGCCTTGCGTTGGGGCTCGCCGGGCATTGGCCGGGCCTTATTTCCCTCCGGCGAAGAACGCGCGTTACGGCTTGACGATGCGATTGCGCAAAACGCCGATCTTCTCGATCTCGAGTTCGACCACGTCGTTCGGCGCGAGCTTGCGTCCGGATTCGTGCGCCGAGCCCGTGCCGACCGTGCCGGAGCCGATGATCTCGCCGGCAAACAGCGTTTCCGCCTGTGAGACATAGGCGATGATGTCCCAGAAAGTATGGTGCATCGCGCGCGAATTTCCACCGCCCCAGCGCTCGCCGTTCACCCGCGCCTCCATCGCCAGCGCGTGCGGATCGCCGATCTCGTCAAGCGTCACGACCCACGGGCCGAACACGTTTCCGGTGTCGAAGTCCTTGCCTTTGGCGGGCCCGAGTCCGGCCTTCATCTCTTCGAATTGCACGTCGCGCGCGCTGACGTCGTTGAAAATGGTGAAGCCGAACACGTGGGCGGCGGCGTTCGTCTTGGAAACGTCCTTCCCTGTCCGGCCGATCACGCAGGCAAGTTCCAGCTCGTAGTCCATCCAATTCGAATAGGGGGGCCAGATCACGTCGGCGTCGTGCCCGATCACATTGAAGCGGTTGCATTTGAAATAGACTGGCCGCTGGTACCAAACCTCCGGCACGCGTTGCGGACGGCCGGTACGCAGTTCGACCTGCTTGCGGCTGTTGCGCACATGCTCTTCGAACGCCATGCAGTCGCGGATTTGGCGCGGGGTCGGGAGGGGAGCAAGCAACTTCACTTCATCGAGGTCTTCGGACGCTTCGGCCGGCCATGTTCGGGCAAGCTCGGCAGCGCGTTCGAGGCCGGGGATTGCAGCGTCGATGAGCGAGAGCATGTCGGCGAAGTCGCCATTGGAGTGGCCGTGCACCTGTTCGCTGGCCGCCGCCAATCCGAGCACCGCGCGATGCTCGAGGTCGATAATGCCAAGTTGCGGGCTCTTGCGATGCCCGACGAAGGTCGCGAATTTCATGGCGCGTTCCCGGAAGCGTATAGACCCGACAGCGAAAGTCAGCGGAATGCCCTA
>Ga0315534_1000864_pt1 | contig 21267 bp, 22 predicted proteins | sample SalMarSW160240MG_FD_203094 | JGI IMG/M metagenome (GOLD analysis project Ga0315534, IMG submission 203094) | Salt marsh sediment microbial communities from the Plum Island Ecosystem LTER, Massachusetts, United States - Salt Marsh Sediment SW1602-40 ... | reverse complement strand
TTCCTGCTCCACGTTCGCGTCGTTCGCGCCGGACCTTCGGTCTGGTATTTGGGGTTGCTGAACGGCATTAAGTTCAACTCGCGTCATGCCCCGCCAGACCGCAAAATGGGTCTGGCGGTTTTTTTTTAATGGAGGTTCGATGATCGAAGTCGGCGTAATCGGCGCTACGGGCTACACCGGATTGGAGTTGATCCGTCTGCTCGTCAATCATCCGCAGGCGAACCTGCGCTTCGCTACCTCGAAGTCACGCGCCGGAGAGAGTCTGGCTGCGGTCTTCCCTGCAGCACCAGACGTTACACTGATCGACCCTGAGCAGGCGCCCATGAAGGACACGCAGGTCGTCTTCCTCTGTCTGCCCCACGCCGAATCGGCGGACGTCGCCGTGCAGGCGTTGGACGCAGGCGTACGCGTCATCGATCTCAGCGCCGACTTCCGCCTGAGGGACGCCAAAACCTACCAGAAATGGTACGGCGTGGAGCATCCCGCCCCCGAGCTGCTGGAAGAAGCGGTATACGGTTTGACGGAAGTCGTGCGCGCCGATCTGCCTGCTGCGCGGCTGGTCGCCAATCCGGGCTGTTACCCGACCAGCGTGCTGCTGGCGCTCAAACCGCTTCTCGACCAGGACGCCATCAACGATACAATCATCGTGGACTCGAAATCGGGCGTCTCCGGCGCCGGCCGCAAACCGAAACTGATGACGCACTACGTCGAGGTCGAAGGCAATCTTTCACCCTACAGCCTCGGTCGCCTGCATCGCCACCTGCCCGAAATGGAACAGGTCGCAGCCTGGTGGTCGAAGAAAGCATCGGCGATGATTTTCTCGCCCCATCTCATCCCCGCGCCGCGTGGTTTGCTCTCCACGATTTACGTGCGTCTCGATTCAAATTGGGACGAGAAAAAAGTGCGCCAGCTCTACGATCAGGTCTATGGGAACGAAGCGTTCATTCACGTGTTGTCACAGGGTGAGACGGCGACCTACGCCCACGTCAACTACACCAACCGCTGCGCCATCGGCCTGACGCTGACCGAAGGTGTGCTCATCCTCACCTCGGCGATCGACAATCTGATTAAAGGCGCTTCCGGCCAGGCGGTGCAGAACATGAACGCCATGTTCGGCATCGACGAGACCGTTGGATTGCCGCAGTGAAACGAGGCCAGTGGACATGCGCGTGATCAAGATCGGCGGAAACGAACTCGATAAACCCGGCTTCATGCCCACCTTTGCCAGCGTGCTGCACGACATGGCCGAACCCACCGTCGTCGTTCACGGCGGCGGTAAGGCGGTCGACGAACTGCAGCAGCGCCTGGGACAGGAAACGGTCAAGATCCAGGGCATGCGCCGCACCGACATCGACACGTTGCACACGGCATTGATGGTGCTCTGCGGTCTGGTGGGCAAGCAGCTCGCTGCCGCGCTGCTGAACGCCGGAGTCGACGCCGTCAGCATGTGCGGTGTGGATGGCGGACTGCTGCGGGTGAAAAAGCTTGAAATCCCCGACGGAGATCTGGGTTTTGTGGGAGAAATCATCTCCGTGCGCTCCGATTTATTTAATGACTGGTTAGCGCAAGGCATTACACCCGTGATCGCCCCAATTTCTCTCGGCACGGACGGACAGATCTACAACGTCAACGCCGACCAAGCGGCGAGCGCCATCGCTGTAGCGATCCAGGCCGAACACATCGACTTCGTTTCCAACGTGCCTGGTGTGCTCGTCGATGAAGCAATTCTCGCCTGCCTCACCCAAGACGAAGCCGGGCAACTCATCGCCAGCGGCGCAATCAACGGCGGCATGGTGCCGAAAGTGCAGGCGGCGCTGGAAGTATCCAGGAAAGGCATCCCCAACGTTCGCATCGTCGATCTGGCCGGCCTCGAGCAAGGCGGTGGTACGACGTTCACGATCCCAGATTCCCGATCTGCAAGTGCGACTCCGACGAATGAAGGTGCTCCATGAATCCAAGTGAAATCCCGCAAGCCGAAGCCCGCTATATCGTTCCGACCTACTCCCGACCCGATATGGTCCTAACCCACGGCGAAGGGGTGTATTTGTTCGACAGCGAGGGGAAACGCTATCTGGATTGGGTCAGTGGAATTGCCGTGACCGCATTGGGCCACAGCGACCCTGAATGGGTTCGAGCGGTTACCGATCAAGCCGGCAAACTGACCCACGTCAGCAACCTGTACCACACCGCACCCCACGTCGAGCTCGCCCAGCGTCTGGTGGAATCATCCTTTACCGACCGCGTGTATTACTGCAATTCGGGCGCCGAAGCGAACGAAGCGGCGCTCAAATTCGTTCGAAAATGGGCCGGTTTGCATTTCGGGGCGAGCAAAAAGCACATCGTAGCTTTCGAGCACTGCTTTCACGGCCGCACGTACGGCGCGCTATCACTCACCTACAAAGCCAAATACCGCATGCCCTTCGCGCCTCTCTTGCCGGATATCAGCTTCATACCATTGAACGACATTGAGGCCGCCCAGCACGCCATCGAAGAAACGACCTGCGCCGTGTTCGTCGAACCACTGCAGGGCGAAGGCGGTATACACCCCGCAGATGGCGTCTTCCTGGGGGAACTGCGGTCCCTGTGCAATGCCCATGAGGCGCTGCTCGTCTTCGACGAAGTCCAATGCGGACTCGGCCGCACGGGGTACCTGTGGGCGCACGACGCCCATGGCGTAAATCCGGACATCATGACTCTGGCCAAACCACTCGCCGGCGGCTTGCCCATCGGTGCCACGTTGGTCACCGAGGAGATCGCCCAAGCGATCAGTGTGGGCGATCACGGCAGCACTTTCGCCGCCGGTCCGCTCATCTGTCGCGCCGCCCAGGTGGTGTTCGATCGCATCTCCCAGCCGGAATTCTTACAGGGAGTTCGCAGCAAGGGCGAAAAAGTGATGCGCCAACTAAAGGAAATTGCCTCGGATCACATCCTGGAAGTGCGTGGTGCAGGATTGTTGATCGGCATTGAATTCGACCAACCGGTCAGGCCCTTGATCGACGCAGCACGCGGTCGGGGCTTGCTGGTCGTTAACGCGGGAGAGAACGTGCTGCGGATTTGCCCGCCCTTGGTCATCAGCGAAGATGAACTCGAAGAGGGTCTGGAAATTCTTGGCGATTGCATCGCGGAATTGTGAGGTACAGGAGAGATCGCATGAAAAAAACCCGACCGGGAAAACCCAAGGACGTGGACGGAATTGCACGCTTGGTTGAGGTTCACGCTCGCAACGCTAAAATCCTGCCGCGCTCGCCGGAGGCCATCCGGGAGAGCATCGACGACTGGATCGTGGTCAACGGCAGCGACACGATCGTCGCTTGCGGCTCACTTTATTTCTACACCCCGCATCTGGCAGAAGTGCGCTCCTTGGCGGTCGATGAAAGCACGGAAAGAGCGGGACTGGGCTCGGCCATCGTGCAAGCCTTGATCGATGAGGCGCTGCGACGCGGCGTGCATACCCTGTTTGCGCTCACGCGCGTGGTCCCGTTCTTCGAACGCCTTGGTTTCACACGCAGCGATAAAAACTGGTTCCCCGAAAAGATCTGGAAGGACTGCGCGCTTTGCCCGGTGCAAGACCAATGCGACGAAAACGCCGTCGTTCTCCACCTGAGTGATATGCGCCCACCCAAGCATGGGGGCTGACAAACGAAAACTGGAGGTCAAAATGCCCAAACCAAAAATCAATAAAGCCGTATTGGCCTATTCCGGCGGCCTGGACACGTCGGTCATCGTTCCCTGGTTGCGTGAGAATTACGGCTGCGAAGTCATTTGCTTCTGCGCCGATGTCGGTCAGGGCGAAGAACTCAGCGGCCTGGAGGAGAAAAGTATCGCCTCCGGCGCCACCAAGTTGGTGAAAAAGGACCTACGCGAAGAATTCGCCCGCGATTTCCTCATGCCCATGGTGCAATCCGGCGCGGTTTACGAATCACAGTATCTGCTGGGAACTTCGATTGCCCGGCCGCTGATCGCCAAGTGGCAGGTCACTGTTGCAGAGGAAGAAGGAGCGGATGCGGTGGCGCACGGCTGTACGGGGAAGGGCAACGATCAGGTGCGCTTCGAGTTGAGTTACAAGGCACTCAACCCCACTTTGAAAGTGATCGCGCCCTGGCGCGAGTGGGACATTCGTTCGCGGGAGGACGCTTTGGCATACGCCAAGAAACACAACGTCCCCGTGACCGCCAAATCCGGATCGATGTACAGCCGCGATCGCAACCTGTGGCACCTCTCCCACGAAGGCGGTTTGCTCGAGAATCCGGCGAACGCAGCCGAGGAAGATATTTATCAATGGACCACCGCCCCCGAGCAGGCTCCCGACGAAGCTGAAGAAGTCGAGATCGGCTTCGAGGCCGGCATGCCCGTCTCGATGAACGGGGAGGCGCTTTCCCCGGCGACGCTGATCGGGCGCCTCAACGAGTTGGGCGCCCGCCATGGAGTCGGCCGGGTGGATCTGGTTGAAAACCGCCTGGTGGGGATGAAGTCGCGCGGCGTGTATGAAACGCCCGGCGGCACGATCCTTTACACTGCCCATCGAGAGCTGGAATCCCTGTGCCTGGACCGGGACACGCTGCACTTCAAGCAGCAGATTGCCCTGCGCTATGCCGAATTAGTCTACTTTGGCAAATGGTTTACCAACTTGCGCCAGGCCATCCAGGCCTTCATCAGCGAAACGCAGCGCAACGTCAGCGGCTGGACGCGGCTTAAGTTGTACAAAGGAAACGTCACCGTTCTGGGCCGCTTCAGCGAAAACAGTCTCTACCGCGAAGATTTCGCCACCTTCGGTGAAGACGACGTGTATGACCAGAGAGACGCCGAAGGATTCATCAACCTTTTCGGACTGCAGATGAAGGTACAGGCAATGCTGGGCATCCCCTTCGACGATGAAACGCGCCTGACGGCACCCAATTATTCCAAGTTCAAGAGGGATTAGATGAAACGTATTTCAAGTGGCAGCGTCACCTCCCCCAAGGGATTTCGATCCGGCGCCGCGACCTGCGGGTTGAAAGAAAAAGGCGCCATGGACGTAGCGCTGATTCTCTCCGATTACGACTGCAGCGGCGCGGGAGTTTTTACCCGCAACGAAGTCGTCGCCGCACCGGTGATTGTCGATCGACAGACGTTAGCGGACGATCCGACGAAATTGCGTGGAGTCGTGGCCAACGCCGGTATCGCCAACGCCTGCACTGGACCCAAAGGGTTGGAAGCCTGCAAACGCATGCAAGAACTGGCCGCGGGATGCGCTGGATGTGCCCCCGATCAAATGCTGGTGCTCTCCACCGGCGTGATCGGCGTACAGCTCGACCTGGATAAAATTGCGGTCGGGATCGAACACGCTTGCCGGCATCTTTCGGAGAACAACGGAAAAGATACCGCCCGCGCCATCATGACCACCGATACACGCCCGAAACACACCGCGGTCAGTGTCGACCTTCCGGGTGGCAAGGTGACGATCGGGGGTATCGCCAAGGGCTCGGGCATGATTCATCCGAACATGGCGACCATGCTGGCCGTGCTCACCACGGATGCAGCCGTTGCAGCAGAAGAACTCGACGGGATGTTGAGATCCGCGGTAGATCGGTCCTTCCACCGCATTACCATCGACGGCGATACCAGCACCAACGACACTGTACTCATCCTGGCCAACGGTGCCAGCGGCGTGGAGCTGAACGATGATGCCCTGAAAACAGCTTTCCAAGAGGCTCTCGATTCGATATGTATCGAACTCGCCCAGGCCATCGTACGTGACGGCGAAGGCGCTTCGAAATTCATCGCCCTGCAGGTATGCGGAGCCCGCACGCAGGATGAAGCCTTAAGCGTGGCTCGTACCATCGCCACCTCCCCATTGGTAAAAACCGCCTTTGCCGGCGGCGATCCCAATTGGGGACGAATTGTTGCCGCCGCCGGCAGGGCCAACGTTTCTTTGAACGCCGAAAGCTTGGCACTGTGGATCGGCAGCAATATAAATGATGACTTTCAATTGGTCGAGGACGGCATCCCACTCGAGTACGATGAAAGCCTGGCCGAGGCGATCTTTAAGGGAAGCGAAATCAACATACGCCTGGACCTGGGATTGGGCCAAGCCGGCACGACCGTATGGACTTGCGATTTGACTCACGAGTACGTCTCGATCAACGCCGACTACCGGACCTGAATTAAGCGTTCGATTGGATCATAATTTCGCTCGCGGCGAGGTTATCCACGTCGCATACTAAAGGGGCATCAGCCATGAAACTGTGGGGCGGACGAATGTCCAAGCCGACTGATCAGCTCGTGCATCAACTCAACGCCAGCTTCCCCTTCGACGTACGCCTGTACCGCGAGGACATCCTCGGCAGCCAGGCGTGGGCGCGCGCTCTCGCCGAGGCAGGCGTGATCAGCACCGCGGAATCCAAGATCCTTGTAGAAGGTCTCGATAAAATCTTGCATGAATTCCAGGCCGGTGACTTCGAGGCCGTGGAAAGCGACGAGGACATCCACACCGCCGTCGAACGCAGATTAACGGAGATTATCGGTCCGCTGGCCGGCAAACTGCACAGCGGGCGCAGCCGCAACGACCAGGTGGCAACCGATTTTCGCCTGTGGATCATTAATGCGTGTGAGCAGCTCGAACAAGCGACCACCTACCTCTGCCAGGCGATGCTGGAAAACGCCGAACGAGATCTGCATACACCCATGCCCGGCTACACCCACCTGCAGCATGCGCAGGTGGTCACTTGGGGACATTGGCTGCTCTCCCACGCCTGGCCTTTGATCCGCGACCGGGAACGGTTGGCAAACGCGCAAACGTCCGCCGCCGTCCTTCCCCTGGGCTCGGGTGCCCTGGCGGGCACATCCTTCCCCATCGATCGAGCTGCGCTGGCCAAAGACCTGGGGTTTGCCGAGGTAACCCAGAACAGCATCGACGCCGTCGCCGACCGCGACTTTGCGCTCGATTTCCTCTACGCCTGCAGCGTCCTGAATGTTCATCTCAGCCGAATGGCAGATACGTTGATCCTTTTCAATACTCCCGAGTTTGGCTTCATCGAGATCGACGACGCCTACGCCACCGGTTCGAGTCTCATGCCGCAGAAGAAAAATCCCGATCCGCTGGAGCTGGCGCGGGGAAAATCGGGACGCCTGATCGGCAACCTGACCGGTCTGTTGGCAACGCTAAAAGGGCTGCCGTCTGCCTACGACAAGGATTTGCAGGAGGACAAAGAACCCGTCTTCGATTCTTACGATACCCTCAGCCTGCTGCTCCCAGTGCTCACTGGCTTGATCCAAACCCTTACACTGCATCCGCAACGCATGCGGGAGAGATTGAGCGCCGATCTGTTTGCCACCGATTTGGCCGATTACCTGGTGGGTAAAGGGGTGCCGTTCCGAGAAGCACATGCTTTGGTTGGTCAAGCAGTACGCCTGGCAATAAAAAACCAAACCTCGTTGAAAGAATTAGCCCTCGATGAATATCGATCCATCAGCGAGCACTTCGAAGCCGACGTCGCCGATATTTTCGACATTAACGCCTCACTCAACCGCAAAGGTGCGAGCGGAGGTACATCAGAGTCTGCGCTGAAGATGCAATTGAAGGCGGCGCAGAAAGCGCTGCGTTGATCATTCTTTTTCGAGCCTCAGGACCGATGCCAGCCACAATCCGAAACGATTGATAAATTTTTAACATTATCGTAAGTTCATTATTTGCCCGAATGGTCTGAGTTAAACCGGCGATAAATATTGGCATCTGTATCAGAGCCAAAACCCACCATGGCAGAATTTCTTCCGCGACAGCCCGATAATAGAGGGCACTTACAACGGAACAAGCAGGACAATCGATGTGATTACCCCTGGTGCATACTGCCTGAAAAGGAATGACCAATATATGTGCTGGATGGCATTCAACAGTATGACCGCGGCCAATAAGCCGATCATGATCGCACCAACGGCGTGAGATTCGAATCGAGTGGCCAAGTAAGTCCAAACGAAGCCAAACAAGCTGACAAACACGAGGAAACTACGGATCGAAGCATTGGTTTTCAGCGGCAAATTAATAAAAATCCTTTCGTACCACGAAAGGATTTTCCATTCCTCCATCTCATGTACGAATAACACAAGAGGCATCAGCCAAACCAATGTCAGAAAATCCATGCGAAACCCGACCTCCACACACGAGCGATAAAATGTGAATGCCTTTTGCCCCAATATGAATGAGTATGGTAAAGGCGAAACCAATATAACTCACGCCTTAAAGCATTCAACCTTACATTGCGGTATCAATTAAATTCCAGGAGAGCCACGTCTACGCCGCGGCCGGCTCTGGTTCCTCGTTGGGCCAATGTGCAACGACGTACTTCGCCAGCAGCGCGCCGAAGATCAGTGAAGCCCAAAGCAGCCCAAACAGTAATACCTCTGCCATGGTTTCGTCTGCACCCGGCGTGTTTTGTACCAGATTTAAGAAAATATCATGTACATAGTGAAAGATGATCGCTGGCAGCAGAGAACCCGTTTTTAGGACCACGTAAGCGAAAAGTAGACCGATGAAGAAAACACTAATCACATCGATGACCATGTGCAAATCCACATTCAACGGGTCCAGATGGACGATGGCAAACAGGAAAGTAGCCAGGAATATAGCTCTGCGTTTTTGGACAATACGCATGAAAAGTACCAAGATAATGCCCCGGAAGTAGACTTCCTCCCAGATGCCCCGTGTGAGTCCCTTGACCCAGCGCAGCGCAGGCACAGTGCTCCAGTCGAGTACGAAGTGCTTGGTGATCAGCGAGGCCAGGAGGATGCCGCCCAGGGTAAGTGCAGCCAGCAGCAATCCGAGCAGCACATTCCGGACGACAGGTTGCATCGGCAGCAGGCGTATGTCGTAGCAGTACTCCCGCAGCGACTTGCGGCCGTTGGGCAGCCCCAAGACGTAGGGCATGAGGATCAGCGCCAGGATGCCCAGGGCGATAAAGTAGAGCAAAGCAGGCACGTACGTCCCAGGCAGTGTCTCCAATACCCCCAGCAGCAAATAAACGACGGCGGTCAACGCAATGGCTGGTCTGGGATAATTGGCCAGTGGTGCATTGTATTGGGTTTGGTTCTTATTCATGATTATTCCCCTCCCATATTTGTAGAACTTTTTATACTTAACACCATTCTTACGAATCGAGATGTTTAACCCCCAAGAGAACGGCAATGCTGCCCGAAAATCCAAAGTCGCTTCGTTATTTACTTACCAACGACTTAACGAAATTGGCAAACTCGATCCGTTCCGAGAATCCCAACTTGGCATAGAATTGGCGATCATAAGAATCGGCGGATTTGCGATTGTTGAGCATTAACCGCGTCGCCCCGTTGGATTTCGCCTCTTCTTCCGCGGCCTGCAGCAGCGCCCGGCCCAATCCCTGGCCGCGAGCCTTCGAAGCGACGATTAAATCCGAGATGTAACCTTCAAATCCGGGAAGCGCCGGGAAAGGGATCCAATGAACGACGAGATACCCGAGGACTTTATCGTCTGCACCTCGAGCGACGTATATACTTCGCTTCTTAGGATCATCGAGACACGCTTGAAGCTGCCCCGCGGCTCCAATGGAGATCGCCTCCAGATCCTGAGACGGGCTCTTCTCCACCTGGAATTCGATGATGATTTTTACGATTCCCGGGATATCGTTCGCCGTGGCTTTTTCGATCACTAACCCTCCTGTTATCTCCTGGTGTGAGTGTCTGCCATCTATTACTCGCTCAACACGACCAAATATCGCGCTGGCGATGTCGAGGAGAATTAAAGCGCTTCACAAATCCGCTTCAACTCATGAAATTCAGTTTCTAGGCTTTCGAGGAGGCTCGCTTCCATCTTTCTACCGATAAACAGACTCATTACGTTCATGGGGAACTTCCAGCGAATATTGACTTCCGTTGATACGATACTGCCCCCTTCGATCTCCTCAACCGAATAACGAACATCGAACTCATGAATCCTGCTGTCGATATGGAATCCAATGATCTTGCCTTCGATGTATTCCGTAATGCTGCCGTGCATTTCGAGCTCGCTGCCGTCTTCTTCGATGGTTTCTTTGAACGTCGTTCCTATTTTTTCCGGCGTTTCGACAAGTATTTTTCCCCCCTTGACATTTTTCTGCCATTGCATGGCCATATCTGGATCCGCGATCCATGGAAAGACTAAATCCGGAGGTCTCAATATCTCGATCTCATGTACGATATACATATGATGCCACCCATCATCCAAAGATTGCAGGACGGATGCCTGCCTCACCAGCCTAGTTCGACACGTCTCTTATCGGCCTTTTCGATGCTGCGCCGTGTCCATTCAGGCAACTGCGTCGAGTTGATGATTTCTTCCGGCGTCATCCAGTGCAAACTGGCCACCTCGCCCTCATCGCCGATACTCGGAGTTCCGCTGCGGTACTTGCATAGAAAAACAATATCGACGACGGGATAACCGTCGTCCGTGGAAAATGCGACGCTTTCGATGTATTCCATTTCTTCTTCGATCTCGACTGTGACCTCCTCCAGGATTTCACGGCGCAGCGTGGTTTCCAGGATGTCGTCTTGATCCGGATTCCCGAAAAATTCAACTTTCCCGCCGACCAACGTGAGGGCCCCAGGGGCATGGCTTTCCGCTTCTCCGCGAACAACCAGCAGGTAGCGACCCTCTTTGAAAATGGCGCCTTCGACGTTCACGATATGCCGGTAGGAGTCCATGGGGAGAATTCCAATTCCGAAATATTGACTTCTGTCAGGCCAATCGAGAGTTGTCCTGCCCGCGGCTGACGCAGCAGATTCTATTTCGCCGGAGTCAGTACCTTTTCCATTTTGATCAACTGCAAGGGCACACCATCCAGATCATGCTCGATGGCGCCGACTTTCTCATATCCGAGTTTGCGATAAAAGCCTTCAGCCGTTAAACCAGAAAGAAGGTAAATCCGCCGGAGTCGATGGTCGAGAGCGTAAGCTTCAATTGCAGCCATCAACTTTCTGCCGACTCCGTTCCCATGCTTTTCGACGGCGACGAACACATTTCGAACGCGATCGCCGTCCAACGATGCCGTACCTACGATCAAATCCCCATCGACGCCAACGAGTGTATACCCGTTACGGGCCAGATCCTGAATTCGCTCCGGAGTGTGGGAAGGGATCAAGGCTTCGATGACCTGGGGCGAATAATCGCGGATATTCACGAGCTGCAGATTTCGAACGATCAAGCGGCTCAATCGCTCTGCATCATCCGGAAAAAACTGCCTTACCAGCATGATTTCGATTTATTCATAACGACCGTTTCTCGTTGCTTTATAGCATCGTCCCATCGCTACTCATGGGGAAGAACCTGATCTATTCCAATCTCCCCAAAGCCATTCCACAACTGCAGGCGCTCTTCGATTGTATCTCTATCTTCGATGAAGAGAACTCGCGACTCGATAAGTCGCGGATAGAATTCCGGATTGAAATAAACAACCCTTGTCACGGGACAGCGTGGTGCGATCTCAATAGTAGACGTGTCTACGTTCGCAGGAAGCTCAACATCGGCTCTAACGACGTACCCCTCCAGCGGATATACAAAAACAACTTCAATCCATTGTCGGTATTCGGATTTTTTATATCTCAGCCAGAACTCATCCGGATCCCCAAGCAGATCAAATATCTCGGCGAGTTTAAAAGTGTCATAGGTCTGGAAACTCATCGCCCCAACAAGGTCATCGATAAGATAGAGATAGCCTCCCGATTCCTGGACCGGATGCTTGAATAACCACTGAATTGCTCTTTCTCTTTCTTTGCCGATTTCATGAATTCTGCCTACATTTGGCGTATCGAGAAGGATATCGATCGCCTCCCACGATTTCGTCTCACCAGGATGGATACCGTTCCAGCAAGGTGGCGCGCAGCTTTCATCGGTAAGTAGTATCGAGGTTCCTTGTTGGGATAGGAAAAACAGAAGCCCGGCAGCCCCGAAAATACAAATACAGAGGATGATTACAACGTGGAAGAAGTTATAGTTACTGAAAATATATCGGTCCATTAATGACCCCCCATCTTCACGCGGAATACAAAACTGCTTGAGATACGCTTATCACTATCTTGTGTGATCTGGCTTCATTTTAACCGATCATCATATACTCGAGTATATGATAGAAGACCCCCAACGGTAAACTGGAATGAAGGTAAATCCACTGGATTCAATGATCGAGAGCGTAGGCTTCAATTACGTTCATCAACAATCCCCCTTCGATAATTATGAGGAGGCTATTCGGTTTATTTATGTGACTTTGAGCGGCCGACTATTGAAGCTCCAATTGAATCCCGCCCAAAATCCCGGCGATCAGATTGTAAAGCCAGGCACCGAAGAGACCTTGGAAAAAGCCCAATACGCCGTAGATGAATGGCATGACGAGGATGGAACCGACGCCAAACATCACCGACATCATCGAGGAATCACCGAAGTAATCTCCGAAGTAAGCGCTGGTCGCCATAGAAACGACGATCGTGAACAATCCCATCAGCAGCCCCAGGGTAAAACCCATAACGCCCAGAATCTTCCCCGCCGATAATGGTCCGATACGTTTTAGCTCCATGAAACCTCCTGCATTTTGAGCGATTTAGACAAGGTCATTGACCGATTTTCATTCGTATAATAATCACGCATACCTTCGCATCCCACAGTTCAATCGAGATCATCGCGCAAACTGTGAGTCTCCCCCAGGTAACAATGTTTCATCTCAGCCTGCGCCTTATCCGTATCCCAAAGCAGCATGATGCGCAGCACCATCGTCATACTGCCCGGCACGGCCATCTCCTGAAAACACAGCAGCCCGGGTTGAGTCCAGCCGATCAAACGCGCCGCTTCTGCGGGAAACGCAGTGTTGAGGTCCGGCGTGGCCGAGAACATGACAGCCACAACGTCTTCTTCGACGAGTTCGTTGCGCTCGATCAAAGCCCGTAGCAAGTCCTGCGTGGCTGAAAAAATAGATTCCTTGGTGTTTTCCGGGACGCGCACCGCGCCCCGCAAAGCTCGTGTTGCCATCGTGTTTCCTCGCAGATGAAATTATGATGCAATAACCACCCCATACGGGGTCGATCACCCGGTCTTAATCCTGCTCGGATGCAGTCTTCCAATGATGCCGGGGGTATGCACCGAGCACACGAAACATCGTAGAGATTGCTTCCAGTTCTTCAAGCGCCTCGCCCACCGCATCCTGCCGTGGAGAACCGGCGAAGTCCAAATAGAACAGGTATTCCCAGGGTTTGCCCACGATGGGCCGCGATTCGATTTTGGTCAGATCGATGCCCCGCGCCGCGAAAGTGTGCAGTCCTTCGTACAGTGCTCCCGGACGGTTGCGCAAGGCGAAGGCGATGGAAGTTTTGGCATCCTCGCCCGGATCGACTGCTGTTTTATTCAAGCCCAGAAAACGCGTGTAATTTGCTGTATCGCTTTCGATGCCTTCTGCGAGGATGTGCATGCCATAGACTTCCGCCGCTCGACGAGAAGCGATGGCCGCTGCATCATGCCGTCCTTCCTCGGCAATAATGCGTGCGCTTCCAGCAGTATCGTAGGCGGAGATAATCTCCAATTGCTTTTGTTGATCCAGCCACTGCCGGCACTGCGCCAGAGCCTGTGGATGGGAGAGAATCTGGCGTAAATCTTCCAACTCCACGCCCGGCAAGACCAGCAGACAGTGGCGTACACGCAGATGGTATTCAGCGACGATGTAAAGTTTATACTGCAGCAGCAGATCATAGTTGCGGTATACGCTGCCCGCCAGTGAGTTTTCGATGGGGATCAAACCTTGATCTACTTTGCCTTCTTCAACCGCGATAAACACTTGTTCAAAAGTGGGACAGGGTACAGGTTCAATCTCCGGTCCAAAAAGCGCCAGCGCTGCTTCTTCGCTGTAAGCTCCCAATTCGCCTTGAAATGCGATCCTTGTCATGATGGTCTTTCAACCTCTTCTCTCACGAACCTTCGAACGATTGCGCCTCAAGACCCCAACCGGGCGCAGATCGAATCGCCCATGGCCTGTGTGGTTAACTTGCCACCCAAATCAACCGTTCGGTCTCCGGCTTCGATCGCAGCCGAGACGGCGGATTCGACGGCCTGCGCCTCTTCAACCAGTTCGAGTGAATGGCGCAACAACATGGCGGCGCTGAGGATCGTTCCCAACGGATTGGCAATGCCTTTGCCGGCGATGTCCGGCGCTGAGCCGTGAATCGGTTCGTATACGCCCAGACTGCCCTCCCCCAGCGAAGCGCTGGGCAGCATTCCCAGAGAACCGGTGAGAACGGAAGCCTCGTCGCTGAGTATGTCACCAAACATATTTTCCGTGACGATCACATCGAAGCTGGCCGCATTGGCGATCAATCGCATCGCCGCTGAATCGACCAACTGATCCTCAAATTCCACATCGGGGAACTCCGCAGCAACCTCATGGGCGATCTGGCGCCATAAGCGCGAGGTCTCCAGTACATTGGCCTTATCCACGGAGGTCACCTTTCCCCGACGACCTTCGGCCAGGCGAAACGCCAGTTGAACGATGCGGCGTATTTCGACCTCGTTGTAGGCCAACGTATCCACGGCATGGGTAACGCCGTCGATTTCCTTGCGCGTACGCGGTTCACCGAAATACAAACCGCCGGTCAACTCTCGCACGATGAGCAGATCCACGCCGTGCACTTTCTCGGCGCGCAGCGGAGAGGCATCCACCAACGCCGGAAAGGCATACACCGGGCGCAGGTTGGCAAAGAGTTTCAAATCATACCGCAGTTTCAATATCCCTTGCTCGGGTCGTACGGCAGCTTGCGGATCATCCCACTTGGGACCGCCCACCGCACCCAGCAGCACTGCATCCGCCTCACGACAGGCTGCAAGTGTATCGTCCGGAAGTGCAACCTCCGTAGCGTCGATGGCACATCCGCCGATCAAATGCCCCTCGAATTCAAAGTCATGCCCGAAGTGATCAGCGACCGCTTCGAGTACTTTTCGACCTTCACGTACGACTTCCGTTCCAATCCCGTCACCGGGAAGCTCAATAATTTTTATCGTCATAACAGCAGCCCCTGCCGCGGCGCGGAAAACTTTCCGTCCAACCCGATCGCTCAGGTCCGCGGTGGCGGAGCATCCCTACCTCCTGTGTGGATATATTGTCAACCCAATCCCACGGGCGATCAACCCCCCGATGGGCGTTCTGCAATCATCAAACCGTACTCGACGCTGTCCGCCAGCGCCAGCCAGGATGCCTCGATGATGTTCGCCGAGGCGCCTACCGTGCTCCAACTAGAATTTTCATTGCGCGTATCGATGAGCACACGCGTCGTGGCCGCAGTGCCGCTGTTGCCATCCAGGATACGCACCTTGTAATCCATCAATTGGAACTGGCTCAAAGCGGGATAGACCGGAATGAGCGCCTTACGCAGCGCAGCATCGAGAGCGTTCACCGGACCGTTGCCCTCCGCGGCCGTATGCAGCACCTCTCCCTCGACAGACACCTTGACCGTCGCTTCGGCAAACGTGCCCCGGCCCTGGCGGTGTTCCACCATGACGACGAAATCGATGAGCTTGAACGGCGGTACGTACCCCGGTTCCTGGCGCTTCAACATGATTCCGACGGAAGCCTCGGCGGCTTCGAATGAGAACCCCTGCGCTTCGAGATCCTTTATGCGCTCGAGAATCTGGCCGACTTCTCCATTCTCGCCCATCTCGATGCCCAATTTTTCTGCGTGGCTCAGCAGATTGCCTCGACCGGAGAGTTCACTCACCACCACGCGCATTTGATTCCCAACCAATTCCGGTTCGATGTGCTGGTAGGAATGCACGTTGCGACGCATGGCGGCGGCATGAATGCCGCCCTTGTGCGCGAAGGCACTGCGTCCAACGTAAGCCATGTGTTCGTCGGGCGACAGGTTGGCGACCTCGGATACGAAACCTGAAATATCGTACATCTCCCGCAGTTTGCCCTCTGGCAAACAGCGATATCCCATCTTCAATTCGAGGTCGGGAATTACGGTACACAGATTGGCGTTGCCGCAGCGCTCCCCGTAGCCGTTGATCGTTCCCTGAACGTGGCTTGCCCCGGCGCGCACGGCAACCAGGGTGTTGGCGACGGCCAATTCGCTGTCGTTGTGCGTATGAATACCCAGTGCTGTGCCGACTTTCTGCCCAACCGTGGTGACGACCTCTTCTACGAACCAGGGCGTGGAACCACCGTTGGTGTCGCACAGCACGACGGTCTCCGCTCCACCACGTTCAGCAGCACGCAGCGTTTCAACCGCGTAATCGGGATTCTCTTTGTAACCGTCGAAGAAATGTTCGGCGTCGTAAATCACCCGGCGGCCGTGGCTGCGCAGATAAGCGACGCTCTCTTCGATCATGCGCAAATTCTCGTCCAAAGAGGTACGCAGCACTTCCTCGACATGCAGAGTCCACGACTTCCCCACAAGCGTGCAAACGGAAGTCTCCGCCGCGAGCATGGCGATCAGGCTCTCATCGTCTTCCACCGCTCTGTCAACCCGCCGCGTTGCACCAAATGCGGTGATCTTTGCCGTTTTCCACTCGATGTCCCTGGCGCGCTCGAAGAATTCTACTGCCTTTACGTTCGACCCGGGCCAGCCGCCCTCGATAAATCCCACACCCAATTGATCAAGGCGCTGTGCGATGCGAATTTTATCGTCGCATGAGAAAGAGAGTCCTTCCCGCTGTGTTCCATCGCGCAGGGTCGTATCGTAAACTTCGACGACCGGAGGTTCTGTCTGCTTAGATTTCGTCATGTGTCGCCTCGTACTTCTTGACCAGCTCACCCATGGAAAGTAGATAATCAAGCGAATCGATTCCTTCCAATAAACAGTGCTTCGAGAAATGATCGATGGGAAAATCAATTTTCGAACCGTCGGGCAGTGTGACGGTCTGCTCCGTCAGGTCGATCGTGATCTTCGCCTGCGGTTCAGCAGATATTACTGCCACCAATTTTTGATAATCGTCCGCTTCCACAGGAATGGGCAGCAGGCCGTTTTTCAAAGCGTTATTCTTGAAGATGTCGGCAAAGGAGGTCGAGATCACCGCCCGAAAGCCCCAGTCGTACAACGCCCAGGGCGCATGCTCGCGGGAGGAACCGCAGCCGAAATTATCACCTGCGAGGAGCACGTTCGTCTTTTCGGGCTGCAGTTGGTTGAGTAAGAACGCCGGATCGGGTGATCCGTCCTGCATATAACGCCAATCGGCAAAGAGGTGCTTGCCAAAACCTTCTCTGTCGGTAAGTTTGAGGTAACGGGCCGGTATGATCTGGTCCGTATCGATGTTTTCTTGGGGCATATACGCCACCTGGGAGGTCAGACGTGTGAATTCAGGCATCGTTTACCTCCCATCCATCAATGGACGCGGATCGCTGACGCAGCCCTTGATCGCCGCGGCGGCCGCTGTGAGCGGAGATGCCAGGAAAGTCCGCCCGCCCTTACCCTGACGCCCCTCGAAGTTGCGGTTGCTGGTGCTTACCGCGTATTGACCGGGTTCGAGTTGATCCCCATTCATGGCGATACACATCGAACAGCCGGGAAGACGCCACTCCGCACCGGCCTGGGTGAAAATCCGGTCCAGACCTTCGGCTTCGGCTTGTTGGCGGATTTGATGCGAACCCGGAACCACGAGCATCCTCACACCCTCCGCCACCTTGCGGCCCTCGAGCAGCGAAGCGGCCAGGCGTAGATCCGGCAGACGGGAATTGGTGCACGAGCCGACGAAAACCACGTCGACTTTATGACCCAGCAGCGGCACCCCGGGCTGCAGATCCATGTAGGCCAGCGCTTTCTCCAGCGCAGCCCGTTCGCTCGCATCGCGGATTTGGCTGGGATTCGGGATCGGCGCGCTGATGGGGATACCCATGCCCGGATGAGTGCCGTAAGTGATCATCGGTTCCAGATCGGAGACGTCGATGGTGATCGATTTGTCGTACGTCGCCTCAGGGTCAGAGGGTAATTTACGCCAGCTCTCCAGCGCACGATCCCAGGCTGCCCCTTTCGGTGCGTACTCTCGCCCGGCAAGATACTCGAATGTGGCATCGTCCGGCGCGATCATCCCCGCGCGAGCTCCTGCCTCGATACTCATGTTGCAAACCGTCATGCGGCCTTGCATGCCTAGGCTGCGGATCGCCTCGCCGGTGTACTCGATCACGTGCCCCGTGCCGCCTTCCACACCAATTCGGGAGATCAAGCCCAGGACGAGATCCTTGGCCGTGACGCCCGGACTCAAAGTGCCTTCGAAACGCACCTCCAACGTGCGTGGTTTGTATTGCAGGAGACACTGCGTGGCCAGCACGTGACTCACCTCGCTGGTGCCGATTCCGAACGCCAACGCCCCAAAGGCGCCGTGTGTCGCCGTATGGCTATCCCCGCAGACTACCGTCATGCCGGGATGAATCAATCCCAATTCCGGACCGATCACATGCACGATGCCGTTGCGTTCCGCGCCCAGGGGAAAGAGCGTGATGCCGAAGTGCTGTGAATTATCCGCAAGCAAATCGAGTTGGGCCTTCGCCTGCGGCTCAAATTCGATCTGGCTTAAAGGTAAGGTCGGCGTGGAATGATCCATCGTGGCGAAAGTCATGTCTGCACGCCGGACCGGGAGACCGCGCGCCCGTAAAGAACTGAACGCCTGCGGCGAGGTGACTTCGTGCACCAGATGCCGGTCGATGTACAGCACAGCCGGATAGCCCAGTTCTTGCTCGACAACATGAGCCTCCCAGACCTTGTCGAAGAGTGTTTTGGAATCCGTCATCGCCTCGCTTTACTCCGCAGCGCCCACAGGTTTCGCATTGCGTTCCTTCGGTTCATTGCCTTGCACACTTAACAGCTTGTTCAGCGCTGCCATGTAGGCTTTGACGCTGGCGACGATGATGTCCGTGTCCGTGCCGTAGCCGCCGTACGTGCGTTGATGTTCCTCATCGCACTGCGCATGGGTTGAGTGATCGCCGTCTTGCGCTTGAATGCGGACGGTTACTTCACCCTGTGCATCGATCCCCTCGGTCACAGCCTGCACGGAAAATTCGAGCAGCTTATTGGGGACCCGGACGATCTGGTCGATGGCGGCGTAGGCAGCATCGACGGGACCCGTCCCAACGGCGGCCTGTACGTGCACCTCACCATCCGGACCGTGCACGCGCACTGTGGCCGTGGGCAATCCCATCGTTCCACAGGCGACCTGCAACCCGTCCAACCCATAGATTTCCGCCGGCTGGTAGATCACGTCGGTGGTCAACGCTTCCAGGTCGGCATCGGTCACGGTCTTCTTCTTGTCGGCCAGATCCTTGAAGCGGTAGAACGCTTCGTCCAATTCCGCTTCGTTGAGTTGATACCCCAGCTCTTCCATACGCACGCGAAAAGCGTGCCGGCCGGAGTGCTTGCCCAACACCAGCGTGCTCTGCGTTAAGCCGACCGTCTCCGGGCGCATGATCTCGTAGGTGGTCTTTTCCTTGAGCATGCCGTCCTGATGAATGCCGGCTTCGTGGGCGAATGCGTTGGCGCCGACGACGGCCTTGTTCGGAGGCACGACGATCCCTGTGTAGTTGCTCACCATGCGGCTCACGCGCGAGATCTGCGGCGTGACGATGCCGGTTTCCAGGCCGAGCACCGGGTGACGTGTGTGCAGAATCATCACCACCTCTTCCAAGGAACTGTTCCCCGCCCGCTCGCCGATGCCGTTGATCGTGACTTCAACCTGGCGCGCACCGGCGCGGATGCCGGCCAAAGTGTTCGCCGTCGCCAGTCCCAGATCGTCGTGGCAGTGCACCGAGATGATCACGTCTTCAATACCCGGGACATTGGCGGCGATGCCGGCGATCAAGGCACCGAATTCGTCCGGTGTGGTGTAGCCAACGGTATCGGGGATGTTCAACGTCGTCGCCCCGGCATTGATCGCCGCTTCGAGCACGACGTAGAGAAATTCGGGATCGCTGCGGCCCGCGTCTTCGGGGCTGAATTCGACGTCTTCGCAGTACGCCTTGGCGTACGCCACCATTTCCTTCACGCTGGCCAGTACCTGCTTCGGCTTCATGCGCAGTTTATGCTTCATGTGAATCTCGGACGTGGCCAGGAAAGTATGGATGCGCGGCCGTGCGGCGTATTGAATCGCCTGCCAGGATTTATCGATGTCAGCCTTGGTGGCACGTGCCAGGCCGCAGATGATAGGCGGCTGCCCACTTGGGCCAGCCACCTGGCCGATATCTTCGGCGATGCGGCGTACTGCCTCGAGGTCGTCCGTCGAAGCCGCTGGAAAGCCGGCTTCGATGATGTCCACGCCCATGCGTGCCAGGGCGCGCGCCAGTTCCAGTTTTTCGGCGGAGGTCATCGTCGCGCCGGGCGATTGTTCACCATCGCGCAGCGTCGTGTCGAAAATGCGGACGTAGTTATTCTTTTGATCAACCATTTCCCTACCCCAATTTTCTCTTTCGATTAATCGCCGGGCTTGATCGTAATTGGGTCCAAGAACGGCATCATTTCGCGCAGCTTCGCACCTACTTTCTCGATAGGATGCTCCTGCTCTTTACGACGTTGTTCGTTGAACCAGGGTCGCCCGGCTTCGTTCTCGGCGATCCACTTCTTGGCATAGGTGCCGTCTTGTATTTCATTTAAAATCTTGCGCATCTCACCCTGGGTTTCTTCGGTGATGATGCGCGGTCCGGCAGTGTAATCGCCGTGCTCGGCAGTATCGCTGACCGAGTAGCGCATGTAGTTCAAACCGCCGCGATACATTAAATCGACAATCAGTTTCAATTCGTGCATGCATTCGAAATAGGCCAGTTCCGGCTGATACCCCGCCTTGACCAGTGTCTCGAATGCCGCTTTGACCAGGGCGCTGATGCCGCCGCAAAGCACGGTCTGTTCGCCGAAGAGGTCGGTCTCGGTTTCCTCGGCAAAGGTGGTCTCGAGCACCCCGGCGCGCGTGGCGCCCAGCGCTTTGGCGTAGGAAAGCGTCAGCTCGCGCGCTTCGCCGCTCGGATCCTGTTCCACGGCGAACAACGCCGGTGTTCCGCCGCCCTGCTGGAAGACCTCACGCACGCGATGTCCGGGCGCCTTCGGGGCGACCATGCTGACGTCCACAAAATCCGGCGGCTTGATCGTCTCGAAGCGGATGTTGAAACCGTGAGCGAACATGAGCATCTTTCCCTCGCTGAGATACTCGCGTATCGAAGATTCGTAAACCTTCGGCGCCGCTGTGTCGGGTACCAGCATCATGATCACGTCCGCCCAGGCTGCGGCTTCGGCAGCGCTGGTCACGTCTACGCCGTCGGCGACGGCTTTTTCATAATTGCT
>Ga0315534_1000861_pt1 | contig 21317 bp, 17 predicted proteins | sample SalMarSW160240MG_FD_203094 | JGI IMG/M metagenome (GOLD analysis project Ga0315534, IMG submission 203094) | Salt marsh sediment microbial communities from the Plum Island Ecosystem LTER, Massachusetts, United States - Salt Marsh Sediment SW1602-40 ... | reverse complement strand
TGTCCGCATCACGGACCAAGGCATGAAACACCTGCAGGACATTCCTGACCTGACCTATCTCCACCTGCTCTATACGCCCATTGGTGACGCAGGGCTTGTGCAGCTCGAACCGATCAAAAAGCTGCGTCTGCTCGACTTGCGGGGCTGCATGGGCGTCAGCGATCGGGGCATGGAATCGGTCGCCAAGCTCGACAACCTCAAGGCGCTGAAGTTGCGCTCTTCGTCGATCGGCGACGAAGGTCTTTCGCAACTGACCGCCTTGGAGCAGCTCACGGAACTGGCACTGGAAGACGCCATTGTCAGCGATGCGGGACTCGAGGCGCTGACGGACCTGTCGGGTTTGCAGAACCTGAGTCTGCTGCGGGTGCCGATCTCGGATGACGGCATGCAGCATCTGGCCACACTGACAAAGATGCGCCGGTTGTCGCTGCGCGGCACCTACATCGCCGATGAAGGTTTGTCGCACCTTCAGTCCATGAAGAATCTGAGCCGGCTTGATGTCAGCGAGACCGACGCCGGAGACGTGGGATTGCACTATTTGAGCGGTCTGACCGCGCTCGAATACCTTGATCTGTGGAACACGCAAGTCACCGATGAGGGCATGCCGCATCTGCAACGGCTGGGACAGTTGAAATGGTTGAGCCTCAAGGCCACGCGCGTGTCCGACAGTGGTTTACCGGCGATCGGCAAGCTGCAGCGACTGGAGTACCTTGATCTCGAAGAAACAAACGTGACCAACGCCGCTCTGGAAATCCTCAAGAAAGCTCCTGCACTGAAGAAGGTCAATGCGCGTCTGACCGGCGTCACGGGCGACGGCGTACGGCGGTTTCTCTCCGAACGTCGCCAGGTGACCGTTCTGTACGATCCGGAATAGCGTATGGATCAGCAGGAGGAGGGATTCGCGGGCTTGCAGGTGGCGGCGTTCGAGAGTCGCCGCGCCATCGAGATGTCCCGTTTGATCGAGCGCCACGGCGGCATCGCCTCGGTCAGCCCGTCCATGCGCGAGGTTCCGGTCGACGATCCCCGCCGGCTGGTCGACTTCGCCAACCGTTTGATGGTCGGCGAGATTGACGTTGTCGTCCTCACGACCGGTGTGGGCGTCGCCCATCTGGTATCGCAAATCGAGCGGCACGTTGATCGGCAGCGATTCCTCGACGCCCTGGCCGATATCCGGACCGTGTGCCGCGGCCCCAAGCCAGTCAGCAAGCTGCGGGAATGGGGCATCCGCCCGACGCTGGTCGTGCCCGAGCCGAACACGTGGCGTGAAATTCTTGCCATGCTGGATGCCCACGGTTCGGTCGACCGGTGTACGGTCGCGGTCCAGGAATACGGTCTGGTCAATCCGAGCCTCACGGCGGGTCTCGAAGCGCGTGGCGCTCGCGTCCTTTCGTTGAAGGTTTACGACTGGCAACTGCCGGAGAACGTTGAGCCGTTGCAGATGAATGTCCGTGCGGTGGCCGACGGCCGGGTTGATGTGGCACTGTTTACGTCGGCCCATCAAGTAGTCAACCTGCTGAACGTCACGCACACGCTGAAACGGACCGACGCGCTGCGCGACGCCATGCGACGCGTGGCGGTGTTTTCCATCGGTCCGACGACCAGCCAGATGCTGCGGGAGCAGCAGTTGCCCGTGGACGGCGAGCCGGAGCACCCGAAGATGGGCCAGCTCGTGCAGACAGCCGCTGCACGGTGCCACGAGGTGCTCGGCGTGAAGCGACGCGTCGAGGCCAGGCTGGCGGCGCCTGGGAGCACCGCGCCGGACGTCGCGGCGCCGTGGATGGACAGCCTGTTCATGAAGACGTGCCGCCGCGAACCGTGCCCCATGACGCCGGTGTGGATGATGCGTCAGGCGGGCCGCTTCATGCCGGAATACCGCAAGATCCGCGCGGAAACTTCTTTTCTTGAACTGTGCAAGACGCCTCGGCTGGCCAGCGAAATCATGGTCATGGCGGTCGAGCAATTGGGCGTCGACGCCGCCATCGTTTTTTCGGACCTGCTGCCGATCCTGGAACCCATGGGACTCGACCTGGAATTCGCGCGAGGCGAAGGGCCTGTGATCCACAATCCGATCCGGCACGCGGAAGATGTCGACCGGGTTGCGGAACTGGAGGACGTCACCGCGCTGGATTTTGTCATGCGGGCCGTCGCGCAGACCCGCGCCGATTTGCCGGACGATATCCCGCTGATCGGATTTGCCGGCGCGCCGTTTACTCTGGCCAGCTATGCGATTGAGGGGGGTTCGAGCCGGTCCTATCTTCACACCAAGACGCTGATGTACCGCGACCGGGCCGCCTGGGATGCCTTGATGGGGCGACTGGGGCGGGCCGTCACGCGTTACCTGAACGCGCAGATCACGGCGGGTGCCCAGGCCGTGCAACTGTTTGATTCGTGGATCGGCTGCCTAGCGCCGGGCGACTACCGGACCTTCGCGCTGCCTCACGTACGCAACGTGCTGTCCGGTATCCCGGCCGGCGTGCCGACCATCTATTTCGGGACGGGCAACCCGGCGCTGCTGCCGGACATGGCGTCGGCCGGCAGCTCCGTGGTCGGCGTCGACTGGCGCATCGGACTGGACGACGCCTGGAGGCAGGTGGGCCATGAGCGGGCGTTGCAGGGAAATCTGGACCCGTCGGCCCTGCTGGCTCCCGTGGACGAGATCCGCCGCCAGGCGCAGCGCGTGTTGGCCGAGGCCGGAGGTCGGCCGGGGCACATCTTCAACCTGGGACACGGCGTGCTGCCGCAGACGCCGGTCGAGCACGCCGCCGCCTTGGTCCGGGCCGTGCACGAGCTGAGCAGCAGAGAATCTTAACCGCCCGGTCCGACCGGCAACGGTGGAATCTTCACATCGCCCCGATTGAGGCAGTCGATCAATTGCCGGAGCCGGCCCAGACTGCGCCGATTGAACTCGAGCACGAGCCGCGGCAGTTCTGCCAGATCGGGTTCGTCCCGTTCGTCGCGGAGCGGACCCTGTTGCTTGATGCGGCCGCGCTTGACAATATCGGAGAACTCATTGTTGATGGCGTCCAGAAATGCGTCCGGCACTGGCTTGCTGATGCGGAGCACCAACTGGCTGCGGACGTAACGCATGCTGTGGTACACGCGATAAAACTGCATGATCTCATCGACCGCGGAGAGATAATTGTCAGTCAACTTGAACAGCGACAGGTCCTCCGGCGAAATCATGCCGCGCCCGAGCAACTGGTTCGTCATGAAGTCGGACCATTCGCTCCAAAAATGGCCACCGGGCGTGTCGATAAAAACGACGGGAACCATGTCCCGTTTGCCCGTCTGCAATAAAGTCAGCACCTCGAGGCCTTCGTCAAGCGTACCAAATCCGCCCGGGAACAGTGCCACGGCGTCACATTCCTTCACAAACATCAACTTCCGCGTGAAGAAATATTTCATATTGACCAGTTTATGGTCACCCGCAATCACGGAATTGGCGTTCTGTTCGAAGGGCAGCATGATATTGAGGCCCATCGAACGCTCGCGTCCCGCCCCCACGTGGCCTGCCTCCATGATGCCGCTGGCAGCGCCTGTCAGAACCAGCCAGTCGTGGCGGGCCATCTCCTGCCCGAAGGCCACTGCCATGGAGTAGGCCGGGTCATCGGACCGGGTCCGCGCCGACCCGAACACCGTGACCTTGGACTTGGATCGGTACTGCGAGAAGACCTTGAAAGCGTAACGCAGTTCACGCAGCGCCCGGCTGAGGATCTTGAGATCCCCGCGGGATGTCTGATCGCTCGCCAGCTTGTCGGCCGACTCCTTGATCTTGTCGATCAGATCGGCGACGTGCCGCTTCGTACGTTGTCCTTCAACATTAGCCGGTGAATCCTCCCGGCGCGTCACATCCGCCACTGCCCACACCTCATCTACATGATTCCGGATCCAGCCGACCCCTGCTGGCCCAACGTACCAGGGACGTTCCCGTCGGTCCCCGCCGGGCAGCCTGGACGAAACCCGGCCACAGGGAGCCACGGCAGGCAGCCAGAATACGATCCACTCATTATATCCGTGAAGACGTTCGAGCGCGCGGTATCCTGCCGATTCCGTAATGGCGCCGATTCCGTAAGGCGCCGATTCCGTAATGGCCGTTGCGCGGCAAATCGTGCCTCGCCGTCTCCGGTCGGCCGCACGACAGAGAGCGTGGCGTTGCGCGGAGATCGAGGCCCGGCGCGAAGCGCGGGCCGGCACCGATCGCCGCCTTGTGCAGGTTCCATGGAAAACGGATCGACGCCGGTCCACGTCCGCGCGGCGCCGACGGACGCCGTGCGCGCCATGGGGCCGGCGTCCACTCATCGGCCGGAGTGAACAGGCTCCGCGCCGAACCCGTGGTCAGGCAGAAGGACGTTGGTATCGCTGATAGGCCAACATGACTTCGTACAGGTCGCGGGAAACCGTAAGGGTGTCCGCGCCGAAATCCTGCAGCCAAGCCCGCTGGTTCATATGGGCGTCGGCGAGCAACGGAAGAATTTCCCGGAGCGGCACCTGGATGCAGGGGGTGGAAACAACCGTCTTCGTCGCCGGTTGGCGGCCGCGGTCGTCAGGGCCGTGATAAATGCGCAAACTGTTTCGCTTCATGCGTCCGCTTCCTACGTCGCAGCAGCCTCCCTGTAGTCGGTCGTTGTTATCGGCAGATGCCGCGCTGAACTTTCGCGCTTTCGGGAAAAAAGCCAGAAGTTTTGCCGCTGCCGTGCGGGGGGTCGCTTTTCAAGAGCGGACCGCGGGGGTTCAATGGGGGAATGGATTTCCGGAATCGACTCGAAAAAGCGACCGAACGGGGGCACCAGAATCGGCAGCGACGGGCCCGGGAGCGGGCGGCGCGTGCCCTGACGGAACACGAATGCAAGCGGCTGCATTCGCAGCACCGCACCGCGATCAGTGAACATATCGAACGATGCCTGCAGCTTCTCTGCGACCAATTCCCCGGGTTCCGATACCGATCGATCATGGGTGGCGACGGCTGGGGGGGTTCGGTCTCCCGCGACGACGTGGGCCGTGGCGATCAAGGCGCACGCGATAATTTCTTCAGCCGGATGGAAGTTATCGTGCGCCCCTACAGCAAGTACCATGTGCTGGAGCTGGTCGGCAAGGGGATCATTCGCAATAAAGAGGTTCTTAACCGCAGCAACTACCAGATGCTCGAGGAAGCGGACATGGACAGCTTCACCGGGATGGTGGACCTGTGGGTGTTGGAATACGCCGAGCGATATGCCGCGGACGGCTGAGTTTGCCGGACGCCGAAAACGTGTTTCAGCCACGCGAGGATTCGTCGAAGATCGCTTCAAATCGCGCCCGGTTCTCCCGCCGCACTTCGGCGGTCTCCTTTTCGAGCGAGCGGACGTCGTCGCAGCCCAAAAGGTACGCCAGTTTGCTGAGTTCCATTTCGTCCCGGGGCAGTTCATGGCGTCCCACGCTGTTCATCAGCCTGATCCGGGCTTCGATACTGCGAAGGAAACGGTATCCCCGATCGAGGTGCGTGAAATTCTCAGCGTCAATGAGATCCGCTTCACGAAGGGCCCGCAATGCGTTGAGCGTACCGGGGCGGCGGATAGTGGCTTCGCGGCCGCCGTGCCGGAGTTGGAGCATCTGGACGATGAATTCGACGTCCACCGTGCCTCCCACACCGCGCTTGAGATTCCGGTCCGAGGCGGTTTGTTCCAGGCGTTGCCGCATCTGACGGACTTCCGCTGCCAACCGCGGTTTCCAGGCGAATTCATAGGAGGCGTGGTTCATGGCGTCCCGCGCTCGAGCCGCGACGTCGGGATCGCCGAAGACGACGCGGCCCTTGCAGAGGGCCTGGCGTTCCCAAAGTTGCCCGCTACCGCTGTCGAAGTAGCGGCGAAATTCGTCGATCGAAACTGCCAGTGATCCGCTTTGTCCGGTGGGGCGCAACCGGGCGTCGACTTCGTACAACCGTCCGAACGGGCCGAGGTGGCTGGCTACTTTTATGATTCGCTGGCCCAGTTCGCTGAAGAAATGAGAATTGGACGTCGTTTCGGCATTCCTGCCCGACCTGGATGCCGTCGATCCGTCACCGTCGAACAGGAACACGATATCGAGGTCGCTGTGGTAATTGGGTTCCTGCCCTCCCAATTTCCCCAGCGCTACGATCACGAGTTGACTCGGCTGGCCCTGTCGCTCTTCTCCGCTGATCGTCGGTCGCCCGTATTTCCCGACAAGCTTGTTGTGTTCGACACGCGTAATCTGGGTCAGACAGGCGTCGGCGATGGCGCTCAGCGCGATATGCGTTGCCTGGATGTCGTCTTTGCCCAGAAGGTCGCGAACTCCGACGCGCAGATGCTGCGCGTTTTTGAAGCTGTGCAGTATCGGATCGATATGCTCGGCTCCCCGACAAAGGTCGGCCAGCGCCCGTTGCAAGAATTCGGGCGTCGGCAACCGCTCGCGGAGGAGGCTGTCGAGCAATTCGTCGATCATGCCCGGGTTGCTCGTCAGCATCCCCGCCAGATAGGGGCACGCCGCACAGAGCCGGACATACAGGTCCAGCGACGCCTGGTTGACGCGCATCAATTCCCATAACGCCGACTTGCCGCCCAGAGAATCGCTGACCTGGCTCAAATTCACCAGCGTGCTGTCCGGATCGGGAGTGGTGGCGATGGCCTGCAACAGGCGGGGGGCGATGGATGCCAGGAAGTGGCGGCATCGTCGCGTCGAGAGAAACCGGATGCGCTCCGTGGCCAACGCCATCAGATTATGGTAAGCCGCATCCACGTCGCGGAACGGGTAACGTGACAAAACCTGTTCGATCTGTTCGCGGGGCGGGTCGGGATCGTTGATCAGGTCCACCTCCGGCTCCGTCTCCGGATCGTCACCGAATGCGTCGTGCAGTAGATGGTTCAGGATCTTTCGGTTCGTGTCCGTCGTGCTTCGAAAGCTTTCCTCGAAGGATTCCAACGCCGTTGTTCTGTTTGACGTGGCAAAACCCATCCGCAAGGCGATCCTGGTGCGCGCTAGAGGATCGTTGGGAAGCGAATGGGTTTGCAGATCGAACATGATCTGCAGACGGTGTTCCAGCTTCCTGAGAAATACGTAGTTCTCTTCCAGCAGTCGGCGTTCCTGGAATGTCAAACAGCCGGTCTTTTCCAACAGAGAGATCGCTTCCAGCGTGTTGCCGGTGCGGACTTCCGGCAACGTTCCTCCGTTGAGCAGCTGCAGGAACTGGATCACGAATTCAATGTCGCGAATTCCGCCTGGCCCGGTCTTGACGTGATGCGCATCGGCCGACTCGGCCAGGGCCTGTTTTTCGATCCGATGTTTGAGTGTCTTGATGCCCGTGATATCGGCCAGGCTGAGATAACGCCGATAGACCCAGTGTTCCAGTTGCGCAAGGAACTCGTCTCCCAGGTCGCGGTCGCCGGCAATCGGTCGGGCCTTGACATATGCCTGGCGTTCCCATGTTCTTCCCTTGACATCGTAGTACCGCAGCGCGGCGGCGACGTTCGAGACTGCCGCGCCTTGCGATCCCTCCGGCCGCAGGCGGAGGTCCACGCGATAGGCCGTCCCCAGTTCGGTAGGTTCGGTCAGCAGGCGGACGAGCTCTTGCACGACCCGCCCGAAAAACTCGCGGTTGGTGCAGCGGCGGGGACCCTCGGTTTCGCCTTCGCCGTCGAACAGGCAGACCAGATCAATGTCGCTCGAGTAATTCAATTCCGCGCCGCCCAGTTTACCGAGCGCCAGGATCACGAATCGGGCCTGTTTGCCATCCGAGCAGCGGGGCGCGCCTCGCTTGAGCGTCATCTGCCGGACGGCAAAACGTACGGCACCTTCCACGATCGCCTCCGCCAGGTAGGAAATCTGCCGCGTCACCATCTCCAGGGACTGGCCGCGCACGACATCCCCGTAGGCAATGCGCAGCGTTTCCCGGCGTTTGTAGCGGCGCAGCACGGCCATCACGGCCGGTTCATCGGACAGGGCTTCCACTTCGCTGACGATTTCCGCCACCAGAGCGTCCCGCGTCACCGGCTGGCCTTCGGTGAGCCGCAACAGGTCAAAGCTTTCCGCATCGGTAACGAGCAAATCACCCAGATACTGGCTGGCGTCGAAGATCTGCAGCAATGTAGGCAGCGCGTCGGGATCGCGTTCGAAGAGTGAACCCAGCGCCAGGGGATTGCGCACGGCTTCGATGAACCGTTCCAGGTGGTTCAGGGCCCGGTCGGGGTCGCTCAACTGGGGCAGCACCAGGCCGATCTGTTCTGCCAGCACCGCCAGCAGGTCGAGCGTCATGCCCCGCGCGGCGATGCGCTGCAGATTGTCGCTGCCGCGCTGGGTGTCCGTCACGCCCGCGCGACGCAGCCAGTCCGCCGCCTGTCGGGGATCATCGAGAAGTCGTCGCAGTTGCTCGATGTCCATGGCTGTCGTCATGGCGTGCCGGCGCGGTCCTGCGCGTGCAGCCATTCGGGCCCGGCATGTCGGATAGGCACTTCACCAAACAGTGTAAACGCGTTCGCGTCATAGATGACCACCGGCAGGATCTGCCCGATCATCCGCCTGCTGCCCTGCAGCACGACGATGCGATCGCAGTGGGTGCGGCCGGTCAGTTGGAGTTGTCCCGGATCGCTGTCGGTGCGGCCGTTCTTTTTGCTCGGGCCCTCCACCAGCACGTCCACCGTGCGGCCGATGAAGGGCTGACTATCTTCTTCGCTGATCGCATTTTGGATAGCCAGCAGCTCGTTATTCCGCCGCTTCTTGACGTCTTCGGGCACATCGTCGCGATAGAGTTCCGCGCCCTTCGTCCCGGGCCGCTCGCTGTATTTGAAAATAAAACTGTTCTTGAAACGTGCCTCGGTCACCAGCTCACAGGTGGCTTGAAAATCGGTTTCCGTTTCGCCGCAGAAGCCCACCACGAAGTCGCTCGTCACCGCGGCGTCGGGAATGCCCTCGCGGATGCGATGCAGCATATCCCGGTACTGCTCGACCGTGTAACCCCGCTTCATCCTCTTCAAGATCCGGTTCGAACCGCTTTGCGCCGGCACGTGCAGGTAGGGAGAGCATTTGGGCAGATCGCGAACCGCGTGCAGCAGATCGGTGGTCATGTCGCGCGGGTAGTTCGTGACGAACTTCAGCCGCTGGAGTCCCTCGATATCATGCAACGCGTGCAGTAGATCGGCGAGCCGCCAGGTCCGCCCTGCCTCGCTCCGCCGGTAACTGTTGACCGTTTGGCCGAGCAGCGTAACTTCCTTGCATCCTTCGGCCGCCAATTGCCTCGCCTCGGCCACAACGTGGCTTGGTAACCGGCTCTGCTCGGGCCCCCGCACACTGGGAACGATGCAATACGTGCAGAACTTGTCGCAGCCGATCATGATCCGCAGATATGCCTGGTGGCGGTTGGGCCGCATGGCGGGCTCGCGCAACGGATCAAAACTCTCATGGCTTCGCTTGATCTGAATCAGGTTGCCGTCGGTCCGCCCAAGGCTGACTTCCAGCCTTGGTTGACCCCGTCGCCGCACATCCTCGACAAGCTCGGCAATCCGGAACAGCTGGCCGGGACCGACAACGAGATCCACGTAGGGCGCGCGGCGAAAAATCTGCCGCTGGTCTTTCTGAGCCATGCATCCAAGCACACCAATCACCGTATCCGGGTGGTGGCGCTTAATGTGTTTTAGACGTCCCAGCAGGCTGTAGATCTTGTCTTCGGCGTGTTGCCTGACGCTGCAGGTGTTGAGCAGGATCGTATCCGCTTTCCGGCGCTCCCGAGTCAGTTCGTAGCCTCTCTTGCGAAGGCTGGCCACGACAAGCTCGCTGTCGAGCATGTTCATCTGGCAGCCGACCGTTTCGATATACAGCTTTTTCGGCTCTGGGGGCATGGTGTTTCCGCAGGCGGCGTCGGCCGCCTCAGCAGTCGCAAGCAACGGCGGTGGTCAGGACAGGGCTCGTCAGGACAGGGCTCGTCAGGACAGGGCTCGTCAGGCTGCCTGGTCGCGTCCGCGAACCTTCCGGCGGTCTTCGGGACGATTTTCACGCGCCCGTTCGGCCTCGTGCCGTTCGCGCAGTTGCCGCACCACGGCATTGCGGTGCCCGGCCATCATCCGCACGAGCACGACGACGGCCAGATAGGCTGCGGACACCAGCAAAATCAGGTCCCAACGATCCATCAGCAGGCGGCCTCGATTCGTTCGGAGTGCAAACGGCAGAGTGAAAACGGGGTCAGGCCTCCATCGTGCCAAGCACCCGGAGGGCCGTTCCGGCGATGGAGGTCTGACCCCCTTTTCACGGAGAATGATGCTTTGACAAGTCACTACCGCGGCGGTGACCGGCCCACCATTCTAGCGAATTGTGGCGACCGGCGAAGAGAGTTGTTCGCGGGGTCCGTGGGCGAGGCGATTCAGGGGGGTTGGGATTCGAGCACGTCGCCTTCCTGGAGTGGATATCCCCGCAGGAACGTGTCGGCGTCCATGGGTCGCTTGCCGGCTGGCTGGATCCGCACCAGGCGGAGCCCGTTGCGGCCCGTGGCAACCACCAAATGGGGCTCCGTCCGCATCACCGTACCGGGCGGCCGGTCCGCCGCGGCGGGGACCACGCCTGTTTCATGCAGGATCAGCCGGAGGGGCTCGCGATCGGGCCGCTGCCAATAGGTATAGGCGGTCGGCCAGGCTTGCATGGCCCGCACGTGATTGTGAAGATCCGCGGCGCTGCGCGACCAGTCGATACGACCGTGCTCCTTCCGCAGTCGGGGCGCCTTGCTGGCAACCTGGTCTTCTTGGGCAACTGGCTCCGCCCGACCACACGCCAACTGGTCGACCGTCCGGCAGACGAGCGCCGCGCCGAGTTCGGCCAGCCGGGCCTCGAGTTCAACGGCGGTCTCCTCCGGGCGGATAGACGTGCGCGCCTTCGCCAGGCAGGGTCCAGCGTCGAGACTGGGGGTCATCTGAATGACCGTCACGCCCGTCTCTTGTTCTCCGTGGTACACGGCCCACTGCACGGGCGCTGCGCCACGGTACTTGGGCAGCAGCGACGCGTGAAGATTGATGCCCCCGCAACGGGCCACGGCCAGCGCTTCGGGCGACAGGATTTCGCCAAAGTCACAGACCACCAGAAGATCGGCGCCGTATGCGGCCAACGCCGCGCGACCCTCATCGCCGCTGACGCGCTGCATGGCGAGGATCGGCAAACCGTGACGCCGCGCTTCGGCAGACACGGGGCTTTGCATCGCGCTTCGTCGCCGGCCACGGCCTTGCGCCGGACGGGTAACGACCGCCGCGACCTCATGCCGCGATTCGGCGAGCGCACGCAACGTGGGCACGGCAAACGCGCCCGTTCCCAGCATCAGAATACGCACCGACTGCCTTGTTTCTCGTGACTTACGTTCTCAACCGTTCGAGTTCCGCCAACTCGTCGGCGATCTGGCTGTCGTCGGGCATTTCCCCGACGTCGCGCCGGCTTTGAAAATCCAGTTCAAACTCGCTAAGCGCCTCGCGAACGGACATTTGCGCCGTGGGGCTTAGTCGGTCGATAAAGAGTACGCCGTCCAGGTGATCCGTCTCGTGCTGCACGATCCGCGCGGACAATTCTTCAAGCTGCTCGACCACTTCGCGACCCCTCAGATCGTACGCGTGAACGGTGATCCGTTCCGCGCGCCTGACGTCACCATGAACACCCGGGATGCTCAAACAGCCTTCTTCGGCTTCGTCGGTGCCCTTTCCACCGCTGAGAATCGGGTTGATGTACACCCGCTCGGCCTCCTTCTGCTGCGGATCACCGGTCACGTTGGTCACAAAAAGCCGGTACGGCAGGGCGACCTGATTGGCGGCCAGCCCGACGCCCTGATGCGCGTACATCAACTCAAACATGCGGCCCACAATCGACTGCAACTGCGCGTCCACACGCTTCAACGGCTTGGAAACGTGACGCAGGCAGGGATGGGGATAGAGTACGATTTGCAGGCTGGATACCTTCAAGGCCCCCTCCCGTCAGATTCCACGCTCCGGGCATCGAACCCATGATGCCCTGTCGATCATCGTCGGCCGTCCGCTGCAATCAACCCAGTGGGCGAGGCGAGATCCGGAGCACGACGGAAAATCGGTCGTCCATGCAGACCGGCAGATGGCCCATTATAGGGTTCGTCGTTGAGCGGGCCACGTCGCGCCAAAACGCGCTGCGTGGAGTTGGCGTGCGTTGACTTTGGAAAAGCTTCGCGCTAGAATGACGCTATTGTCATAAACTTTTATGTGGAAAGGCCTTTCGTTGTCTCGCGTGCCGACCGCGCGTCCGCCCCGGCGATTCGAAACCGAGCGAGCGCCGCTGCCCGTCTGGCTCGCCTCGATGGTCCTGCATGCTGTCCTGATCGTCGCGCTGGGGCTCATGATCCGGACCGTACCACGCGGGGCGGACGACGCGACGATTCGGACCGGCGGCATCGTCCTGAAATACGAAACGGCCAGCGGGGCAAAATTCGAAGGAGAAAGCTCGTCCCGTTCGCCCCGCGAGCAACCGCCCGCAGAGAAGTCGCAGGCCATCCTGGCGGCCCTGCCCAGTGCGGACGACGTCCCAGATCCGTCACCGCAACTGCTCGACCGCCAGGGCCAGTCGGCCCGCGGTGGCGGCCCCGTGACGAACATCCCCGGCGCCGGACAGATGGCGGCCGGTGGCCGCGGCAGCGGAACCGGGGCAACCGGGGGGGGCGCGCGTGTCCAGGTCTTCGGCGTGGAAGGCGAAGGACGGACGTTCGTCTATGTCTTTGATCGTTCGGTGAGCATGACGGGGCAGAGGCTCGCGCTGGCCAAGGCCGAACTGCTCCGCAGTCTCGAGTCGCTCGAAAGTACCCATCAGTTCCAGATTGTATTCTTTAACGATCGCCAGCAGGTTTTCGACTTGAGCGGCGGGCAGCGGAGAATGCCGTTTGCCACCGACCGCGCCAAGTCGCTGGCTGAGCGGTTCGTGGAAAGCATTACCGCGGACGGCGGCACCGACCGCCTGGGCGCGTTGGAGCGTGCCTTGCGAATGAAAGCGGACGTGGTCTTTTTCCTAACCGACGCCGACGACCCCATGTCGAACTCCGACCTGGCAACTCTTCGCAGGAAAAACCGTGGGACGACGGTATGCACGATTGAATTTGGAGTCGGAGCGCGCCTGGGGCGTCCCAACTTTCTGCAGCGGCTAGCCACACAGAACGGCGGCAGCTACGTGTACATGGACACCACGGCCTGGGAAACTCGATGATTCGCCTTGTTACGACTTGCGTGATGCTAACGGTGGGCGGCGCGGTTGCCTCCGACACCGTGACCCTCGCGCCCTCCGATCCTGGAGAGCCACCCCTGGTGCGAAGCGGTACCATCGTGGACTTCAACGGACAATACCTGCGGATGCGCACCGAATCCCCACTCATCCAACAGTACCCGACACCCAGGGTGCTCCGCATCAGCACGACCTGGAACGACAAGCATCGTGCTGCTCTCGATGCCGCCGATCGGGGCGCCTATCGTGAAGCCATTAATCGCTATCATGAAGCCCTCGGGGCCGAATCACGGATCTGGGCGAGGCGAAAAATTCTGGCGGAATTGATTTCGTGTTACGTCGTCAAGCAGCAGTACCGCGATGCGGTCCGGTTGTTCCGGCTGTTGTTGGAGAGCGACCCGGAGACCTCCGAATTTCACATAATTCCGCTGGCGTGGATACCGACCGATTCGATACCGCACGACGAGGCCCAACAGTGGCTGGACGATTCCGACGCGGCCAACCGGTTGCTGGGCGCCAGCCATCTGATGGCCTCCAACCTGCGATCCGCCGCGCAGGACGTGCTGAAAGGCCTGGTGAGGCATGCCGATCCACGCATCGCCGCCTTGGCCGAGGCGCAGTTGTGGCGCGCCGAGATCGTTCATGCGGCGGCGGATACGGCGGACCGTTGGTACGAGCGTGTCGTGCAGATGCCAGCGTCGTTGCGGGCCGGCCCGATGCTGCTCGTGGGCCAGGTCGAACTTCAAGCCGGTCGCTACGAGCGTGCCGCCCAGACGCTGCTGAAAATCCCCGTCCTCTATCCCGAACATCGTCTGCTGGCCTGCCAGGCTCTGTCGTGGTCTGCAGATGCCCTGGAACGCCTGGAGCGGACCGCGCAAGCGGATCGGATCCTTCAGGAGCTCGCCTATGGGCATGGCGACACGCGATGGGGTGCCGAAGCGCGCCGGCGACTCGATACCGCCTCACCGACAGGACGCGTTCTTGACAACAACTAAGTCCGCATATCGCGCCGGGTTGCCGCCCCACAGATCGAAGCGGCTGGCAATGGCCCCGCTGCTGCTGGCCGCCGTGGTGTGGTCGGGCGCGGCCCGTGCCCAGGAGACTCCGACGACGCCGGCCGCCTCGCCTGCGGATTCCGGCGAGGCCGCGGCTCTCGAGGACTCCGAATCGCTGTGGGATATCATGCTGACTCTGGGATTGACCGGACTGACAATCGTCGTCGTGCTTGTCGCGCTATCGATCGTTGCCTTCGCGCTGACACTGGAACACGTGCTGACTATCCGAGCCGCCGTACTGCTGCCGAACGACCTGGCCGAGCAGTTCCGGCAGCAACTCGTGGCGGGTGGTCCCGGTGCCGCCGACCAGGTGTGCCTGGCGCGGCCCAGTTTGCTGTCCTCCGTGCTGCGGGCCGGACTGGCGGAATGGGATGGCGGCTGGGCGTCCGTGGAAAAAGCCGCTGAGGATGCCATCGCGCAACACGCCGCGCGCCTGTTTCGCAAGATCGAATACCTGTCGGTGATTGGAAACATCGCGCCGATGATCGGCTTGCTGGGGACCGTGACGGGGATGGTATTCGCGTTCCAGGAAGTGGCGGAGACGCAAGGAGCGGCGCGGGCGGCCCAGCTGGCCGAAGGAATCTACACCGCGCTGATCACGACGGTTGGAGGGCTGCTGGTAGCCATTCCGGCGCTGGCGGCTTCCGCCGTGTTTCGCAATCGCGCGGACCAGTTGGTAGCCGACGCGGCGACGCTCGCGCAGTACGCGCTCGCTCCGTTGAAACGGGCGCGCCGCAGCGCGGCTCCCGCCGCTCCGGCCTCGCGAGGATCGTAGTTGTGCGTGTGCCCGTTTCGTTCCGCCGTGCGTCGAACGACACCGTGATGACGCCCATGATCGATGTCGTGTTTTTGCTGATTATCTTTTTTTTGGTCTCCAGCCATCTGGCCCGGCAGGAAGTGCAATGGGAACTCGACTTGCCTGCCGCCCGCACCGGTCGGGATGTCGTCCAGCAACACAGGCCTCGGATCACCGTTAACGTCCTTCGCGACGGGCAGATCCGGTTGTCGGGTGCCGTGGTGAGCGCCGTCGAATTGCTTGATCGCTTTGAATACGAATCAGCGAAGGTTCCGGAGCCGATCGAAGTGCGCATCCGCACGGATCAAACCGTACCGTATCGTTTCGTGGAACCGATCCTCGCCGCGTGCGCGCGGGCACGCATCTGGGACGTCACTTTTTCCGTGGTGCCGGAATCGGGATAGCAGCATCGGCCTGCCCGGGGCCCGCGACCTGGCGGACCGCCGCCGAGGCACGCCCCGGAACAGCCCGAACGAAGCGCCGATGTGCCGCGTATTGGAAGAATAGGACCTGTGCTCCATGCGTATTCCGTCCTACCGAATGCATCGGTCCGATGTGGAAGTACGCATGACACCGATGATTGATGTCGTGTTTCTGCTGCTCATCTTTTTTGTATGCACGGCCAGTTTTCAGATTGCCGAACAAATTCTGCCCGCCGGGCTGACATTGCCTGCGGGCAGTTCCACGATCGATCCCTCCGACGTGGAACCGGATCTGGACCAGCTTGTTGTGACCTTGCAACACGCGAACGACCAGCTCCAATGGACACTCAATGAACAGCCCTACACGCGTATCGAGCAATTGTACGAACGTCTCTCGGCCATCGCCGGCATCGACGCCACGCTTCCCGTAATTCTCGACATCGACGGCGCGGTCGCGATGGTCGAGGTGATCCAACTATACGATGTTTGCCAGCTCGCAGGACTGCAACGCATCCACTTCGCGGCGTCCGCCGCGCTGTGACCGTCGCCGTTGGCGGCGCTCGATGGCGATACCGCTCTTGATTTGCGGCGCGCTCTGCGTGCCGCGCCAAGACTGTCCCGCCGCCGCGCACGATTGGGTGCTCCGGTACGAAGAAAGCGCCGAGCACCGATACCTGGAGGGGCTTCGACGACGCCAATTGTTCACGCTGGCCACGAGCTACTGCCGCCGCCAACTTGCCCGGCCGGATCTTTCCGATGAAGCGCGCGCCGAATTTGTTTCGGAGTTGATGCAGAGCCTGGCTGCCCAGGCTTCCCATTCGACGCCTGATCAGCGTGCGGCCCTCTGGCAGCGCGCGCACAACACCGCGGCGGAATTCGCCCAGAAGTATCCCGACCACGCGTTCGGGCTCATCGTCCGTCTGCAGGACGCGCTCACGTGGCTCGCCGAAGGTGAAATGGCACGTTATGAATCGTCGCGTGCCGGGGGGCCGCCGGCCGACAGGCTGGAGACCGACAGGCTGGACGCCGGCGAACGGGACCGGCCGCGACGTGCCTTGCGCCGCGCGATTCGAGAGCTGGAACAGGTCCGGGACCGGATCGAGCTAGTGGCCGGGCGCGGTTTGGGCGGCACGCGTACGTCTCCGGCGCCGTGGACGAAAACGCAACTTGCGTCCCTGGCCAACCATTGCGCGTACCAGCTCGCCCGCGCGTTACGCAACCAGGGACTGTGCTACCCCGCAGATAGCCCCGACCGCATCAACAGCATGACGCGGGCGATGGAAAGTCTGTCCTCGCTGGTTAACCGTCAACCGTCCGATACGCTAGCGGCGCGCGGTCTGATCGAACGGGCCGAATGTTTGCGGTGGCTTGGAAAGCTGGACCGGGCAGGCGAGGTGCTCGGCGCGCTCGATCCGGCGCAGATGTCGCCCCCGGTGGCCGCCCAGTGGGAAGCGGAACGGATCCACCTGATGCTCGCCGCGGGCCAGATTGCCGAAGCCGTGGCGCGGGCCACGGCCCGGGAGTCCGAGGGGCAGGCCCATGGCGAATGGGAAATCGCCCGACTGGAAGCGATCCTCGCCGCCTGGCGCGAGGCGGCCTCCTCGGGCAATCAGGATGTCGCTCGCCGGCGGATCGACCAGGCCACCGCGTCCGTGCGACGCATCGAACAGCAGCTTGGGCCCTACTGGACCTGGCGCGGGCAGCGCCTGCTGGCCGGTTTGGCGGCAAGTCCCCAGACGCAAAACGACACGCAAGCGCTGCTGCGGGCGGCCGAAGGTTTGCTGCACGGCGGCGATCAGGACGACGCGGTACGCGTCTACGATCGCATCGCCACGCTCGCTCGCCAGCAGGACGACGCGGACCGAGCACGCCAGGCCGCCTTTGCCGCGGCGACCATCCGCCGTCGCCAGAGCAAACACGACGATGCCGCGGCCCGGTACCGCAAAGTGGCCTTGGAGGATCCCCGTTGGCCACAAGCCGCCGAAGCCCATCTGTTGAGCGTCTTTCACTCGGCCCAACACGCACGTCACGCCACCGCGGACACGCGTGACGATGCCGTGTCGCGCTATGAAGAACTGCTGCGAGAGCACCTTGACCACTGGCCGGACGCGCCAACCGCCCATCGGGCGCGGGTGTGGTTGGGCGATCTGCGGCGAGGGCAAAATCGGTGGTCCGAAGCCCTGGACCTGTACCGTGAGATACCGGTCGGATCGGCAGTGTACGACGACGCCCTGACGGGCATCGGCCGCGTCTACGATCAGTGGCTGCTGGCCGGTGGGGAGCCTGTGCCCCGCGCGGAATTGCGCCAAGCGCTCGACGATCTGCGCCAGCTTTTGCTGGGCAAGCCGCAGCGGTGGCCGACACAATGGACGCCCGGGAAACGGGTCGTCGCGCTGACCATCGCCCGCCTCCTACTGGACAGCCAATCCGCCGCGCAACAGGCCGCGGCAGTGCTTCAGCACGCCTTGGCGGGACCGCCGCCCGCGGAACGGCCCTGGGCGGACCGCGCCCGCGTGCTGCTGGCCGTGGCAGAGGCCCTGGAGGGAAACGTCAGCGAAGCACGCACGCTTTTTGAGGATACCCGCGGCACGGCTGCGGCGGAAACGCTTCTCGACGCCGTGCGGCTGATCATCGACAACGATCGCGGACGCGACGCCGGCGCGCGCAAAGCTCGAGCGGAGTTGGCGCTCGAAGAACTCGAGCAACTGGCAGCAGGCAACAACCGGTTGCCCGACGCGCACCGCGCCAGGTTATTGCAACTTCGCGCGCGGGCCTGGCGTCAAGCCGGCGACCGGCAACAGGCCCTACAAGCTTTCGCGACGCTGGCCAGCCAGCGTCCGGACGATGCGTCGCTGCAGGAGGCGTACGCAGAAATGCTCTCGACCAGCAACGACCCCGCTACTCTGACCAAGGCCCTGGCCCGGTGGGTCACGATCCAGCGCATGTGTCGTGTGGGCAGCGATCGGTGGTTTCGCGCCCGATACGGCCAGGCCCGCGTCTATTTCCGGCTGGGGGACCGCGACAAATGCGGTCGGTTGATTGAATTGACGCGTGTCCTGATGCCCGCCCTGGGCGGACCCGACATGCAAGCGCAATTCATGGAACTCGCCGCGCGTTGCCAATCGGAAATCGGCGATTCCGGAAAATCCAATCGACGCGACGAGAAGCCGTAGCGGTACGTCCGCACGAGGAACGTTGCTTCTGTCTTCCGGCGAAGACCAACGGTGGCCGACCGATGGCGACGGGCGCTACAACACCGCGCCACGCCGCCGTCGCCAGCGTATTCCCGCCACCATCACGGCGCCGGCTAGCAACAAGCTGATTGTGCCCGGTTCCGGTACGATGGTGGCGATGCCGTTAAATGTGTACGCATCATTGCCACCGGCCAGTCCGAAATTGATGTCGACCCGCATGAAGTCGTAATCGTTGCCGGCAGTCGCCGGACCCGCGATGGGGCCTTCCGCAAAGGGGCCCTGCGTATCCGAAGGGGCACTTCCCACGAAACTGGGGCTCAAGTCCAGATCCGCGCTGAGCAGGTTCGCGCCTCCGTCGGTCGAAAGCGTGTACACGGCGATCTCGGTGGTTCCGTCGGAGTCCTCCGGCACCCCCGCCGGTGGCGCCAACGCAGTGACCGGTGTGTTGGCACCCTGACCGTTCGTCGTGCTGCTGGAGTGGGAGTGCGACGCGATGCCAGGCGCGGACGTCGCTACGATATTCTGGCTGAACATGAGAGAGAAGTTCGAGGGACCGCCGAAATCGATCACCGAACCGCTATAGGCAATCATCGGATCCGGGTCGAGAAGGACATCCAGATCGATCCGCCATTCGCCGGGCATCTCTCCCGCATACGTTGCCCGCATGGCGTCTCCCTCCGCGCGCTGCACCAGAGGGAACTCGTGGCCGTCGACATTCACCATCGCAATGACTTCGGCGAATGAGGGCTGGCAAACCCAACACGGCACGACCGCCGCAACCAACACGGTTGCGAGAAGGGAAGGCCGATTACTGCTCCTCTTCATTAGACTCCCTCCGCCGTGTCACACGGCACTTACAGCAAACCTGGCAACCGTAACCGGGTACACGCCACGATCAGATGCAACGAACCTCCGGTGCGCTCCGTTAGCGATGCGTGTCAAACTAACAGACCCCGTCCAGGGAGGCAAGCATCTTTTAAATTATTACTGAATTTCTCTTTCGCTAAGCAGCGAAGTCCAGGCCGCCACGCGGCGTCCTCGAAGGAACTGCCGGCCGCCCGTCCGGTGCTAAGTGGTTCGCGGGCAACTGTTTTCGAAACTGTGCCGCGCACCCGCGCTGCATTCACACCAAGCGGGGGGGCACGGGTTGCCGGTAACGACCGTGGCCGGCGATACCGTCATCGACAGGGGGCTGGTGGCGGGCAATCGACCAATCTGGGCGGAGCACCAGCAGCCGGACGGCGGCGATGGGTTAGCCCGCGCGGTGCGACCGTCGCACAAACAACAACAGGCCGGCGACCAGCAGCAGAGCGATGGTCGACGGTTCGGGGATGACGGTGGCCCGGCCGTTGAACGTGTAAATGTCGCCGTTGCCGTCCATACCGAAATTCAGATCGACGCGCATCAGATTGTAGGCTCCCGCCAAGGCCGGCCCGGCCGATGGACCTTCGCTGAACGGCCCCTGCGTATCGGACGGCGCCGCGCCGACAAATGACGGGCTCAAATCCATTCCCGCATTCAGAAACGATGCGCCGCCGTTGGTCGACAATGTGTAAACGGCGATTTCATCGGGCGCGCCGTCGGTCGGAATAATAGCCGGTGGAGGTAGCGCCGTCACCGGCGTACCCGCGCCGCCACCACCGTCGGTCGTGCTGCTGGAATGCGTATGAGAAACGATTCCCGGCGCTGTTGTGGGAACGATCGCTTGGCTGAAAAGAAAACCAAAACTGGAAGGCGCGCCGAAATCGATGACGCTGGCGGCATAGAGGATTTCCGGATCGGGATCGAGCAGCGCGTTGAGCGTGACTTTCCACTCACCGGGTTTTTCATGAACAAACTGCTCGACAATGCCTACGCCTTTGTCGTCCAGTTCGATGGGAGCGAAAAAGGCTTCGCCGTCAACGACAACACCGACTTCCGTCGTGTTAAGCGTTCCAGCCGACGAAGGTGTCGCCAGCAGGGCGACGCAAAGAAGACAAGCTGCCGTGCAGGCCAGCTTTTGAACGCGTTGAGCACTGATCATTAGACAACGTCCCTTGTTATCGCAAAGCCGAAGTCATCCGGGCATCAAGACGATGCCGTGAGTATATCACAGCCCCGGCCCCCAGAGGAGACTCGGGCCAAGATTTTTTTAAAATTTTACGGAATATCGCCTTCGGGACGGCCGGCAGCCCCCCCTGGGGTGCGGATCGCCGTCGCGGGGGCTCGCCGAGGGTCAAGGCGGCCGACGTAAGGACCCGCGAAGGGCGGCAGGCTTACCACGGCCCGCGCACGCTGTAGACTCCGAATTGGGTCGTATCGGAGGGCCACCTCGGGGTGGGTCGGAACCCTTCAGAGCCACCGTAAGGGCCCGGATAGGGCCGCGCGAACTGGTGGTTGATCCGCGAGATTCGGGTATTGCCGACCCCCCAGCCCCAGTTGGTTTGGAACGTGGCGGTCGGAGGCACCACCAACGCGACAGGGCTGCCCCATTCGGTATGGAAGTAACGTCCATGCCAGGGCGACCACTGGGCCTGCCGCCATGCCTTTCGCTCCCGGTGCGACAATCGCAGCCCGGAAGAGTACAGTGCCTGATTGAGCACGCGCCCGGGACGGACGTATTGATGGCCGCACGGGCCGCAGGTATCCGCCACCGCGCACGTGCAGGACAATGCGAGAG
>Ga0315534_1000860_pt1 | contig 21339 bp, 15 predicted proteins | sample SalMarSW160240MG_FD_203094 | JGI IMG/M metagenome (GOLD analysis project Ga0315534, IMG submission 203094) | Salt marsh sediment microbial communities from the Plum Island Ecosystem LTER, Massachusetts, United States - Salt Marsh Sediment SW1602-40 ... | reverse complement strand
ACGGACTATGCTGCAATTGCGGTTCCTGGTTTTACCAACGAGTTGCGGGAGATCCCTGCCCACCAACCAAATTTCGCTACGCACCACGACCAGGACTACCTCGTTAAAACTGCTGTGTCGGACCGCACTGGCCAAGCAGAGGCCGGGATAACCCTTTCCATCCGGTACTTTAGATGGCATGCAAGACCACTGTCCCGGGCGGGGACGTCGGGGTAGGTCTCCGAGATGTGCGCGGACAAAATAGTTGACGAGTGACCCAAATAACTGTATAGTATGTAGGAAAACTGGGAGCGCTCCCACCTCTTTCTTAACTCTTCATCGTTTTCCCTTCATTGGTCATAACGCCGCTGAATTTTCGCCCAAAGCACCGAATGGATCGCGGGAGGTAGCGGTATCTCTGTTATGGCGAACATCACCCTGGAAGACATCGCCAGGCAGGCAGGAGTCTCGCGCTCAACCGTTTCACGCGTGATCAACGAACAGCCGAACGTGAGCGAATCTGCCCGCAGCCGCGTCTTGGATGTCGTTCGTCACACCGGGTACATACCGAACGCGGCCGCCCGCACCCTGGCCTCACAGCGCTCGTGGATGCTCGGCCTGGTCCTGCCGCACAGCGTCAGTTCATTCTTCACAGACCCTTATTTCCCGTTATTGACCCAGGGTATTGCCCAGGCCTGCAACCAAAATAACTACACTCTTGGCTTGTTTCTGGTCGGGACCGAGGAAGACGAGGAAAAAATTTTCCCGCGCGTTTCTCGTCGCGGACTGCTGGACGGTGTAATTGTACAAGCCGGCCATCATGGCGACCCGGTGATGGGCTGGCTGCTCGATTCGAGCATCCCGCTCGTATTCGCCGGACGCCCTTTTCATCCCGGAAATTTCAGCTATATCGACATCGACAATGTCGATGCTTCGTACAATGCCGTCGTTCACCTGATCCGCCTGGGTCGAAAGCGCATCGCAACCATCGCCGGACCATCCCATAGTTCGGTGGGCGTCGACCGCCGGGCTGGCTACATTAAAGCGTTAAAGGATCGCGGCCTGGAACTGAATACGGAGTTGATCGTTGAGGGCGATTTCACCGATGCTGGTGGCTACTTTGCCATGCAGCAATTGCTGCCGCAGCATCCCGACGCTGTGTTCGCAGCTTCCGACACCATGGCGTACGGCGCCGTGCGCGCGATCAAAGAAGCCGGGCTGCACATCCCACGCGATCTCGCCGTGATTGGTTTCGATGATTTACCGCTCGCGAACGCGTCGAATCCGTCACTGACCACCGTCCGCCAGCCCGTTTTGAAGTTTGGCGTTGCGGCGGTTGAGCTGCTGATCGACCTGATCGAAAACGGCACACAGCCGCCGCGCCGGATTATGTTAGGGACAGAATTGATCATCCGCGAGTCTTGTGGTGCATCTCGTCGAGGACCGGATTTTCCCTCATGAGACAGATCGTTCTTGGATCTATGCTATGGGCGTTTTTCCAACCAAACCCGCACTTCGATTGTGCCAGGAGGAGGTGAATCCTCAAAAGAAAGCCAAGGAAAATGTACTTCTCAAGGACCTCCAACCTATTACCGATGGGAAAAAGGAGAAAGAAAGATGAAACGCCTAACCGCAATACTATCCATTCTGATGGCCATGAGCATGCTCCTAGGAGCTTGCGCAACTCCGACAGCAGAGCCAACGGAAGCCATGGCCGCGCCAACGTCAGAAGTGGAAGTTGCACCGACAGAAGCAATGCCTGCTGAACCGGCTGATATTGTTGCTTCATTGCCCCGCAATGAAACCATGTACTTCAATGGGCAGCAGTGGGGGCCGGTTGTTTGTTGGAATCCCTACTCGTCCAACTGCAATAACGCGTTGGCCATCGCTCAGCAGGACAATGCGCGCGTGCTCATGTTCGAAACCCCGTACCTGTACGACATGCTCGACGGCCAGATGTATCCACTTCTGGCGGACGGGGATTATGTTTGGAACGACGCGCATACCGAGATCACCTTCAAGATCAACCCGGCCGCGCACTGGAGTGATGGCACACCGGTGACTGCCGAAGATGTTGCTTACACCTGGGATGCTAACATCAAGTACGAAACCAATCCCGGCGTAAACAACAGGGATTACATCGAATCCATCACCGCTGTGGATCCCATGACGGTCGTGGTCAAGGCCAAGCTGGATGCGGACGGCAAAGCGATCAATCCGCTGTTGGTAGCGGCTTACCTGAGCAGCAGCTATGTGATCCAGAAAGCCTGGACCCAGACATTGGAAGCACGGACAGGCGATCCGGAGTCCTTCAAAGCCGATGTCGCCGAGGATGTCGTTTGGTCTGGCCCATACCACAAGTTCTTCGCGGACGACACGAAGGTCATCCTCGTCCGCGATGACAATTACTGGGGTCAGGACGCTTCCATGTTTGGTATGCTCCCGGTTCCGAAGTACCTGGGGCACCAGATGTTCAAGGATAACGCGGCTGGATCTGTTGCCCTGGCACAAGGCGAAGTGGATGTCAGCCAGCAGTTCAACTCCAACATCCAGATCCTGTGGCTCAACTACGGCCTGCCGATCTCCACGTACCTGCCCGAGGCTCCGTACGGCATTGGCGCTAGTCTGCCAACGGCTTTCTACAACATGAAATCCTATGGTTTAGACGAGCTGGCCATCCGTAAAGCGATCGCCATTGCGGTTGACTACGACACCATCATCGCCAACGCGATGACCAACCAATCGGCGACCTTCGCCCAGGTGCCGCGCTCGTTGATGAACCCAACCCCCGGCGAGCAGGCGCTCTACGATCACGCTGTTGTCGCCGACCTGCAGTGGGTTGGCAAGGACATTGAAGGCGCCAAGGCGCTGCTCGACGAAGCGGGAATCGTCGATACCGATGGCGATGGCTGGCGTGAACTCAACGGGCAGAAACTCAGCTACGTGGCGACCTGCCCCAACGGCTGGTCTGACTGGCAGGCTGCGATGGAAGTAGTGGCTGCCGCAGGCAAGAACATCGGGATTGACATCACAACCAACTACCCCGAATGGGCTGTTTATCAGACCGTCGTCACGGACTGGGAGCAGCTCCCCGAAACGGGCTACGACATCTTAATGATGTGGTCAGACGGCGCTGGCCCAACACAACCCTGGGGCCGCATCCGCCATCTGATCAGCTCTGAATTTGCCGAGACCATAAACAACTGGAACGGCAACTGGGGCGGCTACAAGAATCCTGAGGCCGATGCGCTGATCCAGGCGATCCCGACTGAGACTGATCCCGCCAAGCTGAAGGAGATGTACACGGAATTGGTTAAGATGTACCTGACCGATATCCCCTCCTTCACGCTCATGTACCGCCCGCAATCGTTCCATGCGGTGAACGAGAGCGTTTGGACCAACTTCCCACACCAGGGTGATGGTACCAACCCGCCCGTCCCGCCGCTTGACTGTATGGACGGTTGGGGCGTAGCGTGTCTCTATAACGTCACGCTTGTCAATCCGTAAGATATAGATCAATATAGACAGCCATGTTCCGCTAACAACGGAACATGGCTGTTTATCAGATTAACCAGGAGGTTGAGTTGAAAGGATACTGGAAATACTTCCTCAACAAGGGCTTCTGGTTCTTTATCACGTTCATCTGCGCATTCATTCTGAATTTTATATTGCCCCGCTTGATGCCGGGTGATCCGGTAGCGGTCATTACCCAAAAGGCCACGCAAGGCATGCAAAGCCAGAGCGGGATCCAGGCGGTGTATGAGTACTACGCGAACGTGTTTGGCACCAACAAACCCATCACGACACAATTCGTCCTCTACCTGAAAAATGTAATCCATGGTGATTTTGGTATATCGTTCAGCCAGTATCCCCGGCCGGTGGCAGATATCCTCCGGTCGTCTATCTGGTGGACGATCGGTCTGCAGTTCCCAGCCATCATCGTCGGCTGGCTGATCGGAAACACGCTCGGCGCATTGGCGGCCTATCTTAAAAAGGGCTTCGATAAAGTCATCATGCCGGTCAGTATTTTCGTAAGCAATTTCCCGGCATTTGGCATGGCGGTTATTTTGCTGGTCATATTCGGCGTCGGGCTGAAATGGTTCCCTACTTCAGGTGGCTATGGGTTCGACTTGATTCCTAACTTCAGCTGGACATTCATCTGGTCGGTGATCGTGCATTATCAACTGCCATTCTGGTCGATTGTTTTAATCGCCATTGGTGGCCAGGCGATCGGCATGCGCTCCATGTCGATCTATGAGCTGAACGCGGATTACGTGAAATACAGCCGCTACCTAGGGATCAAGGACCGCAAGATTATCGGCTACGTGTTTCGCAACGCCATGCTGCCCCAGGTGACCGGCCTGGCGTTATCCATCGGCACCATGGTCGGTGGGGCGCTGGTGGCGGAAATCATTTTCAGCTATCCGGGTCTCGGTTACACCATGTTAAACGGCGTAATGGGGCAGGATTATCCGCTGATCTCAGCGGCCACCTTGATCGTCACCTTGATGGTGCTAGCGGCGATGTTTGTCATCGATATCGTTTATGGCTTTATTGACCCGCGCGTCAAAGCGGCACAGTTCGATTAGGAAGTTAACTTGAAATGAAACACACCCTTCGGCAAATTTTTCGGTCCTCCAATTTCTTGCTTGGGTTCATTATTTTTACGTTCTTGTTGCTGGTCGTGACCATTTATCCAATCCTCATTAAACATCCCCCTCTGGAAATCATCGGCCAGGGCACCTTCTTCCAGCCCGGCGTCTATGTAAATGTTTATGATTCCATCAGTGCTCCTAAGTACATCCTTAACCTAAGCAATGCTGCCGCAAACCGCATAAGCAACAGATTGGGGGACGAGGAACGCCAGGACATGAAGACCTGGCTGATAGCCTATGGGGTTCCGGAAGATCAGATTGATATTGTTGACACCGCAAAGCTCCTGGATCTGTGGATGAACAGTTACGACCCCAACTTGATGCTGCCCGGAATGACCTATGCCAAGTCGCAGTTCTATCAAAGACTCGATGCTTCGCTGGAGGGGATTCTTGAAACAGAGGGGGTCAGCATCGCAGTAGCAAATCCCCAAACAGGCGCCCTGGAGGAGAGACAGTTCATACAACAATCCGAATATGTGAATATCGATCAGGTTGCGAATGTGCGCGTGTTGCTCCTTGGAACAGACAACTTCGGACGGGATGTGCTGACCGAGCTGGTTAAGGCTACCAAGGTATCGCTGCAGATTGGCCTTGTCGCCGGAACCGTCGCAACCTTGATCGGTTTGACCCTCGGGCTGCTGGCGGGATATATCGGTGGGCTGATGGACGATATCATCATGTTCGTCACGAACCTCTTTACCGTCATCCCTGGTTTTGTGCTGTTGATCTTGATCTCATTCAGCATCGGGCAGGAACATCGCGGTGCAAATACGATCGCAGTAGTGATCGGCTTTACTTCCTGGGTGTGGACAACCCGTGCAGTGCGGGCACAAGTGATCTCCTTGCGCAATCGCGATCACGTCAATCTTTCGAAATTGTCCGGGCACTCCGTTTTGCACATCATCCTGTCGGATATTCTGCCCTACATTGCATCCTATGTCGTCATGGCCTTTATTTTGCAGATTTCCTCCGGAATTCTGTCTGAGGCCGGATTATCCATCCTCGGGTTGGGCCCTCGGACCACGTTAGAGCCCACCTTGGGCTTGATGATGAACTGGTCGTTGATCTACCAGGCGGAAATCCTCGGAAAATGGTGGGCTTACTTTCCCGTAATCGTAACCATTGCTTTGATCACGTTCTCGATGAATTTGATGAATACCGGTCTCGACCAGGTCTTCAATCCAGCCTTGAGGGAGTAAGCGACTGCGATGTCGAAGGTCATGCTAGAGGTCAACGAGCTGACGACAAAATACGTCACCCGCTTTGGGGAGGATGTTTACGCAGTCGACCACGTTTCTCTGAAGGTTGAAGAGGGGAAGTCGCTGGGAATTTCGGGGGAATCCGGCTGCGGAAAATCGACCCTCGCGCTCAGCCTGATGGGCTATTACTTCGCTCCGCTGCACTACACAAGCGGGGAGATTATCATCGATGGGCGGAACATTTCTGGAATGGATCCCGATGATATTCGCCGGTCGATCCTGGGTACGGAGATCTCCTATATTCCCCAAAGCGCAATGAACGCACTCAACCCCACCCAAAAGATTATCCGGTTCCTTGAGGACGTGATTCGAGCCCATGATCCAAAAGTGACAAAGGAGGAGATTTACGAACTTGCCAGAGAACGATTTGAAACTCTGGGGCTTCCAGCGGAGGTGCTGCAGAAATATCCGGTCGAATTATCGGGTGGGATGAAACAGCGCACCGTGATCGCGATTTCTGTCATCCTTTGTCCAAAGATACTAATCGCTGATGAACCCTCTTCCGCGCTTGATGTGACCTCGCAGAAAATGGTCATCAAAATGCTGCTGGATTTGATGGAAAAGGGTTTCATCAAATCGATGATCTTTATCACACATGAACTTCCGCTCCTTTATAACGTGACCGATGACATTATGGTCATGTACGCAGGGCAGATCGTGGAAAAGGGCACCGCCCGGGAAGCTGTCTTTGACCCCCTCCATCCATATTCAAAAGGTCTCATGGGTTCGATCATTGTGCCCGAAATTGGCCTGCGGGACATGAAACTAACGGCCATTCCTGGTGTGCCGCCGAATCTTAAAAAGCCTCCGGCTGGCTGTCAGTTTGCAGAGCGCTGCAAATATGTTCAGCCACAATGTAAGGTGCGCGCTATCGATCTTCGCGACATAGGTGGCGGACGTGCCTACCGCTGTATCTTCTCGGAGGAACAACTGAGGGAGGCTTATAAAAATGGCGGATGAAAAAGGAATATGCCTCAGTGGAAAAGGGCTGACTAAAATTTTTGGGTATGGCCGTCAGAAATGTGTCGCCGTTGATCATGTCGACTTCGATTTTTATGAGGGTGAAGTCGTCTCGATCGTGGGTGAATCAGGCAGCGGTAAAACCACGCTGGCGAAGATGCTGCTGGGCTTGATCAGCATCACGGAAGGCGAGGTCTACTTCCAGGGGAAGAAGCGTGACATCAGTACGCAAAAGAAGAAAAAGGAGTACTGGACAAATATTCAGGCCATCTTTCAGGATCCATACTGTTCCTACAACATCTTCAACAAAATTGATACCGTGCTTCTAGATTGTATTCACATGCGGGGAGGCAAAAAGCTGCCATATAAGAAAAAAGTGGAATTAATGACCGAGGCCTGCAGCTTTGTGAATATGAAGTTTGAGGAAATGACGAATAAATACCCGTTTGAACTCTCCGGCGGACAGATGCAGCGCTTGATGATTGCCCGGATCTTCCTGCTGAAGCCAAAGATTTTACTGGCGGATGAACCAACTTCCATGATCGATGCCTGTTCTCGGGCAACGATCCTGGAAATGTTAATGCAATTACGTAATGACATTGGGATGACGATTATCTTCATCACCCATGATATTGGCCTGGCGTATTACGTTTCTGACACTGTCTATATTATGGAGCATGGAAAATTTGTTGAATGTGGTTGTGCCGATGATATGATCCTGCATCCCAAAGAGGCATACACCCGACGTTTGATCAGCGATGTTCCAAAGATCTATGAAGAATGGGACCTCTCAACGGTGTGATACAGCCCTCTTAAGTTCGGTACCGACCGATACCACCTGCTGCTCTGAAAAAGAATACCTGGACGCGCCTTTGAAGACTCTTCGTGCTGCAAAAAGTTACTCCTCATTAAGTCTGATCCTTCTCGCCTATGTGGCGTTTGTAGCCCTGGGGATGCCAGATGGCTTATTGGGGGTTGCCTGGCCTGCCATGCGGGCGGATTTTTCCATACCGCTCGATTCCCTGGGAATGCTGCTTTTTGCTGCTGTCGCTGGCTACATGACCTCCAGTTTCTTGAACGGCGCTTTGATAGCACAAATGGGAGTCGGTAAATTGCTGGCTGCCAGTTGCGTCCTGACCGGCTCAGCCCTGGTTGGCTATACTCTTGTTCCTTCGTGGTGGATGATGGTTTTGCTGGGGGTGCTGGCAGGCCTGGGGGCGGGCGCCATTGACGCTGGTCTCAACACCTATGTCGCAACTTACTTTGGCGAAGGGTTGATGCAGTGGCTGCACGCCAGTTATGGAATCGGCGTTACGCTTGGCCCAATCATCATGACCCTGGCCCTGACAACCATGAATTCCTGGCGTACGGGTTATCGCGTGGTGGGTGGTTTCCAGCTCGCACTGGCTACCTGCTTTTTCCTAACCCTGCCATTGTGGGATCGAAAGGACCTCTCCGCCGGGAATGATGAACCCAAGCGCCTGACCGATTACAAAACGCCGCTGGTCGATACGTTGCGCCACCCGCAGGTGTGGTTGAGCGCGGCTTTGTTCTTTTTGTATGTCGGCGCTGAAGTCTCACTAGGAACTTGGACATACAGCCTGTTGATTGAGTCGCGCGGCATCAATCCGACGGTGGCTGGTCTGTGGGCAGGCAGTTATTGGGCGACCTTTACGGTTGGCCGGATTTTGGCGGGGCTGGTTGCCAAACGGGCGGGTGTTAATCTCCTGGTGCAGGGTGGCCTGGTGGGTGCCTTTCTGGGCGTGGTATTGCTTGTCTGGAATCCCTCCGAAGCGGCAAATTTACTGGCGGTGGCTTTGATTGGTTTTTCGATTGCACCCATCTTTCCTGCCTTGATGTCAGGCACCAGCCAGCGGGTAGGTGCGGATTATGCCGCCAACACCATCGGCATGCAGATGACTGCGACCGGCTTGGGGACGGCAGTCATTCCCAGTCTTTTGGGGATCCTAGCCCGCCAATTTTCGTTGGAGGTAATACCTACCTCTCTCGGGGCGTTGTTCCTCGCATTGTTTGGATTTTATCGATTGTCGTTGAAACAACACGTCGGATTCATTGGGTAAACACAATATGAGACTTCAATCTCTGGCAGGTGCCTGGCAATTTCGCCAGGCGGGTACGGAAGAGTGGCTACCTGCCATGGTCCCCGGCGACGTGCATACCGATTTACTTGCTTTGGATCGCATCCCGGATCCATTTGTGGGCGATAACGAGAAGCGCGTTCAATGGGTGGCCCAAGCCGATTGGGAATACCGCTGCAAGTTCGCCGTCACTCCTGGGCTTCTTCGAGAGCCGCAGGTCTGGCTGGCGTGCGACGGGCTGGATACACTTGCCGCGGTCAGCTTGAATGATCACGAGTTAGGCCGGGCCGCAAACATGTTCCGGCAGTACCGCTGGGACGTGAAAGCGCTGCTCAAGGCAGATGAAAATGAACTCTTCATCGCTTTCGAGTCGCCTGTGCGTGCTGCCGCCGAAAAACAAGCCGTCCGCCGGATGCCGGGCGTTACGCAGGCCATCCAGGGTGGGCCTTATTTGCGGAAAGCGCCCTGCCAATTCGGCTGGGACTGGGGTCCGCAACTGCCGCCGATCGGGATCTGGAAGGATATACGACTGGAAGGCTACCAGGGGGGGCACATCACGGACGTGTGCTTCAGCCAGCAGCATGCCGGGAGTCAGGTTACCGTCGTGGCGCGGGTATCGATTCATGTCTGGGATGAAGCACCCCGCTCGGTCGTCTTGCGGCTCATAGCCCCGGATGGGCAGGTCTTCGAAACCGCGGCAAACGTCGGCCCGAACCTCGAGAGCATGCTGCAGGTGGTCATTCCGGATGCGGAAATTTGGTGGCCAAATAGCTACGGCGCCCAGCCGCTCTACCAGGCCAGCGTTGAACTGCACCAATCAGACATCCTGTTGGAGCGGCGCGAGTATAAACTCGGGCTACGCACGATTGAGCTGCGTCAGCAGCCGGATGAATGGGGACGTTCTTTCACCTTCGTTGTGAACGGCTTGCCTATTTTCGCCAAAGGCTCGAACTGGATTCCGGCGGATTCGTTCCCTACCCGAATCTCGGATGACCACCTGGAAGGGCTCATACGCGCCGCGGCGGATACGCACCAGAACATGCTGCGCGTGTGGGGCGGTGGCTTCTACGAGGAAGAGCGTTTTTACGATCTGTGCGACCGCTACGGTATCCTCGTCTGGCAGGATTTCATCTTTTCGTGCAGCGTCTATCCTCTCCATAACGCCGATTTTCTCGAAAACGTCCGCCTCGAAATCGTCGAGAATATCCGCCGCTTACGCCACCGCGCCAGCCTGGCGCTCTGGTGCGGCAACAACGAGATGGAATGGGGTTGGGTGGAATGGGGCTGGAAAGAGCCCGAGTACCAGGATCTGAAGGCCGCGTACGATACGTTTTTCCATCACACCCTGCCGGCCTGGTGCGCCGCAGAAGATCCCGACCGCGCGTACTGGCCCAGCTCACCTTCTTCGGGCACGCCTTTCGAGAATCCAAACAGTCAGCAGCAAGGTGACGCACATTACTGGGATGTCTGGCATGGGCGCAAGCCATTTACTGCTTACCGCAGTCAATATCCACGGTTCATGAGCGAGTTCGGCTTCCAGGCGCTGCCACCGCTGGCGACGATCCGCACCTACGCCGAGGAAGCCGATTGGAACATCACTTCCTATGTGATGGAACAGCACCAGAAGAATGACAGCGGCAACGCGTTAATGGTGGCGCAGATGCTTGACAACTTCCGCCTTCCCAGGGATTTCGAGGCGCTGGTTTACCTGAGCATGGTGCTCCAGGCTGAAGGTATCCGTTATGGCGTGGAACATTGGCGGCGGCACCTCGGCCGCGTCTCCGGCACGCTCTACTGGCAGCTCAACGACTGCTGGCCGGTAGCTTCCTGGTCAAGCCTGGATTATTACGGCCGCTGGAAGGCCTTGCACTACGCTGCACGTCGTTTTTACGCTCCGCTGCTGCTCTCGATCGCGGACGGTCCGGCCCACCAGGAAGTGTTCATCACGAACGATTTACGTGAGTCCTGGGAAGGTTCCGTGCGCTGGTCGCTGGAAAAGCTGGACGGCGAGGCGCTGGAGGCGGGCGAGGAGATCGTGAAAGTCGCCCCGTTTGAAGCGATACCTATTCGCCGCTTCGATTTCTCCAGTCTCCTGAACGACGTTTTGAGCCGTGAAGTGGTTTTTGTCGCGGAGCTCTGGCAGGACGAGGCAATCGTCACCCGTAAGACGGCCTATTTCGTTCCAACCAAACATCTTGCGCTAGCCGACCCGGCGATCTCGACGCAGGTGCATGTTGAAGGGGAGCAGGTTCGTATCGAACTCCTCTCCCATTTCCTGGCCCGGCTGGTGGAATGCACTTTGGAGGCGGCGGAGGTCGTATTCAGCGATAATTATTTTGACCTGCCCGCCGGTCGCTCCATAAGCATATCTGCGCCTCTGCCCGCCGGATGGACAGCCTCCCAGGTGCAGGCGGCGCTCAAAGTGCGTTCCGTCTACGATTCATACGCGCATGGCTCTGTGGAATATTGATTAACCCGACTGCCCAAGGAGCATACGATGTCTGATCAAATCCAATCCATCATCTCCGAGATGACCCTCGAAGAGAAAGCCGCTCTCTGTACCGGCGCCAGCGCGTGGACAACGACACCCATTGAGAGGCTTGGTGTGCCGGAATTGACCGTATCGGACGGCCCACATGGCGTTCGCCGGGTACCAAATGTCAATTCCATGGCGATCGAAAGTCTACCGGCCACCTGCTTCCCCACCGCATCCTGTCTCGCTTCCACCTGGGATGTGGAGTTAATCGGCGCAATGGGCCAGGCAATGGCCGAGGAGTGTGTCGCCTTGAATGTGGACGTACTGCTCGGCCCCGGCACGAATATGAAACGCTCACCACTTGGCGGCCGTAACTTCGAGTATTTCTCCGAAGACCCCTACCTGGCCGGCGAAATGGCAGCCAGCCTGATCAACGGCGTTCAAAGCCGGGGCGTAGGAACATCGCTCAAGCACTATGCCGCCAACAACCAGGAGTTCCAGCGCCTTAGCATCAGCGCCGAAGTGGACGAACGTACGCTGCGTGAAATTTACCTGCCCGCGTTCGAGAAGGCCGTTAAACAAGCCGGGCCCTGGACGGTGATGTGCGCTTACAACAAACTCAACGGCGAATACTGCTCGGAACACCACTGGCTGTTGACCGATATTCTCAAAAACGAGTGGGGCTTTAAAGGCATGCTCGTCTCGGACTGGGGCGCAGTGCATGACCGTGTGACCTCACTCAATGCCGGCATTGACCTGGAAATGCCTGGCCCACAGGAGCGGCGTGTCGAGGCAGTCATGAAAGCCGTTCAATCCGGACAGCTGGATGAAGCCGTGCTCGACGATTCGGTCCGCCGCATCCTTAACATCGTGTTCAAAGCCCAGGAAACACCAAAAACCGGGACCTTCGATGTGGACGCCCATCACAACCTGGCCTACAAAATTGCCACTGAAGGCATGGTGCTGCTCAAGAACGATGGCTTGCTTCCGCTCAAGAGCCAAGGACATATCGCCGTCATCGGCCGCTCCGCAGAGAGTGCCCATTTCCAGGGCGGCGGCAGCTCGCATATCAACCCGACCCGGGTTGCTGTTCCCTTCAAGGAACTACAGGCGCGAGCCGGTGAGGCCGAGCTTACTTACGCCGAAGGCTATCCGGCCGATGATTCCTTTCAGCAAGAGATGATCGACCAGGCCGTAACGAACGCCCGGTCTGCCGATGTCACCGTGCTCTATATCGCGCTGCCGAACTTCAAGGAATCCGAAGGCTACGATCGAGCCGACCTCGACTTAACCGAACAGCAGGTTGCACTGATCAAGGCCGTCGCCAGAGTCCAGCCCAAAACAATTGTGGTTCTCAATAACGGAGCGCCAGTGGCAATGAATGCTTGGCTCGATGATGTGGGGGCTGTGCTCGAAGCCTGGATGATGGGGCAGGCAGGTGGAACCGCTATTGCAGAAGTGCTCTTTGGCAAGGCTAACCCGTGTGGCAAACTTTCCGAAACCTTCCCGCTCAAACTATCCGATACACCGGCGTACATCAACTGGCCGGGCGGTGCGAGCGAGGTGCGCTACGGAGAAGGCCTGTTTATTGGCTATCGCTACTACGACGCCAAGCAGATGCCGGTGCTCTTCCCATTCGGCTTTGGGCTGAGCTACACCACGTTCACCTACAGCAATGCAAAAGTATCAGCAACTTCCTTCAAGGATGTGGACGGCGTGACGGTCACTTTGGATGTCACCAATACGGGCAAGATCGCCGGCAAGGAAATTGTCCAGTTGTACGTCCACGACCGGAAATCCGCACTGGTGCGGCCCGAAAAAGAGTTAAAGGGCTTTGCCAAGGTGGAGCTCCAGCCGGGCGAAACGCGATCCATCTCCATCCCGCTCGATTTTCGTGCTTTTGCTTTCTATCACCCTTCATACAAACAGTGGATTACCGAGGATGGCGAGTTCGACCTCCTGATTGCGGCCTCCTCGGCCGACGTTCGTGAGTCCCTGACGGTGACTCTCGAATCAACCCTGACGCTGCCCTGCATTCTCGATAAAGAATCCACCATCCGTGAATGGATAACCGACCCGCACGGCAAGCTCGTCTTCGGCCCACTTTACGAACAGGTCAAAGCCCATAACCGCGAGATGTTCGGTGGCAGTGATGAAGGCGAGGACAGCGAAAGCGCCATCGGGATGGACATCATGGACATGATGGGCGATATGCCGTTGGTGAGTGTGCTATCGTGGCAGCAAGCTGCGTGGTCCTCGACCCCGGAGGAAATTGTGGATGGCTTGTTGAAGCAGGTGCACGGCAAGGAGACATAGTTCCTTCAAGCAGCAAACGGGCTCTGGTGCAAAGGTATTCGTTCGCAGCTAGATTGAATTAGGAAAGGTTTTGCATCTCTTTGCCGGAGCAGCGAAGTATTCGGTTCTCATGTAGGTTGGGTCGGAAAATAGGAATCCGGTATCCGGAAAGGAACCACATATGGTCAGTACCGTTTATTATGGCTCGCCACGCCAGGCTCAGCTTAAAGCCGAGGAGACTCTGCCCGCAAAACTCGATCTCATCATCGAAAAATTGAAGATCCGTGCACGGGTTAAGGACGAGCTCGTCGCCATCAAATTGCATGTCGGTACCAATATCGGCTACTCCGTCGTGCATCCAGTGTTTGTGCGGAAGATCGTCCAGGCGGTAAAGGATGGTGGAGGCAGGCCTTTTGTATGCGACGTAGGGCCAAACACTTCCGATGCAACCGAGCGCGGCTACACTTCCGAGGTGCTGGGATGCCCGGTCTACCCGACCGGAGGGCTCTCGGAGGAGTATTTTTACACCCATAAGCGAGCCTATAAGAATATGACCGAATGGAAAGTGGCCGGGATGATCCAGGACGCCACCTTCCTGGTCAACTTCGCCCATGCTAAAGGGCACCCAAGTTGTGGGTATGGCGGTGCATTCAAGAACCTGGCCCTGGGCTGTGTGGTCGGCCCTACCCGCTCGGCCATGCACGATAGCTGCCATTACGATCCTTACTGGTTCCGGGAAAAATCCTCTGCCCCGGATGATTACAAGAAAATCATCGCCTCCTGCCCCCATAAAGCCATTACCGAAGATAAAGAGAGCCCTGGGGATCTGCACCTTCATATTGAACCCTGCAACCAATGTGGACGGTGTTTAGAGGTGGCAGCGCCGGGAAGCTGGAAAATTGATCCGGCCAATTTTCACGCTTTCCAGGAGGCCTGCGCGAACAGTGTGGATATAACGCTTTCCACCTTCGAGCCCAGAAAGCATACACACCTGGTTCTGGCCACCCATATCACACCGGTCTGCGATTGTTTTGGCTTCACCAGTATGCCGGTCTTGCCCGATGCGGGAATCTTCGGCTCGGACGATATCGTTGCGCTGGACCAGGCCGTATTAGACAAACTCGGTGAAACCCGGTTGATCGAAGAAAATATCCCTACCAGCATGGAAGTGAGCACTCGCCAGGGACATCCCTTCCAATGGTTACATGGCCATCTCAAAGACCCCTACAAGGTCGTTGAATATGGCGCCGCCCTGGGGCTTGGCAGCCGGGAATACCAGCTGGAAGACGTGTATCCCGTCAAAGAAGATGCCTTCGGGTCCATGGGATACATCCCGGCAGAATAGCGGCCAAACGCTGGAGGGGAATGACGCTCTCGGGCAACATCGACGGGCGACAGAGCGACCTGCCGCACCGCTGCCCGCAGGGATACAACCTCCAGCAGCGTGCCTGCCCATGGAAACCGCGAATGCTTTCTTGGCGATATGAACAGGGACCATGATGCGCTACGGCTACTTCGACGACAAACGGCGAGAATACGTCATCACCCGCCCGGATACCCCGCTTCCCTGGATCAACTATCTCGGGTCGGAGGACTTCTTCGGGCTGATCTCCAATACGGCCGGCGGTTACTGCTTCTACAAGGATGCTCGGCTGCGTCGCCTAACCCGCTACCGCTACAACAATGCACCGCTCGATGATGGTGGCCGCCGGCTGTATCTGCGGGACGATGGCGCCGCTTTGGAGCACGGCAACCTGTTATTCTGGTCCCCTACCTGGCAGCCTGCACGTCGAGCACTCGATCACTATGAGTGCCGGCATGGTTTGGGGTACTCAACATTCAGCTCCAGGTTATCGGGTATCGAAAGCCGGCTGCGCTGCTTCATCCCACAGGGTGAGCAGCTCGAGATCTGGCAGCTCGAAATCAAGAATCTGCGTCAGCGGCCAGCGCGTCTCTCGCTGTTCGCGGCGGTTGAATTCTGCCTGTGGGATGCTTTAGACGACGCCACTAACTTTCAGCGCAACTATTCAGTCGGGGAGGTGGAGGTCGTCGACAATGTGATCTACCACAAGAGTGAGTACCGCGAACGAAGAGACCACTTCGCGTATCTGGCTTGTTCGGCCGAGGTGGCGGGGTTCGATACCGTACGCGAAAGCTTCCTCGGTCCTTATCGCGGCTGGGATTCTCCAGCCAGCGTAATTGATGGCTCGCTATCGAATTCGATCGCCACAGGATGGCAGCCGATTGGTGCACACCATGTGCGCCTGGAACTGAATCCCGGCGAATCGGCTGAAACCATCTTCCTGCTCGGCTACTTCGAAAATCCGATCGATGAAAAGTTCGACCCGCCGGGTTCACAAACGATCAATAAGCGCATCGTACGCAGCATCATCGCACGCTATTCCCAGCCGGCCGAAGCCGAGGCTGCTTTCCGACGTTTGCGTCATTATTGGGACGAGACTCTCGACGTGCTCCAGGTTGAAACCCCGGATTCGCATACCGACCGGATGGTTAATATCTGGAATGCATATCAGGTGATGACCACTTTCAACCTTTCACGCTCGGCTTCCTACTTCGAATCGGGAATCGGGCGTGGGATTGGCTTTCGCGATTCGAACCAGGATCTCCTGGGTTTTGTCCAGTTTGACCCACCCCGCGCACGCCAGCGGATACTCGACCTTGCAGCAACGCAGCTGGAGAACGGCGGTGCCTACCACCAGTATCAGCCGCTCACTAAGCGAGGGAATAACGAGATCGGAAGCGGTTTCAACGATGACCCGCTCTGGCTCGTGCTCTCAACAGCCGCATATCTTAAGGAAACTGGCGATTGGACCATCCTCGAAGAAAAGGTGCCGTTCAATAATGAAGACGAACTGGCAGCACCGGTTCTTGAGCACCTGCAGCGGTCGATTGCTTACACGCTGGACCGGATGGGCCCCAATCAACTGCCGCTCATTGGCCGGGCGGACTGGAATGACTGCCTGAACCTGAACTGCTTCTCTGAAATACCGGGCGAGTCATTCCAAACCACGGAAAACCGGGAAGGAGGAACGGCGGAAAGCCTGTTTATCGCCGGCCTTTTCATCCTCGCCTCCCAGGAGATGGTTGCGATCTACAATAAGCTCGACCTCGTACAGGAAGCAGAGAGTTGCCGGCTCGCGGCGGAGGCAATGGAAAAGGCCATTTGGCAGGCGGGCTGGGATGGGGAGTGGTTTCGCCGGGCGTTTGATTCCTTCGGCAACCCGATTGGCTCGGCGGACTGCGAGGAGGGGCGCATCTTCATCGAGCCTCAGGGGATTTGTGTTATGGCCGGCTTGGGGCTTGAGAACGGGAGGGCTCGCCAGGCGCTCGATTCGGTGGCCGAGCACCTGGCTACACCGCACGGCATCATGCTCCTCCAACCCGCCTATTCCCGCTACTACCTGCATCTGGGTGAGATATCCTCCTATCCCCCGGGATACAAAGAGAACGCCGGAATCTTCTGCCATACTAACCCGTGGATTATGATCGCCGAGGCCCGTATCGGGCGCGGCAACCGAGCCTACGACTACTATCTGCGTATCAACCCTTCCATGCGGGAAACGCTCAGTGATCTTCATAAATGCGAACCTTACGTTTATGCCCAGATGATCGCCGGACGCGACGCGCCAAGCTACGGTGAGGCCAAGAACTCCTGGCTCACCGGCACCGCGGCCTGGAATTACGTCGCAATTACCCAGTGGATTCTCGGCATCCGCCCTTCCTGGGACGGCCTGGAAGTAGCTCCGGTGATTCCGTCGGACTGGGTGGGCTTTTCGCTTACCCGGCGGTTCCGCGGTGTCCGCTACGAGATTCGTGTCGAGCGGCATGGGCCCGGAAATCAGGTGCAGCTCGAGGTAGACGGCGAACAAGTCCCGGGAACTCTTGTCCGGCTGCCGCCTTCCGGCACAGCACGGGTCCAGGTCCTGGCCCGAATCAACTGAAAGGCAGATCAATGCGCTTGGGAGATGTCGACCGGGAGCGCCGGGAGTACGTGCTGCGCGACCCGCGCACACCGGTTAAATGGATTAACTACATTGGCACGCGGGAATTTGGCGGCTTCGTCGATCACACCGGCGGAGCGCTGATCTGCCGCGATGATCCCACCTATAACCGGATCACCCGCTATATACTGCAACTTCCAGCCTCAGACTTTAAAGGCGAAACGCTCTATCTTCGTATACCCACTCTCGGTGGGTTTCACTGCTTCTCGCCATTCTTCGTCCCCACACTGGAGCCACTTGAGTTTTTTGAATGCCGTTTCGGGCTGGGATACATGCGCATCATCTCAGAACACCTGGGGCTGCGGACTGAAGTCATGATCTTCGTCCCACGTGGCGAAACCTGCGAGCTGCGTGACGTATCCGTCACGAACATCAGCGCTTCCGAAATCAAGGTTGACCTCGTCCCACTGGTTGAATACAGCCACCCCGATGCGATGCAGCAGTTCACCAATGCCGATTGGCTGCCGCAGACTATGCAGAGCCGGGCCATACATGATAGCGAGTACACGCTCCTGGTGCAGTATCCATTTATGACCCGAGAAACCCGGATCAACTATTTCACTTCGAATCATCCTGCATCGTCCTTTGAAACCGACCGGAAGCTGTTCCTGGGCGACAACGAATACGGAGGTTACCGGACGCCACTCAGCCTGCAGCAGCCCGCGCTCCCAAATTCACAGGCGAACCGCGGCGATAATGTGGCGGCTTTGCTCCACGAACTTGGCACGCTTAAGCCGGGTGAAAGCCGGCGGGTCATCCTTCAACTCGGGCAGTGTGAACACATTGAAACCGCTCGTGCGCAGATCGACCGATTCCGCAAGCCGGAGAACGTCGACCGTGCGCTGGAAGAACTGCACGATTTCTGGGACGAGTATCTGAGCGCGATCAAGGTCACCACGCCCGATGAAGCGATGAACACCATGCTGAACCTCTTCAACCCGTATCAGTGCTATGTCACCAAGACCTGGTCGCGCTACCTCTCGTACTACCAGCCGGGGTTAGGAGCACGGGGAATCGGCTATCGTGACTCGATGCAGGATGTGATGTCGGTCTTTGCCTTTATGCCGGGGGAGAGCAAGGAATTCATCCGGACGCTGCTGTCATTCCAAAAGCGTGATGGTTCGGCCATGCACCAGTTCAACCCGCTGACCATGATCGGCAGTGAGGGCGACTCGCTTGAGATGGAAGACCGTCCGCATACGTACGGCGACGATCACCTATGGGGCGTGCTGGCAGGGACCTCCTATTTGAAAGAGACGGGTGACCTTTCTTTCCTGGAGGAGGTCATCCCGTTTTATGACCAGAGTCGCTCCGAAGAGAGGCTGGAATCAGTCAGCATCATCGAGCACTTCCGCCGGGCACTGGCTTACACTCGTGACAATTGTGGAACCCACGGTCTACCACTGCTTGGGTTCGCCGATTGGAATGACACTGTCAACCTCCCGGACGGTGCCGAATCGCTGTTTATCGCGAATCTATATGGCAAGGCGCTGCTGGAGATAATCGAGCTATGTGAGCATCTCGGCGATAATGCTAGCGCCGACGGATACCGCCAGGATTATGACTCCATGAAGGCGCGTGTGGAAGCTGTCGCCTGGGATGGCTCCTGGTATCTCCGCTACTTCGATGAGCAGGGAACACCCATCGGCTCCTCCGCCAATACCCATGGACGGATCTGGTTGAATGCCCAAACGTGGCCAGTGATCTCAGGCTTTGCGTCTCCCGAGCGAGGTCGGCAGGCGCTGGACGCTGCCTATGAACATCTTAATACGCGCTACGGCCTGAAATTAAGCACGCCGGGTTATGACGGGTACGATCCTAGGCTTGGAGGCGTATCCACCTATCCGCCCGGCGCCAAGGAGAATGGCGGTATCTTCCTGCATCCCAATCCTTGGGCGATGATCGCCGAAGCAATCCTTGGGAATGGAGAGCGTGCATACCAGTATTACGCGCAGATCAACCCGCTCTCACACAATGACCGGATCGAGATCTACGAGTGCGAACCCTTTGTTTATGCACAGAACATCCTTGGCAATGAACATCCACAGCATGGGCTGGCTCGCAACTCCTGGCTGACGGGGACTGCTTCATGGTGCTACCTAGCCGCCACCCAATGGATCCTGGGGATTCGGCCCGGTTACGGTGGCTTGTATATCGATCCCTGCCTCCCGCCTGATTGGGAGGGTTTCAAGGTGCGGCGGAAATTCCGGGGATCCAGCTTCGAGATCGAGGTCCACAACCCAGAACACGTGTCGTCTGGCGTGCAGCGTTTAGCGCTCGACGGTGAAATCCTGAAGGATAATCTCGTCCCTCTCATCCAACCGGAAGGGGATCACCGAGTAGAGGTCTGGCTGGGGAGTTGAACTCGTGCTAACGCACCGAGTGAGCCTATCCGGCGGACGGAAAGACTCTTCTCACCCCTGAGATTAGGTTGAACCAATCGCACTCGCGGAGGGTGTGCGATCGAATCCCTTTCAGGAATGTTTGCCGTTGAAGATCGGCAGATAGCGAGCTCCCAGCGTGAAGAAGAGCAGTGCATAGGAGATGATGCCCAGACCGACCGCCACCTCAACCAGTGATGGCAGGTAGCTGGCCACCAATGCGCCTCCAAGGATCCCCGGTGACCAATCCGGCGGCGCGACCAGGCCCGAGAGCGTCGTGTTCCAGCGGTTGACGACCACCCCGGCGACGACCAGCCCGCAGGCCAGCATGACCGCCCGATCGTTTCTCCTCAGGTCCGGCACCAGCAGGAGCAGCACCGAGATCAAGCCCCCGAGAATAATCTCGAGCCACCAGAACGCTGGCGAGAATAGAGTGGTCACGTTCAACCGGGCAATGGCATCTGCTGTTCCGGGCGCGTGGCTGTAGTAGGAGGTGTCGGCCCAATCCCAGATTTTGATATAGAGATAGGCCAGCAGCACATAACCCAGAATGCGCGAGAGTTCACGCTGCAGATTAATGCTCAAATAACGAGTGTGGCGCAGCTTGCCCGTTGTGATCGTCGCCAGCAGGGTCAATGCCATCCCACCACCAGCGGCAGAGAGGATGAACATCACCGGCAGGGACGGTTTGTATCAGATCGCCCTCCCCGAGAGCACACCGTACGTCGCGCCGAGGTAGGATTGGTGCAGCAAGGAGAGGCCTAACCCGATCTCACCGCCAGCCCTGATCCGGTCGAAGTGGCTGCAATTGACGCCATGCTCTCCGCCATCCCGGACGTCTGGGGCGTCATCACAGCTGAAACCCTCAACCAGGAGATTGCCGACGGCGAAGACCTGATCCTGATCGATGTCCGCACCAGCCCCGAGGTCGAGGAGAAGGGACTCATTGAAGGTGCGATTAGCATCCCGCTCCAGGACCTGATTACCCGCAAGGCTGACTGGCCCACTAACAAGGATGCCAAGATCGTCGTCTGCTGCGGCTCCGGTCACCGCTCAACCATCGGCATGACCATCCTCTGGACCTACGGCTACGGCTATGTCTGCAGCCTGAAAGATGGCTTCGGCGGCTGGGTTGGTGCCGGGTATCCGGTGGTCGACTACGCCATGGCCAACTAGCATCACACTGTTCCGTTGAAATAAAGAAGGGCTTCCA
>Ga0315534_1000857_pt1 | contig 21375 bp, 15 predicted proteins | sample SalMarSW160240MG_FD_203094 | JGI IMG/M metagenome (GOLD analysis project Ga0315534, IMG submission 203094) | Salt marsh sediment microbial communities from the Plum Island Ecosystem LTER, Massachusetts, United States - Salt Marsh Sediment SW1602-40 ... | reverse complement strand
AGGCACCGCCGCCTGCCGTGGTGGTTGTGGCCAACACCGGTTCGCCCACGTCGATCACGCCGTTGCCATTGGTGTCTTCGATCAGGTCGATCGTCACCCCGTCGATGCCCGGCTCGCCGCCGTCCTGCACGCCGTCGCCGTCCAGATCGTTCCACACGAAGTCGCCGATGGAAGCGGTCTGCAGCTGGTAGCCGAAATCTGCGTCGTCGTAATCTTCGCCTACGGCCAAACCGGTCACTGCGTGCGGATCTGTTCCGCCGGTTAAAACGTAGCCGGCAGGCAGGGTGGCGTCATCCACGTCGACGACGTAGTTCCCAGCCCCCAGGAGGGCGAAAATGTAGGCCCCAAACCCATCGGTTGTTTGTGTATCCAGCAACACCCCGTCGGAAGGATCGCCGTCCCCGTTGGGATCGGAGTAGAGGCGCACGTCGATCCCGCTGAGGCCGGGCTCCCCACCGTCCTGCACACCGTCGCCATCCAGATCGTTCCAAACAAAGTCACCGATGGAAGAACCAAAGAGTTGGTAGCCAAAATCGGCGTCGTTGTAGTCTTCCCCGGCTGTGAGGCCAGTGACCGCATGCGGGTCCGTTCCGCCGGTGAGCACGTAGCCAACAGGCACAGTGGCGAAATCAACGTCGACGACGTAGTTCCCAGCTGCAAGGCCGGTGAAATCGTAGGCTCCCAATCCATCGGTGGTCTGCGTGTCGAGCAGCACCCCATCGGAAGGATCGCCGTCCCCGTTGGGGTCGGAATACAGCCGCACGTCAATCCCACCGAGACCGGGCTCGCCGCCGTCCTGCACGCCGTCCCCGTTCAGATCGTCCCACACGAAATCGCCGATGGAAGCGGTCTGCAGCTGGTAGCCGAAATCGGAGTCGTTGTAATCCGCACCCGCAGCCAGACCGGTCACCGGATCGGGATCCGTCCCACCCGTGAGCACGTAGCCCGTCAATACCCCGCCGGTATCCGTGACATCCACGATGTAATCGCCCGCCGTCAGCCCGGTGAAGTCGTACGCCCCGCCGCCTGCAGTGGTTTGAGTTGCAAGCACCGGCTCGCCGACGTCGATCACCCCGTTGCCGTTGGTGTCCTCGATCAGGTCGATCGTCACGCCGTCGATGCCCGGCTCGCCGCCGTCCTGCACGCCGTCACCGTCCAGATCGTTCCACACGAAGTCGCCGATGGAAGCGGTCTGCAGCTGGTAGCCGAAATCGGAGTCGTTGTAATCTTCGCCTGCGCTCAATCCGGTAACGGGATCGGGATCGGTGCCGCCGGTCAACACGTAGCCGGTGAGCACGCCGCCCGTGTCCGTGACATCCACGATGTAATCGCCCGCTGCCAGGCCGGTGAAATCATAGGCACCGCCGCCTGCCGTGGTGGTCGTGGCCAACACCGGTTCTCCGACGTCGATCACGCCGTTGCCGTTGGTGTCCTCGATCAGGTCGATCGTCACCCCGTCGATGCCCGGCTCGCCGCCGTCCTGCACGCCGTCCCCGTTCAGATCGTCCCACACGAAATCGCCGATGGAGGCCGTCGTTTGTTGATAACCGAAGTCGGAGTCGTTGTAGTCCTGGCCTACCGTGAGGCCCGTCACGGGATCGGGGTCCGTGCCGCCGGTCAACACGTAGCCGGTGAGCACGCCGCCCGTGTCCGTGACATCCACAATGTAATCGCCCGCCGTCAGCCCGGTGAAGTCGTACGCCCCGCCGCCTGCGGTGGTTTGAGTTGCAAGCACCGGTTCACCGACGTCGATCACCCCGTTGCCGTTGGTGTCCTCGATCAGGTCGATCGTCACGCTGTCGATGCCCGGCTCGCCGCCGTCCTGCACCCCGTCGCCGTCCAGGTCGTTCCAGACGAAATCACCGATGGAGGCCGTTTGCAGCTGGTAGCCAAAGTCGGAGTCGTTGTAGTCCTCGCCTGCGCTCAAACCTGTCACCGGATCGGGATCCGTCCCGCCGGTCAACACGTAGCCGGTGAGCACGCTGCCGGTATCCGTGACGTCTACGATGTAATCTCCGGCATCCAGGCCGGTGAAATCGTATGCGCCACTGCCTGCGGTGGCTTGAGTTGCAAGCACCGGTTCGCCCACGTCGATCACCCCGTTGCCGTTGGTATCTTCGATCAGGTCGATCGTCACCCCGTCGATGCCCGGCTCGCCGCCGTCCTGCACGCCGTCCCCGTTCAGATCGTCCCACACGAAATCGCCGATCGTGGCGGCGACCGGATCGGTAACCGTGTCTTCAACCGGTGTGGGGATTTCGGTACTCGTGACGGATACCAAGTTGCTGATTTCGGTGATGCCGGCGCCAAGCGGATCGTCCACGGTGACGTCGTAGGTCACGGTCAACGTGTTACCCGGATCGAGCATGATGCCGTCGCCGGCTTCAATCAAATCGGGAGGATCGCCGTCCGCGAGATCGGGGTTGAGTCCTCCAGGGACGTTATCCAGCGTAAAAGCGGCGTCTGTAGCGGCGATCTCTATGTTATCGAAGTAAACGTAGTCGTTATCGAAAATGCCTTGATCCATAGTTGCAGAGGTAATGAGACGGATGGTGGTGTTCATCGTGGCGGAGATGTCGCCGCTGATGTCGTAACTGAAAGTCTGATAGGTGGCATCCGTTCCCGGTCCGGCGAATTGGCCGATTGGGTTCCAGGACGATCCCCCGTCGTCGGAGATCTGGATTTCGACGTACTCTGTGACGTCTTCAAGGCCGCCGCGTCGGTAGAGTAAACTAATCGTGGCTGAGTCATAACCAGTAAGATCCACCTCACGTCGCACACCTTCACCACCGCCATCGTTGTCACCCAGACGGAGTTGATAGTTACTGACATCGTTGAGGATCTGCTCATCTTGCCCCGTGGGGGAGCCATCATCGCCAAACTCCACCCAGTTGGTGGCCCAGGACGCCGTGCCGTCGTTGTTGTCGTAGGCTTGGTTGTTGAATTCGTCGCGAAATGTGTCCGTGATTGCCTGCGGGCGGGTGGCAACCGTACTCTCGGCGACGTATGCCGTGCCGGTCGGCAGGGAGTCAAAGACGACCACGTCCGTCGCCCTGCCGACGCCATTGTTGGTGATCAAGATGGTGTAGGAGATCGTATCGCCCGGGCTGACGGGGTTGCCGGCGGCGCTGGAGGTTTTGGTGACGTCCAGATCCGGCATGAGGATGATGGTGACGTCTTCGTCGTTCTCCGGGTCCTGGGCGGGTGGTGTATCGGCGTCCTGGGCCGCGGTGCCATCGTCGTCGATGGCGCCGGTTTCGGTGCTGGTGGCAGCGGCGGTGTTGTCGTAAGTGCCTTGCGCCACTCCGCCGCCGATGTCGACGACGAAATCGATCTCCACCGAGCCGCCCGGCTGAATGGTCCAGGTGCCCCAATTCAAGACGCTGTCACCGACGCTGGGATCGGTGATGGAAGTGCGAGGGGCGCTCGTTGCGGTGATCGTCTGACTGGCAAATGTGAAACCGGCCGGCAGCGTGTCGCTGATGGTGACGTTGGTGGCATCTGCGCCGCCCGAGTTCTCGATGAGGATGGTGTAGGACGCCGTACCACCCGCTTCTGCGAAGGGTGTGCTGGTATCCTTGTCGATGGTGAGTACCGGTGCCAGAACGGTGACGTCTTCGTCGTCTTCGGGGTCTTCCCCGGACGGTGTGTGGGTGTCTTGCGCCGCGTTACCGTCGTCGTCGATGGCGCCCACTTCGGTGCTGTCCGCGGTTACGGTGTTGTCGTAGGTGCCGTCGGGCGTGGTGATAGCGATGTCGACGATGAAGGTGATGGTTACGGTACCCCCGGGATCAATGTCCCAGGTGCCCCAATTTAAATTACTGGCGCCAGAGAAAGGATCCTGCGTGCTGGTGCGAAAAGCATCGACTTCCACCACACCATAGTCGATATAGGTAAATCCTGCCGGCAGGGAATCGGCTACCGTCACGTTGGTCACTGCCACGGCGCCGATGTTCTCCAATTCGATGGTATAGGTGGCCGTGCCACCGATACTCACGGACGGGGTGCTGGTGTCCTTATCGATGGTGAGTGAGGTGAAAAAGACGAAGGCGCTGTCGGTGGGGGAGAAGATCTGCGCGCCGCTCAGGCGGGTGCCGACGGCCTGGGCGATGTTCTCGCTGTAGCCGAAGGGGGGTGAGGGGAAGGGATTGTCGGTCTGCGCCTGGAAGACGACGGTAAATGAATCGTTGATCCCCATAACTCGATTCAGATTCCAGGTGAGCTCCTGACCGGATATACTGGGATCTGCAGCGGATACGCCGTCGATCAAGGTGGTGCCCGCGACGTAGCTCCAATCGTCAGGCAGAGTGTCGATCACGTCCACATCATCGACGGGATAATCGTAGGAGGTAATGACCAGGGTAAAAGTGCTGACCTGGTTTGCTTCATCGGGAAGAACCGAGGGATCAGCGGTCTTGTCGATGGACAGGACCACATCCATCCAGTCCGGCGATAGGGGCAGCGTGGTGTAACCGAGATCCAGATAGGGGGAGTAGATGGTGGCGGTGTCGGGATCTTCGCCCCAGGCGACTGCGATCGGTCCTGTGGCATAAATGTGCATGCCGGTATTATCGTAGTCGGGGTCGAAAATCTTTTGCGAGTCCAAACGATCGAGTGTATAGCTAACGTCGGGTGTGCCATCGGTGGGGCTGTAGTCGACGAAAACAGTGGTGTTGTCCAGTACCGGTGTCACGTAGGCCGGCGATCCGCTGCCAGGGTCACCGGGAGCTGGTGGATACGCAGTGCCCGGCGCCCAGCCGAGGAAATACTCGTCGCTCAAGGCGTATGCCGGCACCAGGCTGTAACCCCAATCGTAGTTGTAGGCTTCTGTGTCGCCGGAACCGATGCCCCAGAATATGTCACTGGAAGAGAGGTAAACACCCGAATTTAACGGCACCAATCTTCCAGCGCCGTCCCCGTAGGAGACCGTGCTGTCGGGTGGGATAGTGAAACCACCTGTTCCTATGGAGTCCTCGAAGTTTACGTTGATCGTATAACTGTTCGGGTTGTAGAGGTACAGGTCGGTGTTTCCTGCGGAAAAGCCCCCAACGGGACTGTAGTATTCGTTATCCCATAGGCTGTCCGGCACGGCGCTGTAACCGCGCGATTCCGAAGCCTGGCCTGCGGCAAATTGACCGACGATAAATTGCACCTGCACCGGATCGTCGGCGGCGACGGTGGTACCGGCGCTGATGCTGTAGAGTTGGGTTGTCTCACCCTCGTTGAGGGTCGCGGTGACGTCGACACCAGGGGTGGCCGGGTCGTCGATCTGCACTGAATTGCCATTGGTGGTGGATTGTACGATGACGTAGACGCGATCGAAGTCATCGTATAAGGTGGGCGAACCGGCCAAGTTCTCACCGACCGGGATGGTGTAATTGGTGAGAAAGGGTTCTGTGGGATAGATTTCCCAGGCCAGGGCGTATACGGTTTCGATAGACTCGGCCCAACTGGCGCGGGTCACGGTCACGGCCCCGCCGGCGACGTAAATGCGGTCACGACCGTCGTAGCACGGTTCTGTGGCTGGGGCGACACCGTCGTTGTTGCATACGTTGAGTGAAGTTCCCCGCGGAATGGGAATATTGCTGCTCTCAAATTCCTGCACGTCGCCGATATCCAGCGTGAAGATTTCGGTCGATGGACCCGGTGTGGCGGGTACGGCATCGTATCCATCTTCCCAGTGATCGTAATAGATGGTTGTGTCATCCGCGGCAGACGTGACGGCAATCACGGCATGCATCCCATCGGCTTCAACGAGGACGGGGTCGTTGTCAAGGTCTACATAAATGGCCCAGAGCTGGTCTTCGCCACCAGGAATGAAGTACTCGGAGTAGCCCGCAGGGACGGCGGCGAACGCTGAAGAGTAGGGCACAAGCATCGTAACAATCCAGGTAAGGATCGTGAGTAGTGGTGCTATATTCCGTGCCGAGATGCGTTGCTTCAACGATGACTCCATACTGTCTACCGACGAAATGCTAAACTCCGGGAGGTTATCCCGTTATTTGCGCACGTAACATTTGTGATTGCATTTTTTGCGCCAAGACATGAAGGAGCGATGCCTCAATGGGGTAAAGTGAGGCTTCTGGAATGGCAGTCAAAATCGACTGCTCGATGCTCGTCGTGCCCTGGCGCAAATACGTAATTATTATAGCAGTGCCTCCATCGATTTACACAATGGGTATGTTAACTCTCGTGGGATCTCTTCCGATTTCAAAAAAACAAATCCCGAGAATTGTTCATCTACGCAGCAAATACAACGCCTTCAATATTATACTCAAGTGCGATACTACTACAGCCGCACTTTCCATGTTAATATAGCTCTGTTGTACGCCCGGCAAAGTATGTCGCGCATCTCTGCCAGGCAGATGATGCTAACTGGAGGGGACAGATATCCAGGCGTTGTATACGACAATGATACGACGATGAACGAAGGATTTATAAACGGTTGACAGGTAAAGCCGATTGTAGATAATAGGAGATACAATCTAAAAAGGCCGCGACGGAGGAAAGTAGACGGACGGAACTCGCCAGGGAGGCCGGTGCGAGACTGAAAAACCGGCCCGAGCGAAACCCGTTGAAGTTCCCTCCCGAGCCGCCCGGGGGAACGCCTTGGAGAAATTCAAGGTCAGTAGTTCGGGCCGGAGCCCCACCGTTAGCGCAGGGGAACCGATCGCTGAAAGTCAGTTGTCGGAGCCGAGTGGGCCGATCGAGGCCAATAAGGGTGGTAGCGCGGGATTTTTCCCGTCCCTTGATGGGACGGGACATTTCGTTAATCTACCTTTCAACACTCACGCACAGGAGGTTGTATGCTGGAACGTTTGCAGGAATTGGAAAAAGAAGCCTTGGCGGCGCTCGAAGCGGTGGATGCGGAGGATGCGCTCCAGGCGTGGAAGGTGAAATACATGGGCCGTTCAGCGGCGCTGGCGGAGATCACGAGCGGCCTGGGTGAGCTGCCCAAGGACGAACGTCCGGCTGTCGGAAAACGCGCCAATCAGGTGAAAGTCACGTTGGAAGCGGCCTATAATTCACGTGCGCAATCACTGCACGCCGAAAGCTTGAAACGATCGCTGCGGGAACAGCGCCTGGACGTCACGCTTCCCGGCCGACCGATCGTACGCGGCCGCATCCATCCCTCCAATCAAATTCTGCGGCAAATCATCGCCATCTGGGCGGAGATGGGGTTTCAAGTCTACCGCTCGCGCGACGTGGAGAACGACGAATATAACTTCCAACTGCTCAACTTCCCACTGCATCACCCGGCGCGGGACATGCAGGACACCTTCTTCACCACGCAGCCCGATATCCTGCTGCGCACGCACACCTCCCCGGGACAGATCCGCGTGATGCGCGAACGCGCCCCGGAACCGATCCGTGTGGTTTTGCCGGGCATGTGCTACCGCTACGAACAGATCACAGCCCGCTCCGAAATCCAGTTCAATCAGGTGGAAGGCCTGGCCGTGGGAGAGCGCATCACTTTCGCCGATCTCAAGGGTACTTTAAACGCCTTTGCTCGCCGCATGTTCGGCCAGGATGTGGGCACACGTTTCCGCGCCTCCTACTTCCCCTTCACCGAACCCTCGGCGGAAATGGACATCGAGTGTTTCGTGTGCGCCGGTGAAGGATGCACGGTGTGCAAATACACCGGCTGGCTGGAGATCCTGGGCTGCGGCATGGTGCATCCGATCGTGCTGCAGAACGGTGGCTACGCTCCAGAACGGTACACGGGTTTTGCCTTCGGTATGGGGCCCGAACGGATCGCCATGCTCAAGGACGGCATTGATGACATCCGCTATTTCTGGGCGAACGATTTACGCTTCCTGGAGCAATTTTAGAATTGGAGGCGCTTAGAAACACGGATACTCTGCATTCAATAAGGATAGATACATGCTAGTACCTCTTTCTTGGTTAAAAGATTTCGTGGACATCGAGCTTTCTCCCCTCGAACTGGCGCATCGCCTGACGCTGGCGGGATTGGAAGTGGAGGAAGTCACCTTTGTGGGCCTGCCGCTTCCCGAGGAGAACATCGAAGGCCATACCGGTTCTCGCCGCCAGTTGGAAACGAACGTTTCCGGACTGTCCTGGGACCCGGAGACGATCGTCGTGGGCGAAGTGCGTGAAGTGATGCCGCATCCCAACGCCGACCGGCTCGTGCTGCTGCGTTTGTTCGACGGCGATCAAGAGCACACGGTGCTCACCGGCGCAACGAATTTGTTTGAATACAAGGGCCAAGGACCGCTCGACAAGCCGCTCAAGGTGGCTTATGCGCGCGAAGGTGCGTGCATCTACGACGGCCACAAACCGGGTCGCGAGCTGACGACTCTCAAACGCGCCAAGATCCGCGGGGTTGAGTCCTATTCGATGGCCTGTTCGGAAAAGGAATTGGGCATCTCGGATGCTCACGAAGGCGTAATCATCCTCGACGAAGACGCACCGGTTGGAAAGCCGCTCGTAGATTATATGGGCGACGTGGTCTTCGACATCACCATCATGCCCAACATCGCCCGTGACGCAAACATCCTGGGTGTGGCCCGAGAAATCGCCGCCCTGACCAACAAAGAACTCAAGCCGCCATCTTTCGAGGTGCCCTGGAGTGGAGCTTCGATTGAAGGACGAGTGAGCATCGAAATCCATGACCCCAACCTGAACCCGCGTTTCGTACTGGGCTTGATCGAAGGCGTTTCGATCGTGCCCAGTCCCTATCGGGTGCAGCGCCGTTTGCGATTGGCCGGAATGCGCCCGATCAACAGCATCGTCGATGCAACCAATTACGTCATGCTCGAAATCGGCGAACCGCTGCATGCATTTGATTACGACGTGCTCGTGGAACGCGCCGGCGGAAAGGCACCCAAGATCATCACCCGCCTGCCGGAGCCGGGCGAGACTCTCACTACATTGGACGACGTCGATCGTGAACTGGACGATTTCACCGTGCTGGTTGCCGACACGAAAGGCGCACTTTCGCTGGCCGGGATCATGGGCGGTGCGGAATCGGAGGTCAGTGAGAAGACCAGGAACGTGCTGCTCGAGGGGGCTTCCTGGAACTATGTGAACACCCGCCGCACGGTGGCGGCTCAAAATTTGAGTTCGGATGCGGCCTACCGCTTCGAGCGCGGCGTGCATCCTGCCGTAGCCAAACTCGGCGTGCAGCGCGGTCTGGCGATGATGGCCGAACTGGGAGGCGGAACGATCGCAGAAGGGTTGATTGACGAATACCCGGAGCCGGTGGAAGATCCCTGCGTCGAAATCACACCGGCCGACGTCGACCGCTGGTTGGGAATTCAACTGCAGTCTGAGGAGATCGCCGATTTGCTGCGCCGATTGGAATTCAAGGTCGAGGTTGAGGGAGAAACGATTCGTGCCACCGTGCCCGATCACCGCCTGGATATTTCGGAAGGGATCGTCGGGAAAGCCGATCTGATGGAGGAAATCGCCCGTATCTACGGCTACGACCGCATTCCGGAAACGCAGATCGCCGATACCATTCCGCCCCAATACGGCAACCCGCTGCTCGAAGGTGAGGAGCGGATGCGGGACCTGCTCGCCGGCCTCGGGTTGCAGGAGGTGGTGACCTACCACCTTACCTCGGCGGAGCGAGAAGCGCGCATGCTGGCTCCGGGCACCGCACCAGACGACCGGCCTTACATCCAACTCGCCAATCCAATCGTGAGCGATCGCGTCGTGCTGCGTCACAGCCTGTTGGCCAATCTGTTTGAAGTGGTCGAACGCAATGCGCACATCCGCTCCAGAATTGCGATTTTCGAAATCGGCAGCGTATACCTGGCCTGCGAAGAGGGAAAGCTACCGGAAGAACCGCTGCGCCTGGCGCTCGCCATCACCGGCCCGCGGGCGCTACCCGCATGGCAGGGCGCCGACACATCGTTTATGGATTTCTACGACTTAAAGGGCATCCTCGGCTCGTTCCTGGATACGCTGCATCTGGAAGACATACGCTATGAAACGCACGACCATCCTGTCTTCCATCCGGGAAAATGTGCTCGCATCATGCTTGGCGAAAGGCAGCTTGGGTTTTTTGGTGAACTTCACCCATTGGTCCACGAACGCTACGAGATTTCCGAGGCGCCTTTACTGGCCGGCGAACTGAACCTGGAAGCCATCCTGGATGCCATCCCCGACTCCCATGAGGTTCGACCGGTTCCCGCCTTTCCTCCGATCCTGGAGGATCTCGCCATCGTCGTTGACGAAACGATTCCCTCGGAGCAGGTTCAGGCGCTCATCCAGAACGCGGGAGGCGACCTGTTGATCGAGGTGCGCTTGTTCGACCTGTACCGCGGGGAACAAATCGGCGCGGGCAAGAAAAGCCTGGCTTACGCATTGGTGTACCAGGCACCGGATCGCACGCTGACCGACAATGAAGTAGCCAAGCTGCGGGCCAGAATCGTCAAGAGACTAGAGTCAGATTTGAAGGCGAAACTGAGAGATTAGGCGCGTAGTTCGGTGAAGGATTCGGCACGCGTAATTGCGGCGGAAGCCAACTGCGCCAGGACCATCAACAAATCATTGTCCTCTTCGGTGAAGTTGCGTCCAGGGACTTTGTTGATGGCTTCGATCACCCCCAGGACGCGATCGCCATCCAGCAGGGGCACACAGGCCAGCGTTTGGGTTTGGAATCCAAACGTCTCGTCGACCTGAGGATAGAAGCGTCCGTCGTTGCGCACGTCGTGCACGACGAGCGGTTTGCGGGTGTCGGCCACCCAACCGGCGATGCCTTTCCCCGGTGGTAGGCGAAAGCCGGTTAACTGAATGCGCGCCGATCCGCGCACGACGGCAAAAACCAACTCTTCGGACTCATCGTCCAACAGTAGCAGCGATCCGTCGCTGGCATCGACAACGGCCAGGGCCGCTGCGAGCAGGTCATCCAGGAGTTTGAGCAAGTTGGAATTGGGGGTCATGCGTTGAATGATGTCTTGCAGTGCGCTGAGGGCGCGAATCGAGGAACGCAGCATCGCAAGTTCCTCTCGTATCTCGCGGTTCTCCTGGCGCAGGCGTGCGGCTTCGATTTGAAGGAATCGAATGGGATTGGTTTTTGATTCTTTCATATACCACCCACCTCATGTTGATCTTAGCACAAGTTCATGGTTGGAGGAAGAAGTATTCCATTGCGGCAGGAAAATCGTCGCCGGAAGATATCCGCATGCGTTTCGGCATAAACGGTGAAAGCAGTAATCCAAATTCGAGGCGCAAAAGTATTAAAAAATAACCCGCCAATGAGGCGGGGTTGATTTGTTGGTTCCAGAGGTTCAGATCACATCAACATTCGCGGCTTGCGGCCCCTTTGGACCATCCTCGATGCTGAATTCCACTCGCTGGCCTTCTTCCAGCTTGCGGTAGCCGTCCATGTTAATGGCGGTGTAGTGGACAAACACGTCATCGCCATCTTCGCGTCCGATGAAACCGAAGCCCTTGACGGCGTTGAACCAATTAACGGTTCCTTGAATTTTTTCCGACATTTCTTTCTAGCCTCCTAATTTTCACGTCTTTCATGGAAGTCAGCGCTACCCGGCAAGACAAAACCGCCGTATTCGCTCCGGCGGCGATTTGTTATCGAGGTACAAGAACTGCTTCCAAACACGTCGAGCATGGTATCATGCTCAGAGAGGAGCGTCAAGACATAGCGTCGATTTTTATGTGCCGCTCGATGGGTGTTCTCGGGACGCATAGATCAATGAGAGCCGCACTTAGAATACGCCGGTATCCGGCGTGACATCGGCCTGGAGGGATGCAGATTGAACATCTATTTCTCATGCTCGCTCACCGGCGGACGCAAGGATAAAGACATCTATGCACTACTTGTGAATCACCTTCTCGATTTGCGACACGAAGTGCCGACGGCGCACCTCGCCCATCCACAGGTCATGTCGGTCGAGCGCACCGTCGACCCGAATGAAGTCTTCCAAAGGGATATCGCCTGGCTCCAGGATTGTGACGCCGTTGTGGCCGAGGTGAGCACGCCGTCCCATGGCGTGGGTTATGAAATTGCGTACGCCCTCGGTCTTGGAAAACCGGTGCTGTGTCTTCATGCACAGGATGTAGCTGTTTCGAAGATGCTCACGGGCAACAATTCACCCGGCATCCTCGTAGCAAGTTACCGGGATCAAGAAGAAGCGCTGGAGCTACTCGGCAGTTTTCTCGAGCGCACCTCGCAGCGAAGTGACCCCGCATGAGCCGGCGCTCAAACGGCGGCGTGGAAATACTCAGCGGAAAGGAGTTCGATCATGGGTGAACACGAAATTCGTCTACTGAAAGACCTGCATTGGATCGGTCACGACAGTTTTCGCCTCGACCAACCCATCGTGATCTACATCGATCCCTGGCACTTACCTCCCGGCAGTCCCCCGGCCGACTTGATTCTGGTCAGCCACGACCATCACGATCATTGTTCCCTGGAGGACATCGCCAGTATTCGTCAGCCCGGCACCACTGTGGTTGCGAATCCGTCGGCCGCGCATAAAATCGACAAGCCCGTTACGGTGCTGCGTGCAGGCGAATCGATGGAAATCAACGACGTTCTTGTGGAGGCCGTTCCGGCCTACAACATCGACAAGCAGTTTCATCCCAAGCATGCCGGACACGTCGGTTACGTGATCACCATCGCCGACGAGCGGTTATACTTTGCCGGTGACACGGATCGCATCCCGGAAATGAAACAAATCGAGTGTGACTTGGCCTTGCTTCCCGTGAGCGGCACGTATGTAATGACGGCGGAAGAAGCAGCGCAAGCTGCGGCGGACATCGGCCCCAGATTGGCCATTCCGATGCATTACGCTGCGGGTATCGTGGGAACGAAAGCGGATGCAGAACGCTTTAAAGAAATGAGTGAAGTGCCCGTGAAAATATTGGAATCGGTTGGATAGCTGGAAGCATCACCGTCGTGGGCCGCATTCGAGTGCAGCGACACTGCTGCCGCGCTCGAGGTCGCATTAGTTGCCTGCGCCAAAAGCGGCAGAGCAAGACCCGAGGTTGATGAAACGCCGGGCGTTACTGCCCGCTAAGGAGGAATAATGGGCGGAATCTTGTGTCCAATTCGAGGAGGTCCCGGAAGTCAGGGCGCGATCAAGACGGGTATATCCTTGGCGAAAGATATTCAGGAAGCCCTTCACTTTTTATACGTCGTCAATTTGGATTTTCTCAATCTCACGGAGCACGGCCGCACCCAGGTGATTTCCGAAGAGATGCGAGGCATGGGCGAGTTCATCCTCTTGCGCGCGCAAGCACTGGCAGAGCAGAACGGCATCGAGGCGCAATGGACTGTCCGCCAGGGCAACGTGATGGACGAAATCATGGCCATGGCGAAAGAAATCAAAGCCTCGCACATCATTCTGGGCCAGCCCAAACACACGGAACAGAACGTGTTCACGATGGAGCGCTTGAAGGATTTCGTGGAGCACTGCGAAGCGGAGACCGGCGCGAAGGTTGTTTTGGCTGAAACGGGAGGTGAAGAGTGAAAATCGGACGAGGGACTCTGATTTTCTTTCTGATCATTGCCGTATGGCTGACCTTCACGCTGGTAGGCGGAGTCTCCGCTGAGCCATCGGGTCAACAAATGGGATTATCCCTCGTCGGGGAAGTGATTGATCGACAGAATCAACCGGTATTCGAAGCGCAAGTTCAATTACTCCAAAGCGATGAAGTCATCGCCGAGGGACTCACGCAAGGAGATGGCAGTTTTCGCTTGGCGCTTCCCACTCAAATCGGGAAGGATTTAAGCTTGCGGGTGGAACGGCAGCATTTCAAGTCCGCCGAGATCGACATAGCGGCGGAAGAATTCGACCAACTCGTACCCGGGGAAGCATTGACCCTGCCCACAATCCAACTCGAACGGAAAATCACCATCGCTTTTTGGGTAGCGACCCTGGTGTTTCTCGGTATGCTGCTGTTGATCGCATTGGAAAAATTACACAACGTTCTGGCTGCATTAACCGGTGTGTCCCTGGTGCTGGGGATTAGTTATCTGGGGAAACCGCTTTTTGAAGACTTGTTTATTTTCGATTTCACACGGGCTTTACAATACATCGATTGGAACGTCATTTTCCTCATCATGGGCATGATGATCGTCATCGCCGTGGTCGAAGGAACGGGTTTGTTCCATTGGCTGGCCTTCTTTGCCTACCGCATCTCACGCGGAAAAGCATGGCTGTTGATGGCCATCTTGATGGTGATCACCGCTGTGGCTTCTGCTTTCCTCGACAACGTGACGACGATGCTGTTAATGACGCCGATTACCGTACAGATCGCTCTGGCACTCGGGCTCAACCCCTTGACGCTGCTCATACCGGAAGTCCTGGCTTCCAACGTGGGCGGCATCATCACGCTCATCGGTACGCCGACCAACATTCTCATCGGATCGTACGCCGCTATCCCCTTTTCCGGCTTTCTGAGCAATCTCTCACCCGGCGTGTTTATCAGCCTCATCGGCCTGTTTGTGTACTGTTTGATCGCCTACCGCAAAGATCTTTCCCATGCCACTTCCAAAGTCTCCCCGGTTTTACTTGAAAAACTCGAAGAGAATGCGCGCATCAAAGAACCGGCGCATCTAGTCAAAGCCGGTTGGGTGGGATTGGGCATGCTGGTGCTTTTCCTGGCTGGAGAACACTTCCACCTGATACCGGCGGTCACGGCCATTCTGGGCGCCACAGCACTGCTGGTTTGGATCCGGCCGGACGTGGAGGAAATGATCGAAGCCGTCGACTGGACGACTCTCGTGTTTTTCATGGCTTTGTTCATCGTCGTTGGCGGTATCCAGGAGGTGGGCCTGATCAGTTTGTTGGCACAATGGGTAGCCAGCCTCGTGGGCGAAAATCTCCCCCTGGCGATGATCGTTGTAATTTGGGTGAGCGCACTCTTTTCGACGGTCGTGGCGAACATTCCCTTCACGGCCGCCATGTTGCCGGTTATCGGCTATCTCACAAGCACCGTGCCGGGCGCGGGCAACCTGGCCCTGTTTTTCTGTCTCTCGGTCGGATCGGCCATGGGCGGAAATGGCTCGTTGATCGGCGCTTCGGCCAACATGGTCACCGCCGGTATCGCCGAACGAGCCGGATATCCGATCAGTTACGCTTACTTCATCCGCAAAGGAATGCCGGCGTTGGTGATCACTGTGACACTGGCGATGGTGTGGTTGCTGCTGCGCTTCTGAATATAGGCAGCGCGAAGGCGTTGAACGCAGCAGGAAAACACTGGCAGAATCAAAAACGGGGTACGGCAATCCGTACCCCGTTTGACTTATTTTGAGCAATTGCGTCTAAACCGCCTCCACGCGTTCGATATCCGGGAAGAACTGCCGCACCGTTCCCTCCACCCAGCCCCGCAGCGTGGCAGCGGACAGCGGACAACCCTCACACGCACCGCCCATTTCCACCTTGAGCACGGAACCATCGAAGGAAACCATGCGAACCCATCCGCCGTGATACTGTTCGATGTATGAACTGACTACTTCGAGCAGTGCCTGCATGCGTTCCTCTTCCGAAACGCCCGTTAGGTGATTGTGAATTAGTTCATCCGACATGACCCGCCTCCTGACGTTGAACCCTCAAGATTCCGAAGGGGGATGAATTCCCTGATGGAGCAGTTCGACAACTTGCGCGTGGGTGCTGCGCAGGCGCTCGGCGATCACTTCCGCCAACCTTTCCAGAATGACGACGCCGGTTTCAGCGTGCGTCTCGCACAATTTGCGCAGCACATCCCCGCGCACATAAACGGCTTCGCAATCTTCGAGGCAAATCGCCGAGGAGGTGTAGCATTTTCGACCTAAAACGGAAGACCAGCCGAAGACCCCGTTTCGCTCTACTTTAGCAACATCGAGGACCTCGCCGTCGTCAGGTTTAAAGCGAATGGCGACGCTCCCGGAAATCACCACGTAGAGCTTATCGGCCGGGTCGCCCTGATTAAAGACGACGCGCTCGGCCGGAAACGAGATGTTCTCGAAGCGGTTGATCACCAGCTTCATTTCGCTGGGCGTCAAACCCTGAAACAGGGGTAAGGATTCCATCCAACGTGGGTACACAATTGCTACCTCGGCGCGTAGTCCAAGTGTAAGCGTACACTCGAAATGTTCGAAGTGGAATCTATCCTTTCTTGGACGACAACCATCACCTCATGCACAGCGAGCGACTCGAGATGCAACCTGTGCCGTTAGCGCCGCTCCCCGTTGATCTTCCGGGTAACCCCGAAAGATCGAAGCGTTGATACACACGAAAACGCCGGCGCCATGCTAGCGCATCCTTACAACCGCAGTATGCCCCTTGACGCTGGGATGATTTGTCGATATATTAAAGCCACAGGCAGACATCTGGGTGCCCCCCTCATCTAGATGTTTGCCTGTGCTTTTAAGCAGTACTATGAGGGTTCCTGATTGTAAATCGACGTCGCTCAGCTCCCCAGCACGATGTCATTCAAGGCCACTCCGAGGGCGGCGATCTCCTCCAGCGTGTTGTAATGCACCAAACCGACGCGCACCATGCCGCCATGCGCTTCCAGCCCGAGGCGCTCCGTGACCGCCAGGGCGTAATAATTGCCGTCCCATACGTAGATTCCCGACTTTCCCAATTCAGTGGCGATGGTCCGTGGATGATGGCCGTCCAGCGTGAATGAAACGGTGGGTACGCGGCGATCCAAATCCTCCTCGTCCGTAATGCCCCAGATCTTGATGCCCGGCACGGCGGACAACGTTTCGATCAACGTCCGTGTGAGGTTGGATTCGTAGGATTGGATGGTACGCATCGCACGCTGGAAGCACAGGACTCGATCGGAAGATCCAGCATCATCCTGGAGGTCATCTTCTCCGAGCATGCCGAGATATTCAAGCGTACCGAGAACGCCTGCGATGCCTTCGTGATTTTGAGTGCCCGTCTCGAATCTGCCGGGCGGCCGAGACGGCGCCGGACGGACTTTGTAGGCTTTCAGGCGCTCGAGGTGTTTGCTTTTACCGTACAGTACCCCGATGTGCGGGCCGAAGAATTTATAGGCGGATACGGCCAGGAAGTCGCAATCGATGTCTTGAACGTCGATCGAGCCGTGCGGCGCATACTGCACGGCGTCGACGAAGCACAGCGCACCTGCATCGTGCGCCTGGTGCACGATCCGACGCACGGGATTGATGGTGCCCACGGCGTTTGAGGCGTAGCCCACGGCGACGAATTTCGTGCGTTCGTTGAGCAGACTTTCGAACTGCTCGACTCGCAGGGTGCAGTCTTCCACATCGAAGTCCAGCCAGTGGACCTTACAGCCCCGCTCCTCGGCGATGATCGTCCACGGCGAGATGTTGGCATCGTGGTCGAGACGGGTTACGATGATTTCGTCATGCGGCGTGAGTTCCTGCGCCAGACTGCGGCTGAGCGCAAAGGCGAGCGAGGTCATGTTCGGTCCGAAAATGATTTCCTGCGGACTGCCGGCGTTGAGGAAATGCGCCATGGCCTGGCGCGACTCGGCGATGATTCGATCGGACTCCCGGCTGGTGGGAAAAGCGCCACCGTGATTGGCGTTGCTGTCGATGAGATAAGCCGTCATTCGATCGACGGTTTGCCGGGGGACCTGCGTGCCGCCCGGATTATCGAAATAGATCGCACCTTTGTCCAGCGCCGGAAAGTGTGCGCGAAACGCAGATAAATTGAGGCTCATTGAAACACTCCTCTCCTGATCCATGCTTTTTGGCGATGCTGTCATGCCCGTTCGACGCGAATCACGAGCGGCCGTAAAACTGGCATGATTCTAATCCAACACCACGGCGCCATCGGCAATGAGCCGCTCGGCGCGCGCCAGATCCCGGGGCGTGTTGATGTTGAAAAAAGAGAATCCGCTCGGATCCAGCCTGCCGAGTTCGGTCTCATCGATTGTCAAAACCTTAACTTTTGGATAAAAGCTCACCAGCCGTTGGTCCCTGGCTTGAAGCGATTCTTCGAGCGCGGGGAGACACGCCTGGCGCTTGTACAGCGCATGCAGCGGCTCGAACTGGTTTTGATGAAAGGGCACGACGAGGTCTGCCTGGGGCGCAAGCTGAATTAAATGTTCGAGTAAGCCGCGGTTCAAGAAAGGCATGTCGCAGGCCACAACGAGAACGGCTTCTCCATGCGCGGCGGCCAGGGCGCTGTACAAACCTACCAGCGCACCGGAGGCGGGGATCGCATCCGCTACGGTGCGTATCCCCAGATGGGCGTAGGCCTGAAGTTGATTGGCGACGATCAGGGTTTCGTCCCCGAGACCTGCGAGGCGCCGGATTACGTGTTCGATGAGCGGCGTGCCGTTCAGCTCGACGAACGCCTTATCGGTCCCCATGCGGCTCGACGAGCCGCCGGCTTGGATGGCCACCGTGATCATGGGTTCATTGTACCTTGATCTCACTGCGGCCGGACCCGCTGCAAACCAATCACGGCCCCACCGATGGAAGTGATAGAATAATGATATTGGGGTTCGCAGATGGCATTTGCTGATAAACTCGACCAATTGACCAGGGAAGGGGAGCTCTACGAGCGCCTGCCCGACGATGCAGTGCGCTGCTACGCCTGTGGGCATCGCTGCCTGATTCGGGAGGGCAAACGCGGGATCTGCAAGGTGCGCTTCAACCGCGGCGGCAAGCTGATGGTTCCCTGGGGTTACGTGGGAGCGCTGCAATGCGATCCGACGGAAAAGAAACCCTTCTATCATTTCCTGCCCGGCTCCGACACGTTGACCTTCGGCATGCTGGGTTGTGACTTTCACTGTGGCTTTTGCCAAAACTGGCTCAGCTCCCAGACCCTGCGCGATCCCGCTGCGGACCGCTCGGTGGGATTTATCCGTCGCCTGTCAGCGGAAGAGATCGTGCAGCACGGCCTGAACATGGGCGCCAGCGTCGTCGGTTCCTCGTACAACGAACCGCTGATCACCTCGGAATGGGCAGTGGAGATCTTCAAACTGGCCGTCGAAAAGGGGTTGAAATGCGTTTACGTCTCGAACGGCAACGCCACGCCGGAAGTACTCGAGTATCTCCGCCCCTATCTGAGCGGCTACAAAATCGACCTGAAAAGCATGCAGGACAAGGAGTATCGACGCCTGGGCGGTGTGCTGCAGCACGTGCTCGACACCATCCAAATGGCGCACGACATGGGTTTATGGGTCGAGGTGGTCACGCTGGTGATACCGGGTTTCAACGACAGCACGGATGAACTGATGGACGCGGCGCGCTACATCGCTTCCGTTTCCAGCGACATCCCCTGGCACGTAACGGCGTTTCACAAGGACTATCAAATGACCGACGCCGACAACACGCCAGCCGAGACTCTGATCCGCGCCGCCGAAATCGGGCAGGAAGCCGGGCTGAACTACGTTTACGCGGGGAACCTGCCGGGCAGGATCGATCCCTACGAGCACACCTTCTGCCCGCAATGCGGCACGCGCTTGATCGAACGCCTGGGATACCTCATCCTGGATTATCAAATCACAGACGAAGGCCGCTGCCCGAAGTGCGAGACGGAGATCGCCGGCGTGTGGCCCGGATCGGCGAGCGATGTTCGCCTGAGTTCACGGTCCGATCTTTTCTATCGCGGACCGAGAGGCGTGTAAACGACGAATATGGAATTGGAAGAATACACCGCTAAATTATTGATCAGCTACGATCCGCTGCCTGAGAGGCGGGAGGCCTACCTGCGTTACGTGCGCGGGGAATTCGTGCCCGCGCTCGAGCAGCTGGGGTTGGTCATGTGCGACGCCTGGTATACGGCATACGGTTCCCATCCGCTGCGTCTCTCCGGCTTTCTGGCCAGCGACCGCGCCACGCTGGAGCAGGTGATCGATTCGGAAGCCTTTCAAGATCTGGAACGCCGCTTACTGGGATACGTGACGAATTACAAGCGCAAGATCGTGCCGCACCGCGCAACTTTCCAATATTGATAGATCGAGATGTTACCGGTAACCAAGACGCTGCAAAATTGGTGCGCGCTCTTTTGTGTGAAATTTCACAATATGGTGTATACTATAGGCGCCCCGGCAGCATCTCACATCCCAGCTCCATCCCTCCCGCCCTGCAACACAGCTTAGCCGGGGCGCTCGTTTAATTGACTTGCCAACCAATAAGCCGATTCTGGCTATCGTCCAAAATTCAGGGCACAAGGCCGACACCGAATTCGATCACAGCATCGAATTCCCGCTGACGCCGCCAAAAGAAACGACCCCGCTGCATGAGAAGTTGAAATAGGAAAACCGCCGGTTTTCAATACAGCCGGCGGTTTATTATTTGTATGATTTTTACGCCGCCACAAGAGCCGCTCCGCTCCCTGAGGGGAGTTTTCTCTTGCATTAGCGCGCAATAAAAGTATGCTCGAAAAACTCGAGCGGACTCTTGATGACGTCACATTCGAACAAACAATAATGCGGCAGCCACAGAACCAGCGCCAGAACACAAATGCCGATCGAGACGCCATAAAAGACCAGGCGGTTATCCGCATGCTCGCGTGAATCGGCGGCAGCGGAACCTTCATCCGCCTCCTTCTTTCGCAGCGCGAACTCCCGGAAGGGCAGATTAACCGAGACCGCAACCAGGGCGAAATTGAGGCACGTGACCGTGAACCAGCGGCCGTAATCGTAGGCCGTGAAGTAGACGGGCAGCGAAAGCAGGAGCGGGATCAAAAAGTACTTCCGAAAGAACACGCCCGCATAGCGCAGCGCCGATGGCGGGGAAAAGGATTGCGGAGATCGGGATCGGAGAGCGGAATACAGCGCCTGACGGACGAGATACCAGAGCGATATTCCCAACGTGGGGAGAAGCAGCAGCCACTCCTTCCAATGCATGGAAACGATCATCCGCGTAATGCCGCCGGCCTCCCCCAACGACCAGGACATGGGAATGAAGGAACCGGGAAGGGTCGATCCGCTGAGCCTCTCGCGCGGCAAATTGCAGCTGCCTTCCCGAATTGCGCCGGCGGCCGCCCACTTATCGCAGATGTCGAACAGCGTCTGGTGACTCGGCTTGCCGGAAAGGTATACGGCGCCGAAGGCCAACACCGCCGGGAGGTAGAGCAGTCCGGTCCACAGAGCGTCGCGCTTGAAGTCGTGCGGGGCATTCATGCGCAGGATCGTCAGCGTGATCATCCCGTGCAGCGGGACGAACATCAGAAAATTTCCCTCGTGGATGAGGATGATCGCCGGGAGCAGGATCGCCGCCACGGGCAGCAATCCCCGCACGTAGCGCCGCAGGCTCCCCTCCGGAAGCGAGGAACCCCCGAGCGGAAACGATTTTTCGACGACGAACAAATGCAGCAGCACCGTGACGTATCCCAGGATTTCCTTGCGGGCGATGGCGTTGTGGTCGTGGAAGTAAAAAAGGAACAGCGACGGAAGGAAGAGCAGCCCGAACAACGTCAGCGGATGAAGATTTTTCCGGGAGCGCGC
>Ga0315534_1000856_pt1 | contig 21377 bp, 12 predicted proteins | sample SalMarSW160240MG_FD_203094 | JGI IMG/M metagenome (GOLD analysis project Ga0315534, IMG submission 203094) | Salt marsh sediment microbial communities from the Plum Island Ecosystem LTER, Massachusetts, United States - Salt Marsh Sediment SW1602-40 ... | reverse complement strand
TGCAGTTTTTGAGCGCCGTAGGTGCGGCATGTTTTTAGAAAGAATCGGAAGCAATGAATCCTGGTCCAACTACAACGATCTTCAGTGGGAAATCCTTCCATGGACCGAAACGCACCAGGCGATCCAATAATGCGACGCAAGACGAACAACGAAAACCGAAACAGGCCCTGTGAAATAAAAACAAAGCTTCTCCTGTCAAGCAATATTTCACAGGGCGGGCCCTGTGAAATAGCAACAGCCCCTGATGGAGTGACAAAATAGAGCAATATTTCACAGGGCAGGCATCGTAACCGTAATACGACAACCGCTTTTTTAGTGATGCCCCCCAAATCCCTCAACTGCCTTTTCCCCGGCTGTAATCCGGATCGGTAAAATATTTTCCTTCGGTGGTAATGGGCAGGTTGCATACGGTGTAAATGCACAGGGTGGGTTGTATGCCCGGTTAAAATCTATGGTGTAATTTCCCTCCTCATCCGGTGGATCAACGGTCAGAAAACGACCTCCACCATATGTCTCCAGCCCTGAGGTTTCATCACCAAACACCAGGAATAAGTGATCGGGATCCCCCATGGGATAGAGGGTTAGTTCTTCTTCTCCGATGCGAAATAGTAACAAACCGGGGACCGGAGATTCCTCAACCGTTCCAATGACATTGGGGACTTTGATGGTTATGGGTTGTATAAATGGTTTAAAGGTTGCTGTCGTTTTCCAGGCCAGATCTGGTGGAAAACAGGAAATGCTATCCAATTTCCCGATATTGGGGTGGTTGTAATCACGCAAACGAATTCCGTATTTGTCCCCCCGTTTAATGATAAACCAGGCCAGTGAATCCAGGGTTAGCACTGTCGGATCTCCTGAAACATCGGTTAACAGATCCATCTCATGAATGAGTTCCCTTTCATGTGTTACTTTGACAGCTTCATTACCAATGAACCTGATCCTGTCCTCTTTTAGGATGACCACCCCAATATTTGCAGGAGCCACCGAAGGGAAAATGATATTGTTTGATGAGTCACTTCCGAAACGGTTTTCCCCCTCTTCCAACCAGAACAGACCGGCAAGGTTTAACCATCCTTCGGGTCCTTTGAGCGAACGAATTCTGTTGTTTTTCCACTCATTGTATGAGGTAAGATATTCTTCCAATGGGAGATCGCTCTTCCCCGACGAGCAGGAAATTGTAACGAGCAAAATGGGAAAAATTATCAACACCATCACCCATAAATGGGCAAACCGATACTCAGTTTTCATAGTCACTTTATTTGCCGTTAAGATACCAACTTTATTCAGTAAACGCATATTTTCCCTATTGGGAGAAATGGCTGTCAGACCGGGTGTCATGGTACCGTCTGATCCATTTCGGATCTGACGGATGGGGCTTAGGGGTTAAGAGTCCCAGAGGGACTTACAGGCAATAGACAGCCACTTCAGTGGCTGGGACTGGCAGATAACAGTAGAACGTCCCGGAGGGACTGAAAGAGAAACATCCCAATCGGTCAGACGGGGTGATCTTCTCGTACCACGACTAAGTGCAGGCTTGTGAAGTAGCAAGATCGTGGTACGAGTTAATGAATTATTCAACCCCTTCTGGGTTGGTTAAAAGACCATTAGAGGGGGTGTATCAAAAGTCCAGAAAATCGTCATTCTGTCCGCCATCGGCGGATCAGAATCTTAATCTATTGTTAATCAGAATTATGAGATCCTGAAACAAGTTCAGGATGACTGAAAAATCGACTTTTGATACACCCCCTTATTCATTGTTCAATCCCTCCAGGATTTAATCCTCCTTCTCCGTCAGCCGGCGGATTATTCGCTCCCGCAATCCTATCGCACCACCTGCTCATGAGGTTTTCCTGCCTGCGGCAGGCAGGCGCAAACGTTGTTTGCTCAAACGTTCGGCGGACTAGATGCGTGGTTTAATTCCCTGCAGCTTGCTGCGGAAATTAGAGTCCAGAGCTTGTTCGGGGTTTGATACCAATTTGATCGGTTCTGAGTGCCGGTGTAATGAACATTTTTGTTATCCTGATCCGAAATTGGTGGAGCAGGATAACAAAAATTGGTACAAAAATTGCATAATAAATAAATCAGGAGACTGATAAGATCGAATTGAATGTTAACGGTTTAAAATGTTAATTTATGTCAATCAAAAGTATCTGCAAAAGATTTCCTGCCAGAATCCTTTTGATGTTTTGGATTGTCATAATGCTCTCACCAGGTATTCTATTGGCGCAGGATTTTGGAAGGAATAAACCAGCGTATAAGCTGTTTGATTACAAGGTGTATGAAACACCTCATTTTGAAATTTACCATTATATTGAAAATGATTCATTGTTGGATGAATTTGCGCGGAGAAGCGAGGAGTGGTACCGGATGCACTTACGGGTATTGAAGGACACCATTGAGGAGAAGAATCCCATTATTTTCTACGCAAATCATTCCGATTTTCAGGAAACGTCAGCCATCTCCAGCACAGTAAGTGTTGGAACAGGTGGCGTTACGGAAGCGTTAAAGAGAAGGGTGATATTACCCGTTGCTGCCACCAATGCGCAAACCGACCACGTTCTTGGACATGAATTGGTACATGCCTTCCAGTACAATATGATTATCGATAATGATTCAACCAACCTGAATAGTCTGAATAACCTGCCGTTGTGGATGGTTGAAGGTATGGCTGAATACCTGTCCATCGGCAGCGTGGATCCGAATACAGCGATGTGGATGCGTGATGCAATATTGAATGATGACTTCCCTACACTCAAACAGCTTTCTCAAAATTACAAGTACTTTCCTTACCGGTGGGGACAGGCATTCTGGTCAATAGTAGCCAAGGCGTGGGGAGAAGAGGTAATGGCTCCCATCTTTTTGGAAACAGCAAAACACGGGTATGAGTATGCCATAAAAAAGTACCTTAATATGGATGCTGAAACTTTTTCAGCATTGTGGAAAACGTCAACTGAAAATTACTACCGCAACTTTTTCAGGGATTCGATCGATCTTCTTGCGGGTGAGAAGATCCTCTTTGCCGGGAATGCAGGTGATATGAACCTTTCACCCTCGCTCAGTCCAGATGGAAAACAGGTCGTGTTTCTTTCCGAAAGAGAGGTGATCTCACTGGATCTTTTTCTTGCTGATGTTGAGACGGGAGAGATCATCAGGAAACTGACAAAGGATGTGCATTCACATGAGGTGGATGCACTGAATTACATCGAATCTGCCGGTACATGGTCACCGGATGGTTCCCGTTTTGCATTCAGTGTTTTTGAGAAAGGTGAAAACCAACTGGTTATTCTGAATACCAGGAATGGAAAAATACTGGATCAAATCCCCATTCCGGGTGTACCTGCATTCAATCATCCTTCCTGGTCCCCAGGTGGTGAAAGCATCGTTGTTGCCGGAATAGTCAACGGAGAGCGTGATCTATACCGATATTATCTCGGATCAGGAACAGTTGAACAAATAACCAATGACCGGTTTTCCTATATCCATCCTGCCTGGTCGCCGGATGGGAGATACCTGGTGGTCTCTACCGATAAACGCGAAGAGGAGACACCCTATGCCAATTTAAATTTCAACCTGGGGCTGATCGACCTGGAAAATCAACACCGGATAGAGATTCTTCCCGTCTTTCCTGGTGCAAAGAACTTAAATCCACTCTTTTCTGCTGATGGAAAAAAGATCTATTTCCTCTCCGATTGTGATGGATTCAGGAATCTCTATCTCTATGAACTGGAGACAGGTGATGTCTACAGGCTGACCGATTACCTTACGGGTATTTCCGGAATTACCAACTACTCCCCGGCGATCAGTATAGCCCGGGAAAGTGATGAAATTGCCTATTCCTATTATTTCAACGGGAAATACAGTATCTATAAAGCAAATCTGTCTGATTTTGAAATGGTTAAGGTTTCACCGGATCGGCTGGATTTACGTGCCGGAACCCTACCTCCGGCAATTGAAGTTCGCCAGAACCTGGTGGATGCTAATCTGAAAGACAGGGAAAGTTACGGAATTAAGGATCCGGAATCGTTTGTTGAGAAGGAGTATAAACCCAAATTCAAACTGGATTACATATCCAATGTCTCTGTAGGAGCAGCTATCAATTCCAACCGTATGGGAACAGGTATGGCCGGAAGTGTATTCGCCATCTTTGGTGATATGGTGGGTAACAATCAGATGTATGTATCGCTGGCTATCAACGGTGAGATCTATGATTTTGGCGGACAGGTTGCCTACATGAACCAGAAACGGCGGCTGAACTGGGGAGGCTCAGTCTCCCATATCCCATACCAGTATGTCACTGCCGGTATTCAATATAACGATACCCTTCCCGTTGATGACGGATATTATCTGGTTGATAAAATAGTAATGGACCAGATCAGGCTGTTTGAAGACCGGATCGCAGCGTTTGCTTACCTTCCGTTTTCTACGACCAGAAGAATGGAATTTGGAGCATCCCATGCCTGGTATTATTATCGCATCGACCGGTGGGAAACCATTTACGATTCATATACGGGTTATTACATGGGACAAAAGAGAAAAAAACTGGATGCCCCCGATGGGTTCAATATGCAGCGACTCGATCTTGCCTATGTAACAGACAACTCTATCTTTGGATTTGCCTCTCCTTTATCGGGTCACCGGAGCCGGTTCCAGGTGGAGAAGTATTTCGGTGAGTTTGGTTATTTTACCACTTACCTTGATTTTAGAAAGTATTTTCGGATCAAACCCCTAACACTGGCAACCCGGGTGCTTCAGTACGGAAGATACGGCCGGGGTGCTGAGGAAGGGATGATGAATCCGCTATACCTGGGATATCCCTGGTTCATCAGGGGGTATGATAACAACAGCCTGTATGAAAATATGTCGATTGAGGAGATGAACTATGTGGCTAACCAATTGTATGGTAGCCAGATGGTTCTCGGAAATGTCGAACTCAGAATTCCGGTAACGGGACCTAAACGAATGGCGCCCATCAAATTGAACTCCATCATGTCAGAATTGTCGCTCTTCCTGGATGCCGGTTTGGCCTGGTTCTCGGATAATGATCTCTCCCTTACGTATGACATCAATAAACCCTTAACCAAGATTCCGGTATACAGTATTGGTGCATCCCTGCGTGTTAACTTGTTTGGTGCTATTGTTATTGAACCCTACTATGCATGGCCCTTCCAGGGAAATGGCTTCTCTACAGGTTCATTCGGGATCAACTTTATCCCGGGATGGTAGTTGGTTCGTTAGTCGTCCTGCAGTTACGAAACCGGTGTCGTAGAGCGTTATTCGTTATTCGTCAGAAAAAAACAGAAATTGATAAAACAGACCATACAAGGGAATGTATTTAAAATCAATATACCGACGTAGAGACGTTGCCAACCTTCGCTAAAGCTACTGCTGCCAGAACATGCAACGTCTCTACATTTGTGTAACCCGAATAACGACATTCCATTCAACGTCTCTTCATTTGCGAATCCCGAATTATTTTCTGACCTTCAACAGGAAAGATATCCTCCATTATATTATTTCTAATACATGATACAATCATGATAAAATCTGGATTTGTAAAAGGGAATAAATCTCTAATCCCACTTCTGTTGGCATTATTCTTATCTCTCTCAACATCTGACCTGCTTTTATCCCAAACCATCACAACCGGCACCCTGATCCGGGAGATGGTTGACCTGAGATCACTGGTTGAATATCCCGATCCGGCTTATCGGTCAGTTCAGTTTTCATCCTATGACCGGAGAAGCGTTCATCCAGATAAACCCGACTGGTTCGCCAATTCGGATGGGTTCGGACAGGAACCGATCCCGGGATTTATCGAGGTACTCCGGGAACCTGATGACAATGGGATAGGGGAGTACCTGATGTGCGATATCAAAGGACCGGGAGCCATTGTCCGGCTCTGGACAGCAGCCATCAATGGTGATATCCGGCTTTACCTGGATGATGTGTCAAAACCGTTTTATGAAGGTCCTGCACAACCTTTTTTCCTGGAAACCTATAAAACAATTGCTCCGGATTATCCATCCGAAATATTTAACGGATCGTTCTCGCAGAATATGGCGGGCTATTACCCTGTTACTTTTGCAAAAAGATGCAGAATAGAGTGGATCGGAGATCTGAATAGACTTCACTTCTACCACATCGGTGTGCGGGTATATGATCAGAAAGCGGTGGTAAAAACGTTTTCTGTCAACGACCTCAACCTGTATAAGGAAGATATCATGGAGGTGGCAAACCTGCTGAAGGACCCGGTAACTCACTGGACTTTCCCGAAGGGATCACTATGTGATAGTCCGGAACACCGGTCAACCGATATTACTATTGAAATTCCGGCAGGAGAGGAGAGAGAACTCCTTAAACTCAAAGGGGAAGGAGCCATTGAATGCCTCACACTACAACTTTCAGCCGGTGATCTGAATAACGCCTTAAGGCAAACGGTGATGAACATATCTTTTGATGGTTCTCCCTGGGGAGAGGTGCAATCACCCGTTGGAGATTTCTTCGGTGCTGCACCCGGAATTAACCCATACCAGTCCCTCCCGTTTAGCGTTATGACCGATGGGACAATGATCTGCCGGTTCGTGATGCCTTACCATGATTCCGTGAGATTATCCCTTAAAAATACCGGAGAACAACCTGTTTTTGTTTCAGGCAATGTGTTGAATGGCAAGTATGGATGGATTGAGGGAAAGTCGATGCATTTCCGCGCCCGCTGGAGAGTGGATCATAACCTGTTTTCTTCAAACGAAAAACCGTATGATATCCCTTACCTGGTTGCCCACGGTAAAGGGATTATTGTTGGTGCAGTGGCAATGATCATGAACCCAACACCCGTTCCATCCTCATGGGGAAACTGGTGGGGTGAGGGAGATGAAAAAATTTTCGTGGATGAGAATGATTTTCCATCATTTTTTGGCACCGGTTCAGAAGACTACTTCAATTATGCCTGGTCTTCAAGCGAGATATTTGCACATGGATATTGCGGTCAGCCACGAAATGACGGACCTGCAAACCGGGGCTTCGTAACGAACTACAGGTACCACATCCTGGATCCCATCCCCTTTGCCAGTAATGTAGCTTTTTATATGGAATTGTTGAGCCATGGACCTGTTGCCGGTTTTTCCTACGGCAGGATCATTTACCATTATGGATTGCCGGGAATGATAGATGATCATATTCCTCTATCAGACAGTGATGTAAAACTACCACAGCTGCCCAAAAACTGGATGCCTGTACGCCGGTATTTTTGTGCCAATGCAGATTTTTATCAGGCAGAAGATATCGCCAGGGAAGGCCAGGAGTTTGAATTGAAAGAGCAGGATATCTGGGCCGGTGGTAAAATCCTGGTCTGGAAGGGAGCATCGATCTCCTTTACCTTACCAGTCACAGAAGAGGGAGAATATGTTATCGTGTTTACCGCTCGTCGGGCACCCGGTGCCGGATCCTTTGAATCGGAAATAAATGGACAGAAACTGAATTTCGGAGAGGAGACCCTGATCGAGCTCTCTGTTCCATACCGAACCCTCGCAAGGAATTTTGTCGCTGCACCGGTAACACTGACAGCAGGTGAGCAAATATTGACCCTGATAAACAAAAGCGATCCCCAAAAACCGATCGGGATCGATTTTATCTGGATCATGCGGCGATGAAAGAGGTTATAAGTTAATGGTTAAAAGTTATAAGTAAATGAGACTATAATTTCAGGAGTAATCTACGAACGGAAATTATTAAGTCGAATTTATCCCGCTGAAAGCCTGTCTACCGACAGACAGGCGGGGTTAATGGTTATAAGGATATGGAATCCGGGTTACGGTTATTTTGAAAAAAAGCCTTTAGGTGTGGAATTGAATCACTCAAATGTCAAATTCATTGTGTGAACACGAAAAACATTAGGTCCAACTACTAAATAAATCAGTGGGAAAACGTTGAATGGACCGCAGGGCACCAGGCATCTCAGAGCATATAGGCAGACGAAAACCGAATACCGAAACCTACTATCCGCAATCCGAAATCCGCAATCAATACTCCTATTCTTTCTTCTCAGCGTCATACTTCTCCTTATATTTCAGGTACAGTTGCTTGTGCTTGTTATCCAGGTCGATTTTTCTGCCGGAAATGAAAGCCAGTTCAACCTGGTTGGTCCGGATGTCCAGTATATCGCCGTCAGAAACCACAAGCGTGGCGCTTTTCCCTTCTTCAAGTGTACCATACTGATCGTCAATTCCCAGGATCTTTGCATTGTTGAGCGTAATACACTGCAATGCTTCCTCTTTGGTCAGGCCATACGCGGCAGCATTACCGGCAACAAATGGCAGGTTCATGGAACCGGTTGCTCCCGGATATAAGATCCCTGTAAGGATCCCTTCTTTCATAAACAGAGCGGGTAGCTTGAAGGGTTCATGTACATCATAATCCTTTCGTTTTGCCATGCGGTGTATGTGTGCCACGATCACCGGGATATGGTTTTCCTTTAAAAAGTCCTTTACCAACCAGGCATCCTCATCTCCTCCTGCGAGGACAATGTGCTGAACACCATGTTTTTTGGCGAACTGAATACTTTCCACGATCTCTTTTACAAAACCGGCTTCAATGAATAGTCGTTTGCTCCCGTCAAACAATCCTTTCATTGACTCCAGTTTCAGGTTGATCTGTTCTGGGTTACCCTTTTCATAATAACTCCGGGCATCCGTAAACAGTTTCTCCAGTTCAAGCACTTGGGTGGAATAGTTGGGATCGGCTGTTGTTGAAGCGGATGATCCGTATCCCCTGCGCCTGTACATGGTTGGCCAACTCATGTGTATTCCATCATCCATTTTAATTACGGCATCTTCCCAGTTCCAGGCATCAAGCTGAACGACTGAAGAAGTACCTGAAATCAATCCGCCGGAAGGGGTTATCTGTGCCAGCAGGATCCCATTGGATCGGAGGGTTGGGATCACTTCTGAATCGGTATTGTATGCAATGATGGTTCGGACATTGGGATTCATTTCACCAATCTCCCGGGAGTCAACCGTTGCTCTCACAGCTCCTATTTCACTCAGTCCCAGATTGGAAACCGGAGATATCAAGCCGGGATAGACATGTTTACCATCGATCCGGATGATTTCATAACGATCACGATCCAGGGGCAATTCATCCGCTGAAGTGACCCTGGTTATCGTTCCATGCTCAAAAGCAATGGCGCAATTTACGATGGTGGTGCTATTACCGATGTGTGCTGTTCCTCCCAGGAGAATAATCGGATTTTCCTGTTCAGGGGCAGGGGGAGGAGCTGTCTGCGCTTTGCTGCCAGTTATTCCAAGGAAATAGCAGATAATGAACAGATAAAAAATATTGGTTTTCATGATCTATCGGTTTTGAATGGTAGATTCAACGTTTCGGTTTTCTTTGAATATATCGATGACCTCCTCGTCATCCCAAAGGAATTGCTGGTTTGATCTAGTCCTTGTAAATGCGGATGAACTCTTTTCCTGATTCATCATTTTTCGAATGATCCGGTTTCTCTCATTCTGAATGTATTGCTGCAGCTTAGCATCCCTTTCCAGATCAAAATAAAACACCCCGTCAACCATGGTCTTTTCCGCTTCAGCGTATATGGACAGTGGGTTATCGGACCAAAGGACCAGGTCGGCATCTTTTTCGCTTTTTATGCTTCCCATCCGGTGGTCGAGGTGCAATATCCGGGCAGGATTCAAGGTGACCAGTTTCCAGGCTTCCTCTTCTGTAATCCCTCCGTATTTTACTGCTTTTGCCGCCTCCTGGTGTAACCTTCTTGACAACTCAGCATCGTCGGAATGGATGCATGTAAGTACACCCTGATTAAGATGCAGTGCGGCATTATAGGGAATAGCATGGTAGACCTCGTATTTGAATGCCCACCAGTCGGAAAACACCGAACCGGCCGCCCCGTGCTCTTTCATCTTATCAGCGATCTTATACCCTTCAGTGTTGTGAATGAGGGTATGAGCTGTTATGTTGAAATCCTCGGCCAGTTTCATGATCATGTTGGTTTCCGATTGAACATAGGTGTGGCATGTAATAAAACTCTTCTTCTGAAGCACCTCTCCGATAGCCTCCATCCTCAGGTCCCTTCTGGGTGTTGCCATATGCACTTTCTCTTTCGAACTGAGCTGGTTGTATTGGTCCCATGTTTCCAGATATTCACCTGCTCGCAGATAACCATCTCTGATGATCTGTTCCACACCCATGCGGGATTGAGGATAGCGAATGGCCATGTTGGCCGGGTATCTCGATTGCTTCACATTTTCACCAAGGGCATGCTTGAGGAATCCAACGGTATTCTTTATCTTCAGCTCTTCTGCATTTTTTCCCCATCGGTGTTTGATGATGCAGGATTGTCCGCCAATCGGATTGGCTGATCCGTGCAGTACCTGTGCTGCAGTAACCCCTCCGGCAAGTTGCCTGTAAATGCTGAGATCCTCCGGATCGATCACATCGGCAATGCGAACCTCGGAGGTTATCGCCCGGCTTGCTTCATTAACACCTCCCGAAACGGCAATGTGAGAGTGCTCATCAATAATCCCTGATGTTAAATGTTTACCGGTAGCATCAATTACTTCCACTCCTTCCGCTGAAAGATTCTTCCCCACACCGGCAATCTTACCATTTTTCACCAGCACATCTGCCTGTTCTAAAATTCCCTCAGGCTCGTTGGTCCATACCGTTGCATTCCGGAACAATACATCCCCGGGTTCCGGTACTTTTTCTGCACCAAATGCCACGAAAGGGTAAATTATACCTCCCGCATCATCTGAAGCAGGGGAGATTGCCTTTTTCTTCTGGCCGTTTGATGAAGCCGGTTTGACCAGTTCCGCAGTCCAGCTTGTTATAGAACCGTCAGTAAGTTGGACATGTCCTTCCATCTTTTTTCCATCGATCCATCCGGTAAAAAGAAGTGCTTCGTGATTCTTTTCATTCTTTTTTGGATCAAGGATAAAATGCACCCAATTCTTATCGGTGGTAAACTTTGGTTTCAGTTTGGTGGTGTCATTAAGGAGTATCTCTAGCGCATATTCCCCTGGTTTCCCGGTAATGGTCAGCATATACTCCTGGTTATTTTCAAGGGTTAACCTGTAACTTCCTGCAAGGTCAGGCAGATTCATATCGGATATAATGAACCGTTCTCCCTGGATCCAGTTTTCATAAAGGATTGTATTCTCATCAAACAGGTCCCCGGATGTTATCAGGAAGTTAGCCAGCATTCCCTTTTTCAGTTTGCCTACAAGGTGATCCATCCGTAGCATCCTGGCGGGTGCCAGGGTAAGTGCCTTCAAAGCATCTTCTTTCTTCAACCCATGCTCAATGGCTTTTCGTATATTGGGCAAGAACTCTTTTCTATTGCTCAGACCATGGGAGGTAATTGCAAACGGTATATTCTCCCGGGAAAGAACCGCCAGATTTGTTGGAGCTAATTCCCAGTGCTTCAGGTCTTCAAGAGGTATTAGCATGCTTTTATAGGGATCGGACAGATCCATAGCCTCTGGGAAATTAATGGGGATAATCAATGGCGCACCCGTTTCTCTGATCCCTTGAATAATCTGGTATTCTCTACCATCTCCACAGATGATGTATTGAACACCAAATTCGTCTCCAACCCTGTCTGCACGAAGGACAGAGAATTTATCATTTGCTTCAAATATTTGTGGTAAATCCTGGTTTTCATTCCATGCATTCAGCGATAGATCATTAAATGGTTTATCCGTTTGCGATTTGTACCAATCGGCATCAAGGTAAGTCTGCCGGAGAAGGGCGATCGATCCCATCAGGGATCCGGGATAATTTTGCCCGGAACTACCTTTATCAAATGAATAGTGTGCAGCTACTCGCTCTGAGAGCATCACTTCATTTGGACTTTTGGTGGATAATGTGACAAGACTTGATGTCCCACGGGCAATTCCATCAGCTTTGAAGGCCAGGGCCGTTCCAAAGCCGAGTTTCCTGAGTTCGCCAGCGTCCTTTTCGTTTACCTGGAACTCCTCCGATGCATGATACCATGACTTAATCGCTTCATTCCAGTTATAGGCTCCGGGTGTGCCGGATTCAAACTGAGGTGCGCTCATCCTGAAACCGCGTGAGCTACCGGCTGTTTCTCTTTCAGACGGGAGCCCGTAATGACTGTAAATCTCCACCAGGGAAGGATAAATGTATTTTCCTGTGAGATCAATTTCAACCGCATGATCAGGAATCTCAAGATTGGACCCGATCTGGAGTATAACGTCCTCCTGTATGATCAGATCAGCACTCTCCAATCGTGTTTGATAGTCGGTGATTATAGTGGCATTCCTGAATGCATACATCGTGGCACGATCATCCCGGATACCGGTAACAGGGAAGGTCTCCTGGGAAAGTAACTGGAAATAACCAAATGCCAGTAGAACAAAGATCATCTGTATCTTTTTCATATGAAATAGTAGGGTAAGGTTAATGATCTAAATGTAGGAAAATCAATTCAATCTTACCAGATGTTTAAAAACAAAAACAGTCATTTCTACTTTTTGGCTAATCCATGGGCAAGGAGTTTAGAAAACTCCTTCACTGTATTGAGAATATCCTGCTCAGTAATGGAGAAGGGCTGTTGTTGCCCTGCGATGGTTTTTTGACTGTTTACAGTGTACCGGATCTTCAGGAAATCGTTAATACCCAATTGGATCTGCATGATTAAATAAATGATTAAGTCGTTACGGATGTCGGTTCGTAACACTCCTGTTTTCTTGTATTTATCCATTACGGGTCTTAACAATTCGATCATCAACTCCTTCGAATGGATCAGTACATTACCTGACTCTTCAGTGTTTCGTTCCTGCATGGAATAGTGGAGAAAAGCACTCTGTAATGGATAGGAAAGATCAAACTTGATCTTCATGGCTAAATTTTGTTCAAACAGAGCAAAGAAATCTCCTGCAGGTAACTCGAAAAGTTCTTTAACATGTTCCATTCGCAGGGCTGTAGCCTGATCGATAAGAAACAGATAAAGTTCTTTTTTGCTTTCAAAATAACGATAAAAACTTCCTTTCGCTATCCCCAATTTTAATACAATACGGGAAACCGATGCGTTTTCATAAACATGATTTGCAAACTCCTCAAAACATGTACGGATAATCTCTTCCTGTTGTTCCTGTGGCAGGTTGTAAAAGGTTGATCGTGGCATGATATATTGTTTAGCGACTATATGGTCACAAATATATTAAAATTTAATGCGACTATCCAGTCGCGATTCAATTATTTTCATTTTATTTTTTATCATCATAAGCTGAACAGGCTTAAACCGTAATAAAACGGAAATGATTACCGGTTTGCTAATAAATATTTCGTAAATTCAACATTTTAACCCTTCTTCATCGTATGGAAAGGGGTTTCAGAATTAAACCTATGGAAACATGAAAACGAAAACACGATTAACCAGCTTTTTTGTTTTAGCATTGACTGCTCTTCTCAGTGCAACCGGGCAATTATTACCGGACCAGTATAAAACCTTATTACCGGAATCCATTATGGATGAGATCATTGGAGAGTGTTCGGGTGAAACAGCCATGAACCATATGATTGAAATGTCGGGTTATAATCGTGATCGGCTTGAAAGTGAGTTTGCTACAACTTTTCTTGAAGCGGAATATGTATTGGAAATGCTTGAAAGCTATGGCATTCCTGATGCAAAAATTGAGCGATTCCCTGGAGGAGAGGTGTGGGATGGAATAAAAGGTGAACTATGGGAAATTAGTCCTAAAAGGGATAAAATTGCTGATTATGATGATCTAAGGGCTGTTCTTGCATCCGGAAGTAAGAGTACAGATGTTGAGGCAGAACTCATCTGGATAGGCGCAGGAGAGGAAGAAGATTTTGATAATAAAGATGTTGACGGAAAGATCGTTGTCACATCAGGATCTGTATCCGGGGTACATAACCGGGCAGTTGCCAGGGGAGCTGTGGGTGTCGTTTCAATGAATACTCCCAGACCCTTGAAGGACCCGCTTCAAATTCCATGGAGAGGACTCCGTGGAGATGGTGCCACGTTCGCCTTTAACCTGAATGCAAGGGAAGGCGAGATTCTGAAAAACAGGCTGTTAAGTGGTGAAGTGATACGTGTACATGCCATGGTGGAAAGTGCTTTACGCGACTTTGAACTTCAGGATCCGACAGCCGTTATATATGGCACTGACAGGGATGCAGGAGAAGTAATTTTTTCGGCGCATCTATTTGAAGGCTATACCAAGCAGGGGGCAAATGATAATATTTCTGGAAGTGCTGTCATACTGGATGTTGCCCGTACTCTGAATACCTTGATCGGAGAGGGTCGGATTCCCAGGCCAAAACGAAACATACGATTCCTATGGATTCCTGAATTTTCCGGGACAGGACCCTGGGTGAATGCTCACAAGGAATTGATGGAAAATACATTGTGTAATATTAACCTGGATATGGTTGGTCTCCACCTGAGCAAAAGCCACTCTTTTTTCTGCCTGATGCGAACTACTTTCGGGAATCCCCATTACCTGAATGATGTGATGGAGCACTATTACAGCTATGTGGGTGAAACCAACCGGGAGATGATCCATAACAGGAGAGCCGGCGGATTTACTAAAAGAATTGTTGCTCCAAGTGGTTCAGATGACCCCTTCTATTATAAAATTGATCCACATTACGGTGCTTCCGATCATGAAGTCTTTAATGACTGGGGAATCCAGGTACCCGGGATCATGATGATCACCTGGCCAGATTTATACTACCATACTTCGGAGGACCGTCCCTATAATTGTGATGCTACACAGCTGAAAAGGGCAACTGTTATTGCTGCTGCTTCAGCATATACCATTGCCAGTGCAGATAAAAACATGGCCATGAAGATTGCTGCCGAAACTTTTAGCCATGCTGCCAACAGGCTGGGTATCCAATTCGGACGTGCGATTGATGAATTATCTGCATCCACTGTGAATGATTTTACAAATACCTATAAAAAAGCCAGGAGCTACATTGAAGCAACTGTGATGAATGAAAAAGAGACGTTGGAGAGCATTATTGAGCTTACCGGTCATTCAGAAGATATGGATAACTACATTAAAACTGTTCAATCTTCTGTTCAAAAAATTGGTGAAGGACAGTTGGCTGCACTTGATGAACAGATGAAAGCAGTGGCCCGGCAGTTGAACGTAACACCTGTAAAGGTCCAGTTGAATGATCTGGAAAAGAGAGCATCCAGCTTGATTCCCAGGCAGACTGTAAAGGTTAAAGAGGCTGGATACCAGGGACATTCCCGTATTCTCAGGGAACTGTCGTCCGAAATTACGGACAGGTACCCGGTCATCTCTCTCTATGATACCAGGGAATTGTCCCGGCTGGTTAACGGGAAACACAGTGTCCTGGACATTAAAAAATTACTCGATACACAATCAACCAGTGAATCAGACCTGCAATCCATTATGAACTACCTTGAACGGTTGAAATATGCAGGACTGATTGAAATGTGATTTTTTCAATGAAAGAGAACGCAATACCGGAAATTAAACTACTGGATGAGGAGCAGCAATCCTTTATCCATCAAAATTCGCTTCAGATCCTTTCCCGGACCGGAGTGAAGGTTGAATCTGCCGTGGCCCGGGATCTGTTTACAAAAGCCATTGGAACAGGTCAGGATTCTGAAAGGATTTTCATACCTGCTGACCTGGTTGAATGGGCGATACAGTCTGCCCCTTCAAACCTTACACTGTTTGACCGTAATGGAAAGGAAGCATTCCGTCTTGGTGCCGATTATAATGGTAATGCGGTTTTTGGGATTGGAGTAACAAATACGCATTACCAGGATTATACAACAGACCGCGTTCTCCCGTTTACCCGGGAGCACATGAAGATCTCGAGCCGGTTGGGGGATGCACTTTCTGAATTCGATGTTGTTTCAACTGTCGGTATACCGTCGGATGTTACACCGGAGGTTGCTGATCTGTATGGTACACTGGATATGTATGCTAACACGAGCAAGACCCTGGTTATCCTGATCATGGATGATGGCAGCATTTCATCTGTTTACGATTTATTATCTCATTTAAACACGAATCCATACGATAACTCCTCTTTCATAACCTATGTAAATCCGGTTACACCACTGATCCTGAATGATGGGACGGTGCAGAAGATGATCCATTCCATTGAGCTTGGTTATCCGGTAGCCTTTTCCAATTACAGCATGTATGGAGCGACTACACCGGCACCGGCAGTTGGAACCCTGAGTTTAATGAACGCTGAACTGTTAGCCGGCTTAGTCCTCAGCCAGCTCATACGGGAAAGGGCCCCGATGATACTGGGCAGCCTTCCGGCCAGCTTTGATATGACAACCATGACGAGTCCATTTACTCCACAGACTTTTCTGCTGAACCTTGCCTGTGCCGAGATGATGGATCATTACGGATTGCCGCATTGCGGCACTTCTGGCAGTGGTGCAGGGTGGGGAGCTGATCTGCCAGCAGCGGATATGCTATGGATGAACCACCTGACCAGCTGTCTGGGTAAGGTCGGTCTGGTCCCTTTTGTTGGCAGTAATTTTGAATCCCTGGCGTTCTCCCCGGCAATGGCGATCCATTCGAACCAGATCATCAGGCAGGTCAGGGAATTCACCCGGGGAATCGGATTGGAGAATTTTTCTGAGAGTTTCAGCGAGATCATGAAAGCCGGGCCTGGAGGAAATTTCCTTACTTCTGAACAAACCCTGAAAGAAATGGAATCATTCAAAAAACCGGATAATATCTGGCAGGGAATGACGGTAGAGAAGTGGGAAAGCGAGGGAACTCCCAAAGCCTCAGAACGGTTGAAAAAATATGTTGAAGCGGTGATGAATAGTTTGGAACCCCCGGATGATTGCGACCAGATCATGGATAAGGGGGAGAAGATGATCCGCACGATGATCGGTAAAAAAAGATGAATCGCAAAGGAACTGAACCAAAAAAACTCGGCATCTGGATGAGTACAAGCCTGGTTGCCGGGAACATGATCGGTTCGGGTATTTTCCTTCTTCCTGCAACCCTGGCTTTCTTTGGTGGTATCTCTCTTTTTGGATGGCTTTTCTCAGCAATTGGTGCCATCTTCCTGTCGCTCGTTTTTTCCCGGCTTAGCAGATTAATACCGGGTGCAGGAGGTCCCTATTTATACACACGAACCGCTTTTGGAAATCTAAGCGGATTCATGGTCGCCTGGGGATACTGGATAGCAATCTGGAGCGGTAATGCGGCTATCTCGTTAGCTGCAGTGGGCTATTTGGGCATATTCATCCCTGCGCTTGCTGAAGATCCTATAATTAGCGCTATGACAGCCATCGGACTGATCTGGCTTTTTTCGTGGATCAACATGCTCGGAATACGGGAGGCAGGTATGGTTCAGTTGGTTACCACCCTGTTGAAACTTCTGCCACTGATCCTGATCGGTACACTTGGCTTTCATTATTTCAGATCAGAAAATTTTTACCCCCTGAATCTGACCGATGAAACGAATTTCTCAGCCATCACATCCACAGCGGCTATTACTTTATGGGCTTTCCTTGGCATTGAATCTGCCACCATACCCTCGGACCAGGTAAAGGATCCCAGGCGAACCATTCCAAAAGCAACCATCCTGGGTACATTGTTGGTATTGATCGTATACATTGCGAGCACAGGGGCAGTCATGGGAATCATCCCCCCATCCGAATTATCCACATCAGCCTCTCCGTTTGCTGCTGCTGCAAAAGAGATCTGGGGAACCTGGGCCGGTTATGCGGTTGCAGCAGGTGCCCTGGTTGCCTGCCTAGGAGCGTTGAATGGCTGGATCCTGCTTCAGGGACAATTTCCTCTTGCGGTATCCAGGGATAACCTTTTTCCGCCGCTCTTCTGCAGGTTATCCCGGAAAGGCATACCTGGTTTGGGAATTGCCGTTTCCAGTCTGCTGGCATCCATCCTGATCATCATGAACTATACCCGGGGATTGGTAAGCATGTTTACCTTCATTATCATGCTTGCCACCCTGTCCACCCTGATCCCATATGTGTTTTCTTCTCTGGCAGGTATCTTATTTTACAAGCGTGATCAGTACAGGCAGAGAAAAAAAACCGTTGTTTTGCGTCTGGCAGTTTCCGTTCCTGCCCTGGCATTCTCCCTCTGGGCCATCTGGGGCCTCGGCCTTATAACAGTGTTATGGGGAGTCGTGCTGCTGGTATTGGGAGTACCGTTCTTCTTATACCTGCGAAGAAGAAAGGGATAACTTATAACTGCCTCCCTCCAAATTTCCCTTTCCCGGCACTCACCAGTTCATCGAATGCATCTTCCAGTTTTTTGTTCACATCCCTCAATCCGTCAGCAACCTGCTCAGCCCACTCAAGGTAGTTCCGTTTCCTCCTGTTATTCCATTTCCGGGGTGGATTTTCCAGAAGATCTCGCATGTTGCTGATCTTATCTGCCACTTTTATCTTTTCGACGCTGATTCCTGTGCTTGCTTGCTGCAAAGTGTAAGGCTTTCAGGAATCCGGAAAATTCTACTGAATTCATGCTAAAGTTCGTTGTATTTTTTTGCGGTATCACGGGATCTTTCAACGGGATATTTCATGCGGTTTTTATGGATTTTTTCCAGAACAATCTTTTTTATGTTCAGTCCATGTTTATTTGCAAGCAGCAGGCTAAATGCAAATATATCTGCCAGCTCATCACACAGTCTAACTGGATCGATTGTTTCAACCTCCTCTTCTTTCTTCCAGAGGAACAGTTCATTCAGTTCTGCCGCTTCAATCGAGATTGCCAGAGCCAGGTCTTTTGAATTGTGAAATTGTTTCCAGTTCCGTTCATCCCGGAACTTCACCAGTTCATTGATCATTTGATCGATATCAGACATGGTTATTATCAGTTTGTGGTGTAAAGGTATAAAATAATGTTTTTAATTGGGGGATTGAACAGGTATATGCAAATAGGGCCTCCAGATTCATAAGGTGAAGGAATAAGCAAATAGCTATAAACGTGACGCAATCGTCAAATACAATAAATGTTTGTACCTTAGGAAAATCAACCAATTGCTTTTTCCATTGGGATTGATCAAGAAATACCTTTTGTCCGGTTCGGGTCTGATGCATAAGATTGGGCTTTTCTCCGGCCCTTTGTTTGCGATTATCATGGTACTTGCTTTTGATCTTGATCCGGGAAATAAAAAGGTTACTTTTACAGCTGCTGTTGCCCTTCTTATGGCTATCTGGTGGATTACGGAGTGCGTTCCGCTGGCAGTAACTGCCCTTTTACCGGTTGTATTGTTCCCCCTGATGGGAATCATGAACGGGAGAACGGTTTCCACCCTCTATTTTAATCACATTATTTTCCTTTTTATTGGTGGATTTATTGTTGCGCTGGCGATGCAGAAATGGGAACTGCACCGGAGAATCGCGTTGTTTACCATGCTACTTTTCGGGATTAAACCAGCCCGTATTCTTTTTGGGTTTATGATCACCACGTGGTTTTTATCCATGTGGATCTCGAATACGGCTACTGCGATGATGATGGTCCCGATTGCACTTTCTGTAATTATTAACCTAGAGGGGACGTTAAGCAAAAAACAGGTAAAAAAATATTCTATCGGATTGTTGCTGGGGATTGCCTACAGTGCAAGCATAGGGGGTATTGCAACACTTGTCGGTACACCACCCAACCTTTCCTTTTCAAGGATCCTGACCATTACCTTTCCGGAAGTAACGGAGATCTCCTTTGCTTCCTGGTTCTTTTTTGCTTTCCCCATTTCGATCTTCTTTCTCTTCCTGGTATGGTCTGTCCTTTCCTTTATCTTCTGCAGGGTAAGCTTTTCTGTAGATCGGCTTATTTTCAAACAGCAATACAGGGATCTGGGCAGAATGGGTTTTGAAGAGAAAGTTATCTTTGCCGTTTTCATGAGTATGGCGCTTTTATGGTTGACCAGGGCAGACATAACCATCGGGCAGTTGACTCTCCCCGGTTGGTCGGGCATATTCCCGGAGGCCGATTTTATCAACGATGGTACGGTTGCCATTGCCCTTTCACTGATCCTGTTTATTGTTCCATCAAAAGAAAAAGCCCGGCTGATGGATTGGAAGACAGCTGCCAAACTGCCCTGGGGTATTGTCCTGCTCTTTGGTGGAGGATTTGCGCTGGCAAGCGGCTTTAAGGAATCCGGTCTTTCACAATGGTTCGGGATGCAGCTTAGTGGACTTGACGCATTATCCCCCGGTTTTCTGATTGGGAGTATCTGCTTTATGATCACCTTCCTTACGGAGCTGACTTCAAACACAGCTACTGCAGAGATGATACTGCCTATTCTTGCAGCAGTAGGTACAGCGATTGGCAGGAATCCCCTCTTATTGATGGTTCCTGCCACCCTGGCAAGCTCCTTTGCATTCATGATGCCTGTCGCAACACCACCCAATGCCATCATTTTTGGTACCAACCGGTTACGGATCATGGATATGGTAAAAGTGGGATTCATAATCAACCTTCTGGGAGTGCTTGTCCTGACGCTCGGAATTCTGATCCTGGGATCTATTCTGGATATTGATCCTGCCATTATGCCGGAATGGGCGAAGTGAGGGGAGTTATATGTTATATGTTAAAAGTTATGCCATAGGCATCACTATGTGATAAGTTGATAAGGTATGAGTTTGAAAAGATTTCGGATTTAAAATAAGGAAGGGAGTCTATGAGAGGATAATATCAATAATTCTGGCAAACTGACATTTGAGAATTTGTGGTTTAGGAGTTTGGCAAGAAAAGTGGCATTTCCCTCAGAGGGAATAGTTGAATCTAATTTCCCTTCATATTGGCACATATAAACCAATCAATATATGAAATTTATGAAAAAAGGTATTTTAACAATTTCGTTACTAATAATATTTCATTTGTTATTTAGTTGTACTAATAAATGTACACTTGAAGGGACATGGTGTTTTATGGACAGTACCTTTTATTACACAGAAGTATATTTTTTCGGTGATTTTGCTACTTCATGCAGTGAGATATATGAACTTAATCCTAAACTTTATTATAAGGCTAATGACTCTATCATTACAACCTATCATTATGAAGAAAGCACAGATGGAATTAAAATTCTTGATTTATTCAGCCAGATGAAGTATTCTTTTTTATCTGAAAATGAACTATTAATTAAAGGCATGAAATATACTGACACTATGAAAAGAATTGATCTAGATTTAAAATCCGTTCCTTCATTTGCTGAAACGTATGATTATGAAAAATTCATTAAAGAATTTAAAACCCGAGCAAGTGATTACTGAAATAATAATTAACTCAAGTTGCTAGTTACAGATGAAGTGCCAGACATATTGTATGTATAGAAAACACCTTTGGAGAACGACTTTCCAAGTCGTTTGCGCTCTC
>Ga0315534_1000855_pt1 | contig 21381 bp, 12 predicted proteins | sample SalMarSW160240MG_FD_203094 | JGI IMG/M metagenome (GOLD analysis project Ga0315534, IMG submission 203094) | Salt marsh sediment microbial communities from the Plum Island Ecosystem LTER, Massachusetts, United States - Salt Marsh Sediment SW1602-40 ... | reverse complement strand
CGCACTTGCTGCGGTGTGAGAGGCTTCAACAGATCTTCAGGCATCAGGGAGGTCGGCGATGGACGCATCTCGTCAATTTCATCGCGGCGGACTTCAACGCGCTCGTTCTTTTCGTTCACCAGAATGATCCCAGCGGCGTTTTCCTCGGCGAGCAGACCCGACAAGATCCGCCCGTCGCGGGTACGAACCACGTAGCTCAAAAACTCCTTCCGCACCTGAACGCTGGGATCCACGAGACTGATCAACAGAAATTCCCGGTCCTGGCGATTGGCCGTCGTCAATTCGGGACCAATCGAGTTCCCTTTGCCATCCATCTTGTGGCAAGTCGAACACAACTTTTCGAAGAGCTGTCTCCCTTGCCCCAGGTCTCCGGACGCGGCACGCAAATCATTCTGCAGCCGGCGGACTTCGGCCAGTTTTTCCTCCGGTGTACCCGCGCGGACTTCGCCCCAATGCTTGCGAACCAGCGCGTCGATACGCCGGTCGCCGTGCCGTGACAAGCGCCGCACTTCGTCGAGTGATACTTCGTCGGCCGAAAACATCGCCTTGTCGATCGCCTCCAACAATGCACGAGCCCAAGGCGTCCTGTCGAACAACAACCGGCGCGCGTGCCGGCGAACCGGTGCGGACATCCCGCCGTAGCGGTCCAGCACGACTCGGGCGATGCGTGGGCCATCAAAACCGCGAAGTGCGTTAAGAGTTGCCAGACGGATACGGTCCGGTTGCTCTGCGTCGAGCAAGGTCAAAAGCTGCTTGGCACAATCCGGACCTCCCAGCTCCTGCAGAACCTCCAGCATTGCCTCGCGCAATTCCACAGGTTGGGCGTCGTCGCAGGCCAGCGCGATGGCACGGCTCTCCGCCCGTTCGCTACCCAGCCGCATGGCTACCCGGATGAAGAGCGGATCAATAGTGTCCTGAACCTCAAATCGCCGCATCCAGTTCGCCAGCTCGTCTGACACGGATTCGAGCCTGGTTGCGCGGTTCGGCCGCCCGGCCGACACGACGGCGAATCGTGTAAACGCGGTTCCCATGGGCAGTCCGTCGGGCTCGGGGCGCCCGATCATTTTCAACCCGGCATCCAGGTTCACCAGCAGGTTTCTCTGGTCCGCCGGCGTCGGCGCAGCGCGCAGCAACTGTGCACACGCCGTCAAGGTCTCGCGGCTGCCTTCGCCAGCGTAGCGTCGCACCAGCCGGCCCACGATCGCGTCCCGCACCATCGGCTGTTGCCACGCGCGGGGCGAACAGCACCAGTCGACCAGTTCATCGATGGCCGACAGCGCGTGTTGCTCGACCGCCCACCAGACAAGCAGCGGGATGTAGGGATCGTCGACCCAATCGTCTTGCACAGCAATGGCCCGAAGGATGGGTAACGCTTGAGCCGGTGGTAATCGTCGCGCCGTGCACGCCAGTTGACTCACGACCACCGGATTCCGCTCGCGGGCCCCCATTTCGGCAAACCGGGATGCCAGTTCGCTTGGTACGCGACGCGCGTCTCCCATCAGCCGGACAGTCCAACTGCGGACCCAGGGGCTGCGATGCTCTATGAGGCGTTGGGCCAGCGATGCGTCCATACCGCCACACCCATACAGTGCCCAGAGTGCCTCGAGCCCGAACGTTTCATTGTCGCCCTGCAGTACCCGCCGTTGGAGCATTGGCAATACACTTGGATCCTGGCGCTCGGCCAGGATCCGCCGTGCCCGGCGCCTGTGCCAGCCGCTGTCACGCGTCAGCCATTTCACGAGTTGTTGGCTCGACAGCGCGTGGGCGTCGGCTGGCTTTCCGCGTTGCGCTGCGCTGGATCGGATACGAAAGATTCTGCCGTTGGACCGATCCCAGTCGGCATCCGGATCGGGATGCGCCGTCCGCTTGTCGTGCCAGTCCGCGACGTACACCCCGCCGTCCGGGCCCACCAGGACGTCGCTCGGAGCGAACCACGTATCGTTGGCCATTACGAGCGTACCACCGTTTTCCGACCGGAACGTCGACCCCGTGGGGTGGACCCGATGCCATCGCACGGCGTGGTCGAGCAGGTCAGCGGCAATGTATTTATCACGATAGCGGGCTGGAAGGGCGTTGCCCTGGTAGAACAATCCGCCCACGGTCACGTGTCCCCCGCGAAAGTCGTCGTGCGGTACGTGGTCGAAATAGCCAAAGGCAAACGGGTTGTGCAATTCTCCATGTTTGCTGAACGACTTTCCAAGGTACGCGCCTTGTACGCCGTGATGCATCAGGTAGCCGCCGTGGTTGGTGCTGTAGAAGAGGTTGCCGTAACGATCGAAATCCAGACCCCAGGAGTTGCCGCCACCCTCGCAAAACAATTCAAATTCTCGAGTCACGGGATGGTAGCGCCACACGCCCTGTTCGAATTCAATTCCGCGAATATCGGCGGTAATGTTTGTTCCCTGGGTTCCGTACAACCAGCCGTCCGGGCCCCACGTCAGCGAGTTGGCAAGCGAGCTGGAATCTTCCATGCCAAACCCTTCGAGCAGTACCTCCGGATCGGTATCCGGAACGTCGTCCCGGTCCTTGTCCGGATAAAACAACAGGTACGGCACGTTAAGAACAAAAACGCCTCCATGCCCCAGGGCGATGCCCGTGGTAAGATTCAATCCACTTACGAAGTCTTTCGACCGATCGATGCGGCCGTCCCCATCCTCGTCGAGCAGTATCGAAATCCTATCGGCGCCTGGGGGTCCATGCGGGGGTGGCTCCGGTACACGATCGTAGGTCGTGCGCGAGTAGCGGTCGACCTCGACGCGCTTCAGTCCGGCGGGATTCGGATACTGAAGGTATTGCACCACCCACAGGCGGCCCCGGTCATCAAATTCGATGGCCACCGGCTGGCGGACATGGGGTTCACTGGCCACCAGTTCGACGACCAACCCATCGGCCGGGGTCATCTTCTGAGCTGCTTCCTGGGGTGCATACCCTTGCGCGGCAAGCCGGTTCGTGATGAGCATCAAAGGCAGCAGACAATACACGACCTGGCAGACAACCGATTGCCCTTCGTCGGACACGCCCGCTTCGGTGTGCCGAAGACTCCCCGGCCGATGCCGAGTTCGGGGGAAAAAACACCATCGGAAGCGTCTACTACACATGCTCGGTCGAAGAAACGGGCGTGTTGCCGATTGCTGGCGACTGTGTTCAAGTTCAGCGACTTGACAGCACAATGATGCGAAACTCGAATTTAGAGAGCCTATTATAGTGGATCGGGAGCTCACATGCGCATGCGTCTTGCGATAGCTATGGCGGTGGTAACGGTATGCCACGACGCGCCCATGGCCGCGGAATCCCCACCGCCCAACTTTGTTGTGATTCTGTGCGACAATCTGGGCTATGGCGACGTGGGGTGCTACGGCAACCGGAAACACCGCACGCCCCAACTGGATCGGATGGCTGCTGAAGGGCGAAGATTTACACATTTCTATGTTACCAGCGGAGTTTGCACGCCGTCGCGGGCCAGCATCATGACGGGCTGCTACCCGCGGCGGGTGAACATGCATGTCAGCGACCAAGGTGGATCGGTGCTCAGGCCCGTGTCTCCCAAGGGATTGCATCCCGATGAAGTAACGATTGCTGAACTTGTGAAGCCGCGCGGCTACGCAACGGCGTTGATTGGCAAATGGCACCTGGGCGATCAGCTGCCGTTTCTGCCCACGCGGCAGGGATTTGACTACTACTTGGGAATTCCGTACAGCGACGATATGACGCAGCGGCCGCAGCGGCCATGGCCGCCGCTGCCTTTGATGGAGAACGAGACGGTCATCGAAGCGCCGGTAGATTGCCGAGACCTCGCCCGCCGCTACACATCCAAGACGCTGCAGTTCATTGAGCAAAACCGGGATCGACCGTTCTTGATTGTTCTCGCGCACGCCACGCCGGGCAGTACGGCGGCACCCCCGGCAAGCGCGTCGTTTCAAGGTCACTCGGCAAATGGTCCCTACGGAGATGCCGTGGAAGAGATCGACTGGAGTACGGGACAAGTTCTGGATGCACTTCGACAATGGAATTTGCAGAAGCGGACCTGCGTATTGTTCCTGTCCGACAACGGAGCCCCGCGCCGCCGGCCGCCGCAAGGAAGCAACTTACCGCTGGGCGGCTGGGGATACACCACCGCCGAAGGCGGGCAGCGCGTACCGTTTATTGCCTGGTGGCCCGGCACGATACCGCCCGGCACGGTCTGCGACGAATTGGCCACCAGCATGGACCTGCTGCCTACCGTGGCGGACCGTGCCGGGGCGTCGCTGCCGGAAGGGCGACCGATCGACGGGCTCACGATCTGGCCGTTGCTGGCGGGTCGTCCCGATGCTCGCTCACCCCACGAAGCGTTTTACTACTATTTCAAGGATCGACTGCAAGCCGTTCGCGTGGGACCATGGAAACTTTATGTGGCCGCGGATCATCCACGGCGCCGGTCGCCCAGTTCATCGGTCGCGACGAGCGAAGGTTCCGCGCTCCTGTATGACGTGGTGACCGACCCGGGCGAAACCAACAACGTGTCGCGGATGCGCCCGGAGATTGTCGCCCAGTTGGTGTCCACGGCCGCCCGGGCGCGAAGGGCATTGGGAGACGGCGATCGTGAAGGGTCCGTTCAGCGACCGGCTGGCTGGATTGACGATCCCACGCCGCGGCGCGTGGACCCCCGTCGGAAGGGCGGAGCCGGCGACCAATAAAGTCGCCCCATTCCCTCCCAGCGGTGACCGGTTGCTGTGGTTTCCACCGGGTCGCCCGGAGAATTGCTTGACACCCGTCAGGCTATCGTCCATATATTCTTCTAATAGCCAATCCTCGCGAGATCTATCATGGCTGCACCTGCACTTCCGCGCCCGCTGCGCGGTATCGTACCCCCGATGGTCACCCCGCTCTCGGACCAGGACCAGCTGGACCTGGACGGCCTGCAGAAGCTGATCGAACGATTATTGGGCGGCGGCGTCCATGCGTTGTTCGCTTTGGGGACCACCGGCGAAGGGCCTCACCTGGCGTACACCGTGCGGCACCAGGTAGTCGAGCGCGTGTGCGATCAGGTAGCGGGACGCGTGCCGGTGTTGATCGGCATTACGGACACGGCGTTTGATGCGTCGGTCGAGCTGGCCGGCAGGGCCTATGCGGCAGGCGCGGCCGGGCTCGTCGCGGCGCCTCCGTACTATTTTCCGGTGAGCCAGCCGGAGCTCGCCGATTATTTCATGTCACTTGCAGAGTCCATCCCGTTGCCGTTGTTTCTTTACAACATGCCCGGCTGTACCAAAACCGCCATTGAACCAGAGACCGTGGCCAAGCTGAGCGGGGTGGATAATATTGTCGGGCTCAAGGACAGCTCGCGGGACCTCGACTATCTGCGAGATGTCCGCAAACGCATCGCCCATCTGCCCGATTTCAGTCTGCTTGTCGGCCCCGAGGAATTGCTGGCCAGCGTCGTCGGTATGGGCATCCATGGCGGCGTCAACGGCGGCGCCAACATGTTTCCCGAGCTGTATGTTGCCTTGTATGAAGCTGCCGTGGCCGGTGACACCAGCGAAGTCAACCGGCTGCACGGCCTCGTGATGCGCATCGCGGGCTCGATCTATACCATCGGCGACTGGGCATCGCGTCATGTCAGGGGCACCAAGTGCGCGCTCAAATGCCTGGACGTCTGCGATGATTACGTGAATCTGCCTTTCCGGCGACTGGAAGGCGAGGATCGCACCACCATCCGCCGGGCGGTCCGCGGCCTGGAGGCCATTCTGGGACCACGAGAACGGGCCGGCGCGGTCGAGCAGACCTAGATCTCCCCATTGATGGCGGTGCGGACAGCGATCCGTGCAGCCCACGTCCAGCGCCCGACCAGCCGGGCTTCCGGTGGTCCACCGCGTCCTGGAGTGGATCCGTGATGGATAAGGACCGCCGGCGGCGTGGCAAACGCTTCGCGCTGCGGTCGACATTTTTGTTTGGGCCTTACTGGTTCCCCCGCGCAAACCGAACCGCGACGTGATACCATACCAGGGGCCATGCTCGACGTCATTTTAAAGCTCTGGAAAACGCCCCTGCACGTATGTCTCGCGGCGGTCTGGTTGGCGCTTCCCACCGCCTGCGCCGCGAATTTCAAGATAGGCCGGTTCTCGGCCGACGTCACCATTCCGCTGGGGCACCGGTGCATGGGCATTCTGCCCGCCAAGGCCCAGCGCATCGTCGATCCGCTGGGTGCACACGGCTTTGTGCTGCTCGGCGCGGAAGAACCGATTGTGCTGGTGGCCATCGACTGGTGCGAGATTCGCAACGATGCCTATGATCGGTGGCGGGACGTCTTAGCCGAGGCTGCCGGCACGTCGCCGAACCGCGTGCTGGTCTGCAGTCTGCACCAGCACGACGCACCCATAGCGGACTTAAGCGCCGAGGCCCTGCTGGCGGGTGCCGGACTGGCTGGCGAATTGCATGATGTGCCGTTTCACGAACAGACGGTCCAGCGCGTTGCCGACCGGGTGCACGAATGTTTGGCCGCCGCGCAGCGCGTGACCCATATCGGAGTGGGGCAGGCTCAGGTGGAAAAGATCGCGTCCAGCCGGCGGATCGTGCGCGGGGACGGCGGTGTCAGTTATGCGCGGGGCAGCAACAGCGGCGGCAATTTGCAGATGCGGGAGGCGCCGGAAGGGATCGTGGATTCATGGCTCAAGACGATCAGTTTCTGGAACGACGATGAGCCCCTGGTTGCGCTGACGGCGTACGCAACGCACCCCATGAGTTACTACGGGCGGGGAGAGGTGAGTGCCGATTTTGTCGGAATGGCGCGGCGATGGCGGCAGGCGGAACTGCCGGACGTTCTACAGATCTATGTGTCCGGATGCAGCGGCGACGTGACGGCGGGAAAATACAATGACGGATCGCCGACCACCCGGCCAGTGCTGGCCGCACGACTTCACGAGGCGATGCGCAAGGCCTGGGGCGTCACCCGGCGACAGCCCCTCCAGCGGGCCGCGTTCCGTACGGCGCGACTGGACCTCGAGTTTCACGAAGGGGAGCACCGGTCGCGAACGGAATTGTCGAAAATCCTGCAAGACGGCGATGCCGATACGCGAGACCGAATCCTGGCGGCGATGGGACTTAGCAGCCGGAAAACAGTGGCCGCGGGACGCGGTATCGACGTCCCCTGCCTCGATTTTGGCCACGCGCAGATCGTTCTGTTTCCGGCCGAAGCATTCGTAGGGTACCAGTTGATGGCGCAACGTATGCGCAAGGATTCCTGCGTGCTCTGTATCGGCTATGGACAATGCTGGCCCGGTTACATCCCGACGCGAGCGGCTTTTGAAGCCGGGTTCGACAACCTATGGCGATGGACGGCTCGCGGGGCAGAACCCAAAATCCAATCCGCATTGCAGGAAGTGCTGGTCGACCGCGGGTTCGCCTTGGATCGATCTGTGCCGGGCGCTGACTCGGCACAGGACATCGCCCGCGACGTGTACCGCGCGACGGATGCCTACCCCCGCTATAGCGAAGGATCAATCCTCAAGCTCGATAACGGCAGCCTGTTGTACGCCACCACGGAATTTGTCGGCGGCGGCGCCGACGACGCGAATGCCCGTATCGTGGGCAGCGTCTCGCAAGACAACGGGCGCACGTGGCATTCGCGCGGAATCCTTCAGGAAAACGTCGGCCGAAGCAACGTCATGTCGGTGACGCTCCGGAGGTTTCGCACGCCGGATGCCTGGTGCGCCGGCATGTTCTATTTGGTGAAAAACAGTCCTCGCGATCTGAAAATCTATCTCCGACTCTCCCGGGATGATTGCCAGACTTTTGGTGAACCGATCCTGATCACCGACGCGGAAGGCTACCATGTCATGAACAACGACCGCGTCGCGCAGCTGCGCGATGGGCGGCTGCTCTGCCCGCTGGCATGGACCTCCGATGTCGTCAACGACAATCATTTCGTATCCTTCTGCTATTTCTCCGACGACGGCGGCCGCACGTGGTTCCGCGGCCAGGGCCACGTCGATTTGCCCGAGCGGGGCGCGATGGAACCCGAAGTGATCGAACGGCTTGATGGTACGCTATTGATGCTGCTGCGCACGCAGTTGGGAGAGATCTATGCGAGTCGATCCGCGGATCGAGGAGTGACGTGGTCGCCGGCGGCAGGTTGGGGGGTGGCGTCACCCGAATCTCCGGCCACGCTTCGTCGCATTCCCGCCACGGGCGATTTGCTGCTCGTGTGGAATCCCAGGCACGAGGCCGGCCAGGGGCACGGGGGCCCGCGAACGCCGCTCCGCGCGGCCGTCTCCTGCGACGAAGGTCGAACGTGGATGCATCACCGCGATGTCGAGTCACGCAGCGATCAGACATTTGCCTACACCAGCCTGACCTTCGACGAGAATCGGGCGCTGCTGAGCTATTACGTGCGGGACGAAGCCAGCGGCAAGATATCCTCGCGGTTTCGCTCTCTGCCCCTGCGATGGTTTTACCCACGTCCATGACGAGGTGCCCCGATGAACAAGATGTCGCGCGTACTCACCCTGTCCCTGCTCGGGCAGTTGACGCTGCTGTGGTGTTCGCCCGCCGGCGCCATCGATAACGATCGTCGCCGCATGGCGGTCAGTCCGGACGACGGCGTGATCAAGTTGTTCGACGGTGAATCTCTCAAGGGGCTCACCACCTGGCTCAAAGACACACAGCACGAGGATCCGCGGAATGTCTTTCGCGTGACCAACGGCATGCTCCACATCACCGGCAATGGGCTCGGCGCCGCAATCACGGAAAAGGAGTATCGAGACTACCACCTGGTGCTGGAGTTCAAATGGGGACCGCGGACGTGGGCGCCGCGCACTGCAAAAGCGCGTGACTCAGGCCTGCTCGTACACAGCACAGGCGCCGAAGGCGGATACAACGGGATCTGGATGCCGTCAATCGAGGTGCAGATCATTGAAGGGGGCATGGGCGACTTTATCCTGGTCACCGGAGATGATGAACATGGTAAACCGGTGCCGTTGTCGATTACCTGCCATACTGATCGCGACCGCGACGGAGAAGTTATCTGGAAAAAAGATGGAAAGCAAGAGACGTTCGATGTGCAGAATCGTCAACGCGTCAATTGGTACGGCCGCGATCCCGAATGGCAGGACGTGCTGGGCTATCGTGGTGAGCGGGATCCGGACAGCCCGATGGGAGAATGGAATCGCATGGACGTTGTGTGCGATGGCGGTCATATTGTGGTCACGTTCAACGGACAGAAGGTCAACGAGGCGGTAAACTGCTATCCGTCATTCGGAAAGATCCAGCTGCAATCCGAACTCGCCGAAGTGTTCGTCCGTCGCTGGGAATTGCGCCCGCTCACGAAAAAGCCTTCCGGCCAGACGGCGTTCACCGACGAGACGCAGCGTGAAACGTATATCCAGCCTGATGGCACCCATCCATTCTACTGGCAGTACAAGGGCGAGCCCGTACTGCTGTTGGGAGCTAGTGACGACGATAATCTGTTTCAAATGCCCGATTTGCAAGAGCACTTGGAGAAGATGCAGCAGGTGGGGGCCAATTACATCCGTAATACGATGAGCGACCGCGCGAATAAGGGGTTTGAAGTCTATCCTTTCAAAAAGCTCCCTAGCGGCAAATACGATTTGAACCAGTGGAACGAGGAGTACTGGTCCCGATTCAACAACATGCTGCAATGGACGTTCCAGCGCGACATCGTCGTGCAGATAGAGGTCTGGGATCGGTTCGACTACAGCGACCATCGCAAGTCAAACAACTGGAGAAAACATCCTTACAATCCGCGCAACAATCGGAACTACACGTCTGCCGATACGAATCTGAAGCCATTCTACGGCAAGCACCCCGGCGCCAACGAACAGCCGTTTTTCTTCAGTGTCCCGCAGCTCAATGACAATCAACGGCTGCTGCGCTTCCAGGAGGCGCAGGTCGATAAGATGCTCTCCTACGCGCTGGCGTATCCGCACGTACTGTACTGCATCGACAACGAAACGGGCGGTTCGCCGGACTGGGGCGCCTATTGGGCCAACCGGATACGGCAGCGGGCGCGGGATGCGGGCGTCGATGTCCACGTCACCGAAATGTGGGACGCCTGGGATCTGGCCGCTCCTCAGCATCAGGCCACGTTCGATCATCCGGAGATCTACAGTTTTGTGGATATTTCCCAAAACAATCACCAGAAAGGCCAGCGCCACTGGGACAACGCCCAGCGCGTGCGGCATCGGTTGGCTGCGCATCCACGACCCATGAATAACGTCAAGATCTATGGCGCCGATGGAGGGCCTTTCGGTTCGAACCGCGACGGTCTCGAACGATTCTGGAGGAACATTGTCGGCGGCGCGGCATCCAGCCGATTTCACAGGCCCGAGGCGGGCTTGGGATTGGGCCCCGAAACGGCGGCCCATATTAAGAGCATGCGACTGTTGACTCGCGAGCTCGACATCGTGCGCTGTCTGCCCGATAGCGGCTGCGAGCTGCTGGCCGAGCGGCACGAAAACGAAGCCTACGCCACGCGCGTGCCCGGGGAACAATACGCGGTGTATTTCCCCGACGGTGGACGTGTCGAACTGGATTTGACGCAATACGCGGCGGTTTCATTCGCGATGAAGTGGCTCGACATTGCCGCGTCGGCCTGGCAACCCGAACACGCGGTGACGGGCGGGGGGCCAATCGTGCTGACGGCTCCGGGCAAGGGGCACTGGGCGGTGTTGGTCCATCGCGTTCCGGGACCATAAGAAGCGTGTCTCCGGAACGCGATAAGGCGCCAGTCTCGCGCCGGCGGGCGGCGATCCGCGACACCGACCCCGGCGACATCACGTGGTGCGTACCAGCTCGGGAATCGGTCGGCCTTGGCCAAGGATCGGGATCGGCCGGCCGGAGAAGTCGGGAAGTGCCACCCGCGGCGCGTCGATGCCCAGGTGACGGTAGATCGTGGCCAGCAGATCGCCGGGCCCTATGCGGCGCTCGATCGCATCTTCTCCGCGCCGGTCGGTCGCGCCGATGACCTGCCCCGTTTGAATACCGCCGCCGGCAAACAGGATGGAGTTGGCCCTCGGCCAGTGATCTCGACCCGGCTGGACCGTCCCTTTTGAGCCGCTGGCTACGCCGCCCCCGCTGCTGGCCACGTAGGAAATGCGCGGCGTGCGGCCAAACTCTCCGCCGACCATGACCAGCACGCGTCGATCCAGGCCTCGATCGCAGATATCCTCGATCAGCGCGGAGACCGCCTGGTCGAAGAAAGGGGCCCGATACTTCAGCGCATCAAACACATGATGGTTCACGGCGTGGTCATCCCAGTTGGCCACGCGCCCACAGAGCGGGCCATCAAACTCCGTGGTGACAATGTCCACTCCCGCTTCGACCAGCCGCCGAGCCATCAGGCATTGCTGCCCCCATGCGTGCATTCCATAGCGGCGGCGGACGGTGTCCGGTTCCCTGGCCAGGTCGAATGCGGCCCGGGCGGCGGGACTCGTCAACAAGTTCAGCGCCTGGTGTTCGAATTGATCGTAGGCTTCCATCGCGCCTGACTGGTCGACGTCGCGGCACAAGCAATCCAGGCTGTGCTTGAGCACCTTCCGGTCGCGGAGACGTTCGAGCTGTTCGCTGCTCCGCGGCCGAATGTTCGGGATCTCAAAGTCGGGGTGACTCGGATCCCCGGTCACGCAGAACGGTTGGTAGCGCGAGCCGAGGTATGCCGCACCGGCAATGACAAAGTTGTCGTAGCGGTCAACCGGATTAACGGCAACGTATCTCGGCAGCGCCTGAGAGGGATCCCACCGCAAATAGTGCGCGACGCTCATCCAGTCGGGGTAAACAGGCTTCGGCTTGTCGGCCGCTGCCGTGTCTCCGGAGAGCATTTGCAGGGACCCGGCCGGATGCCCGCCGCCGGTATGCGCTACCGAACGAAGCAGGCTATAGCGGTCGGCCATGTGGGACAATTCCGGCAACAGCTCGCTGATGTGGATGCCGGGAACATTCGTCGCGATGGCCTGATAGGGGCCGCGATATTCCGACGGGGCGAGGGGTTTCGGGTCGAAGGTTTCCAGGTGGCTGGCCCCGCCCCGCAGCCACACCAGAATAATCGCCGTGCGTTCCTTCAGATCGGCGTCGGCGGAATGCGCCCGCAGGCGGAACAAGCCGGGCAGCGCCAGGCTGGCGAGTCCCGTCAGTCCGCAGCGAAGTAGCCGGCGTCTGCCCATCCGCCCGGTGGAACCATCGCCCCGGTGCGGACCGGGACATGCCGGGGACGAATTCAGGGAGCGTGAAAGCATGGTATTTGGGGCCGTGACCAACGTCGCCGGCGTCAAGGCTGCGCGTCTTTGCGTACCCAGAGTATACCAGTCAGACGGCGCCGGCACACGTGCAGAGCTAATCCGAGACCAGCCGGTTTTTCAGAATTCCCACACCCTCGATTTCCACTTCGACCACGTCCCCCGGAGCCATCGGTTCTGTTTGACCGGGTGTTCCGGTGAAGATCAGGTCGCCCGGCTCCAAGGTCACGTGGTGGCTGATAAAGCTGACGATGCGGGGAATATCGAAGATCATGTTGCGCGTATTGGTCTTCTGTTTTACCTCACCGTTGACACGCAATTCGATGTCCAGGTTGCCGAAATCGATGCCGCTGGCGACAAAGGGCCCGCAGGGTCCGAAAGTGTCCGAACCCTTGGCACGCCACCACTGCACATCGTTGCGCTGCCAGTATCGCGCGCTGATATCGTTTCCACAGGTGACGCCCAAGACGTATTCGAGCGCCTTGTCTTCGGGGACATCTGTGGCCCGGCGCCCCATGACAACGACCAGTTCCGCTTCGTAGTGGACCGGTTCGTGAGTGGAAGGTTGGACAATGTCGCCTTCGTGCGCGAGCAGGCAGGAGGGGACTTTGTAGAACGGTTCCGGTGTCTTCGGCAGCGGCTTGTCGCCGAGATGATCCGTGTAGTTACCGGCCAACGCCAGAACCTTGGTCGGCTGGCTCGGTACCAACACTTTGACGTCTTCAAGCCGGTGGAGCTTGTCCGTTGGGTGCCAGGTTCCGAACGGATCGCCGTCGATCTGGCGCACGTGGTCATCGTCCAAAATCCCATAGGCGATCGTTTCACCTGTTTGGAATCGAACATACCAGGTGGGGCTGTTTTCTTTGGCGGTCATGGTCCCTGCAAACATGATCACGAACAGGGCACTCAGTACAATTGTCCAGGGGGCGTGTGCGTCCAATAGCATATCGACCTCACCGAAAGCAATATAAAACGAAACAGCTTAACTGCCATTGACGATCCTACCGTGGTCCACGGAGGAATCAAGAGAAGTGGGGTCGCGTTGTGGTTTTTGGCGGCTGGCGGAGGCCGTCGTTTTCGCTGGCTGTGATTCGGTTGGCCGAGGCTGACCGTGTCGGCACGCCCGTTGTGTGCGCGGGAGCGGGCGCGTTAGAATCGGACCGGTTTGCGGGAATTGTGGCGGTTTGTTCGCCGTGGCCACGATTGGTGAACCCGCCGTTTGATGGGATCTTGGGACGTCGGTTCGCGTAGGTTGGGCAACGTGCCATGGGGCGCCCAAACAGATGGGAAATCGATTCTGATGGGTAAACTGGCGATTCAGGGAGGGACTCCATCCTTCGACGTTGCCGCCGCGACGTGGCCCGAATGGGGCGATGCCGAAACCACTGCCGTGACCCGCGTCATTGAAAGCGGTAAGTGGTGGATGTACGACTACAGCGGCGAGCAGCTTTCGAGCGCGGGTGATTCCGCGCAAATCAGCCGGGTGGAGGCCATGGAGCGACGGTTCGCGGCCGCCCACGCAGCGCGTCATGCCTTGGCGGTCAGCAGCGGTTCCAACGCCCTGGAGGTGTGCGTGAGGGCACTGGGAATCGCGCCCGGCGACGAAGTCATCACGACTCCGTACACGTTCTTCGCCACGTCGTCATGCGTGCTCAACGCCGGCGCGTGGCCCGTCTATGTGGATATCGATCCCGAAACCTATAACATCGATCCGCGCCGCATCGAAGAAGCCATCACCGAACGGACCCGGGCTATTTTTCCCGTTCACTTCGGCGGTGAAATCGCCGACATGGATGCTATCAATGAAATCGCGTGCCGGCACGAACTGATCGTGATCGAAGACGCGGCACAGGCGCAGGGAGTGTCCCTGGAAGGGGATCGTTATGCGGGAACCCTGGGCCTGGGCGGGACGTTCAGCTTTCAGGCCAGCAAGTGCTTGTCTTGCGGCGAGGGCGGATTGATCACCACGAACGATGATGCATTCGCCGATGCGTGCTGGAGTTTACGGCACTGCGGGCGAGGACGGGAAGGGTTGTGGTACGAGCATTTCCGGCTGGGATGGAATTTTCGGATGCCGGAGGTCTCGGCCGCGCTGCTGCTCGCGCAGCTTGATCGCCTGGACGAACAGAACCAGCGCCGCATGCGCAACGTGCGTCATTTCCTGGGCTTGATCGAATCGCTCGACGGCCTGACGGCCGTCAAACCGCATCCCCGCGCGAAGGTTCGAAATCATTACCTGGTCATGCTGCGCTACGATGCCGAAAAGTGGCAAGGTGTTTCGCGTGACCGGTTCGTCGAGGCTCTGGTGGCGGAAGGCGTGCCGGCACTGACCGGCTATACGTTTCCCAATTTTGAGAATCCGGTCTTTCAGACGCTGAACAGCCCGATCGATTACGCGGCGGCCGCGGTGCAGTGTCCCACCGCGATCAAGGCCTGCCGCGAAGAAGCAATATGGTTGATGCATCCGCTGTTTCTCGGCGACGAAGCCGTGGCGGGTGCCATCGCCGACGCGATCTTCAAGGTTCGCGAGAACATCGGCGAGCTCGCCGGTGATCGTTGATCCCCGTTTGATGGAGGATTCATATTCATGAGCGGCCCCACGACTGCCACGGCGGTCCTCGTCCGGCATGAGGACACGGCTCCCCGCGAGCGGAGCACCTGCGGATGGCGGCACTTGTTGATCAGTCGCCAGGACGATCATGTGGCCGCATGGGCGCATGCGGTCGACATCGATGGCGCGAAACCCCACTTTCATCGTCGCGCCACCGAGTTGTATTACGTGTTGCAAGGGGAAGGTCATGTCGTACTCAATGGCCAGGAGTACGCGGTGCGGCCGGGAAGCATCGTCCATATTCCTCCGGGCGTGGTGCACGGCGCGCGGGGCCGCATGCGGGTGCTCGTCGTGGGTATCCCGGACATTGCGGATGACGATTTGTTCTTTCCAGACGCAGAGCGCCCGTCATGAACGGGCACCGGGCGGCGATGCCTATCCGCTCATTGCCCGATTCAACTTCATGGAACATTCGCAGGTCCGTCACGTCAGCGGAAAGCTGTCGACCGACGCGCCTGCTTTGGTGGAACCCTGGCGGCTTCCGCCATTTTGAGACAAAACCTGGCGGGATCTGGGAGATTTAATGTGCGAATTGCCGTAACTGGTGGGACGGGGTTTGTGGGACGCGCGTTGATCAGGCAGTTGGCTGCCGGCCGGCACGCGCTGCGCTGCTGGCATCGTGCGGACAGCGATCTGAGCGGGTTGGAAGATATGCAGGACCGCGTGGAGTGGGTGCCGGGCCAACTGGCGGACGCCGACGCGGCGCAGCGGCTGGTTCAAGGCTGCGATGCCGTGGTCCATGCCGCGCTCTGGAGGCCGGGGGACCAGTTCCGGGGGGGAGAAGGAGACGTGGTTTCTTTCGTCCAGACCAACGTAGTGGGAACGTTGCAGTTGGTGGAAGCCGCCCGCAACGCGGCGGCCGGCAGGTTCGTATTTATTTCAACCTGCGCCGTGCACGAAGTCATTCTCGACGACCGCCCGTTGGACGAAGCTCATCCATGCTGGCCGGCCAGCCATTACGGCGCACACAAAGCCGCGACGGAAGCGTTTGTGCATAGCTACGCGCGGCAGAACGGGTACCACATCTGCGCCTTGCGGCCGACGGGCATTTATGGTGTTGCGCGGCCCCTCGAGCGCAGCAAATGGTATGAGCTCGTATGCGACATTGTGCAGGGACGGGATGTCACCTGCCGGGGAGGCGGCAAGGAGGTGCACGTGCGCGATGTCGCGCGGGCCGTGGAGTTGCTGCTGGCGGCCGACAACGTCGCGGGCGAAGTGTTCAATTGCTACGATCAGTATATATCACAATACGAAGTGGCCGAAATCGCGAAGAATCTGTGCGGCAGCGCGTCGAAGATTTCCGGCGAGCCGACACGACCAAAACACCAGATTTCAACGAACAAGATCCGCAGCTTGGGAATGGAATTCGGCGGTCGGGCGCTGCAGGAGGAAACGATCGGCCAGCTCGTGGCGGCATGCGCGTGACGGACCCCGAGCAGGCAAAGCCGGTGACCACAGGATCGATAGCCATGTCGACCGATGTCCAAAGCCGCGGGCCATGCGGGGTCCCGTGGAGAGGGCAATTCAAGAAAACGCCATCGCCCGTAAGCCGGCGGCGGCTCTTCCGGGCATGGATCCTGGCCGGCGTTTTGGTGTGCCCATTCTGCCTGGCCGCCCGCAATGGCAACGCAGCACCGTCGGCCCAGGTATTGACCTATACCTACAAGCACGTGGGCGACTTGCCCATTAAGGCGGATGTCTATCGACTTCCCGACGGACGAGTTCGCCCGGTCGTCGTCTGGATTCACGGCGGCGGTCTGATCATGGGAGGACGGGAATCGTTGAGCGAACGCGTCCGGCAGATGCTGCTGGAAGCCGGCTACATCATCGTTTCCATCGATTATCGATTGGCTCCCGAGACAAAATTGTCTCAGATCATGACGGATATCGAAGATGCGTTCGCCTGGCTGTACCGCGACGGCCGCGCGCTTTTCGCAGCGGATACCACGCGTGTGGCGGTCGTCGGCGGTTCCGCGGGTGGCTATCTGACCCTGGCTTCGGGCTACCGGGTCCGGCCGCGGCCCGCAGCGCTCGTTTCACTGTGGGGCTACGGCGACATCATCGGCGACTGGTACAGCCAACCAAGCCCCCACACGCGGCATCGTCGCACGGTGGTCACCAGAGACGAGGCATACCGCGAAGTGAGTGGACCTGCCATAGCCAATGCCCGCCATCGCCAGGGCGACGGCGGCATCTTCTATCAGCATTGCCGCCAGCATGGCCTGTGGCCGCAGGCCGTCTCGGGATGGAATCCACACACCGACGGCGAACGCTTCTTGCCATATATGCCCGTTCACAACGTCACATCCGATTACCCGCCCACGATGCTCATTCATGGAACCGAGGACACGGATGTTCCTTATCAACAGTCGTTGATGATGGCCGGGCAATTGGACAAGCACGGTGTGGAGGCTGTGTTCGTAACGATTGCCGGCGCCGAGCACGGCCTCCGAGGCGGCGATCCCGCCGAGATCCAGTCCGCATACGAGGCCGCTGTTGCCTTTGTTGGCCGCTACTTGAACGCTCCCTAAGCGGGACCCGGTCCCGACAGAGCGCACATTTGAAGGGGATGACCATGAACCGATCCACGCGACGCGACTTCCTGAAAAATACAGCCGCCACGGCTGGCGCGGCCGCCGCCGCCGCGCCAGCCCTTGCACGCAGCCGGAGTTCGGCGAACGATCGTGTTCGTATCGGGCTGCTCGGTCTGGGAGGCCGCATGCGAGCGCACGTCGAGGCCCTCGACCAGATGGCGGAGGACAACGTCGAAATTGCCGCCATTTGTGATTGCGACCAGCAGAAGCTCGATACGGCTCGGCAGCGCTATCCGGCGCTTCGAGACAAAAAGCTGGCCGTCTACCGGGACATGCGTGAACTTTTCGACGATCCGTCGATCGACGCGGTCAGCAACGCCCTGGGCGATCGCTGGCACGCCCTGTCGACCATCCGGGCGTGTCAGGCCGGCAAGGATGTGTATGTCGAAAAGCCGGCCACGCACAACCTGTTCGAAGGCCGGCAGATGGTTGCGGCCGCGCGAAAATACGGGCGTATCGTGCAACATGGCACGCAAAATCGATCAAGCCCCAATATCGTGGAAGGGATACGGAGGCTGAAGGACGGAATCGTCGGCGATGTGTATATGGCGCGGGCCGTTGATTTCAAGCTCCGCGGAAATCTGGGCAAGGTCCGCGAGGACACGGTCCCGGATGGACTCGATTGGGACCAGTGGCTGGGACCCAAACCGAAGCGGCCCTACAGCCAATTCTGGCATAAACGATGGTATTGGATCCTGGAACTCAGCAGCGGCTGCTTTGCCAATCAGGCGGTCCATCAACTGGATATCATTCGCTGGGGACTCGGTCTCGATTCGCATCCCACGCGGGTATCGGCGGCCGGCGGACAGTTCGTGCATGAAGACGATCGTACGTCGCCCACGCATGTGACCATGTCCTTTCAGTTCGGCGACGGCGGGCCCGTGGTTACCTGCGAACATCGTTCCTGGTACACGAACGCCGAAGCCGGTTTCCGCGAAAAGTATCCGTTTGTCCAGCCAAACTATCCGGTCGGCACGATCTTTTTCGGGACGAAGGGGTACATGATCTTGCCAGACTACAGCAGCTTCTACACTTTTCTGGGACCCGACTGCGAGCCAGGGCCCAGCCTGTTCGCAGAAGGGCATCCGATGGAAAATCTTCCCCATTTCCAGAATTGGATTTCGGCCGTGCGCAGCAGAAACCATCAGGATCTCAACGCCGACGTCCAGGAAGCCCACCGGTCGATGACCCTTTCGCTGCTCGCGCGTACGGCGTGGCAGGTGGGACACGAGATCACGTTCGATCCGCAACACGAGCGGATTCTGGGCGACGAAAAGGCGAACGCGCTGCTCAACGAGCCTAGTTATCGCCAGCCCTACGTCGTTGCCGATATCGCGTAGACAGCGGATTTAGCCCTTTTGTCGTAAACACGTCCGTCGCGCGGACGATAACGGATTAAGGATGCGTGCCGCGCGGGCATCCGCGATAGGGGGGTTGAGGTGGGCATACCGCCGGCTGCCTGCTCGCAAGCTCGCACAGCGCCTGGCCGTGGCGGTCCTTTCTGCCGGCCCGAGAAGATTTGCCGATTGCCATGATAGGTGCGATCGTAACGCCTGCAGCGCTGCGCGACCGCCTGCCGATTTGGCTGCCCAGAGGTCACCATGTTCACGCATCGCCAGACGAGGCGTCTTTCGAAACAGGGGCTGACGCTTTTACTCGCATCGGCTTCCGTCTGCGTTGTGGCTGCCCGGGAAGGCCTCGCCGAACGCAGCCCACATGCGCCGGATGCACATGCGCAGCCGGCTGCTGCGGATCCATCGCGCACGCCGCGCAAGGAAGGTCTCCGGACGGTCACACGGCTGCCCGAAACGCAGCCGGCGGAATCGCCGCTTGCGGCCTGCGAAAATCAAGACGGTGTGGACTGGACGGAAGCGCCGGAGGAAGACGCCGGTCATTTTTGGACGGTAGGCTCGCTCCGTGTTGTGCCTTATGGTGCCTTCTGGTCCGACGTTGTTTACGCCACCGAGCGGACGAACACCGGCCCCTTTACGCTGTGGGTTTTTTCCGAAGAGGAGCAAGGTGAACCCGCTTTCGCGGCGGATGCGCGCCGTTCGCGATTCGGATTGAACGTCGTAGGCCCCAGATTCGATTTCCTGGGGAGTGCCGCCAGCAAGGGCCGCGTGGAGGTCGATTTTTTCGGATCGTTCGTCACCGAAAACCGGGCCGGCGTCTTGCTGCGGCATGTCTACTGGGAAGTGGAAAACAACGCGTTTCGCTTTCTGGTGGGCCAGACCTGGGACGTCGTTTCGCCGCGGATTCCCGAGATGGTGAATTACTCCGGAGCATGGAATGCCGGCGATATCGGCTTCCGCCGGGCTCAGGTGCGTTTGGAACGTTTTTTCACGGTCTCCCCCGAATGCCGTTGGATCGTCCAGGCGTCCATCAACCAGGACGTCGTGACCGATTTTCCGGCTGATCCCGGCGTGCGCCGCGAAGCCGCCGGCTGGCCGGTCGTCGAAGGGCGCGTGGCTTGCAAGTTGAGCGCGGGCGGCGCCGAGCACGACGCGATCGAGTTGGGCGTATCGGGGCATATTGGTGAAACAGGCTTCGACTTCCTGACGCCGGGTCCACCGCCTCTATCGCTGCCTGCCGAGGATGACGGACGCTTTTTGACCTGGTCGGCGAACGCCGACGTGCGGATACCCTTCAATCCGCGTGTGGGATTTCAGGGTGAGTTCTTCACCGGTTCCAATTTGAGCGCGTTTCTGGGCGGGATCGGCCAGGGCGTCTGTCCCTGCGCGCGGCTGCCAATCCGTTCCACGGGGGGCTGGGCGGAAGTCTGGGTCTGCTGGAATCGGCTGTTGCACAGCCATTTCGGTTATGGCGTCGACGATCCACTGGACGGAGATTTCCTGTTCGGCCGCAGTTACAATCAGGTCATCTTTGGCAACCTCCTGTGCGACGTGACCGACAACCTAACAGTCGGTTTCGAGGTTTCTTCGTGGAAAACCCTGTTCCGAGAAACGCGCGCCGGCGTTATTCCGGCGAATCAACTCATTGCTACTGCGCCGGGTGAAGCCGTCGTGCTGGACTTCATGCTGAAGTACGGTTTCTGACGATCCGTCGCTCCGGCCCGGTGACTACCCGCGCGACCATGCGGGCCGCGTACGGTTGAAGGCCACGAGTTCGTCGTGCTACACTCCTTCTCGCAGCGGCTCGTTGGTGGAAGACGGATACCGATGGACGCGTGGAGTCATGAAAAGAATCTCCAACTCCCAGCAGATACGGCGCTTGTTCCGGCGGGATGGGTTCGTGGCGATACCCGCCTTTCTGTCCCGATCAGACGTGGATCGGCTGCTGTGTCGGATCGACGATTATGCCAGGCACATCGTGCCGGATCTGCCACCCGACGAAGCGTTCTATAACCAGAAAGGCCAGCCGGAAACCCTCTCGATGTTGACCCGCATGGATCAATACGATCCTTTTTTCGGCGACCTGTTGCATGATACCGACTATCCCCACTTGGCCCGGCACTTGTTGCAGGCCGAGGTACTCGCCCAGTCGGTCGAATTCTTTGACAAACCTCCCACAGCGTCGTGCGCCACGCCCCCGCATCAGGACGGCCACTATTTCATGCTCGAACCGTGTGAGGCCGTCACGTTCTGGCTGTCGCTCGATTCGGCCGACGACGAGACCGGCGCGCTGCGCTACGTTGCGGGTTCGCATCGCCGGGGACTGCGTCCGCACGGACGCAGCGGAACCCTGGGGTTTTCGCAGACGATCCTGGACTACGGTGCGAGCGATGTGCGGGAGGAGGTTGCCGTACCCACGCGGCCCGGTGACCTGCTGGTGCACCACGCGCTGTGCATTCATCGGGCCGGCCCCAATCGCAGCGCCGGTCGGCACCGCCGTTCGCTGGGGCTGGTGTACTACGCGATGCACGCACAACAGAATCGTGAACGACTGGCGGCGTACCAACAGCAACTCTATCGCGAGCTGGCGGAATCAGGAAAAA
>Ga0315534_1000854_pt1 | contig 21391 bp, 18 predicted proteins | sample SalMarSW160240MG_FD_203094 | JGI IMG/M metagenome (GOLD analysis project Ga0315534, IMG submission 203094) | Salt marsh sediment microbial communities from the Plum Island Ecosystem LTER, Massachusetts, United States - Salt Marsh Sediment SW1602-40 ... | reverse complement strand
AATCTGCACCCGGTCACCTAGCTGTTCAGTCATAAGCTGCCAGCTCTTCCAATCGTCCTGCGCCAAACCGTCCTCGATCGATACGATCGGGTACTGCTTCACCCAGTCGCTCCAGAATTCGACCATTGCTTCGCCGCTGAGTTTCTTTCCCTCTCGTTTGAGATTGTAAACTTGCTCCTCAGAGTCATAGAACTCAGACGCCGCTGGGTCGATCGCCAACGCGACGTGCTCACCTGGTATAAACCCGGCAGTGGTGATTGCTTCTAGAATTACCTCGATCGCTTCGGCATTCGCTTTTAAGGCAGGAGCGTACCCACCCTCATCACCAACCAGCGCCGTATACCCTTTTTCTCTGAGCACCCCTTTTAGCACGTGGTAAATCTCTGCACCCCACCGCAGGCCTTCGGCGAAGCTGTTTGCCCCAAGGGGCATGATCATGAATTCTTGGGCATCGGTCGATTGCCAGCCTGTGTGGGCACCGCCATTTAGGATGTTCAACATTGGTACCGGGAGAAGGTATCCGGCCACGCCACCCAGGTAACGGTATAAAGGAAGGCCCATTGAATTTGCGGTTGCCTTGGCAGCCGCCAGGCTCACACCCAGGATCGCATTTGCACCCAATCTGGATTTATTTGGAGTGCCGTCCAGCTCGATTAGAGCCAGATCAATCACCCGTTGTTCGCTGGCATCCCAGCCGAGCAGCAATTCGGCAATTTCTTCATTGACAAACCGGACTGCGTTGCGCACACCCTTGCCAGCGTAACGTTCCATATCTCCATCGCGCAATTCGAGCGCCTCATGCACCCCTGTCGATGCACCGGATGGGACCAACGCCCTGCCCCAACTTCCATCGTATAGAACAACTTCGACTTCGACAGTTGGGTTGCCACGCGAATCGAGTACCTCAAGAGCATGGATGGCTTCGATCAGTGTCTGCATGGAAAAATGGCTCCTTTCGTGTATAGACGCCTAATTATAAACCCTCATAAATATGGACATAACTGCTGGGTGCAGTAAGCCGGTCATCTGAAACTGATGGTGCATGTTAGAATCCAACTCATGGCCCACGAATATGCCTATTTTGATCATTCTGCAACCACACCAGTCGATGAGCGAGTACTGGCAGCGATGCTCCCTTACTTCAGCGATCGTTTTGGTAATCCATCCTCTGTCCACACACAGGGCCAGGCCGGTGATACAGGCCTCTCCTCCGCTCGCAATCTAACAGCACGCATTCTAAGATGTGACCCCAACCAGATTACATTCACAAGCGGCGCGTCTGAGAGCAACAACCTAGCCCTGGTCGGCACCGCATTTGCCCGCAGGGAGGAGACTGGCGTAAACGTATTGATCAGCTCGCCTGTTGAGCACCCTTCCGTCCTCAATACGCTCAAATGGCTTGAATCTGCCCACGGGTTCCAAGTCCAGAACTCTCCTGTCGACATCTACGGGAGGGTTATTGTCGAGGATCTCGAACCAATGCTCACAGATAAGGTGGCGCTCGTTTCGGTCATTTATGCCAACAACGAAGTTGGTACGATAAATCCGGTGGGCCTGATCAGTAAACTTTGCAATGAGCGTGGCATCCCGCTCCACACCGATGCAACCCAAGCTCCTGCTTGCTTGCCAGTGGACCTGCAGTTTCTCCCTGTTGACATGCTTACGCTTGGGGCGCATAAGTTCTATGGGCCAAAAGGAGTTGGGGTGCTGGTCCATCCAGACCCATCACCCTTCAAACGCCTGCTCCACGGGGGAAGACAGGAGAGTGGGCTCAGGCCAGGAACCGAAAATGTAGCGCTCATTGTGGGTCTGGCAAAGGCCTTGGAACTTTCCGTACAACTTCGGGAGGAAACATCACACAAGACAACCACCCAGAGAGACCGAATCATTCAAGCCGTGCTTGAAGGGATCGATGGTGTTAGGCTCACCGGTCATCCACACGAGCGGATGCCGCATCACGCATCTTTTGTCTTCGAGAACCTGGAGAGCAATACCCTCCTAACCGCACTCGATCTTGAAGGATTTGCTTGCTCTGCGGGTTCGGCGTGTAAGGTTGGAAACCCACAGCCCTCTGCCATCCTGCTCGCGATGGGGTATGAAGAATCCTGGGCCCTAGGATCGCTTCGTGTATCACTGGGTCGCGAAACCCAGGATGAAGCTGTGGACCGTTTCTGCGGTATATTGCCTGCCGTCGTGGAACGACTGCGATCAGCCAACCCGGTGGGAAACTCGTGACAGGGAAGCCTCGAAAGATCGCAGTTGCCATGAGCGGAGGTGTGGATAGCTCAGTCACCGCCGCACTGCTTAGCGAACAGGGCGAGGACGTATTCGGACTCATGCTCCGTTTGTGGAGTGCTGGCCCTGCCCATCTCAACCGCTGCTGTACACCTGCGGATGTCGCCCGAGCTCGTGAAATCGCCAGTCAGTTCGGGATCCCTTTCTTCGTCCTCGACGCAAAAGAACAATTCAAAAACGTTGTTGTTGATCCATTTATTATTGGCTATGCGCAAGGATTCACGCCCAACCCTTGCATTTCATGCAACCGCAGTATTCGCTTCGGATTCCTGCTTGAACACGCCCTTGCCATGGGCGCGACACACCTGGCTACGGGTCACTATGCCCGCCTGAGAAGCCTGGATACCCAGGTCCAACTTCTTCGTGGTGTTGATCCGATGAAAGATCAGTCCTACGTACTCAGCGTGTTGAATCAACAACAACTACAGCATGCGCTATTCCCGCTGGGGGAATTGACAAAATCTGAGGTGCGGGAAATCGCCGCCCGCAACCAGCTCTCAAGCGCAGATCGTCCCGATAGTCAGGATCTCTGCTTCCTCGGTGAGCAGGATTACAGGAGTTTCCTTGTAGGGCACGGTGCCGGTGGGTTACAGGAAGGACGGATCACCGATCCTGACGGCCATGACCTCGGCCAACACGCAGGGCTCGCTCGCTATACGATCGGCCAGCGAAAGGGGATCGGAATCAGCGGATCCGAGCCCCTTTACGTGCTCGAAAAGAGAACCTCGATGAATACGCTTGTGGTCGGAACACGCGAACAACTTGGGAGGTCGGATTTTTCTTTGGTAAACTTGAACTGGGTCCAGGGTTACCCTCCCGCCCCTCACCAACCGCTGCATGTGCAAGTGCGCTACAAGGCACGCGAAATCGCGTGCAACCTCTCGGCTGGCGATGGGTCAAGAACAACAGTCCATTTGCAGCAGCCATTACCGGACATCACCCCTGGCCAACAAGCCGTCTTTTATTCTAACGAGCAATGCCTTGGAGGGGGTATGATCGAGTTATGACCATCCAGGGCATCATCCTCGGCCTTGTTATTGGCGTCATCCCAGCAAGTTTTTTCCACTTTCTACGCGGCGGAAGCCTGAACAGACTGCTCCTTACCGTTGCTGCATCCTGGATCGGGATCTTCACCGGACAGCTGATCGGGGAGTGGTTGGATTGGCGTTTGCTTCGAGTTGGTGTCCTGAATCTTTTCCCTGCCCTGCTGGCATCCCTGTTGGCAATCTGGCTTTTTACAGTGTTGGCAGGTGCAGAGACTGGAACTCGAAAAAGGAACGGGCGTCGAAGACGACGATGATCAGATACACAGGCGCTATGCTATAATGACGGAACGATGACCGAACGCGATTCCCAGCTTGCTCCAGATCCTGAATTACAGTCTGAACAACAACCCCGATCTACCACCACGACGATCTGGGTGATTGTGGGCGTGATTGCCTTGCTCGCCCTGCTTACCGGCATCGTCTTTGCCATCATCGCTATGGTGCAGAATCCGATCCAGACCGAAACCATACGAGACATCGTGATCATTTTTGTCGCAGTTGAGGCCCTGCTTATAGGATTAGCACTGATCATCTTAATCTTCCAGCTTGCGAGGCTTACGGATCTGCTGCGGAACGAGATCAGGCCAATCCTGGATTCGACAAACGAGGCGCTGGGCAACCTGCGTGGCACATCTAGATTCTTGAGCGACAACCTCGTCCGGCCAGTGGTGAAGGTCAACGGTTCATTCGCCGCACTACGTCGGGTGGTAGATTTGCTCGGGTTCCGCAGAAACAAGTAACCTACTTAGGTCACTCACCAAGGAGTTAGGGACATGTCTGATCGAAATGGAGATTTTGGAGCATTTGTTTCCGGGTTCGTCATCGGAGGTCTGGTAGGGGCTGCTGTTGCACTCTTGATGGCCCCCCAGTCTGGTGAAGATACACGCATGATGATCCGCGACAAGGGGATCGAGCTCAAGGATCAGGTCGAACAAGCCGCTTCCGAGACGCGCGCAAAGGCAGAAGAACTTGCGCAGGAAGCCCGCACAAAGGCTGAGGACCTGCAAAAGCGCGGACAGGTCATCCTCGAAGAACAGAAGTCACGCATTGAGAAAGCGGTCGACTCAGGCAAACAGGCCGCAAAGAAGAAACGGGACGAGATCAGCGGCAGCTAGGGTCGTTTGGAACAACATTTATTAAAATATGCGCGGATAAACCCGCGCATATTCATTTAATTTACGGTGTAGTTCAGCCAGTCGAAATCCCCTCGAGTTCAGCTAAAGCCATGGGCAGGAATTCAATCAGGTCTCCGGCGACAACCCCCGCCTTGGTCTGATACCAGTCACCGGCAAGAACACCTGCGCGCGCATGAAGCCAGCAACCCAAGACAGCCGCGTTGAACGCTTCCATTCCCTGCCCAAGCAATCCTGCGATGGTGCCTGCAAGCACATCGCCCGTTCCGGCCTTAGCCAGGGCCGAAGTCGCGAACGGCAGCAGCGCATTTCGTCCTTCTGCCGCAGCGATAATCGTATATGCACCCTTCAATACGACCACATGCCCCCACTCGCGTGCGTATCGGACTGCAACCTGCCTGCGTTCTGCCTGGATCTGCTTAACACTCAGCCCTGTCATGATAGACATCTCGCCAGGGTGCGGCGTGAGTATGGAGCCCGCTGGCAGCCGGCCTGTCCAGCCGTCAAGCTCCACAAGCAGTTTCAATCCGTCAGCATCAACGACGCAAGGAGGCAAAGGGAAAGCTTCGTGTGAAGACCCGGTGGAGACGAACCCGATCTCGGCGCGTGATTCTGCCTCACCTGCGAAAATCCGTTCCAGGAAGGTTTTCGTCGTGCTCTCCAACCCAAAACCGGGGCCAATAAGCAGGGCCGAGGCCTGAGCCAGTTCAGGGATTAACACCGGAGCAGCCGTTTCCCCGATAACCCCAAGCTCCTCGGGGAGCAAGATCCAGGTCGCTTCAGGGAGCACACTGATCAAGCCGCTGTATATATCGCGCACGCCCGCCAGGGTGACGAGCCCTGAGCCAACCCGGTAGGCTGCGCCACCGGCCATGGCCAGTGCTCCAGGGTAATTGACAGAGCCAGCAACGATAATGACCCGGCCGAAAGTTCCCTTATGTGAGTCGTCGGACCTGGCAGGGACCAGGGGTTTTACGTATGCGAAATCTGCCAGGTCAAGATCCATTGAGCGCAGTGATTCTTGCTGCGGATCGATGCCAATGTCAGCAACTTGAAGATCACCGACATATCCTGCGCCTGGAAAGGTAAATTGACCGGTTTTTGCAGCCGCCAGAGTCACAGTCAAATCAGCATGAAGGGCTTCCTCGGCTATCTCGCCTGTGTCGCAGTTGAGGCCTGACGGGCAATCGACGGCAACGATTAATGGGAGCTTCCACAGCTTAGCCATGGTGGATTGGACCTGTACGAGAATCTTCTTCGGGGTGTCTTTCAAGGGCAGCTGGAAACCCGTCCCGAGCAGCGCGTCAATCACCAGATCAGATGTTTCAATCAGGTCCTTAAGGGATCGAAATTGAGCATCCTCTTCCGCACTGATGATCTTGCGCTCACCTTCAACAAGCCGCTTGATATTCGAATCCTCCACATCTCTAGCTCGTGAAAGATAGACGGAAACTTGCGCCCCTGCCTCCGCCAGGTGGTGGGCTGCGACCAGCCCATCCCCGCCGTTATTACCAGATCCTGCGAGAACGACGATTTTCCATTCAGCGCACTCTGGCCAGCGATCGAGGATCGCCGTGGCGATCGCTTTCCCCGCATTCGCCATCATAAGATCATACGAAAGCCCGCGGGCATCCGCCTCGCGCTCGATCGCAAGCATTTGTTCAACACTAACTACTTTCGACTGCACTCATACCTCCCTGAACTAAGGTCAGCTTAATTCTTCCAAGCCAACGCGTTTAAGCAATGTCTCTCCAGGTTGACCCGTTTCACAATCCCATTCCCTAGCAAGATAGTATGCATTGAGCATCTCTGCGAAAGGCAGTTCTAAACCAGCCGCCCCTCCGTCTTCAAGCGGCTCAAGTAGGTGTGGTGGGAGCCTATCGTCACTTGGCGTAAAACCAAGGCGAGCGTTGATCAACCTCTTTAGCGTCCACCCGCGCTCTCCAGCCAGCATCAACTCATCGACTGAATATCCCCATCCTGTGACATGGTTCAAAATCTCGCACAGGATCTCGGGCGCAACGCTAGCGAAAATGCAAGCCACCAGTGAATTTAGCACGGTAAGCCAATCCTGGTGCCGGGCGACGTTCATCGCTTTTTCAGCCCCAGCCTGCCGTTCGAAACGCTCAACGCCGATATCTTCTATCGTTTGGCCGATCTCGACCATGTAGTAGTGGCTCTGGTTATGGCAGGCGCCTCGCGGCGATGTTGCATAGCATAAGGCAACTCCAGTGCCGCCGCGCGGATCATGGTATGGTGCCTCTAACCCCTTAACCTGCACAGCCAGTTCCTCTACTCCGAATGCCTGCGCCAATGCTCGCGCCCCCCGAGCCAGGAACTCGCCAAATCCCTCACGCCTGACCATCAGGTGGATGAGCCTTTCCACCGCTTCGGTGTCTCCCCAAACCAACTTTACTCCTGTATCCGATTCATCCAGCAGGCCTCGCTCAAACATCAGGAAGGCCAGGCCAATCGTGTTTGTGACCGAGATCGTATCCATGCCATATCGATCACATAGTTCTCCTAAGAGGCTTATCGCTGTCAGGTTTATCGACCCAAGGTTCGGTCCAAAACCGACGATGGTCTCATACTCTGGGCCTTTCATCTCTGGTCCGTCACCCAGCTTGATCTTGCGTCCGCAGGCGATGACACAACCGTGACATGTACTCACGCCAGTCAGGATCGACTCACTCATACTCGGCCCGGAGACCTGATCTGCGCCTTCGATTGTGCCGCTGGAATAGTATCGCTTGGGCATCATCCCAAAGTAATCAAACATATTGCTGGCACCGCTGGTACCAAAATCGCGCAAACCCTGCGAGACAATATCGTCTCGCAGATCCTTGTTCACCTGGCTCCGCAGAGGATTAAAGGCTCTGGGATTATAAACGGGCAGTGCTTGCTTACCGTAAACGGCAAGAGCTTTCAAGTTCTTCGAACCCATGACTGCGCCCATTCCAGTACGGCCAGCAACACGTCCATGATCGCAGAGGATTATGGCAGACGGCAGTTGGGCTTCACCCGCCGCTCCGATACAGGCCACATGTGCCGATGGTTTGCCAACCTCTTGCCGGATTTCTTCCTGAGCAGCGTACGTATCCAGCTCGCCCCATATGTGTCCCGCCGTATTGAATTCGACCATATTGTCGTGAATCCACAGGTACACTGGCTCGGATGCCCTGCCGTGAATGATAAGCGCATCGATGCCAGCAAAACGGAGCTGCGGCCCTAGATGTCCCCCGATATTCGACTCACCCCAGGCACGGGTTGCAGGGGATTTAGCACAAATCACCGCACGCCCCACAGCCGGTCCTCGCGTCCCGGTCAATGGACCGGTGACAATCGCCAGTGGGGCTTCCGGGCTCAGCGGGTCCAATTCGGGGGTCATCTGATCATAAAGAAGCCTAGCTGCTAGACTGGAACCTCCAATGAATTTCCGGTGCATTTCAGCCGGGATCGTACGTAAAGAATATGCGTGACACTCAAGATCGACCTCGACCAAGCGCAGCGGGAAATCAGCCAAGGAGAGATCAGCCACCAGAAGTATCAGCAGGGATTAATTGAGGCGAAGGAATTACGCTTGCTCCTGCACGTGCGGGGACCTTGCTCATCGCATATTCTGCGACCGCGGTGATCGTCAGGCTTGGATTCAATCCGGGATTCGCGGGCAGTACGGATCCATCAATCACGTAGATACCCGGGTAGTTAAAAAGCTTAAAATCCAGATCGATCACAGCCTCTTCTGGAGTTCGTCCGATGGGAACCCCTCCCAGGATATGTGCAGTCATCGGGATATTAAAGGCCCCTTCAACCAGGTTCCCCATGGGTACGCCGCTGATCTTTTCCGCCATCTTCCGGGTGACATCATGGCCTATGGTAATTTCTGCCGGTACAGGCGATTCTACCTCCCTATCAGAAGTCAAGCCCATGCGAAATCCAGTCCGGACGCCCCTTCCCGGGCTTACCCTCAGGTTGTTATCCTCGGTTTGCATCACGAGCACCCCGAACGTCCGCCGGCCCCAGCTCGGCACAAAATGAGCCTGTATGAAATCGAGCGGGTGCTTCAATGTCTCCAATGCGAGAAGCAGCCAGCGTCTCAACCACGCCGATCTGCCGGCCTCGATCATAGGCGCGCCCAAAAGTCGGTAGAGAAATGATGATCCTTCCGGAAAACGAAATGGCTCGATGTGCGTGACTGCATCAGCTTGAATGACGGAGGAAATGGCGATCCCGGAGGTGTGATTCGATGCTTGCCGGCGATCTGTCACTCCCAGGAGCGCCTCGCTGTTTGTGCGAACGTTTTCACCAAGTGATTGCGAAATCTCCGGTAGGGTTCTTAGTTGATCACGACAGCGAAATAGCAGCTTTAAAGTCCCCAGGACTCCCGCCGCAACGACAACGTTCCTGGCCCGCACCTCGTCTTTACGAATTCGGAGCCAACCCGTAGAACTACGATATTGGACTTTATAGCGGGCAGAGTCCGCCCCCTCCCCGGTAACCGGTATGATCCCGACCACCTCAGCTTCAGGCTGGACTTTCACTCCCCATTTCTCGGCAAAGTACAGGTAATTCTTGGGAAGCGTATTCTTGGAATTATAGCGGCAGCCCACCATGCATCCCCCGCATAGGATACAGCCCGTTCGCTCTGGACCCTCACCCTGAAAGTATGGGTCAGGCATGGAAACACCAGCTTCGCCGAAATAGACACCGACATCTGCTGGCTGGAAGGATTCTTCCCGGTCCAGATCTCTTGCAACACTCTCCAGGACGTCATCCGCTTCGGTCAACACGGGAGGGCGCGATCGCCCAAGCATCGCTTTTGCAGTCTCGAAGTGAGGTCGTAGAAGCAGCTTCCAGTCACCCAGCCGGCGCCATGCAGGGGACTCAAACAAGGCTTCATCTGGCTCCACAAGCACATTCGCGAACCCCAGGCTGCCTCCTCCAACACCACTCCAGTGCATAACCAGCACATCCGGTAGCAGACTCATCTGCAGAAATCCAAAAAGACGGAGAGCAGGCAGCCAAAGATAATTGCGTAGATCCCAATTGGTCTTGGGAAAATCCTCATCCCGGTAGCGCCGGCCGCGTTCGAGAACCAGGACACTGTACCCCTTTTGGGCGAGGCGCATTGCCGAAACGCTTCCACCGAAACCTGATCCAATGATCACAAAATCGTAGACCTTACCCTTATTCACAAGCCGGTCCATCGTCTTCCCTCAGGGGTTCGCTGGGATCCTGCAGACATACTGGCCGCGGATCCAGATCTGCATTAATCCTCTTCGAGCCATGCCGTGTCGAAGAAGACGATCTCCGATTGGTATTCCAGCGGCGCCATCGCAAGCGTTTCAGGATCGAAACATTTCATGATCGACTCGAAATCGTTAGCTTCCCATTCGCAGTACAACTTTCCAGCCTGGGTATCCAGGAAGGAGTGAAGCCAGCGAGCATCATCCGAACCACGCCTTTGAATCCCGCGCCAGGTTTCAATCCACTCATCTTGCGAAGTTGGGTATTGTTGGATCTGGTGAACTAGCAGGAAATGCATCTTGGGTCTACCTCCTACTCAGCCTGATGGCAGCGATTCCTCGATCTCGACCAGCCGGCAGCAGCGAACAAAATCGAGAACCACCGGGATATTCCTCAACATATAAGCCATATTCCCCTGAACCTGGAGCCGTCGGGTAAGCATGGCCTGAACGGGATCGAGTTCCCCTGTGAAGATCTTAATAATGTTCGCAAATGGAGCTTTCAGCGAGAAGGCCGCCTCTGGAATCTCTTCGGATGAAGGCAGGTAAATACGCACCGAACGGCAAGCGCCATGCCATAGATCAAGATAAAGCGCCTTAGTGGCCGTATAAGTTTCGCTCGTACCATCGGCCTCGATAATGACGACCATGTCGCCTTCCCAATTCCGTGCCACCTCTTGATAACGCGCATCTTGATTCAGCAGCCCACACAAGGCGTCGAGCCATTCTTTGCTCGGGAAAGGATATGCCATCTGACCTCCCTGGTCCCCGTTTACACCGCAGATTATGCGTCATACACGAGGCCCATGTCAAAATCATAGATTGACATGCTTCGAGCCTGTCGATTACACTGGCTATCTGGTGGGTGGATTTCCCGGTTTGTATTCGTCCCCACAAATACCCAGACACCGTCAATGGAGCCTCTGGCCAGCCACCCAGCTGTATGTCGGTATAATGCTTCTTAGGTAGAAGGAAGAGTAGTATATGGAAAAACGTGAATACTTGATAACCCCTGAAGGAGCCGAAAGACTCAAGCTCGAGCTTGTTGAGTTGGTCGGTCCGAAGCGTGAAGACCTGGCAAAACGCCTCCGGCACGCGATCTCGATGGGGGATCTCAGCGAAAATGCGGACTACATCGCAGCTAAGGAGGAGCAAGCTTTCCTTGAGGGTAAGATCCAAGAGATCGAGGCCATCCTTTCGCGTGCTACTATCGTTGAAGATACAGGCGACGGCGATGTCGTCCGGATCGGGACCAGGGTCAAGGTCGAGGACTCCAGGTCGACGGTGGAGACGTTCCACCTGGTCGGCATGAAGGAAGCCGACCCACGCAATGGCAAAATCTCGAACGAATCACCCATTGGGAAGGCGCTCCTGGGGTGCAAGGTTGGAGATATAGCGAGAGCTGAGACTCCGGCCGGGATCCTTGAATATAAGATCCTCGAGATCCAAACCTGATACTTTTCGAAGATGCCAAACGAGCAGGCCAATGGCCTGCTCGTTTTTTTTATATACTATCTAGTCAGCTTGCGATAGGCTCAGTTCCTAGCGACTGCCTTTAATTCAATCGTCATACGATCGAAGAAGCTCTCATCCGGGAGTGCGCCCTCGCCGTAGCTCAGATCGACCACCCGTGCTTCAACCCGCAGCGAAGCGGTTTGCAATTCGACTACCCCACCACTTTCGGCCATGATGGGATCTCCCTTGGCTGATAAACGCGAACGGGTTTCATCATCGTTGAAGGCGTATTTACTGAGAACAATTTTGGTGACGGTTTGAATATCATTCTTATCAAAGAGCCAGATCTCAAATCCGGATACCTTTTTGGGTTCTCCAACCCCCATCATCTCAGCGATGCCAACACCACACTCGCCAAGGAAATCACCAGTTGCCGGGCTCTCGATGCTGAATGAGTCGTCATACAGATCATCACCTAGCGTATAAGTGGTCCTGAAAGTGGCAAGCGCCTGCTCTTCCGGTTTCTCGAAAGGCTCTGGGTTCTCGTCGAAGGCGATTGACGGCTCGAATTCGTCATCCTCGGATTCAACCCCAAATTCATCCGGACCGGTTTCCAACCTTCGACGCAGGAAGAGGGCCAGCCCCAATAACGCCCCCAGTAGAATCGTCCCCCCGCAGACCGGTAAAATAAAGCGAGTTGCGGATCCGCCTGTCGCCGGTTCAGCCGTTGCCGCTGCTCCCGCCGGCTCCTCGCCCTCTACGGTTGGCTGCAAAGCAGGCATGGATTCAACGGCTACCAGAGCTTGGAATTTCTGCAAAGCGCTCGGGCTTATCTCAGCAGGATCCGTACCGACAAGGTCAAGGGTTTCGTCCTTGAAGGAACCGAGCTGCTCAAACCGTTTTAGGGCGAGTTCGGGATCCTGGTTCACTGCGTAGGAATCAATCGTCATCCGCAGGTAATCTACTCGTAGATCCTCACGCATATCCGCTGGTTGACCATTGATCCATTCCACGGGGCTGATGACCCAGGCATACAGCACTCCGATCACGATCCCCAGGATCAGCGCAACGATAGCGACGATTGAAATTTTTGAAGTGAATTGCTTTATAGCATCCATTACCCTTACTCCTCGGTGATCACGATGAGGTTACGGCCCAATTAATTCGAATCCGTAGGAACTCATTGAACCCGATTGTAGACCGTAGCCAGTGGTTAGGCAACGATCAAGGATGCAGGTTCTATGCCACCTCGCCTTCAGGCTGTTCAAGTCCAGCCTGGGCGAATCTCTGCTCACACTTCAAGCAAACTGCCTGATCTCTATTCTCGGCGACCAGCATGCCCCCGCAGTTTGGACAGGGTACCCGGAGTGGCCGTTTCCAGGAAGTGAACTCGCACTCAGGATAATTGGCACATCCATAGAAAACACGGCCTCGCCGCGTTCGGCGTTGCACTACTTCTCCCCCATCAAGCGGGCAGGCGACCCCGATCTTCTCCAGCCAGGGCTCTGTGTAACGACAGGTTGGAAAGTCAGAGCATCCTATGAACTTGCCAAATCTCCCATACCTAATGACCAGTGAGTGGCCAGACTCCGGGCATAGCCGATCGAGGATCTCGGGCTCGGTCTTGATCTCGGGCATCGCCTCGCGAGCTTTCTCAAGCTCAACCGAGAATGGCTTATAAAACTCGCGGACAATCTCAACCCAATCGCGTGAACCCGAGGCTACATCGTCAAGATTCGATTCCATCGCAGCCGTGAAGTTGACATCCACAATATCAGGAAAGTAATCAACCAGGAGATCATTGACCGTCTCGCCAATCTCGGTGGGAATCAGCCGGCGCTTCTCTCGAACGACATAACCACGCTGGCGGAGCGTGGATATGGTTGGCGCGTATGTCGAGGGGCGACCTATCCCATATTCTTCCATCTGACGGATCAAAGATGCATCCGAAAAGCGGGGAGGCGGTTGGGTGAAGTGCTGTTCTGGGAATAGGTCATTCAATTTCACCGGGTCACCGGCCTGCAAGTCGGGAAGCTGGGACATGGCCAATGTCCGTCCATCCTCCTCGCCCGATTCACCGCCGCCGTTACCCTGGGTTTCTTCATAAACCTCGAGGAACCCAGCAAACTTCAGAACCGAGGCGGAAGCCCGGAACAGATAGCACTGATTGCCCACTTCCCCTTCGACTTCAATCCGCAGAGTGTCGTACTCTGCGGGCTTCATTTGAGATGCCACAAAGCGGCGCCAGATTAAGTCATAAAGCTTTTGCTGGTCACCCCGCAAAACGCCCTTCATACGCTCCGGAGACCGCAGGACTGAGGTCGGCCGGATCGCCTCGTGCGCTTCCTGCGCCCGCTGTGCCCTGCTTTGATACGTGTTGGGCCGAGCGGGCAAGAACTGTGGGCCGAAACGTGATCCGATTATCGCCCGAACCTCATGGATCGCCGATTCGGCGACTTGCACCGAGTCCGTACGCATATAGGTGATGAGCCCGACGGATTCATCTCCATCGAGATCTAAGCCCTCATAGAGTTGTTGGGCGAGCGCCATTGTTTTCCGAGCTGTGAAGCCGAACGCTGAAGATGCTGCTTGCTGCATGGTACTCGTTGTAAAAGGAGCAGCGGGGTTTCGGGTGCGGCTGCCACGCTTGATGGCCGACACATGATACTGGGCACTTCGTATGCCGCCCTCCAAGTTATGCACCTCAGCTTCTGATCCGATCTGAGGTTTTTCACCATTGATTCCGACGAGAAGTGCACGAAATGCTGGTGGTTTGGCTTGCTGCAGGAATTCACCATCGATGGACCAGTATTCCTGCGGCTGGAAACCCCGGATTTCTCGCTCCCGCTCGACGACTATTCGCAGCGCAACGGATTGCACCCGTCCAGCTGATAACCGGCTTTGGACCTTCTGCCAGAGCAATGGGCTCAAGTTATAGCCCACCAGGCGATCTAGGATTCGACGTGCCTGCTGGGCATCGACCAGGTGCATATCAAGGTCGCGTGGGTGCTCGAATGCATGCTTGACTGCGGGCGCGGTAATCTCGTGAAAAACAACCCGCCGTGAGTGCTCGGGTTCAATTTCAGCTGCTTCCAACAAGTGCCAGGCAATGGCCTCACCCTCTCGGTCCGGGTCGGTCGCTATGAAGATCTCCGCGGCCTTTGCTGCATCTGCCTTGAGCGACTTTACCAGGTCTCGTTTCTCATTCGGGACTCTGTACTTTGGCTTGAAGTCGTTCTCCACATCCACCGAAATCTGCGACTTAAGCAGGTCGCGAATGTGTCCCACGGAAGCCTTGACCGAATATTCCTTCCCCAGGATTCTTCCCACCGTTCGCGCTTTGGCGGGCGACTCGACGATCACCAGCTTGCCTTTGCGACGAACAGGGTTCTTCGTTTTCCGTTTCGCCTGAGCAGGAGGCGCTTCCAACCCCTCATGCACCGACGTCCTACCCATCCGGTACAGGCCGGTACCACAAACAGAGCAGATGCCACGCGTCGCCGGTGTTCCGCTGGAAGTAAAAGTTGCTTCCGGCTGGGCGATATCTCGCTTCTCCTTACACTTCACGCAATAAGCTTCCACCCACAACTCCCTAGAGGTAACGATCCAAACCCGACCGCTTCAACTTCTCCACAATTTCCTTGACCTCACCTGCCTGATCGCGGCTGCATAATAAGAGCACGTCACCCGTATCGACCAGGATCAAGTTCTCCACCCCATGGACGACAAGCAGCTTTTCCTCCCGGTTTTTAGGTTCGTACAGCACGAAAACACCGTGTGCATCCGAGAGAAATGTGCTTTCGGCCTGGATTACATTTCCATCCTGATCCGGACCAGACAACCGCTGCAGCCGACTCCAATCCCCTACATCATCCCAACCAATATCTTGCGCGGCGAACATGACAATTCGTTCCGCACCTTCCATAATGCCGTAGTCTATGCTGGTTGTTTCCAGACCTGACCAAACACGCTCGATGACGCTTTGCTCGTCATCAGTATCCAATGCGGCGTCGATCTCCATAAGGCCCGAGTATAACCCTGGCATCTGGCGCTCCATCTCCCCTAGAACAGTGCCGACGCTCCAGACAAACATCCCAGAATTCCAGGCATACTTACCGCTGTTCACATACGCTTCTGCCAGCTCCGGTCCGGGCTTTTCTGTAAAGGCGGACACGTAGAAGGATTCCAAGCCCGCAAACAGACCAGCAGGTGATCCTCGCTCGATGTAACCATAGCTGGGATCGGATGATACCGGATCGATCCCAAGCGTAACAAGATTCCCATCGCACGCGGCCTCATAGGCCGACAGTAATAGTGCCTGAAAGCGATTTACGTCCTGGATGACATGATCAGCCGTAAGGCAAGCCATTACGCTTTCAGGATCGCGTTTTCTCAGGCGCAGAGCTGCAAGGCCGATCGCGGCAGCGTTTCCACGTGGCTCTGGTTCAAGAAAGTAGTTATCCCTTGGTAACTGAGGAGCCTGGCCCTTGAGCAGGCTTTCAAGGCCAGGTGGGCAGAGCACAATGATTTTCTCTGGGGGGAACAATGGTCCCAGCCTGCCCACTGACATCTGGAACAGGCTGACGCCCCCGAAGAGCTCCAGGACCTGCTTGGGACAGTCGCTGCGTGATAGAGGCCACAGCCTTGTGCCACCCCCCCCAGCCATGATTGCTGCATAATACGGTGCGTTCATTCTTCTCAGTCTACCCTATAGTGTGCGGTTGGTTCCGCGATCCGGATAAAATGCATGCCACCCGTTCTCCGCACCCGCCCTTTAAGCTCGAGCATCGTCAGCGCCGCGTTCACCTGCTGCGAAGGAAGGCCGACCCTGGCTCGAAGCTCATCTACGTGGACCGGCTCACGTCCCAGATGTTCAAGTATCGAGGCCTCATCTGGGGCTGCAGGCAGTTCAGAGTGAGCTGCCTGTTCATGCGTAACCTGCTCTAGGTTCAAGATCTCAAGGACCTCGGCTGGATCGAGAAGCGGATGCGCTCCAGACTGAATCAAGCGGTTGGTCCCCTTGCTTGCATGCTGGTAGATTCCACCCGGGATGGTAAAAACATCGCGCCCTTGTTCAGCAGCGAAATCTGCAGTGATCAACGCCCCGCTGGTCTCACCCGCTTCCACAACAATCACGCCCAGGGCTAGACCACTTATCAGTCTGTTGCGGGGAGGAAAATTCCGTCCCTCCGGCTCTGTCCCGAGAGGATAATCAGAAATAATCGCGCCCCTGGTGCTAATATCCTGGGCGAGCGCTCGGTGCTCCGGTGGGTAAATCCTGTCCAGCCCAGATCCAAGGACTCCAACTGTTCTACCACCAGCATCCAGCGCTGCCGAATGCGCTTCAGCATCGATGCCCCGGGCGAGTCCGGAGATAATCGTTACCCCCCGGGAGGCGAGGAAACCCGCCATCTCGCGCGTGTCGCTTCTGCCGTACTTCGTCGGGCGTCGAGTACCGACAATGGATACGGCAAACCTATCGGACTCGATCAACTCACCCCAGATGTACAGAACTGGAGGTGGCCCGTGAATCTCACGCAGCCGCTCCGGGTATTGATCGTCAAGGATCGTGACCACCTTGAACCCAGGCTGGTAGATCCTTTGTAACTCGGCATCAAGATCGGAGTGCTCCCTTGCATCGAGAACCGCATCCACCAATAAAGTATGCAGTCCATATTCCTTAAGTTCGGCCGGGGAGGCCTCCCATGCTGTCGCAAGATCTCCAAAGGCCTCAATTAATTTGGCAATCCGGGCCGCCCCTATACCCTGAACGCGGTGAAATCCTACCCAGTACCGCAGGTGATCACTCATGTCCCCCTCCTTGCGTTTCCCTGACTATCCACTATGGAAAGCCGGCTGAGAATACCATAGCGCTTTCGCGGGTGTCAAGCGGCGACGTGCTCAGGCGAGTTTGTGTAGTTGAATGGTACAATGCCGTCCTAATTTACTGATAACTCAACTTACACATGCAAATCGCACGCAAATGTGTCTGTATTTCCCACCACTTGGATTCTCTCATACCTGGTACCTCGAGCTTTTCCTGGACGGTCAATGAAACAATTCGAAATGCAGGATATCCTTGTCCCAAACCGTTTGACCGGCCTGTGGCGTCTGATGCAAGGATACCGCTTGATATATCTCATCGCCACAATCAGCCTAGGGATCAGCGCACTTTCCCGAACAGGGACTTACCTTTTACTTCGTCGGGTGATCGACGAGGTTCTCGTCCAATCGCCATCCTCAATAACGCTACTGACCTATGGGGCAGCATTTGTCGGACTGGCCATCGCCACCGGGGGTTTCACGTTTCTTAGCGGTGCACTAGCCGCCAAAACCGCTGAAGGGTTGGCGAAGCGTCTTCGCGATTACCTGTTCGATCACATCCAATACTTGCGCTTCAGCTATCATGACAGCACACCAACCGGGGAACTGATCGAGCGCTGCACATCGGATGTTGATGCTCTGCGTGGATTCTTCGCGGATCAAGTCATTGGTGCGGGTCGGATCCTGGTCCTTTTCAGCGTAAACCTGACCGCAATCATCAGCATCTCTCCTGTGCTTGCCTTCCGGTCGACCTTGATCATCCCACTGCTGGTCGGCATCTCATTCGCATTTTTCCGACGCATTTCGGATGTTTACGAGGCATATCAGGAACAAGAGGCCGTGCTTTCAACCGCACTCCAGGAAAACCTCTCAGCGGTCAGAGTCGTAAAGGCGTTCGCACGACAGTCCTTTGAGCGCGATAAATTTGAGCGTGAAAATTGGGAGAAATTTGTGCGTGGCCGGCGGTTGATGATCATGCACTCACTGTTCTGGCCAACATCAGACTTGCTATCAGGGCTGCAAATGATCGCCGGGTTGTATATGGCCGCCCTCATGGCGATCCAGGGATCCTTGAGCGTTGGTTCCTATGTTGCCTATGCTGGCATGCTGCTCTGGATCATCTGGCCCATGCGCAACCTGGGCCGTTTAATCGTCCAGATGTCAAGCGGGATCGTCTCGTTTGGACGGGTGAAAGATATCATCCAGGTCCATCGAGAGGATATGGCCTCCGGCCTTCATCCAGAGTTAAAGACCTTACGCGGGGAGTTATGTTTCTCGGAGGTCGGGTTTGCCTATGAAAACGGAGTGGAGATCCTGCATGAGATCACGCTCGAGTGCCAGCCCGGAAAATCTATTGCCCTTCTCGGTACGACAGGTTCTGGCAAGACCACGCTCGTTAATCTCCTGCCTCGTTTCTACGAATACACCTCGGGAAGCATAACGCTGGACGGAGTCGAGCTTAGGCAGTACTCCAAACATTTCCTGCGTAAAGCGATCGGCACGGTCGAGCAAGAGCCTTTTCTATTCTCCCGTAGCATCCGTGACAATATCACACTCGGCGTGGCGCGTGCGGTAGACGAAGCAGAAATCATTGCGGCCGCACAGGCGGCTGCAATCCACGCCGATATCCTGTCTTTTCCCCAGGGCTATGACACGCTTGTAGGAGAACGAGGGGTAACACTTTCTGGTGGCCAGAAACAGCGGGTGGCCATCGCCCGGACCCTCTTGAAGGATCCATGCATCTTGATCCTCGACGATTCGACCTCCTCCGTCGATACGCTAACCGAGCTCGAGATCCGGTTCGCGCTCCAGGAATTAATGAAAGGGCGCACGACTTTCATCATCGCCCATCGAATTCAAAGTGTGATGAACGCCGACCAGATCATCGTTTTGGAATATGGCCGGATCGTACAGCGCGGCTCCCACGATACTTTGATCCAACAGGAAGGGACCTATCGACAGGTCCATAAAATACAGACCCAGATCGAGTTCGCACTCGAGCAGGAGCTATCCGATGTCGGTCGGTGAATTCCAGGAGGAGGAATTCGCAACACAGTTTAACGGCCAGACTGTACTTCGCATCCTCGGCCTGACCCGGCCCCACTGGAAGATGGTTGCCGGGTTCCTGATTACTATCGCGTTTGTATCCTCGATGGATGGGTATTTCATGTTCCTGGGCAAACGGATCACAGATGAAGCGATCCTGGCCCGAGACCAGCAGATGCTCATTCGTCTCATCATACAGTACGCACTGCTGACGCTCCTGCAGGTATCGTGTGTTTTCGGGTTTATCTACATGGCCGGGATCCTTGGTCAACGGGTCCAGTACGATCTGAGGAAAAAAACCTTCAACCATCTTCAGGAACTATCGCTCTCCTATTTTGATCGCACGCCGGTGGGTTGGATCATGTCCAGAGTGACATCCGATTCCGAGCGCATCGCGCAGCTTGTTACGTGGGGGTTGCTGGACACCACCTGGGGCATTCTCAACATCCTTACAGCCGTGTACTTTATGCTGGTTATCAACTGGCGTCTGGCGCTCATGGTCCTGACGTTAATCCCGGTCATGCTGTTTGTGGCTACTCAGTTTAAAAAGAAAATCCTGGTTGAGTTCCGGATCGTGAGGAAGATCAACTCGAAGATAACCGGCCTCTATAACGAACATATCGCCGGCGTGCGGGTGATCAAAGCGCTGGGACGTGAGGAACTGAGTGCGAGCGAGTTCGGCGAGCAAACGAGCGAAATGTATCGGGCCGGCTACCGCGCCGCCTGGCTCTCCGCCCTCTTCCTGCCTTCCGTACAGATCCTGAGCTCCTTCGCAGTTGGGGCTATCGTCTGGTATGGTGGCCTGCAATCCCAGATCGGGGGGATTACTATTGGCGGCATCCAGGCCTTTATCACCTACATCACCTTCATGATGTGGCCAATCCAGGATCTGGCACGCGTGTATGCTGAGATGCAACACGCAATCGCCTCTGCAGAGCGTGTGTTCTCACTGGTCGACTCGGTCCCAGATGTCATCGATCGCGAGGGCGCATACCATCCGGACAAGATTGCCGGCGATATTGAATTCAAGGACGTAGGGTTCTCCTATGACAAAGGTAAACCTGTTCTAAAGTACTTTAATCTAAAAATCAAACGTGGAGAAACAATCGCGTTGGTGGGTCCGACCGGGGGTGGGAAAAGCACGATCGTCAACCTTGTCTGTCGATTTTATGAACCAACCCATGGTCGGATTACGATCGGAGGAACGGATTACACGCAGTTCTCACTGAAATCGATCCAATCCCGCATTGGCGTGGTTCTACAGACACCACACCTGTTCTCTGGCACCATCCTCGAAAACATCCGCTACGGCAGACTGGACGCGAGCGATACCGAGGTCATCAAAGCTGCTCGATTAGCGGGAGCCGATGGATTTATCGATGAACTGGAGAAGAAATACCAAACAGAAGTCGGTGAGGGCGGTGTGCTTCTCTCCGTCGGCCAGAAACAGCTGATAAGCCTGGCACGGGCAGTGCTCGCAGATCCTGAGATCTTCATCATGGATGAGGCAACGAGTTCCGTTGATACGCTCACCGAGGCCCTCATCCAGCATGGTATGCACCTGCTGACAAGTGAGAGTACGAGTTTCATCATCGCTCACCGGCTGTCAACGATTAAAAGCGCCGATCGCATTCTAGTCATCGAAGATGGCCAGATCAGCGAGATGGGTTCCCACCGTGAGCTGCTGCAAAAACGCGGTAAATACTACCGACTCTATACGGAGCAATTCCGGCGCCAGCTCGAACAATCGCTTGACCCATACGCAAAGATTGCACAAGCTGCTGATAGCGGTATCGGATAGTGGATCCTGGTAGGAGGTAGCTTCGGTTCGTTTTACGTGGTCAGGTGCGTAAAACCAGTTTTGGGGCTCCCACTAGCCACGTTTCCCCAACCACGAATACAGATCTTATTCCTCGTCCGGCTCGAAACGCAGGGATAGTGAATTGATGCAATATCGCAGCCCGGTCGGCTCAGGACCATCCTCAAAGACGTGACCAAGATGAGCGTCGCAGCGACTGCAAGCGACTTCAACCCGCCGCATACCGAAACTGAGATCAACCTCTGTCATGACGTTATTATCAGCTGTTGGAGCCCAATAGCTGGGCCATCCGGAGCCTGAGTCGAACTTGGTATCCGATGCAAATAGCGGCTGACCGCAGCAGGCACATTCATACATTCCGGTTCCCGTATTGTGAAGCAGTGCCCCGCTAAAAGGTGGTTCAGTCCCCTTGGAGCGAGTTACCCGGAATACATCAGGATCGAGACGTTCCCGCCATTCGGCTTCACTACTTTCTACTTTATCCATGCGCATATCCTCTCCTACCTGTAACTATTCACCATTAGATTC
>Ga0315534_1000853_pt1 | contig 21394 bp, 17 predicted proteins | sample SalMarSW160240MG_FD_203094 | JGI IMG/M metagenome (GOLD analysis project Ga0315534, IMG submission 203094) | Salt marsh sediment microbial communities from the Plum Island Ecosystem LTER, Massachusetts, United States - Salt Marsh Sediment SW1602-40 ... | reverse complement strand
CAGGCGCGTCAGTCTATTCCGCATCGAAGACAGCCAGGGAAGAGTTTCCCGATTATGATGTTACCGTCAGGGGAGCGGTATCAATTGGCCGCCGCCTTATGGACCCCCTGGCTGAACTGGTGAAAATCGACCCTAAATCGATAGGAGTAGGGCAGTATCAGCATGATGTAGACCAGACAAAACTTCAGGAGTCTCTCGATGAGGTGGTTATGAGTTGCGTAAATGCCGTGGGGGTAGAGGTCAACACTGCCAGCAGGCATCTTCTTACATATGTATCAGGACTTGGTCCGCAACTGGCTCAGAACATTGTCGATTACAGGGCAGAGAACGGCCCTTTCAGATCGAGGAAGGAAATTCAAAAGGTAAAGAGAATGGGCGACAAAGCCTTTGAGCAGAGTGCCGGTTTCCTGAGGATAAGAAATGCTGAGAATCCTCTCGACAGCAGCGCTGTTCATCCTGAGAGCTATCATGTTGTGGAAAAGATGGCGAAAGACCTGGGATGTGACGTGAAGGAACTGATAAGCTATGAAGACAAAAGGAAAGAGATCGTACTTGATAAATATATTACACCGGTCACAGGTCTTCCTACTCTGAAGGATATCATTGATGAGCTGGCCAAACCGGGCCGTGATCCGAGGTCGAAGATAAAAGAGTTCAGGTTTGCCGATATTCATGAAATGGAAGATATTGTCCCCGGTATGGTCGTACCCGGAATTGTGACAAATATCACAAAATTCGGGGCCTTTGTTGACATAGGTATCAAGCAAGATGGGCTGGTACATATCTCTAATCTCAGTAAATCATATGTTTCGGACCCTTCAACCGTAGTAAAGATGCATCAGCATGTGAAGGTAAAGGTGCTTTCGGTCGATATCGACAGGAAGCGTATTCAGCTTTCAATGAAGGATGGGGATATGAAATAAAAATTGTAGATTCGTTGCATGCAACGAACCTACTACCTGAACCAATTTTAAATACAAGAAAATGAAAAAGATCAATTTTCTATCAGTCATCCTGACAGCAGTCATTTTATTTGCCTGCAGTGACCGGGAAACGGTTAAACCGCCTGTTGCTGAAAAAATAACACATGAAGTTTTTGATAATAGAATCGATAATTATTACTGGATGCGTCTGACTGACGAACAGAAAAATGCTGTTAATCCAGATGAGCAAACTTCGAAGGTTCTTGATTATCTGAATAAAGAGAACGAGTACACCGACGCTGTACTAAAGCATACTGAGGCTCTTCAAAAGACTATTTATGATGAAATAGTGGGAAGGATAAAAAAAGATGATGAGTCTGTACCATACTTTGATAACGGATACTATTATTATAACAGGTATTTTGAAGGCAAGGAATACCCGGTCTATTTCAGGAAGAAAGGTTCTCTTGATGCTGCCGAGGAGTTGCTGCTGGATATCAATAAGATAGCAGAAGGTCAGAAATATTGTTCAGTGACCGGACTGGCTGTAAGCAGGAATAATAATATACTGTCTTATGGTGTTGATCTGGTCAGCCGGAGACGTTACACTGTTTACTTTCTCGATCTTAATACGGCACAGCTGCTTCCCGATAAGATTGAAAACACTACCGGTGGTACCATATGGGCAGCTGATAATAAAACAGTCTTCTATATTACCAAGGATCCGGAAACTCTAAGATCTGACAGGGTTTTACGACATGAACTGGGTACTAATGCTGTAAATGACAAAGAAGTCTTCTATGAAAATGATGAGACTTACAGTGTACATCTTGGCCAAACTAAAAGCCGTAAATATATTCTCATCAACTCAACCCACACACTGGCATCCGAGGTCAGGTTTATTGATGCATCAAAACCTCAGGGAGAGTTTAAAATATTAGAGCCCAGGAAGATGAACCATGAATATTATGCAGATCATCTCGGGAACAATTTTTATATTATTACTAATGCCGATAGTGCCAGTAACTTCAAACTCATGAAGACGCCGGAAAATAAAACATCCTTTGAAAACTGGACTGAGGTGATACCGCACAGGACTGATGTTCTGCTGGAAGGATTCGAGCTATTTGATAATTATCTCGTTACAAATGAAAGAATCAAGGGCCTTAATAACCTCAGAATCAAAAATACTAAAGATAACAGCGAACATTATCTTGATTTTGGTGAGGAGACATATTCAGCAAGGATCAATATAAATCGGAATTCTGATACAGAAATTCTCAGGTATGCATATTCATCGCTTACAACTCCAAATTCTGTGATTGATTATAATATGAGTACAAGGGAGAAAAATGTACTTAAGCAGGAAGAGATCCTTGGTGGGTTTGATAAGAACAATTACGAATCGAAACGCCTATGGGCAACGGCTGAGGATGGGACCATGATACCAGTTTCACTTGTTTATCGTAAAGGTTTTGTGCAGAATGGGGAAGCACCTTTACTGTTATATGGTTACGGTTCATACGGAAATTCGATGAATGCGTCATTCAACAGCGCTGTAATAAGTCTGCTCGACAGAGGTTTTGGATATGCAATTGCCCATATCCGGGGCGGAAGCGAGATGGGACGTTACTGGTATGAGGATGGAAAACTTATGAAAAAGAAAAATACATTCACAGATTTCAATGATTGTGCGCAATTTCTTGTAAATGAGAGACATACGGCAGAAGAAAAATTATTTGCTTTAGGAGGAAGTGCAGGGGGACTTTTAATGGGTGCTATTGTAAATATGCGGCCTGATTTATATAATGGAGTGATTGCTGCAGTACCCTTTGTAGATGTTGTGACCACAATGCTTGATGAAACCATTCCTCTTACAACAGCAGAATGGGATGAATGGGGCGATCCCAGGAAAAAAGAATATTACGATTATATGTTATCATATTCCCCTTACGATCAGGTTAAAGAGATGGATTATCCAAACCTCTTTGTCACAACCGGATACTGGGATTCTCAGGTACAGTATTGGGAACCGGCAAAATGGGTGGCAAAACTTCGGGAAATGAAAACAGATAAAAATAAACTGGTATTGTATTGTAACATGGATGTCGGTCATGGAGGCGCCTCAGGCAGATTTGAGCGTTACAGAGTAACAGCCATGCAGTATGCATTTATGATTGACCTGGCAGGTGTAAAAAAGTAAAGACGCCGAATTTCGGCGTCTTTACTTCAGAACGGTCTCATCCCACTTTCGGATCTTGACCGCATTTCAGGCTTTCTGGGCAATTTCTGATCCCTCATTGCGGCATTGTATGCAAACGAAGCTGTGATTATTGCATTGATCTGAAGGTCAGATATCACAAGCCTTTCATATGTATCCATAACCGTATGGTAGCCACGGCCATATTCTATCTCATCCTGGATAAACTGGAAAGCCGGAAGTCCAAACCTGTCAAATGACAGATGATCGGTACCGCTTGTATTTCTGATAGTTATTGTTGAACAACCCAGACCTGCGAATGGTTTCAGCCACTCTTCAAAGATTGGTCTTACCATTTCATTCTGCTGAAGGTAAATACCCCTGTATCTTCCAGATCCGTTATCCATGTTGAAATATGCGGCAAACTTGTCAAAATCAGGTTTGTTCTCATTAGTCTCAGGATCCACAAGATATTTTTCTGCATAACCGCGTGATCCGTGAAGACCCTGTTCCTCACCTCCCCACAGTGCTACTCTTATGGTTCTTCGGGGTGCCACATTAAGGGCCTTAAGGATACGAAGAGCTTCCATCATCACGATACATCCTGATCCATTGTCAGCAGCACCTGTTCCACCATGCCAGGAGTCGAAATGTGCTCCAATAAGAACCACTTCGTTCTTGAGTACTTTATCAGTACCTGGTATTTCTCCAATGACATTATATACCTGGGGAGCATCAATGAATTTGTTTTGTATCTCTATTTCCATTTCTACAGGCACATCATGCTTTAATAATCTTTCCATTCTGCCATGATCTTCCATTGGAAGGTTAATTTCAGCAATCGGTTCAGGATCACCTGAAGTATAGTTTGCGCCATTTGACCTTGGAATATTGTATGTTCCCGAGCTGTTAAGTATAACCCCAGCACCCTCAGATTTCAGTAATTCGGTTATTTTCTGCCTGAGCTGCCTCTGAGCCATATATGTTGCCATATCGAAAGGCATTCTTCCTCTTCTCCCACCAATACGTTCCATCTCCAGGGCGTCCAGTTCTTCATCTGTCAGCCTGCTGGCAAGTGGTTCAAAACTAATTTCGTGAGTGGAAGTTGAAGGTATAAGCACTATTTTATCTTTTAATGTACCTTTATATTTATCAAGGTCTTCCTCTGATTTAATATCAACAATCACGACTTCACCTTTAATAAGGCCATTTGTACTACCTGTCCATGCAACAGGATTGCAGGCAAAATTTACATAATATGGAGCTGTCATTGCCACATAGGTTTTCAGATTATCCCAGCCACCCCGGCTGAAATCTCTTACTGCATCAATCTTAACATTCTGAAATCCAAGTTCTTCCATTTTTGTCTTTGCCCATTCCGCTCCCCTGGAAAATCCTGTTGAACCTGTAAGTCTGGGTCCCAGAAAATCGGTCATCCAGAAGGAAAGATCCTCGATTTTAGAATTATTCGTACCCTCCTGCTTGATCTTATATACCATCTCCAGATCCACCTTCTCGGTCTGGGCAATGAGAAATGATGTTATTGTTAGCAAAAGAAATAAACTGATACTGATTTTTCTGATTTTCATAGTTTTAGTTTTTGTTTGAAACAAATGTAAGTAAAATAGAATATTATTATCCATCCGGAAGAAAATGATTTAAGGATATTTTACTATTTAAAAGACCCACCCCAAACCTCCCGACATTCTGTCGGGACAGGCTCACCCGGGAAGGGATTTTTATTACTTTTGTATTTAATTAACCCACCCCATACCCCTCCTTGGAGGGGATTTTGTGGGCAGACCATTATCCAGATATGATCTATCCCGAGAATTTTGAATCAAAGATCGGTTTCGACCGGATAAAAGAACTTCTTAAAGGGCTGTGTCTCAGCCCAATGGGTATAGAGATGGTGGATAATATTCGTTTTGATGATAATATTGACTCTGTAAAAGACAAACTATCAGCAACATATGAATTCCAGCAGCTTCTCAAATTCGAGGAGAACTTTCCGTCAGATAATTATCACAATTTTTCCGAATGCCTTGATAAGATCAGGATTGATGGCACCTTTCCCGAGGTGAGAGAGCTTTTTGACCTGAAAAGGTCTCTTGAAACAGTAAAATCTATTCTTAACTTCTTCAGGAACAGGGAAGAATCAAAATATCCTGTCCTTCTAAGAATGTGCAGTTCTGTAAAAACCTATCCGTATGTCCTCGATTCAATAGACAGGATTATAGACAGGCACGGAGCCATCAAGGATAATGCATCACCAAGGCTTAAAGAGATCAGGTCAGAGATCGCCTCAAAATCCACCCAGGCATCCAGACGTCTCAATGCGATACTTAAACAGGCTCAGACAGAAGGAATTGTTGACGTTGACACTATTGCATCAGTCCGTAATGGGAGAGGAGTGATTCCGGTAAGCGCATACGATAAAAGAAGGATTAAAGGACTGATTCATGATCAGTCTGCTTCCGGGAAAACGGTATTTATTGAACCTGAGGAGATAGTGGGGATCAACAACGACATAATCGAACTTGAATATGAGGAAAAGAGAGAGATTGTGAAAATTTTAACACTGTTTGCCGATAATATAAGACCATACATAGACGATCTTCTCGCATCAAATGATTTCCTGGGTGAAATTGACTTTTTGAGGGCAAAAGCAATGTTCGGCAACTATCATAAATCAATTATCCCTGTCATTTCCGGGAATCCATTAATTATTTGGAAACAGGCAGTGCATCCGCTGCTGTCAATGACTTTCGAAAAACTTGCCGGCAGGAAAGTGGTTCCGCTTGATATTCAACTTGATGAGGGAAACAGGATTCTTGTCATCTCCGGCCCCAATGCCGGAGGGAAATCGGTATGCCTTAAGACGGTAGGATTACTCCAGTATATGGTGCAATGCGGACTTACTATCCCGGTGGATCAGGGTTCTGAAACAGGGGTATTCAAAGATATCCTTATAGATATAGGTGATGAACAAAGTATTGAAAATGACCTCAGTACATACAGCTCTCACCTTATCAACATGAAATATTTTCTTAAGAACAGCAGTGACAGGAGCCTGATACTTATAGACGAATTCGGCACAGGAACGGAGCCAATGCTCGGAGGCTCAATTGCCGAAGCAATTCTGGGGGAGATTAACAGAAAAAAGGTATTCGGAGTACTAACCACCCATTACACCAACATTAAGCATTTTGCCTCACTGACGGATGGAATAGTAAACGGAGCAATGGCCTTCGATAACCATCTCATGCAGCCCCTGTTCCAGCTCTATATCGGCAAACCGGGCAGCTCCTTTGCTTTTGAAATAGCCAGGAAGATAGGTCTTCCTGAAGAAATACTCAATGAAGCATCAGGAAAAGCAGGAGTGAAGAATATAAGATATGACAGGCACCTGAAAGATATAGCTCGCGACAAAAGATACTGGGAGACAAAACGGCAGAACATAAGGCATCATGAGAAGAGGCTTGAAGAGCTGATAGAGGAATATGAGAAAGAGCTGTCTGGTGCAAAGTCGCTTAGAAAAGAGATTATTGCAAAGGCTAAGGATGAGGCACAAAACCTGCTGAAGGAATCAAACCGTATGATTGAGAATACTATACGGCAGATAAAAGAGTCACAGGCTGAAAAAGAAAAAACAAAGGATGTGCGCAAGGAGCTTGAGAAATTCAGGGATAATGTTGTTGAGGAGACCGGGATACAAGAGTCGAAAGCAGAGAAGAAAGTGGCTTCCATGGCTCAGAAGGCAAGGAGGTTTAAGTCGAAGGAAAAACCTGACGGAACCGATGATCAGGACACAAAGGAAAAGCCTTTGAAAGCCGGAGATGCCGTAAGGATGATTGATACCATGGCTGCTGGAGAGGTCATTGAAATCAAAGGTAAAATGGTACTGGTAGAATCAGGTAGTTTCAGGTTTCAGGTTTCACAGGATAGGATTGAGAGGATAAGCAAGGCAGAACTCAAAAAGAGTCTGAAATCAGGTCAGGCATTCAGGGAAACAGATCCGGTATTATCTCAAAGAAAGCTTAATTTCAAACCTGAAATAGATATAAGGGGAGTAAGGGGAGATGAAGCAATAACCAGAGTACGTGACCTTATTGATGATGCGTTGATGGTACAGCATAGGAACCTTAGGATCCTTCATGGAAAGGGAAATGGCATCTTGCGACAGCTTGTAAGGGATTACCTTGATACCGTAGATATAGTGAAGTCGTTCCGTGATGAACATGTTGATATGGGCGGATCGGGAATTACCGTTGTTGAATTGGATTTCTAAAGACTTTTTATCCGAATTTATAGTGTTTTCTTACAGCCTTAATTATATTCCAGCGGCACTTCAGGCCTTCATCAAAAACAACCAGATCTCCTTTTCCGAATTTTACCGGGTTTCCATTATCTGGTGTTACAACAACCTCACCATCAAGGATATAGCAAGTCTCAGTTTCGTCGTATACCCAGGGAAATTCCGATACTTCCTTTTCCCATATTGGCCATGATCTGATATTCAGATCATCAAGCTTTTGCTCCGAGGGTTTTTCTACATGTATCATGATAAAACCATTTTAAAAAAAATCCCCTCCGTGAAGAGGGGAGAGGATTTTTTGGAAGCTAATATAGTTTAATTGTTCCGTATGAAGATTCTATATTAACGGTTGCCGAAGTTGATTCATCCTTGCCAACGATACCTGCTACTTCGCTTTTGTTATTTTCAATAACACGTTTTGTGTAATTGAAATTATCTTCATTAAATTTCAGTCCGCCGTAGGAGACTCTTCCATCCAGTTTATAACTTGCGGATTCATCAATTCCAAGCCTTACACCTGTATAACGTGAGGCTACCTCTATTGATTCAAATCCTGATGGTATACTTTCAACATCCAATCCGCAGTAGCTCCCTCCGAATTTTAATTTCTTTGTAAGGGTTCCTATATGAGTATCTGAATATCCGGTTTCAATGATAAAGTTATTTATACTTTCAATTCTGATGTTATCATATTTGGTTTCAGCTACAACTGAGCTTGTGGTTCCGAAAGAAAGTTTTGAATATTTACTGTCGACAAGCAGAGCCTTGCTCTTTTCAATAGTCAGGTTTCCGCAATATCTTACTTCAATATCCATCCAGCCTGCATCTTCTATGGAACCTTTACCATAGGCCAGGTAAAGGGCATTCATTGGTTTTTCATTTCCCCGGGTAAGTATTGAAGCTGTCAGGTTTCCATATTTTATACTTAGATTTACCAGTCCGCTCAGATCATCCAGCTCTGTATTTCCATATCTGTTTGCAAGTGTAAGATCCAACCATTCCGGCATCCTGACGTTGTAATTGATAGAGAATTTTCTTGATTCGCCGCTCCACCCGGTGAATTTAAATTTATCATTAATAACTGTTTTTGCCGATATGACATTTGCTCCTTCGGAGAAATTGACATCAATATAGCTTAGCAGTTGTTCTGCTCTATCCTTGTTTGGATACCGCACAGTAACCTTTACATCAATGACCACCTGGTCACTTTCAGAAGTAATAACTACTATATCGCCGTACTTGTTTTCGAGATCAAGTGTCATTCCCTTCTGGGCTTTGTATTCTTTATGAAACTCTTTTGAAACCTCATTTTGAGCCGCTAATCCTGATGGTAGCAGGAGAAACGCGGCTAAGAGGAGTGTTCCTGGTTTATATACTAACTTTTTCATCACTAAGGGTATTAATATTTTCATTCCTTATGGTTTTCAATTGATTTATAATAAAGGTCATCACTTCGAGTTTTGTTTGGTAATGTTCAATCATTGCATTTATTATTCTTTCATCATCAGGATTGGCTTTAAGGTCTTTCTGAAGCTGGATGTATACTGAATCCATGTTTTGGATTTCTTTCGTGAGCATCTCCTTCTGTTCAGTATTGTTTATAAAGTCAACAGAAATGATCTCGCTTTCCATAAGATTTACCTGGTGCAAATAATAATTCTCGACCTCCCTGTATTGAGGTGAAACATCACCAAGTGCCATACTGTTTCTGTCGGATCTGAGAAAATGATCCCAGGTCCACAGCGATGAGAGTGTTACCAGCAGTGTAACAACTGCAGCTTTGAGCAGGTAAGGGACAATACTCCGTTTTACGGCGACTCTCCCGAATCTCATTTCAAGCTTGCTGTTAAAACGCTCAAGGTGACCTTCCGAAGGCTCCTCGTCTACGAAAAAGTCCCTGTTACTCCTGATTATTTCTTCTATTGTTTTCATTCCCTGTATGTTTTCATTTTCTTAATTCACTGATAAGCTTCTGTTTTGCCCTTGAAAGCTGTGATCTTGATGTGCTGCTCGATATTGATAGTATTTCTGCAATTTCATCATGATCGTAACCTTCAAGCAGGTAGAGAGAAAGAATTACCCTGTAACCGTCCGGTAGTCGTTCAATGGCTTCTTTAACCTCTTCTACCTTAACATCAAGCTCCTCATACTTGATCATATCATCACTGCTTTCATCTCTTAATCCTGCGTGTGACTCAATATCTTCAAAGACCGCTTTTCTTTTTCCGAGAGCATCGAGTGACCTGTTTATCACTATTTTTTTCAACCAGGCGCCGAAACTCACTGTTCCCGAGTATGTTTCAATCTTTTCAAAGGCCGACAGGAACGATTCCTGCATTATGTCTTCGGCTTCCATCGTGTCATTCACTATCCTCAGGCTCGTGTTATACATGGCTTTGTAGTATAACTTGTAGATCTGAAACTGTGCCTTCTGGTCGCCGAGCTTGCACCCGTCCAGAAGATCCTGGTGCAAGTTTCTGAATGCCGCTTCTACTTTTGCCATCTTTATATAAAGACTAGTTCTAATGTTAGATGCTGCACCCACTCTTTTTTCTTTCAGTTTTCTGATTAAAAGACGTGGGCAAATTATTAATGATGCATATAATTTAAGAATATTTTTCCCTTTGCAAGTATAAAAAGAAAAATTATACCCTGAGTAACCTCTCCTGTGCTGTAATCGAGTTCAGAGCCAAAAAGACTGTGGGGAATGGAAAATACCACGAGCAGAACAATTGCTGCCAGTACCATATATAAAGGTCTCCTCTTATTAAGATTAACAAGTACGGCTAAAACCCAGAAGGTTATAACTATAAGTGTCTTATTATCTGTTAGATCCGAACCAAATGGCACTCCTGTCCAGAGCTCACCGAATGCAATCTTCTGTACCAGTGGTCCCAGAATAATACCCCCGGCAATAAGCAGGATAAGCGTCCATATTCCGTATTTCTTATATTCGGGTACATTGGAGACACTCATAAACCCGGTTGCTGTTGAGAAAAGCATGGCGGTAAACATTATCAGGATGTGGGGCATGAGAATATACCAGGGTACACTCCCTTTATACCTTATAACAAGAGGGGTATCTTTCATTATGGTCTGAGTGCCCGATAAATCTGTAAGTTCAATGTAATACTGCAGTTTTCCTGCCGGGGGCTGAGGAGGAACATCAGCGAAAAAACCTTTCTCCTCAGTCATTTTAAAGATTTTGTTCATAATAAATGAGTGTACAGGATACACTTTATATATAAACTCTGCAGCCTGGTACTCATCCGCAGTTTTGTACCTTTTATAGTAAAGTACAGCTTTTGCGGAGGTATCATTAATACTCAATTTCACTTCAGACCTCTCATCCAACCCGATGCTTCTTACAAGCTTGAGTTCGTAAATTGTATCATTCAGCTTTACATCAATGCGCCTTGGATATGTAGGCCCGGTTCTTCTCTGGTAATATGCAGCAGCAATTGTAATAATAAAAGACAGAAACCAGAAAATAGTTTTTTTCATAGGTACATACCTGGTTTGTTATGTTGCCTGGTGCTTGGTATTGGTTGCTTATTAACCAGTAACCAGGAACCAGCAACAGGATTTATTCAAACAACTTAAACGCCTCCTTTATGAGTATTATTGCCTCTCTCAGTTGTATCTCTGTTATAACAAGGGGAGGAGCAAAGCGAATGATATGCTGATGTGTCGGCTTTGCTATGACACCCTTATCTTTCATGGCAAGACATACATCCCATGCGGTCTTACCTTCTTTTGGTTTGATAACCACTGCATTTAAAAGACCTTTCCCACGAACAAGCTCTATCATATCCGATTTTATGCTGTTGAATTCATCACGGAATATCTTTCCCAGGCGTTCTGCATTTTCTGCAAGCTTTTCGTCCTTTATTACTTCGAGGGCTGCTATTGCCACTTTCCCGGCAAGTGGATTGCCTCCGAAAGTGGACCCATGTTCTCCGGGCTTGATTGTCAGCATAATATCATCATCGGCCAGTACAACAGAAATAGGCAGTACACCTCCCGAGAGGGCTTTCCCCAGGATCAGGATGTCGGGACGAATACCCTCATGATCACAGGCCAAAAGTTTCCCTGTACGTGCCAGTCCGGTCTGCACCTCATCTGCAATGAAGAGGACATTGTACTTTTTGCACAGGTCATATGATTTTTTTAGATAACCTTCATCCGGAACAAATACACCTGCCTCACCCTGGATGGGTTCAACCAGAAATCCTGCAACATCAGGGTCCTGAAGAGCATTTTCAAGAGCATCGATATCATTATAGGGAATAATAATGAAACCCGGAGTGAAGGGTCCATAATCATTCCTTGCATCAGGATCAGTTGACATTGATACTATAGTAATGGTGCGCCCGTGGAAGTTACCTTCACAGCAGATGATCTTTGCTTTGTCCTGCTTAATACCCTTTTTCTTATATGCCCATTTACGGCACAGTTTCAAAGCCGTCTCATCCGCTTCCGCACCTGAATTCATCGGAAGAACCTTATCGTACCCGAAGTATTTTGTAATATACTCCTCATATTCACCAAGCACAGAATTATAAAATGCCCTTGATGTAAGTGTAAGCCTCTGTGCCTGCTCAGTCAGAGCATTTATAATCCTGGGATGACAATGGCCTTGGTTTACAGCTGAATAGGCCGACAGAAAATCAAAATATCTCTTTCCCTCAACATCCCATACAAATGGACCTTCACCTCTTTCAAGAACAACGGGAAGCGGATGGTAATTATGTGCACCATATTTATCTTCCCGGTTAATATAATCCTGTGTCTTCATGTTGTTGATTATTAAATAGTTATGCATTAATAGAAAATAGGATACAATTTTACGAAAGCTTTTTGTTATTTCAAAATTAAGTTATGCAAGTCGTAGCAATTATTCACGACTAGCAAGACCTGCAAGACTTTATTCTTTAAGCAGATCCGGCCTCAGTTTTCGGGTTCTTTCTTCTGCCTTCTCGTGTCTCCATTTCTCAATCCTGGCTGTATGACCTGAAAGGAGAATATCCGGCACCGTCCATCCTTTGAAATCGGCTGGCCGGGTATAGACCGGAGGAGCAAGGAGATCGTCCTGGAAGGAATCGGAAAGAGCAGATTGTTCATCGGAAATTGCTCCCGGGATAAGCCTTACGACAGCATCAATGATTATTGCAGCAGGCATTTCACCTCCGGATAAAACATAATCTCCTATTGATATTTCCCTGGTAATCAGGTGATCTCTTATGCGCTGGTCGATTCCTTTATAATGTCCTGCCAGTATTATTATATTGTTAAGCAGTGAGAGACTGTTAGCAGTTTTCTGGGTAAATCTTTCCCCGTCAGGTGATGTGTAGATTATCTCGTCATAATCCCTTTCACTCTTCAGTTTCTCAATAGCCTTATAAACAGGTTCTATCATCATCACCATGCCGGCACCACCACCGAAAGCATAATCATCAAGGGTCTTATATTTGTCAGTTGTAAAATCCCTGAGGTTGATAACGTTGATCTCAACAAGTTTCTTCTCCTTTGCTCTTTTTATTATAGAATAATCTAATGGGCTTTGAAGAAGTTCCGGGAGGACAGTTAATATTTCAATTCTCATTCGATAATTATTTAAAATAACTTTTTTGCCACCAAGACACCAAGTCACGAAGTTACACAAAGTTTTATTCTAGGTGAATCTTTGTGTCTTAGTGGCAGCATTTGAATACTTTTAGGAACCATTTTAATATATTTGTTGCACGAGTTATATTGCCAAATATAAAATTATATAAAGCAGATGGAATGCCGTCCAAACTGCGGAGCCTGTTGTATAGCAATTTCAATCACATCCCCGATTCCCGGGATGCCTGATGGCAAACCGGCGGGAGTCAGGTGTATTCATCTCCTCGATGATTACAAATGTGCTCTTTATGGTCATCCGTCGAGACCGAAAGTATGTATTGATTTTAAGCCTGAACCGGAGTTTTGCGGTTCTAACCGGGAAGAAGCACTTACAATTTTAGGATCCATGGAATGTTGAAGAGGCTGTCTCAACGTCCAGAAGCATACACAACCTTCCCGCCCATTATCGTATAATCCACCTTCGTTTTCATGATCTCCGATTCCGGGATAGTCAGTAAATCCTTATCAACGATTACTATATCAGCAAGATATCCTTCTTTGATCATTCCTTTCCTGTCCTCCATGAACTGTGCATACGCTGAGCCAAGTGTGTAATACTTTATTGCCTCTTCCATAGCAAGCTTTTGTTCAGGGAACCATCCATCCCCTTTTTCTCCCAGCCGGTCTTTTCTTGTTACAGCAGCATAGAGTCCTTCCATGGGATTCAGCGGCTCCACCTGGTAGTCTGTTCCAAAGGCAAGCATTGAACCAGCATCAATAAGGCTGCGCCATGCATATGCACCTTTCGATCTCTCAGAACCTATTCTTTTTTCGCAGAATCGCTTATCGGAGATGCAGTGAGTTGGCTGCATTGAAGGGATAACGCCGAGTTGTGAAAACCTTGGTATATCAGATTGCCGGAGGGTCTGACTATGTTCAATACGGTGACGGCTGTCACGCTTCCCGTGTAATTCAACTGTTTTTTCATAAATGTTCAGCACCCAGTTATTTGCTTTATCGCCTATTGCATGTATACCGATCTGAAATCCCATCTTATCAGCGGTCAATACCATTTTTTCAAGGTCATCGTAGTTCCACATCGCAAGTCCGGATGTTGTTGGATTATCATCAAAAGGTTCAAACATCAATGCTGTACCTGATCCCATTGATCCGTCTGAAAAGGCCTTAAGGTATCCAAACCGGATCCAGTTTTCCTCTTTTGGGTATCTCTTTTCAATCTCCCTGTATTTCAATAGAATTGTTGTATCACCTGTCAGCGGTTTTCCTATATCTATCCTGCTGGTAAGCTGACCCTCTTTTTGCAGTTTTTCATATGCTTCGAAATCAGCTGCTCCGGCATTCTGCAGGCTTGTAACACCCAGCTCACGGGCCTCCTTCATGGCGAGCAAATATCCCTTCCATGTTCTGGTTGAATCCTCTTCAGCCGATCTCGTAATTTTGGCTTCTCCTGTTTTAATGAGGTTTTGGGCTGTCTCCTTGAGTATTCCGGTTGGCTCTCCTGTCGCCGGGTCTCTCTGTATTTCTCCGCCAAAAGGATCGGGAGTCTCTTTTGTGATACCGGATCTTTCAAGTACATAGCTGTTTACAAGTATTGAATGTCCGTCAGCACGGCTCAACAGCACAGGATTATCCGGTGATACTTTATCAATTAACTCTTTTGTCGGCCATTTTTTATCGGTGAACATCTCATGTTCCCAGTGTCCTCCCTGTATCAGTTCACCGGGTTTTGATTTTGCAATCTGTGCTTTCACTTTTTCAGTAATTACCGAAGGATCAGTTGTATAACGAAGCTCAATATAGTCGGGATCCAGTGGCCCGAAATGTACATGAGCGTCATTAAATCCCGGTATTATAAGCTTCCCTCCGGCATCTATCACTTCAGTTTTCCCTTCATCAATATAGGCTGAGATGCTTTTCCCTGTACCTACTGCTATGATATTTTCCCCTTTGACAGCAATTGCTTCTGCTGAAGGATTCTCACTGTCTATCGTAAGAACCTTACCGTTGATAATTACCAGGTCGGCTTTCTCCTGTGTGGTGCATGAAGCTGACATGATTATAGTTAATATTGATAATAAGAAAGTTAGTTTTTTCATGAATACAATATTAAGAAAAGGAAATTTATATAATAAATCAAACAACATAATACAATGCGAATGATCAATTGAAAAGATACAGAAGTTACATAGAGTTACACGGAGCGATATTAATAATTTGGTTTTAAACTCTGTGGATCTCTGAGTCTTCTCCGGATTTCCTCTGTGTAAGTTCTTGTCTTTCCAATGTAAAATTAACTTAATGTTAAGAATTTTATTGAAATATCAGGGGGACTCATACGTTAAAAGAGATAAATTCGCAAAAAATCAAGATAATGAACATAGCATTGATAGGATATGGCAGGATGGGCCATGAAATAGAAGAGGCAGCCGTAACACGTGGACATATTGTTTCTGTCATCATTGACAAGGATAATACCGATGATATTTGCCACGAAAAAATGACAGGAGTAGATGTTGCTATTGAATTCTCAACTCCTGAGACGGCATTTGAAAATATTTCAAAGTGTCTGGGTCTTAAAATACCAGTTGTTTCCGGGACAACCGGGTGGCTCAAGGATTATGATAAAGGTGCGGAACTATGCAGGCTCAATAACACTTCATTTATCCATTCTGCCAATTTCAGCATAGGAGTTAACTTGCTTTTCAGGCTGAATGCCCAGCTTGCAAAACAAATGGCACGTTATGATGAATACTCTGTTGCAATTGAGGAGATTCATCATACCAGGAAGCTTGATGCTCCCAGCGGGACAGCTATATCTCTGGCAGAAGGTATACAGAAACAGCATTCAAATTATAATGGATGGTGTTTTGAAAAGGAGAGGTCAGATAATTTAGTTCCTATAAGGTCGGTTCGTGAAGGGAATATCCCAGGTATACATATTGTCTCATGGGATTCGGAAATTGACACTATTAATCTAAGGCATGAAGCTAAGAGCAGAAAAGGATTTGCACTGGGTGCGATTCATGCTGCCGAGTATATACAAAAAAGGAAAGGAGTATTCACCATGGATGATGTACTTGGATTCTGATTAATTTTTTTACTTTTACCGCTTCAAAAAACATTATCATCATGATCGCTAAAATCCCCGGGAAATATATAAAGTTTGCAATTGCAGCTATCATTTACTTACTCGTCGTGATATGGATTGGCAATTACTGGCTCCTTCTGGGGCTGGCCATAATATATGACCTGTATGTCTCGGAGAAGGTTAACTGGACATTCTGGAAGAGGAGGGATGGTAATAACAGTTCATTTATTGAGTGGCTTGATGCCCTTATATTTGCTGTTATTGCAGTTACGCTTATTAATATTTTCCTGTTTCAGAATTATCGCATTCCAACACCATCCATGGAAAAATCATTGCTGGTAGGCGATCATCTGTTTGTCAGCAAAATTGCTTACGGACCAAGAATGCCAAATACACCCATTGCCTTTCCGTTCACGCAGAATACAATGCCCATTATAAAAACCAAATCATGGTCAAACCTTGTACTTTGGCCATATAAACGTCTTGCAGGATGTGGTAAGGTAAAAAGATATGATCCCATAGTCTTTAACTTTCCGGCAGGGGATACGGTTGTACTTGAAGAGACAGAAACGGCTTATTATGAGATAGTAAGGAGAACTGCGCGTGATATGCAGGTACGCGACAATTATGTGACCATGAATAAAAATCCCCTGAGCTTTTATTTGCCGGCTGCAAGGAAGGAAGTATGGAGCAGGAATGAGATTATTTACCGTCCGATAGACAGACGGGACAACTATGTAAAAAGATGTGTGGGGTTACCCGGCGATACTGTAACTGTCAGATCCGGGTTGCTTTATGTTAATGGTGAAAGGGCTCCTGAAAATGAGACAATGCAAACCACCTATGGTGTGGTAACAAACGGGACCACCATAAACCCAAAGGCTTTTGAACGTCTGAAAATAGCAAAATCAGACCAGATGATGATCTCCTCATCAGTTTATATACTGCCCCTGACAAAAAAGAATGTTGAGGCAATTTCAAAGTTTGTTAATGTTAAAGATGTAACTCCCCTGTACACTGAAGAGGGGGAAAAGAGTCCTTTAATTTTTCCTCATACTCCTGATCTTAAGTGGAATGAGGATAATTTTGGGCCTCTCTGGATACCCTCTGAGGGCACTACCGTTGACCTCAATATGTCAACACTTCCCTTTTATGAAAGGATAATAGATGTTTATGAGGATAATGACCTGATGGTTGATGACAGTACAATATATATTAATGGAGAAGTGGCAACAAGTTATACCTTCATGATGGATTATTATTTTATGATGGGTGATAATCGCCACAATTCGGCAGATTCGAGATACTGGGGCTTTATCCCGGAGGATCATGTCATTGGTAAGCCCAAGTTCATCTGGCTCTCAATTGACAAGGAAGCCTCAGGGTTCAAGAAGATCAGATTTAACAGGTTTCTGATGAAGGTGAGATAAAGTATATTATTTCACTTTTTCCACTATGGCTTTAAAAGCTTCCGGGTGGTTCATAGCCAGGTCGGCAAGTGTCTTCCTGTTAAGTGCGATACCTTTTTTATCAAGTTTCCCGATAAATTCGGAGTAGCTCATTTCATACTGACGGACACCTGCATTTATTCTCTGTATCCACAGGGACCTGAATTGGCCTTTTTTCTTTTTCCTGTCGCGGTATGCATAGCCCAACCCTTTGTCGAGGGTGTTTTTTGCTACTGTGAATACATTTTTTCTGGAAAGGTAGTTTCCTTTTGTCTGTCTAAGAACCTTCTTTTTTCTGGCTCTTGATGCGACTGTATTTACTGATCTTGGCATAACTCATTGCTTTTGAATGTCAGCGTTCCGCTTTCCGGACTCTTTAATGCTGAACAATCTGTTAAAACTATTTTATTTGTTTTTCAATACGTTAACACTTATTTACTTGCAAGCAGAAGCTTTACATTTTTCTTATCTGCTTTGTCAACCTGTCCGGAATAAGTTAGGTTCCTCTTGCGTTTTGTAGATTTCTTTGTCAGGATGTGACTCTTGTATGCATGTTTACGTTTGATCTTTCCTGTTCCGGTGAGTGAAAATCTCTTTTTGGCACCGGGGTTTGTCTTCATTTTTGGCATTTCCGTATATTCAAAATTTATTAAATTACTTCTTCTTTTTAGATGATAAGGAGATTATCATACGTTTCCCTTCAAGTCTTGGAAGCTGCTCAACCTTCCCGTATTCCTCAAGGTCGTTTGCAAATCTCAAAAGTAGAACCTCTCCCTTTTCCTTGAACAATATTGACCGTCCCTTGAAGAAGACATATGCTCTTACCTTAGCTCCGTCTTCGAGGAATTTTATTGCATGTCGCAGCTTAAAGTTATAATCGTGATCATCAGTATTTGGTCCAAACCTTATCTCCTTCACAACAATCTTTGCTGCTTTGGCTTTTATTTCCTTCTGCTTCTTTTTTTGCTGATAGAGAAACTTCTGGTAGTCAATTATTTTACATACAGGTGGATCCGCATTCGGGGAAATCTCAACAAGATCGAGCTCCATCGTATCTGCCAGTCTGAGGGCCTCCTGGATGCTCATTACCTCTGCCTCAATTTCATCACCTACAACTCTGACCACTTTTGCCGTGATCCTGTTGTTGATTTTATGGGCCGGCTGGGTTATCCTGCCGGGGCTTCTTCTGAATGGTACGGCTATAACTCTTTCCTCCTTATTTTGTTAATACTAATTTATCTGTTCTTTTAAATAATTACGAGATCTCTTTATTTATCTCAGAATGAATTAAATTCACAAATTCGTCAATTTTCATACTGCCCTGATCACCTTCACCCTGCTTCCTGACTGAGACAGTTCCGCTTTCAACCTCTTTTTCACCAGTTATAAGAAGGTAGGGGATCCTCTTTAATTCATTATCCCTGATCTTCTTACCGATCTTCTCACTCCTGTCGTCAATCAGTGTGCAAATATCGGAATTATTTAGAATTTCCAAAACATTTGCAGCATATTCGTTGTATTTTTCACTGATAGGCAGAATGACTGCTTTCTCGGGTGCAAGCCAGAGGGGGAATTTTCCTGCATTGTTTTCGATAAGTACAGCGACAAATCTTTCGAGCGAACCAAAGATAGCCCTGTGTATCATTACCGGCCTGTGCTTCTGGTTATCACTGCCGGTATAGGTAAGGTCAAATCTCTCAGGGAGATTATAATCAACCTGGATTGTTCCCAACTGCCAGCTCCGGCCGATAGCATCCTTGACCATGAAATCGAGTTTAGGACCATAGAATGCAGCTTCACCTTTAACAATAGTCGTTTGAAGCTCTTTCTCCGATGCTGCGGCAATAATATCCTGTTCAGCTTTATCCCAGTTTTCGTCCGAACCGATATATTTCTCCTTGTTTTCAGGATCCCTTAATGATATCTGAGCTGTGAAATCATTGAAATTCAATACCTTAAGAACATAAAGGACAAGGTCAATTATCCTTTTGAATTCCTCCCTGAGCTGATCGGGTCTGCAGAAGTGATGTGCATCATCCTGTGTGAAGCTCCTTACTCTTGTCAGCCCGTGAAGCTCACCGCTCTGTTCGTACCTGTAAACAGTGCCAAACTCGGCCATCCTGAACGGAAGCTCTTTATATGAATGGGGAGTGGCATTATATATTTCACAGTGATGAGGACAGTTCATCGGTTTCAGCATGAACTGTTCTCCCTCCTGGGGTGTAGAAATGGGCTGAAATGAGCTGGTCCTGTACTTTTCAAAATGGCCCGATGTTTTATAAAGTTCTACATTTCCGATATGCGGAGTTGTTACGATCCTGTAGCCTCTTTTTCTCAGGACTGAAGTTAGAAAGTTTATCAGGTTCTGCCTGATATCTGATCCCTTGGGAAGCCATAGCGGAAGTCCCATCCCTACTTTTGGCGAGAAAGCAAAGAGCTCCTGTTCCTTTCCAATACGCCGATGATCCCTTCTTTTTGCCTCTTCAAGAAATACCAGGTATTCATCAAGCATCTTCTGCTTTGGGAATGTTATCCCGTATATCCTTGTCAGCATCCTGCGTTTTTCATCTCCACGCCAGTATGCTCCTGCCACGCTGGTTAACTTAATGGCCTTAATAGGTTCAGTTGACGGAAGATGTGGGCCACGGCACAGATCAGTGAAATTACCATGAGTATAAAGAGAAATGGAGCCATCCTCGAGCTCACTTATAAGTTCTGTTTTATATTCATCACCTTTACTTTTAAAAAGGTCGAGTGCCTCTTTTTTAGTTACTTCCCTTCTTGTAAAAACCAGTTTTTGTAAGGACATCTCCTTCATTTTATCCTCAATAGCCTTCAGGTCATTATCAGTGATTGTCTTTCCTTCTCCCGGATCAACATCATAATAGAATCCCATTTCTATAGCCGGACCAATGCCAAACTTGATCCCAGGGTAAAGAGCTTCAAGCGCACCAGCCATAAGATGGGCCGATGAGTGCCAGAATGCGTGTTTTGCCTGCTCATCTTCCCATTTGTGAAGCTTCAGCGTGGCATCATTGCCTATTGGACGGGTAAGATCCCAAGTCTCACCGTTAACTGTTGCAGAAAAAACCTCCGCAGCAAGTCCGGGACTGATCTGTTTGGCAATTTCGAGACTGGTTATCCCGTTTTTATATTCCTTTGCCGATCCGTCAGGAAATGTTATTTTTATCATTCTGAAGCCTCTTTTAATAGGTGTGCAAAGATAATTAATATTTTGAAAGCGGTACTCCAAAAATTATGGCACACATTTTGATTTTGTTTTAATGAACACTAATTCTTATGATTATGAAACCAACATGTACTATAAAAGAGAATTCGCGGATTAAAAAGATATTCTATTTTACTCTGGTTCTGCCTTTTATCCTTTTTTCCTGTGAAAAAACACCTGATGCCCACTTCTTTACCAACACAGATGAACCGGAAGTAGGACAGAATGTAGTCTTTACCAACGATTCGCACAATGCAAACAGGTTTGAGTGGGATTTTGGCGACGGTTATGTTTCATCCGAAGCAGAACCGATACATTATTATACGGCTACCGGCACCTTTAAAGTTGTACTTACAGCTTTTTCACGATCAGGATTATCTGACGAGACATCAATTATAATTGATGTTAAGATCCCGACACTTCTGGAGATTGAGGTTGTTGAATGGTATGAGGAATATGCCGTGGAGGGAGCAAGCGTAAGATTATACCCTCTGCTCATTGACTGGGAGGAAGAGACAAATCTTGAATCGGAGGGTTTTACGGATGAGGATGGTTTTGTG
>Ga0315534_1000850_pt1 | contig 21431 bp, 17 predicted proteins | sample SalMarSW160240MG_FD_203094 | JGI IMG/M metagenome (GOLD analysis project Ga0315534, IMG submission 203094) | Salt marsh sediment microbial communities from the Plum Island Ecosystem LTER, Massachusetts, United States - Salt Marsh Sediment SW1602-40 ... | reverse complement strand
TAGCTCTTGTGCACGTCCATTCCCACAAACATACTATTGCATACGTCACCGTCTGCTTTGGGTTTACGGAATTTGTTCACATATAGTTAGCTATAATGTCACCTATGTTAGGACGTACAACAATTAATCTCTGAATTTCAAACGTTCTTATTACAACCAAAGTATATGCTTTAAGGTTAACAAGTTTTATTGGTAACTCTCAACTCGTAACAAACTTCTAGGCTGAATTTATTCTCCGTCTCCATCAGCTCCCGGATCTGAGCATAAAGGGGCGTCCTTTTCATTTGACTTTTGGTATAAGGTTCGGTTAGCAATGAACTTCCCTTGAAGCGTATGATGTGTTTACCAAGTTCTAGAGGCTTTAAAAAAACCCAAATGCCGTCACACACAGATCGCGTTATTCCTGGCTTGGTGTTATATATATTGTTATTCGGAAACACGAGATCAAAAGCCCCAGTGTGCACTCTATGCATATTCGAGTACTCAACCTTCGTACTGTCTATTGAGGCGTCTACACAGATGACCTTGTCGATAGCATCCCTAGCTCGTCTTGCCAAGTCCTCTTCAGTATTTAAATCCAAATCTTCTGCGAAGGAATCTTCCTTAAGAAGCAAGGGAAAGAAAATAGCCCTCCCTAATGGCATTCTGCATCTGCGCATGACTGTAGTAACATTTCCAAATGTTCCAGCCAAGAACCAGACATTTCCTTCGTTTTGATCGACTGAACAAAATTCGCCTGTTTTGTCTATACAAGGATTCGTTCTCCTTGGGACAGACAACATCCACTTGCACCATGTGATTGCCCATGCCTCCCAAGATTGACCAAAGGGATATTCATCGCGATTGTAGAACATTTTCAGGCTCATTTGTCAGACATATTCACCTTTTGTCGTAAACATCAATAAATCTACCTCTGGCATGATCTCAATAATCTGGCCAGAGAAATTATACTATTGAGAAATTATGCTACTATCTACAAATGTCTTGTTGGCTTGATCATATGATTCCTGGTATGCTCGTTGTCCTTTTCTCTGACACTGTATGGGTGCACACCGTCGCAGGCATCTTGGTCCAGTAACAGTCTTATCTCATAAACACACCACAATATTACCTTTGGATTACTTTGAAATTGATAGGTTGATCGAGGACTTGCCGAAATTGTATTCTTGCTCTTGTGCAGTTAGCTGGTTCAAAGTAGAATGCCAGTGGAATCCAACGAAAAAAGAATTTAGAAAAAAGGTAGTCGAATTCATGAACCACTTTGAGTATACCTTATCTACATTTCCCAACAACCCAGACAGTGTAAAATTCAAACGGCATACGCGAGAACTATTGCAAAAAGAATCAATGTTAGTTTTGAATGGAGATAATAAAGAAGTTGAAAAGAGATACAATTACTTTGTTAGTTCCAGGTGAATTTTATTATCTAAAAAATATGTACCAGAGCACTAGGCCGGTCATCATACAAGCTTCTACGGCTACTTGTCTACAATCATAAGAGAAGTTTTACTTGAATCTATCTTATAATGATATGACTAGGATAACATTTATCGGAAAGGATTTATGATGCACAAAGCGAATTATGCTAGGGAAAATTAATGAGAGTAACTGTATCAGCCATAAAAGCAGATATCGGGGCCATCGGGGGCCATACACGACCAAGTGATGAACTTTTAAACTCTGTAAAAGAATTTGTCAGGAAAAATTCAAAAAATCTGCTAATTGACCTGTACATTGGGTACACAGGTGACGATATCCACTTGATTATGAGTCATACTCATGGGGTGGACAATGAAAAGATTCACAAATTAGCTTGGGACGCATTTACGACTGGGACTAAGGTTGCAAAGGAGCAGGGATTATACGGAGCAGGTCAAGATCTTTTGAAGGATGCTTTTTCAGGAAATGTTAAAGGAATGGGACCAGGTGTAGCAGAAATTGAGATGGATGAAAGACCAAGTGAAGTTTTTAGCGTATACGCTGCCGACAAGACAGAACCGGGAGCATTTAACTTTCCGTTGTGGCGTGCCTTTGTAGATGCTGGAAGCAATACTGGTCTACTTATAAACGAGAAGCTAGCTGGAGGCGTCACCTTCAGAATTATGGATGTCATGTCAGGAAAAGTGGCTAGCCTAAAGATGTGGGAGGATAAGGCAGAGCTAGAAGCTGCGCTCATGTACCCTGGGAGATATGTTGTTCATTCCATTGTTTCTTCAGAAGATGAACAGGGGGAGACGATAGTATCGGCTTCAACGGATAGATTACACAATATCGCCGGTACGTATGTAGGTAAAGATGACCCTATCATGATAGTGAGAACTCAGAAGGACTTCCCAGCTACGGAGGAGGTAGGTAGTGCATTTAATAATCCGCACTTTGTAGCAGGAAATACACGTGGGAGCCATCACATGCCCATAATGCCCGTAAAGCTAAATTCAGCTGCATCCATTAACTATTCGCTTCCAATAGTCTCTTGTCTAGTATTCAGCATGCATAATGGTAAATTTACCGGCCCCCATGATGGATTCGGTACTGCAGATTGGGAACTACAGAGAACGTGGGCTGCTGAGCGGGCAATGGTGATGCGGAACCAAGGTTTCATTCACCCGGCTACACTGGTCCCGGAAGAGCTTGAGTATAACAAAGGCTACGAAGCAAGGATGAAGAAGCTTAATCAGAAATTCAAAGATATCGAACAAGTAGTACGCAAGACTAAATAATATAGATGTAATAAAAAATGAAAAACAATGGGTATTATCAAAGACTTGCAATGTCCAGCCCGGTACTTTGTGATCTACCGTACTACAACTACATTTACATTTACAATGACAAAATATCCTCTCTTTTTTAATTTGTGCATATAGGCAACATTCGTGTCAGCCAAAATGACAGGTTCTCCATCATGAGTAAATTCAGCTCACCATTTATCATCAATTTTAAGAACTATTTAGAGATTTCAGGAGAAAACAGCATGGAACTATCGAAAGTTTCTGACCAGGTTAGGAATGATACGGGGGTGGATATCATTGTAGCCCCTCCCCAACCATCGTTGAGTCAAGTATGTGCCACAGTAAAGACTCCAGTAATTAGTCAACATATTGACTATTCAAAACCCGGATCAACAACTGGATTTGTTGTTCCAGAGATCCTCAAATCATTTGGCGTTACTGGCTCAATTATTAACCATAGTGAGCACAGAATCGACAGCACAGATTCTATAAGAGAACTCGTTAATATCTTAAAACACCTGCAAATGGTTTCAATTGTCTGCGTTAGAACGCCTCAAGAAGCAGGAACTATAGCTGGATATACTCCTGATTTCATAGCCATTGAGCCCCCAGAGCTAATCGGCTCCGGCAAAGCAGTTTCTAAGGAAAATCCATCTATTGTTACAGAATCAATATCTGCTGTCTCAGAGAGGTCAAAGAGTAGCAAGGTCATATGCGGTGCTGGCATCGTTGATAAAGAGGACGTTCAGAGTGCAATACGGTTGGGCGCGAAAGGTATTCTTGTGGCCAGTGGAATAATTAAATCAAAGTCATGGTATGACAAAATTTACGAACTTGCCTCCGGCTTCAAATCTCTGCATTAAATAACTCCTATCAACGTTAAACAGTACACTTTTTCCCTCAAGGAATTCGCTGCTTTATCGCACTTTCACTAAATTTCTACTTCAGCTGCAGACTAGCGATTCTGCCAAATTTTGGAGATGACAAGAAAGTTCCTATTAAAATAAAAACAGGGGAAACTTAGTCCGCATTTGGTACCAAGCTAAAGCGCTACTTCGATTATTTCTCTACGCGGAGCTACACAAAGCTAAACTCCGATCTGTTTTGCGAGTTTGACTACCTTTTTACCATCGACTGTGAGCTTGTTGTAAACCCTGTTCTTCTGCACTTTTCTCTGAACAAGACCAATTTTTTCAGCTCTTACCAATAGCTTGTGTCCGTATCCGTAGGCACCCAGCTTGTTAAGTAGTTCTCTTGTCGGGTAATCGGAGTTTCCTATTGTTTTCAACAGTCTAACAATTGCCCTCTCCTTGACCAAGATCCTCAGTAGCTGGACTTGTTTTATATTTATGGTATTGGCCATTTTTCTATATTACCGTTACTATACAACGGCAACGTGGTAGTATATAAACCATTCGGTTACTTTACTAAATTTTGGAATAAAAAAGGGATATATTGCAATTTTTCGAGGTGGTCCTTATAACGCGATCATGATCATATCAATGGGTTTGAGCATACTTTTGTTGTACTAGAACTCTTTTTCTCTTTCCTCTTTGGAGGAGCGATAACGATATCAACCCCTCGCTTATGTAACTCCCTTTTGAGACCGTTCTTCTTTACCAATATTAACTAACGCTAAAACATGTGACACCCATTACACTTTGAACGATACCTATGAGGGATTAACGTTAAAATCATTGTCAACTTCATTATAACAATATGCAGTATTGGAGCTACAAACATTCTGCTGAGTTACATTCTGTTGAACTGAAATGCCAGGTAAACCAGAGTAACCAGCGTAGCCACCGATAGATACGGGGACGAACTCGCCTGTTCGCTCATCATTTGTGTTAAAATCTGATTGTGTTGTTGAGTCGTCATCATCATCATCATCATAATATAATGGAAGTGCGTTATCCTTGGGAAGCGCTAGAGCACTCATTTCATTAAATGGGCATGTCAGGAAGGAGATCCCAGTACAGAATGCAAGCGACAAGACAGCAGACACAAGTAATACACATGATATTGAGTTAAATTCCTCCAAATACTAAGAGCTCCTCAACGCAAGCTTACATACGTCATATTTCTGCAGTGTCTAAATTTGCAACTGAAAACACTTTTCACAAAATCATGGTCAGAACTGATTCTTAACATTTGAGCAGAAATTTCTCTACAACGACGAATCCCATCAAATCAACAACTAAGGAAATATACTAATCAAAAAGACAGAGATTAATTTGCATCCGACTCGACGATAGCTATGACTATGAGACTCAATCTAGTGATTGAGTAAGGATATACAACACCACTTAAGAACCGACACGTTTCATCTTGGAACCACACTTGGGGCAAGCCACTTGATTGTGCTTCATTCCACAATTCATACAATAATAATTAAGAGAGGACCCCTCTTTGTAACCACCAAACATCGATGTACCAGACATCCCCATCCTTTTCATTGCTCGTTGCCTTACGTAAAAACTGAGAAGGATAAAGACACCTATAATGATTGGAAGCGAGTACGGAAACGGAACAATGAATGATATGGCGAGGCTTATTACTAGAGAAATTCCTATCCACATCAATTGTTGTGAAAGAAAGTCCCTACTATTTCCACTCAATTGGATGGTATGCGATGTCATGTTTATTAAATGCTACCTTTTCTAGAAGGTACGGGATTTACAAGATGTCTCCAATTTTAATTCAATAGCATGTGCACCAACTTGTGATGATTTGGTCCGAAGATGAATGATAGATATCCTAGCAATAAGGAATACAACTTGGAATGCTCCTGAGTGGACATCCCAGTCACATTTAAATAAGCATTAACTTTAGGTAAAGGTACATCGACCAAACCGATGGGGAACATGCCTAGTGCAAGTACGGTGAAAACCGAATTGCGCTAGGCGCTTATTTTGCTCAAGTTATGGAATGAATCTTTTCTATCTCTAATTGTGCATATATATATAAAATTAGCCAATATCACATTTTTGACAGATTGAATGAAAATTAGTTTAGGCAGATTCCTTTGAGGTCGCGATATGTTATGGAACTCACACACACGCACAAGTGAGTATCCTTGTTTCTGAATTCTTTCTCTTATTTTTTTCTTTATCTTACTAACTATTCACAAAGTAACATCATTTTCCTAGATCACACGACCCTAAATTCGATTTCATCGTATCTATCTTTAACCGCAAGTAAGAATAATGTGTCTTCATAAATCAGGAGCCAATCCTTGACTCCCACCACAGGAAGTTTTCGCACCAGCAGAAGTCCACTATCTTTAACCCTAGTGAGCACAAAGACATTTCTTGGGATTTGCTTCCCTTGCAACCTAAAGAGGCTCTCTTGCAGTTCGATTCCAGGTCTTCCCCCTTGAATATTGAGTCCGACTTTATCACCATACTTGTTGACAATTTTAGCAGTTACGTAACTTTGTCCAATTTCAAATTGTTCAATATTTAAGAAAACCTTTGCGATTGCAGAAGCAGATTCTGGAATTTCAGGGAACAACTTTTCTGAAATCTTATCAAAGAAGAGACCTTGCTTCCGAACCGACAATTCGCAATTATATTGTGTGTGAAGGCATATAAATAAAGATGAGTCGGCCTAGATTATTACATATCTTCCCAGGCGAGTCATTCCTTAGAGCCTGTGTAAATAGACAACTTTGAACGTTTTATTACTATTGGTAAGAATACAGTATTCGTGCGCTTGAGCTACCTTCGATAATCTCACCCCAAAATGCAATAGATTATAAGACTAAGTTTTGGGAAATTTACTTGGCGTGATCGAAGATGGAGACAGATTTCATGAAATCGTTGCGCACGGTAGAAAGCGATGGATTCAAGTGGATCGATCTCCCAAAGCCAACAAGGCGCGAGATGGATGTAATTGGTAGGCTTTATTCTTTTCATGACCTGAATTTAGAGGATTCGTTATCAAAGACTCAACTTCCAAAGGTTGAAAGACATGCCAATTATATCTTTGTCATAGTTCACTTCCCCTCATCGGGCAAAGAGAGACATGTTCCTAGAGTCAGTCAGTTGTCAATGTTTCTAGGAGCCAATTTTCTTGTAACCGTCCACCAAGGTGAGCTCGAACCGTTGATGGACCTTTTTAGGATGTGTCAGGAGAATCCAATCCAGAGGGAGAACTTAATGGGCAGGGAGCCAGGCTACTTGCTTCATACAATTATAGACACTCTTGTAGACGATCTATTTCACATTCTGATGAAGATAGTCGGAAATTTAGGTGATATAGAAGAAGGTGTATTCGATGAAAAAATGTCAGAAGCGAGAGAGATCTCGATTTTGAGAAGAGAAATTACAATATTAAGGCGTCTAATTCTTCCCATGAGACGAATTGTGTTGGAACTGGCTCGAGATGTTCAGCGCTTTTCTAAAGAGGATTTGACACCATACTTTTATGATGTTAAGGAACATATAGAAAAAGTCTTAGAGACACTAGACGAATCCAAAGAAACTGTCGAGATATACAAAGATACAGATTTTATGTTGAGTTCAGAAAAATCAAACAGAATTTTATCCGTACTTACAATTCTCTTTACGCTTTCAATTCCCGTGACAATAATAAGCACTTTCTACGGAATGAACCTACCCTTGCCTGGAGATAATAGCAATCCCACATTCGCAATATTTGGAAATTACACTACCCTCATAATACTGTTAATAGGCGCAGTCACAAGCACAACTCTTCTACTCTGGTATTTTAGACGAGAGGGATGGATAACGATAGGAATCCACAGACATATTCACTAATTTTGATGATGTTACCTGCGATAATTGATGATGTCTCCTTGATATGGTATCAAAATGCGATGAATGAATCATAAAATTTATCGATTCTTCTTCATACCTAGGCCAATGTACTCAACTGCATTTGGCCAAACGTTGTAGAGCCGAACAAATTGGGTGATTGCAAAGACAAAGGCCAAAATGATGATTCATTGAACGCCGGTAGTCATATTTGCCGATCTAGCTCGGAAATAAATTCATCCAGCCGATCTTTTGGAACAACTGCTCCGGAAGCTTTATCATGTCCTCCACCACTGCCTCCAAAATTGGCGGCAATCTCGTTAACAAGCCTTCCCAGATGAGCCTGAGATTCTTTTGAGCCTCTAATTGAAATGACAAAGGAATCGATCTCATCACGAGGCTTATATACGAGTGCTACCGATCGCCCAGAAATTCCAAGTACAAAATTTACTATTACGCTTGCTGTTAGGTCAAGGTCATTTCTCACGTACGCTAACTTTCTCTTTCGAATGATCGAACCTTCCAATGACTTCACAGCTTCCGATACTCTAATTGCATATTTTTCTGCCATCATAAATCCTCCTTCTATATCATGTGGAAATCTGTTCTTAGAGATACAATCGACTATTTTCAGGAGAAATTTCTCATCGTGTTGGTTTGAGGAAATCATGTAAGATAGTGCCGTAGATTCCAGCATTAGAAAATGTCTATCGAATCTAGATACGAGCATAGATGCTACAGGTCTTTGTTCTAGATAGTCAGTGAGGGCCCCAGCAGCAGCGTAAAATGAAGAATACGAGTTCAGCTTCTTCTTGTATCGTTGATAAACCTGCACGCTTGTACATTCATCGGTAGAATGAACAAGGGTAACACCAACCTTTTGCAATTCAGCCTTAATATCTTTACCTACATCATGATGGTCGATGTATTCGACCTTGTATCCATTTGAGACTATTTCACCTAGAACTTGTGCAAATGAAGATTCATTTTTCTTGTTAAGGCCAAGATCACAGATTATCAGTTTCTTGTTCTTTCTTGACCGCTTTGCAACCGTTATCTTAGCAGCAGCAGTATCAGTGTCAGTGTCAGTATGCTCACCACTCCCTGTGTAACCGGATGCACGAGAACCTTCCGCTGCCGTTGAGGATGATATCAAATAAGAAACTCTATTGAGAGCTCTTATGAGATTGGAATAATCAAGTAAGATGACATGGCAATCCTTGAACGCGGACTTTACAAGTGCTGCAGAAGAGAGGCCATCAACATCTTCTCTATGAGAAAGACATATCACAGATGGAACTCCGGCTTCGAAATGAATTTCCTGATCCTTTGAAGACTTCTTTGCTCTTCTTTCACCGCCCGGCTTATTTCTATCAATACTGCTAACACTACTAGCAACGACACCGCTTTTATTATCATGTGGACCTATGCCATCAGCCATGGAGATTGAATTTGATGGCGCTGTCAATGATTCTTGTACCTCAATTTGCACGCACAGCCATAAACGTCACTGATAAAAAAATCTTTGACATAAACTAATCTATTTGAGTTCTCATAAAATCTGTTACCGGATCTCGCTAACATTGATAATGACGATGGCGATGATATAGAATAAGGACACTTATCCTCCACCCAAAATCCCATATTAGTGAGGGCGGATAAAACAGAATTTAGAAACAAAAACAACAGATCAGCACATTTAACACTCCCCTAAATAATTGTAGCGTTCAATCAGCTCAAGTTTCAATCGAGATACCATTCCGCATTTGAAAGTTCATAAAAAGTCTGTTTGACAACAACCGAAGTATTTCAGTCATTTTGAAAAAAATTCACCGCCGCGTACAGGAAAAACACAGCCCAATATAAGACAGACTCGACAACTACATAGTCACTTATCTAATATAGAGTTCTTTACGCAGTGCATGCATTACTTAATTTGGTGAATTCTTGCTTTCTTACGTTTGCAATCTATCTATCTATCGATTCCTCTGAAGGGACATTGATGAACAAAGGCCAACCTTGCATCTTGGACAACAAAGATTTTCATGGTAACGGCAAAGAAGAATATGTGTCCATGCATTGTGAACACACACAAGTGTGAGTATGTTCAGAAACACATGCTTACGCATCAGCACATACATCTCCACGCCAATTCACTCTTTATCGTTGATTCTCATGCACCAGTTTGCTCAGTTGGATACACTTTAACTTTCTTTTCTCAGAAAGTAGAAGGTTGGATGCCTTGGGCTATTGGTAATGGCAGGCTGAACACCTCGCCGAAGCTTGATGCGTACACCTCCACCCCATCAACGCCATCTTCTATGGCCGCCCTATTCCTTACGGAAGGTTGTCTTTTCTCGGGAAAGGCTTCCTCCTTAGATGCTTTCAGGAGTTATCCTAGGCAGCTTAGCTGCTCAGCGTGCCCTGTCGGACAGCTGATAGACCAGAGGCTGCGCTGCCCTGTTCCTCTCGTACTAGGGGCAACTTCCCCTCAGACAACCACGCCCCTGTCAGGCAGAGACCGACCTGTCTCACGACGGTCTAAACCCAGCTCACGTTCCCCTTTAATGGGCGAGCAGCCCCACCCTTGGCTCCTGCTGCAGAACCAGGATGGGAAGAGCCGACATCGAGGTACCAAACCGCGGGGTCGATGGGAGCTCTCGCCCGCGACGAGCCTGTTATCCCTAGGGTAACTTTTCTGTCACCACCAGCCCCCAATAGTGGGGACATGATGGATCGCTAAGCCCGGCTTTCGCCTCTGAATCCCGTATCATTGGAGATCCAGTCAGACTGGCTTTTGGCTTTGCCCTCACCGGCGGAGTTCTGTCCCGCCTGAGCCAATCTTTGGGCCCCCTCGATACATTTTCAAGGGGGTGCCGCCCCAGCCGAACTGCCCACCTGCCGATGTCCCCGTGATAACGGGTTAGCAATACGGTTGTAGATGGCTGGTGTTACACTTTTGCCTCCATCAACCCCGGAGGGCTGACTTCGTAGGCTCCCAGCTACTCTCTGCATCCACAACCATATCGCAACAACAGGCTGCAGTAAAGCTCCACAGGGTCTTCTCTCCCCGACAGAGGTTCGTGGACTGTTCGTCCACGTTATGTGGCTTCACCGGGCTGCAGGCGGGGACAGCGGGGCCCTCGTTGTTCCATTCATGCACGTCGGAACTTACCCGACAAGGCATTTGGCTACCTTAAGAGAGTCAGAGTTACTCCCGGCGTTTAGCGGCCCTTAGCCCAGTTGAACCCAGGTTTTAGGTACCGCCACTGGCCAGGATACAGAGGCCGTACATATCCTTTCGGACTAGCGACCACCTGTGTTTTTATTAAACAGTCGGGACCCCCTTGTCACTGCGACCTGCAACTCCTGCTCCTCGCAAAAGCTGCAGGCACTCCTTATACCATAGGTACGGAGCTATTTTGCCGAGTTCCCTCGCCTTACGGTATGCCCGACAGACCTTAGACTACTCATCCAGGGCACCAGTGTCGGATCTCGGTACGGTCTTGAAAGTCTCTCCCATTCTCTGCTTTCACTGTCTCCTGGACTCAGAAGAACCCTCCTTGCGAAAGGCCATTCGCACCTCGTTCTGGTTCTCACCATTACGGTACTCCCCAGAACTCGAATACTTGGACAGAACGACGGTTCTGCTCCCCTTATCTAGAAGCGACAGAGTAGGTGTTAACGATCCTCCCAAGGCACTGGAATATTAACCAGTTTCCCATTCGGACAACTCTGTTGAGGTTGTTCTTAGGACCGGCTAACTCCCGGCTGACGACGCATTGCCGGGAAACCCTTGCCCTTGCGGTCGCCGAGATTCTCACCCGGCTATGCTGTTACTACCACCAGGATCTGCAATAGTTAGTTCAGTCCACTGGACTTCACAGCCCAGCTTCTACCCGAACACCACGCCCGTCTACCACGCACCGACATTGTCGGTGGTCTAAAGTATCGGCAGTCTACTTGAGCCCCGTCCATTTTCGGGGCCCCCAAGCTCGGCAGGTGAGCTGTTACGCACTCTTTAAGGAATGGCTGCTTCTGAGCCTACCCTCCTGCTGTCTCTGCTCAAGGACACCCTTTTGTTTGACACTTAGCAGACATTCCGGGGCCTTAACTTTAGTCTGGGTTGTCCCCCTTTCGGTTATGAGGCTTACCCCACATAAACCCGCCTCCTGGCTTCTACGACGCTTGTATATTCGGAGTTCGAATGGGCGGCGAGCCCTTTCGAGCCCTTACCGTCCGATCGGTGCTCTACAATACAAGCCATCTCCACCAAGGCAGGACTGCGATCCACTTCGACGGGAACTAGCGATCACCGGACTAGATTGGTTTTTGACCCCTAATCCCAGATCAGAGGACCGATTTGCACGTCAGGACCCCTTCAGACCTCCAGTGGACTTTCGCCCACCTTCGTCTTATCCAGGAATAGATCGTCCGGTTTCTAGCCTTACTGCTATGACTAAGACTCTTTCAAATCCATCGCCTCGCAGGTTATGCTGCGCGAATTCGGTTTCCCTTCGTCTTCCCTCTGTTAAAGGTTAAACTCGCCATAACAGCAAGCTCCCTGGCCCGTGTTTCTAGACGGAACATAGGACTCTGGAAGGCTTCAATTCCTTGCGGAATCTCTACCATAATCCTTTCAAGCCCTACACGTCGGTAACCGGTTGGTTTCAGGCGCTTTTCACCCCCCTTCCGGGGTACTTTTCAACTTTCCCTCACGGTACTAGTATACTATCGGTCTTGGTTAATATTTAGCCTTGGATGCTACTTTCACCCACCTTCACTGGCCACTGCCAAGGCCAGCTACTCTTATTATAGCAGAATCCCACTCCCGTTTGTTTACGGGGGTATCACCCTCTCTGCCAGCACGTTCCAGTGCACCTCAACTAGAGGAGCAGGATCCTATACGCTATAACACACCACATCTCTACCACGTTACCATAGCAGATTCAGTTTAGGCTCTTCCGGTTTCGCTCGCCGCTACTAACGGAATCTCATTTGATTTCTCTTCCTCGTCCTACTCAGATGCTTCACTTCGGACAGTTCGCCCTCCCAAGCGCAAGCAAGGGAGTGTAAAGAGAGATCTCATTCGGAAATCCCGGGATCAACGGTCGCATGCACCTCCCCCAGGCATATCGCAGCTTGCCACGTCCTTCATCGCTCACCAAGCCTAGTCATTCCCCAACCGGCGTCTTTGCACACCTAAATCCTTCGCATTTCTATGAAGTTATTTTGGTACCCGCATGAACGCTTTCTGATGAGTATAAAGATCTGATTTGACACTTCTTGTATGTTCTGTATTTGTTTCTATGTATGCCTTGAATATGTATTGCTACATAAACAAGCAGACATACACATTTGTCTTCTATCTGCCATTAACACTTATCTTTCTGTACCCTATCCTTTCAGAGTACACAACAGAATTACCACCAAATATACATAATGCACACACGTTTGCGCGAACATTACTATATTCTAATTGTAACCAATTATATTGAATTTCCATATTTTTTGTTAGATTAATCTTGACTTCATACGTCCTTTTTTTAATTCAGTTCATCACCACATAATTTTATCTTTTTTCTGTCTTGAGTCTGTCTTAAATTGACTTTCCTATACGCGACGATCATCGTAAATTCACATTTACTACGTCCTTCATCCTCCAAAGGATTAAGACATTCCTTTCTTTACTGGAGGATTGCATTTACTTTCTTTCGATTACACGACCCTTTACACAAACCAGTCCGACAGTTACTTTAAAGGAGGTGATCCGGCCGCAGGTTCCCCTACGGCCACCTTGTTACGACTTCTCCCTCGTTGCTGACCCCAGGTTCGATAATACCAATATGGCATCACCTCGCCAAGAACCAACTTCGATGAAGCGACGGGCGGTGTGTGCAAGGAGCAGGGACGTATTCACCGCGCGATGATGACACGCGGTTACTAGGGATTCCATATTCATGAGGGCGAGTTTCAGCCCTCAATCATAACTGTGGTAAGGTTTACGGATTGCCTCCCCCTTTCGGGATTGAAACCCATTGTCCTTACCATTGCAGCCCGCGTGTGGCCCGAGGGTTTCGGGGCATACTGACCTGCCGTAGCCCCCTCCTTCCTCCGCCTCAGCGGCGGCGGTCCCACTAATTAGCCCCACCACTCCTGAGAGTGGCGATAGCAACTAGCAGTAGGGGTCTCGCTCGTTACCTGACTTAACAGGACACCTCACGGCACGAGCTGGCGACGGCCATGCACCTCCTCTCAGCTTGTCGAGTAAAGTCTTCAGCTTGACCTTCACACTGCTGTCGCCCCCGGTAAGATTTCCGGCGTTGACTCCAATTGAACCGCAGGCTTCACCCCTTGTGGTGCTCCCCCGCCAATTCCTTTAAGTTTCAGTCTTGCGACCGTACTCCCCAGGCGGCAGACTTAACGGCTTCCCTGCGGCACCGGGTTGGCACGAAGCCAGCCCATCACCGAGTCTGCATCGTTTACAGCTGGGACTACCCGGGTATCTAATCCGGTTTGCTCCCCCAGCTTTCATCCCTCACCGTCGAGCGCGTTCTGGCAAGCCGCCTTCGCCACTGGTGGTCTTCAATGGATCAGTGGATTTTACCCCTACCCATCGAGTACCGCTTGCCTCTCCCGCCTCCTAGCCCTGTAGTATCCCCCGCGGCCCAACCGTTGAGCGGGTGGATTTAACGGAGGACTTGCAGGACCGGCTACGGATGCTTTAGGCCCAATAATCGTCCCGACCACTCGGGGTGCTGGTATTACCGCGGCGGCTGACACCAGACTTGCCCACCCCTTATTCTGCACCATTTTTAAAGGTGCCAAAAGACTTCCTTAGCGGAAATCACTCAGAGTAACCCTGTCAAGCTTTCGCTTATTGCAGAGGTTTCGCGCCTGCTGCGCCCCATAGGGCCTGGGCCCTTGTCTAAGTGCCCATCTCCGGGCTCCTCCTCTCAGAGCCCGTACCGGTTACAGGTTTGGTGGGCCATTACCTCACCAACAGCCTGATCGGCCGCAGTCCAATCCAGGGGCCATATAGATTTGAGCCATGATCCATTCCAGAAATCTTGGCCTATCGCGGTTTAGCCTCAGTTTCCCGAGGTTATCCACGTCCCCTGGGCATGTTGACTACGTGTTACTGAGCCGTATGCCACGTATTGCTACGTTGACTCGCATGGCTTAATCCCACTCTGATAGCAGTCGGGTCCGGCAGGATCAACCGGAGTCGATCCATGTCGTATTATATATTTATGAGAGTACTGTCGGACTGTTTGTTATTGTGCGGGTCGTGTAACCTAAGTCAGATACGATTTTTCATCGAATCTCCATGATATGAGCGTAACTGGAGGTCAGTGAATCATTCAATGGCTCTAGGACCATTGTTATTTGAGATCATCACTGACGCCGCCTTATAGTCCACGTTCTACAAATCTGTCACAAGATTTCAATATAAACGTTCGCAAGAATTGAGATTGTACAGGTTGTACGTTACCATATTTGGAAATATTCTGTATTACTCAACACCAATGCCAATATAAATTCAATCTACCTCAACTTTAAGGAAACGACTAGACTAACATTTCTCTGTACCGAGTTGAACCTGTGCTAACAATTAAAAAGTGCTCTGATTCTAGTTAGCGACCGATGAATCTAACAGCAGCAGACATCTCTCATCTTCAAAATGAATATTCGAAGAAGACCAGAAAATCACAGAAACTTTTCGAGAAGTCCTTGTTGTGCTTTCCGGGAGGGATCAGCCACAACATCAGATATTTCGACCCTTATCCATTCTATACAAAGTCAGCGAATGGAAAACATCTGCACGACGTGGATGGCCACGATTACACGGATTATTGGATGGGCCATTGGGCCTTACTAATAGGTCATTCACACCCGGTTGTCGCTTCTGCTGTTAGGAATCAGGCAAGTCATGGGACACTGTACGGCACTGTCAACAAATTAAGCTTGGATCTTGCCTTTGCAATAAAGGAGGGAATGCCACGTGCCGAGCTGATCCGCTATTCCAGTACAGGATCGGAGGCTACCATGTACGCTGTTCGACTAGCCAGAGCCAGGACTGGAAGAAGGGTTGTAGCAAAGATTGTAGGTGGGTGGCATGGATATAATACCAATCTACTTCAATCCGTTAATTATCCATTTGAACTGGATGAAGGATTAGGTCTAATTCAAGATGAAGAGCAATTCGTCGAGTCTATTCCGTTCAATGATCTGGAAAGATCTTTGAAAATCCTTAACACCATACGAGATGATTTAGCATGCATAATAGTAGAGCCTGTACTTGGTGGTGCAGGCTGCATTACCCCGGAAAGTGATTATCTCCGCGGTTTGCAGGAATTTGCCAAGACCAATGATGCTCTCTTCATACTTGATGAGATCGTCACTGGGTTTCGTCTCTCCTTTGGAACTGCTGCGCATGAATATAAGTTGGACCCAGACTTGTTTACTCTGGGAAAAATCGTAGGAGGAGGTTTACCAATCGGAGTTTTGTGCGGCGATAAAGACATTATGTCATTATGTAATCCAGTTGGGAGAGAAAAGAGTGAAGTTGCCTGTTACATTGGAGGCGGGACTTTTGCCGCGAATCCACTTACGATGACAGCAGGGTTGGCGACCTTGAAACATCTCAAGCAGAACAAGTCAACCATCTATCCCAAGATAAAGAGGATCGGCAATACGATAAGAGAAGGACTGAGAAAGGCGTTTTCAGAGGAGCAGGTCGATGTGGATGTGACAGGGATTGGCTCCTTATTTATGACCCATTTTCTCAACAAGAACGTACGTAAAATAAGGTCTGCATTAGACGTCGGATTGTCAGACAGAGATTTGCTTAGGAAATATCACTTCGCCCTAATTGCAAAACACAACATGTTCTTTCTTCCTGGAAAAATGGGTGCGATTTCCTCAATGCATTCTCTGAAAGATGCGGAGCTTTTGATAGATGCAACACGACAAATCGCTCAATCCCATCTTCTCTCTCAGGCCAGGTAATCGAAAGGAAATATATTAAATCGCATATATTTAGCTGCAAATTGATGGGATAGAAGGATCTATCAATGATTTATTTTAAATCTAGTTTTCTCCAGTCAAATTTTTATACCATGAAAACACATATTATCTATGGCTCTAATGACTGGCCAGCTGCAAGCAGATGAGGTTAAGTTCAAATTGTGCGAACGATGCGGAAAGGTTATGTTGATTTACGAGAGATGCGACTGCTATAATGAGCTCTCGAAGCCCCCGAATAAGAACAAAGTGGTTGCCAAATCGACCTAAATCTGACGGTGTTCCAAACCATCACTTAAGAAAAGACTTGGAATATAGTATCCTTACAGGATATCAAAGTTAGGATCATCGATCGAAAAAATAGGGTTGTTCTAACGGATTTGGTTGGCAGTGGTGGAGGGAGCTATTCAACGTTCCTAATGTCTAGGCTAATTTCAGGGGAACAATCCAATTCATCCCAATCAAGATTGTTTCTAGAAGGGATAATTTCCGACAGCGGATCATAACTGTCGAATTTTGTCCTAGAAATAACCGAAGAAAGGAGATGCACATTAACATGCCCAGGATTTGACATCATTAAATCTACATCGCTTAAATTATCTTTTTTAAAGATCGACTGAACCGTATTTATCAAACCATTCATTGCGCCTACAGATATTCTATCGCCACCCATAACATAAACCAGAGTACGTCTCACGGATTCAATGCTGGTACTATCCAACAGCATCGCGAGTGAATCCATTGCGGAGGATGAGACCGAATCTCTATCAGGTCTACCGACACTTAATAAATTTAAATCGACGTTGAATTCTGTTTGATAAAGTGAAGATATAGTGTCAAATATCGCTTGATTGGTAAGGTTATAACACTGTGAAATTGTCAAATCAGGATTATTATCCAGAAATGCATCATTGTCAATGACAACAACCGCACCAGAAGATTCTCGAATCCTCCGCAGTGAAATTCCCGCATCAAAAATTCGGCTCTGCTGAAACTTGAAAGGCATGACAATGAATGTAATTACGTCAATATCGTTTGTCGCTATCGGTTGTGGTCGTGACCTAGAAGAAGATGATGTGCCTCTACCTATATAATTGGATACAGAAGGGGAGTGATTTCTAATAACGTTACAAATTGTCGGGCAGAGTGCAATTCCAGCTTTTCCAGCTAGATTACCTATGATCAAAACGGTGTTGTAGCCCTCTACTAAAGACTTGATCCTATCCACCGATGCTTGAGCATAGAACCTAAGTTTGCGACCAGATGGATTGATCCATGATTGTGTGTTTATCAGGACTGTTGGAAATCCTCCCGTTTCGCACCTCTCATCATCCGTAACTATTGAACAAGCACACCCTAATTCCTTAGCAATCTTCGAAGCAAGTCTACTTCCTAGACCACCCACCCCCAAGAGGAGAACAGGTTTTCTCATCTTAATCAAACGATCACTTGAAAATTTTTCTAACAGTCCTACAGCCCCCTGTAGAGAGCAGTATAATTTATACTAGTTAAAAGTTACGATAAATCATACTATATCTATCTTAATGAACCCGCCCGATTTCTACACAGGCTTTAAACCCATTACTTCTTCAACCTATCTCTACTCCCTCTAACGCTCGTGAAGAGCATCTCTTAATCCGAACCATGAGCCGCTCCCCCAGCTGTGGTGAACCAATACCACATTCTCCTTTTCTGACGAAAACTGGCTTATACGCATAGTTTCTTCCCTGAATGAAACCTTGGCTAACCTCGTCAATGATAATGCTACCCCTCCATCCAATCCATTTCATGTTTCTCTCACGACAAATCTTCTTGGCAAGTTCATGAACACGAGCACTCCTATCTTTGGCTACTTCAGTGTTCAATCTACCCTCCAGCAATGTCGCAGATGTCCCAGGTCTTGCACCATATCTAGAACAGTTGACAATATCTGGTTTACTCGCAGAAATCAAATCTAATGTATCCGCAAATTCTTTTTCACTCTCGCCTGGAAAACCAACAATGATATCTGTACCAATGGTGATATCTGGACACCTATTCCTAAGGGATTTCACGATATCTTTGTACATCTTGACAGTATGGCCTCTTTTCATCAACCGCAATATCCGTTCGCTGCCACTCTGGACCGGAATATGTAGAAATCGATAAATTCTATTTGGTTCCTCAAGCAGATGGATCAGTCTTCGCTTTAAGAAGCGCAGATACATTGGGTTCATCATCCCAATTCGTATCCGAAAATCTCCGGGTATTAGATTGCATTTGCTCAACAATTCGATGATGTCTGTGCCGATATCAAAGCCATAGCAACCATTGTCTGTAGAAGAAAGCCAGATTTCCTGACAGCCTTCCCTGGTATCCCTTTCTATTGTATGAATAATGTCTCCAATTCTATAACTTGTTATCTGCCCTTTTGCAAGTTTGGTCTGGCAGAACGAACATTCACTCAAACATCCAACTGCTATCTGAATTATACTGACGACAGGGTTAATCCTCACCCTGGGAATACTCAATTTTTCTCTCCCATCTGCATCATCTAATTCAACCGATTTTATACCCGTGATTGCTGCTTTCGCGCAGCTGACAGCCTTAGTCAAGGACCTTGGTCCCAACAATGAAACGTCACTGAAATGTCTTTGAAGTTTTTCGGTTTCAGTTTTCGCCAAACACCCTGCAATTATGAGCGGCTTCCCGGTCGCTGAAAGGGACTTTATCCTACTCATCATTTTATGCTCTGTAGTATCCTTTACGGAACACGTAACAATTATGTTCAAGTCATGATTTTCATCTGGTTTTGCGATTTCAAATCCGCCTGATGAAAGGGCCCCTGCAATTGCTTGAGAATCCGCCACATTAGCTGAACAACCATATGCTTCTATCCAAACCTTAGGCGATAACACGCCAGCTCCACCGATGGAATCTGTAAATACAGTATTGTCATTGTTGCGATTCTTTGAAGTCTTTGATAAGGGCAAATGAAACTCTTTTAGTTTAGGCGCTACGTTCATCCTTCCTCCAATCATTCAAGAAGAACTGAGAACGTGTGAGTGATACCAACCTACTCATACACGTCTCAGTCATAAATAAGGCAATCCACATACTACCGCTTTGCAGCTATAGAGCTAAAACAACTACTCAAAGGTAAGCGACCTAATCATACGTTCTGCAAATGGTAGATTCATCGGAAATTCTGACAATGGGGCAATGTACGAGAACACATACCTTTTCCCATCCTTTAAGGTCCAGATGTCCATTGCCTGAAGAGTAAACTGCTGGGAAGGGTCTGGACTTCCGTATGTATAAAGAACCTTCTGTGCTGTAACGTTTCCTAATGCAGAGGTAGCATTCTCCTTGAGAGTAAACCTCGGATAATCACTTGCAATTGCAAGTAAACTTTCAGTTAGCTGGCTCAGGTTCTGAATATCAGGTTGAGGAGCAGACGAAATACGCAATGTGGGAGGAAGAAGCTGCGTCTGTGTGAATCTACTAGCATTGAATTCCAGAACTTGGACCCCGTCTGCAAATTCTCTAATAATTGGCGGCCAATCAGTCGGATGATCGATCTGTATACCTAATTCAGGAGAATCATAAGTGGCAAATTCTGTTTCATTAACAGAACGCGGCTGCTGCTGGGAAGTAATATTTTGAAGGCTGATGGCCTGTGTAGAATTGCCGCTTCTGTCAGTGTCAGGTTGTTGCAATTGACCTAATGATGACTGAATCCAGAAATTTGGTAAACAAATAACACCAGCAGACAAAATAGCCACAGCCACAAGCACATTGATTTGAGTTCTGCTCAATTCAATAATCTTATCTCTCATGCTGTGCTGAGTTGAAGCAGGGATTATTTTAATATTGTTGAACGCGCCAATAAGATCCACTTAGATGGTGCCGTTTGATGGGCACACGCCGAAATAACGATAGAAGCTAATCAGTACACAAAGGGAGAGTAAGGTTGAAAAATGAATATCAGGACTGTTCTGAGGATTTTTTCTTTCTAGTGGCCTTCTTCTTTGGTTTCTCGACTGTTTTCAGCTCTGGTTCTTTCTTTTTTTCGTCACCAGCGTTGATTGCTGTTGTATCTGCAGTACCTTCTTTTTTCGGCAAATCCTCAAGCTCACCTTGTTCTTTGTACCCAGCTTCTTTCTTCTTTTTAGTAGGTTGCTCTTCTGGGGTCTCTACTTCCTGCTTCACTTCAAGATCTTCTGAGTGGGATTTTTGTTCCTTGAATTCCTGGTAGAGTGAAACTACAACAGTGTCAGTTTCGTCTTTGGACATTCGTACGCGGATTTTCCTAGGGGGGTTTCGTTTACCTCTCTGCCACAAGTATCTATTCAGATACTGATCAATTTTTATGTCATCTGTCTTCATGTGCCTTTTGGCGAACTCTCTTAATATACCAACTACCCTGTTTGTTCGTTTATACTCCGGGGTAATCCAGGCTTTTCTGAAATTAACGGTATAGATGCTCTCTTCAGGAGTTTCATTTATAGACATTAATCCTTTTTGCCACCTCTAATTTCAACCAACATTGACATCTGTCCTTCGCCAGAGGCGCTTCTTGGGATTTGTTCTAACATGTCTATGTGTTCGAATGATAACCCATGCTGGTACAGGTCTATTCTGTCTTGTGCGTTTTATTAATCTCTTTTTTCGCGAGGTGTTCTTTCTGGCAGCCAAGCTATAGACCGTGGAGTATCTTTGCCTATTTTTAAGTGTTAGTCCACCACTTGAAGGAAAAACTACCCCCTCATTGACTTGCGACTGAGATATGCAACATTTACTAGTTGAAAGCGCATTCAGTATTTGGAACTGAATAACATATCAAATGTCATCACCGTCTGACTTAAAATCACAAGATTCGTGGACCTGCTTCAAAGGCAGTAACCAGAGAACA
>Ga0315534_1000849_pt1 | contig 21462 bp, 16 predicted proteins | sample SalMarSW160240MG_FD_203094 | JGI IMG/M metagenome (GOLD analysis project Ga0315534, IMG submission 203094) | Salt marsh sediment microbial communities from the Plum Island Ecosystem LTER, Massachusetts, United States - Salt Marsh Sediment SW1602-40 ... | reverse complement strand
TCAACACCAAGAAGATCACCGGCAAGGACAGGATCGACTTCATCAAGTACCGTCAACTGATCGATGAAGCCCGGTTGGTGGACGACGAGTTTATGGCCGAGGTACTGGCCAAGCCTCAGGAGAATTGAGCCTACCTTGACACGTCAGGTCTGAGAGCCTGATTCGGCACAGGACCGGCTCTTGGTTTGTTGAGCCGGCGGTACTTGCGTTGTGGGGTGGTTCACACCCCGAGAGGGGTGTGAACTTCCCTTCCTTCCCGAAGAGCAGATACCGAGAGGAAAAGACATGAGCCGTTTGTGGCTCGTGCTCGGTATATCACTAATGTGGCGCCCAACCCTCGAGACCTGTGAGAAAGCACACAGCTCTTGGGTGTTGCCTCAGATTCAGAGAGTCCCACAATCCGCCTAGACCCAAGTGCTCTGCCTATCAATACTTGACAACATACGCACGCTGTGCTATAATAACGATGCTCGGCGGACGAGGCTGGAAGCAAGAAGTGAAGCCTGGGGAGGGAAGATGGCGATCTGGTTGAACGTTGGCGAGATCATGAGAGTCAACGCCGACAAGTTCGGCGACAAGATGGCTGTGAAGGGGCTGGCGGTCAAGGATGGCTTCAGCGAGTTGTCGTTCAAGGAGTATGATGAGAGAGGCTGCCGCCTGGCCCATGCGTGGCTCGACATGGGTCTCGAGAAAGGCGATAGGATCGCGGTGCTGCTCTACAACGTGGTGGAGTACATGGAGATCTATCTGGCAGCGGCCAAGGCGGGGATGGTTGTCGTGCCCATCAACTTCAGATGGGTGGGGCCAGAGATCGAATACGTGGTCAACGACTCCGATTCCAAGGCTTTCATTTGCAGCGAGGAGTTCCTGAGCGAGGTCGAGCCTGTGCAGGGCAGTTTCGAGCAGGTGGATGCGGGTCGCTTCATCTTCGTGGGCAGCGAGGACAAGACCCCCAAGGGCTACGTCAACTACGAGACGATCATAGGTGCGGCGTCGCCGGAGCAGCCGGATGTGGAAGTCTTGCCGAGGGACACCTGGATTCATCTGTATACGTCTGGCACCACCGGGCGGCCGAAAGGTGTGATCAGGTCCCACGAGTCCTACACCGCGTTCTATCTCATCAACGAAGTCGAACACAGCTTCGGCTCCGACGATATCGGCATGATCGTGATGCCCCTCTGTCACGTGAACTCCACCTTCTATTCTTTCGTGTTCAGCTACGTGGGCGGGGGGGTGTACATCCACCGCGCGAGGAACTACGACCCCGTGGAGCTGCTCGAGATCATCGCTCGTGAGGGAATCACCTTCACTTCCCTGGTACCGACCCACTATATTATGATGCTCAACCTCCCAGAGGAGGTCAGGACGAAGCATGATCTGAGCTGCATTCGCCAGCTGCTGATCTCCTCCGCTCCTGCTCGCAAGGAGACAAAACTGGGGATCATGGAGATGTTCTCCAACGCCAAGCTATTCGAGGCCTACGGGTCTACAGAAGCAGGTCTGGTGACCTTGCTGCGGCCGCGCGATCAGTTGACGAAGCTTGGATCCATAGGCAAGGAGTGCATCGGCACCGACCAAGTCAAGCTACTGGACGAGAATGGTGACCCCGTTCCTCAGGGTGAAGTCGGGGAGCTGTATTCTCGGGGACCCATGATGTTCGAGGAATACTGGAAGATGCCGGAGAAGACCGCCAGTTCTTTCCGGGGCGAGTACTTCACCGCCGGTGACATGGCCAGGATGGACGAGGAAGGGTACTACTACATCGTGGACCGGAAGGACAACATGATCATCACGGGCGGCGAGAAGGTTTATCCTTCCGACGTGGAGTCAGTCGTGGGCTCGCATCCTGGCGTGCTGGACGTGGCGGTGATCGGCGTCCCTGACGAGAAGTGGGGCGAGGCGGTGAAGGCGGTGGTCGTGCCCAAGGACCCCGACGCGCCTCCCACCGAAGAAGAGATCATCGAGTTCACTCGAGGAAAACTCGCCGGCTATAGGAGGCCGAAGGGCGTCGACATCATCGGCGCCGAGGAGATGCCCAGGACGGCGACGGGCAAGATCCTGCACCGTGTATTGAGGGAACGTTACCTACAGTAGGAGCGGGTGCAGCCGGACAGCGACGCCAGTCCCAACTGGCGGGCGATCTGTCTCGTGATCACGGTGGGAATGGCGCGTGGCCATCCATGGGAAACCGTCCGTATCCATCGTCTACACGGAGGACGCTAGGACCCAGTGATGCAGTGTAGTCTGGAGGGCAAGGCGGTCATCCTCGCCAGCGGCAGAGGCATGGCGAAGGCCACCGCAGTGGGTTCCGGCCCAGTTGGCCGCGCACAACACCAACGCCAGCGCGGTAGGAGCCGGATCGACGGGCATAGGGTTCGGCAGACCTATCTGAAACGAAACAGTGCGCGAGAGAGTTCTCGAATGCCGCCCTCCAGCGTCGGGAGGCTGATCCCGACGACGCTGTGGGGGCGGTTCTTCTTTGAGCCTCGGAGAGTGCCAGTTTCGTCAATGGTCAGTTGATCTACGTAGGCAGTGACTTCCTGGTCGCTTGATACCTTTCAGGTTTTGGGAGGCAGGAGAGTGGAGTACGTCGAGAAGCTGCGGCAGATCCTGGGCGAGGAGAGCGTGAGGACCGACCCGGTCGAGTTGATGTGCTACTCCCGCGATATGTCGGTCCACGTGGGCGTACCGGACGTGATCGTCTTCGCCCGTTCCACAGACGAGGTGTCCAAGGTCCTGGCCCTCGCCAACGAGGAGAGGATACCAGTCACACCGAGGGGTTCGGGCACGAGTGTAACCGGGGCGGTGCTGGCACCCAAGGGGGGCATCGTCCTGGATCTCTCGCAGATGAACAACATCAGGGAGATCAATCGTGAGGATGGGTACGTGGTGGCGGAGCCGGGGGTGATTCTCGACAACCTGAACAAAGCCCTGGCCCCCACCCACTTTTATCCCCCCGACCCTAGCAGTCATGCCTTGGCCTCCCTTGGGGGCAGCGTGTCCACCAACGCCAGCGGCGAGCGGGCTGTGAAGTACGGTGGTACCAAGGATTGGGTGATGGGGTTGGAGGTGGTGCTGGCCGATGGTCACGTGCTGAGGACAGGGACCTCGGTCCCGAAGAGTTCCGCCGGCTTCGATCTGACTCATCTGTTCCTGGGCTCCGAAGGTACACTGGGCGTCGTGACCGAGATCACGGTCAGGATCTTGCCCAAGCCCGAATACGTAGCCTTCGTCACCATCCGGTTCAAGGCGCTGGAGGATGCCGGGACTGCCGTGACCGAGATGCTGACGGAGGGGGTCCCCCTCGCCAAGTGCGAAGTGCTGGACAGCGTAGCTCTGGGTGTGGTCAAGGAGGTCATGGGCCTGGACATCCCTGACGATGTCGGCTGCATGTTGTTCATGGAGCTGGACGGGCAGACCTCTGTGGTGCACGAGCAGTTGGAGCGGGTACGGGAGATCGCTGGCAGGCATGAGCAGATGGGTATGGAGTGGAGCGACGACGCGCAAGAGATGGCCAAGATCTGGGCGGCGCGATCGGGGCTGACCGCTGCCCTGGGCAACGTCATCAGGGGCGAGCGGCTGATACCTATCGTGGAGGACTTCGGCGTCCGCAATAGCAGGATCCCGGACGTGATCAAAGGGGTGCAGGAGGTTGGGCAGAAGCACGGTGTGCGTATCGCCAGCTTCGGACACGTGGGTGATGGCAATATCCATGCCGTGATCATGGCGGATCCCAGAAGACCAGACCATTGGGAGAAGGTGAGGGGCATCGCCGAGGATTTCATAGAACTGACTCTCAGGCTGGATGGTACCCTCACTGCGGAGCACGGCACCGGCATGGCCAAGTCACCTTTCATGGTTGGGGAACTTGGCGCGGCTCAGGACGTGATGCGGAGCATCAAGAAGGCGCTCGATCCGAACGGCATCCTGAACCCAGCGAAGATGGGCCTCGACGATGAGGTGAAGGACATCTACGACTACTTCGCGTTCGAGGCTCTAGTGGAGCGGCCCGAGGAGGTGGAGAGCTTTGGGTGGGAGGTGGACAGCGAGATTATGGCCTGCATTCAGTGCGGCTTCTGCCGGCTGGGCTGTCCCGTCTTTGGCGAGACGATTCTGGAGTCACGCAATGCAAGAGGTCACGTCATCCTGGCGTACAACCTGATGACGGGCGCTGTGGAGCCGTCGGAGGCACTGGCGTCGAGCTTCTACCAGTGTACTACTTGTCTGAACTGTCAGGCAGTCTGCCCGGCGAGTGTTGATGTCGCTGGCATCGTCGGCGGAGCCAGGCAGAGACTAGTGGAGGCTGGCTATCTACCCCAGGTCTTCGGGCCCATGCTCGACAGTCTGAAGGAACAGGGGAACCCGCTTGGGGAGCAAGCGGCGAATAGAACGGAGACCTATCCTTCGGGCTACGAGGAGAAGGCCGCGGTGACGGGGCCGGTGGATGTGCTCCTCTACTTGGGCTGCACCGGCTCATACCAGGACCTGTACATCGTGCCCAGCATGATGGAGTTCATGGACCAGGCGGGGGTCAACTACTCCGTGCTGGGAGAGAAGGAGACATGCTGTGGCTACGTCGCTTTTCTCGTCGGCGCGAAAGAAGCCTTCCAGGAGTGTATGGACAAGAACCTGGCGATCTTCTCGGAGCTGAGCCCAGGACTGATAGTCACCACTTGCGCCGGATGCCACAGGACGCTGAGAGACGTATATCGCGAACACTCGGGATTCGACGTGGAGGTGCTGCACGCTGTGGAGTACATGGATCGTTTGATCTCCGACGGCGAAGTTCGCTTCCAGGGCGAGTTCCCCATGAAGGTCATCTATCACGATCCCTGTGACATCGGGAGGCACATGGGCATCTACGAGCCGCCGCGCAACGTCCTTCAGGCGATTCCCGGTCTGGACTTGGTGGAGTTCAGCCTGAATCGCGCCCTGGCCAAGTGCTGTGGGGGCGGTGGGGGGCTCAAGGGTTTCGATGGTGAGTTGAGCTCCGCCCTGGCCGAGAAGAGAGTGGCCGAGGCCATGGACCTGGGGGCCGAGGTGATTGTGTCGGCCTGCCCAACCTGCAAGAGCAATCTGAAGCTGGCCGCTGCAAAGCTCTCGAGAGAACGGAAACAGCGGATGAAAGTGATGGACATCACTGAGGTGGTAGCAGAGGCGCTACACTAGAGTTATCGAGGGGAGCTGGATGTCTGAGAGGAAGTTGCTGCGCAAGCCGATACAGGCGGCTAAACAGCTAGGCGAGGTGATGCGGGACTACTTCTACCGGATGGATCGTATCGCCAAGGGGGAGGAGGAGGGACGCATCGCCTGGTGCACCAGCACGGGACCGGGTGAACTACTCCAAGCCTTTGGCTTCGAGGTTCACTATCCAGAGAACCACGGGGCCATACTCGGGAGTAGGCGTGTGGCCGCGGACTACATACCGTTAGCCAACGCCATTGGCTACTCACCGGAGATCTGCTCCTATCTCACGAGTGACGTGGGATGCTACCTGAAGGGTGAGACGCCTTTATCGCAGGCCTACCCTGGTATCGAGAGCGTTCCGAAACCAGACGTCCTGGCCTACAACACTCAGCAGTGTCGCGATGTGAGGGAGTGGTTCGAATACTACGGTAGGGAGTTCAACGTACCCGTGATCGGCATCAACCCTCCCAGGGGGATGGAGCAGGTCACGGCGGCGAACGTCGACGACGTAGTCCAGCAGATCAGGGAGCTGATACCTCCTTTGGAGAGGGTCAGCGGCGAGAAGTTCGACATCGACAGGTTCAGGGAGTCGATGCGGCTCTCCAGAGAATGCAGCGAACTCTGGGGATACGTGCTGGGCCTCGCCAGCAACGTGCCCGCGCCGTGGACGTTTTTCGATGGCTGTATCCACATGGGGCCAGCGGTCTGCCTGCGAGGTACTCAGGAGCCCGTCGATTACTACCGGGCGTTGAAGGAAGAGCTGGAGCAGCGGGTGGCGGATGGCATAGCCGCGGTGGAGAACGAGCGCTTCCGCATCTACTGGGAGGGTATGCCCATCTGGGGCAAGCTGCGGGCTCTGTCGGAGCAGTTCTCCGAGCTGGATAGCTGCGTGGTGGTATCGACGTACTGTAATAGCTGGATCTTCAGCGCCTTCGATGAGCAGAGGCCCTTCGAAAGCATGGCGCAAGCGTATACAGAGATCTTCATCAACCGCAGTGAGCCCGCCAAGGAGGTGTATGTCGAGGGGCTGGTGAGAGAGTACAAGGTCGACGGAATCGTCTTCCACGACGCGAAGACCTGCCCCAACAACTCGAATTCGCGATACGGCATGCCCCAGAGATTGCAGGATAAGCTGGGCATCCCTACGCTGACCCTTGACGCCGACCTGAACGACCTGAGAATGTACTCGGAGGAGACCACCAGGACCAACATCGAGGCCTTCGTTGAGCAGTTGGAGGATACGAAAGAGGTTAGATCTGGATAGGATGGCGAGCCTGGACGGGAGCTACGTTGGCGGTCTGGATTGTGGGACCACCACGACCAAGGCCGTGATCATAGACGGCACGAGGAGGATACTCGGCAGTTGCGTGCGGAAGTCCGGCGCCAATCTCCTCGAGTCGGCGGAGACTGCGCTAGAAGAGGCGTTGAGCAGCGCTGGCCTCAGCGCGGACCAGGTGAGGTACATCGTTGGCACCGGGTTTGGCAGACGGAGCATCTCCTTCGCTCATCAGACCAAGACCGAGATCAGTTGCCACTCCAAGGGGTGCCACCACTACTATCCAGAAGCGATCACGGTGATCGACATCGGTGGCCAGGACAACAAGGTGGTCAAGCTGGACAGCTCTGGCAGGAAAAGCAGCTTCAAGATGAACAGGAAGTGCGCGGCGGGCACCGGTGCCTTTCTGGAGGAGATGGCGTACAAGCTGGACGTTCCGGTGAGCGAATTGGAGGGTTTGGCCCGCAAGTCAAGCAGTGGAACAGAGTTGGGGAGCTTCTGCACGGTGTTCACGGCCACCGAGGTTCTGGACAGAATCAGGGGGGGCGAGAAGCTGGAGGACATCGTCAGGGGATTGTTCAATTCTGTGGCCAAGCGCATTCTGGAGATGGACAGGCTGACCGGCCGCGTGATCATCAGCGGTGGTGTCGTGGCCCACAACCCCATCGTGGCCGAGATCATCAGCGAGAGGGCCAACATAGAGGTGGAGATAGCGCCCCACCCACAGGAGATGGGGGCCTTCGGCGCGGCGCTTTTCGCTGCCGAGTCGGTGGCCAGAGAAGCGGGAGAGGAAGACAAACTATCAGTAGCGAGGAGGTAGACGACCAATGACAGCAGTACCTGACAAGATCCAGACCTGGCAGATGGTGCAGCCGACGGCCAAGGATCGGGAGACAGGGGAAGTAACACCCGGCAGGCTGGAGAAGACCAGCATTCCCGTCCCAGAGTTGAAGCCGGGTGAGGTGTTGGTGGAAATCGCCGGATGTGGAGTGTGCCACACCGACCTGGGGTACTTCTACGATGGCGTCCCCACCGTAACCAAACCGCCGCTCACGCTGGGCCACGAGATCAGTGGCGTGGTCGTGGCTGGCGACAACAAGTGGGTAGGCAAGGAGGTAATCATCCCGGCGGTGATGCCATGTCGCAACTGCCCGATCTGCGACATGGGCCGGGGCAACCGTTGTCTGGCGCAGAAGATGCCGGGCAACAGCCTGGACATCTACGGCGGTTTCTCCAGCCACATCCCGGTTCCGGCGGCGGACCTGTGCCCCGTGGAGGATCGCAAAGGGATGCCACTGGAGTGGTTGGCCGTCGTGGCGGATGCAGTGACCAGCCCCTACCAAGCGGCGATCCGTGCGGATGTCCAGGAGGGCGACAGGTGCATCATCCTCGGGGTGACCGGTGGCCTCGGCGTCTTCATGTCCCAGATTCTGAAGGCCATGGGCGCAGAAGCCGTAGTCGGTATTGCGCGCCACCCGGACAAGCTGGAGAGGGCTCTGGAGTACGGAACCGACTACGTGATCAACTCTACAGACAAGAGCCCCAAGGACATTCGCAACGAGTTCCGTGACCTCTGCAAGGAGAACGGGCTGCCCTCGAACTGGGGCTGGAAGATCTTCGAGATGACCGGCGCCAAGCCAGCTCAGGATATCGCTCTGGCTCTCCTCGGATTCGTTGGCAAGCTGATCTGGGTTGGCTTCTCCATCAACCAGAACGAGTACTCCCTGTCCAGGCTGATGGCCTTCGACGCCGAGATCATCGGGACCTGGGGCTGCCTACCAGAGTACTATCCTACGGTGTTGAAGATGGTTCTCGACGGCAAGGTGCAACTGGAGCCCTTCGTGGAGGCACGACCTATGAGCCAGATCGAGGATGTGTTCGCGGAGGCGCACAGCACGACTCTGATGAGGAGGATTGTCCTGACACCTGATTTCTAGCTCGGACTGCGTGGGCCGGCCCGTGATGGGCTGAAGAAGCCTGGTGGTGCGATGATTCCAGAAGTCGCATGGGTTCACGGGTTGGCAACGAGCGGCTGTGGGGACAAGCGGCGGTGATCTGCGTCGTGATCTGTGAGCGGGTGGAAAGGAGGTGATGGGAAGAGTTGTGGTCTACTGAGTGGCCTTCTGCGTAGGAGGCTGGCAAGTGGAGCCTGAGTTCCCGTACGAAGTAGAGGAGGAAAAGAAGTGAAAAGCAAAATGCTTGCTGCATTCACAGCGGTTACGTTGGTGGCGCTGTTGGTCGCAGGTTGTGCTACACCTGCCGCAGAGCCTGAGCCTACCACACCGCCACCGGCTGCGGAGGCGACTGCCACACCGGAGCCGGAGCCGGAGCCCGAGATGGGCACGACCTACAAGATCGGGTTTGGGCCTGATGTGACCGGGGGAGGAGCCAACCTGGGTGAGCCCCAACGGAACTGGGCCGAGATCATGAAGGAACGGCTGGAGGAGTCTGGCGGGATCGTTGGCCCGGATGGCGTTGTCCACGAGGTGGAGATCATCGTGGGCGATTCCGAGAGCAACCCGGATGTCGCAGCCAGCCTGGCGCGGAGGTACGTTGACGAGGACGAGGTGGTGGCCCTGATCATGGGAAGTGTCACGCCCATCAGCCTGGCCATCGCCGAGGTAGCCACAGAAGCTGAGGTGCCGTACATCTCCATGGCGTCGTCGTTGGCGATCATCGCGGACCCCGACACGGGTGAGATGCGGCCCTGGGTGTTCAAGGTGGCCCAGAGCAACGGGGACGTGGCGCAGTGGCAGGTGGAGCGACTGACGGACTTGGGCGTGAACTCGGTGTGCTACATGTACGAGAACACCGGCTACGGCAAGGACTGCTATAACAACTCGTCCGCTGCGCTCACCGACGCGGGCATGGAGAACATGTTCGAGGGAGCCTTCGAGCGCACAGACACTGAGTTCCCGCAGGTGCCCGCCATAGAGGCTGCGGGGTGCGACGCAGTGGTGATCGGCGCTATCCCGCCGGGGGCCGCCAACGCCCACCTCGCGATCCGGACGGCACTGCCCGACATTCCCATCATCCACGGCCATGGCGTCTGCACGACGGACTTCATCACCGCCGGTGGCGACGCGGTGGAGAGTGCGGAGATGCCCTGCAGCGCAGTGATCATCGCCGAGGACATAGCCGCTGACAATCCTGCGAAGGCAACCTGGATGGACTTCAAGGACGCCTACGAGGACTACACCGGCGAGCCGGTCAGCACCTTCGGTGGTCACGCCTATGATGCTCTGTACTGGGTCATCGAGGCGCTGGAGACTCTGCCCGAGGGGTTGAGCCTGGCGGAGCAGCGAGCGGCTGTTCGCGACTATATCGAGAACAACATCACAGACTGGCCTGGTACGGCAGGGATCTTCAAACTCGCTCCTGACGACCACTATGGATTGGACTACACGTCCTTCACCTGGTTCAAGGTGGAAGGCCAGAAGTTTGTCCCCTTCCCGGAAGAGGAGTGGTAGACAGACGGACAAGGTCGGGGACTGAGGCCCTGGCCTCAGTCCCCCTCTTGCCGTAGCAGGGGGAGCAGGCATGGGCAAGTACCTGGGCGCCAGATCTGTGAGGCTGGGTCTGACGGCGGTTGCCACGGTGCTACTGGTGGCGTACGTTGTCTTCCTTGCCTACGAGAACGGGTACGGCCTCAAGGCCTTTGCGCAGTGGACGATGGATGGCATCCGCGGGGGAAGCATCTACGCCCTCGTCGGACTGGGTTTTGTGGTCATCCACAGTGTGACGGGTGTGATCAATTTCGCACAGGGTGAGTTCGTCATGCTGGGCGCGATGATGTGCGCGAGTCTATATGAGTTTGATCTGCCACTGCCGCCTGCCCTCAAGCTGGCGGTAGCCGTCATCGCCTCCATACTCACAGTCACGGTGGTCGGGATACTCCTGGAGAGGGGGGCCATCTATCCGGCTCGCGGCGGGAGCGTGGTCACGTTGATCATCATCACCATCGGGGCCACGATCGCCATCCGAGCCACCGCGCTCATCATCTGGGGAACGCAGGCCAAGATCGTGCCGGCCTTCAGCAATTTACAGCAGATAGATCACATCTTCAGACCCTTCGGACTAACGCTTGGTGCCCAGAGTCTGTGGATTTGGGGAACCGTCGCGTTGGTCCTCGGTGCTCTGCTCTACTTCTTCGAGCGCACTATTCTGGGCAAGGCGTTGCGGGCTTGCGCGGTCAACCGGCGAGCGGCAGAACTGATGGGTATCAGTCCGAGTCGCATGTCGCTTCTCGCCTTCGGTCTGGCGGCTGCGGTTGGTGCCATCGGGGGAGTGGTGTTCGGGCCTGTGATCCGGCCTCAGTATGACATGGGGCTGGCTTTCGGCCTCAAGGGTTTCGTGGCGGCCATCATGGCCGGCATGGTCAGCCCGCTGGGAGCCGTGCTGGGTGGGTTGATATTGGGGGTGGCGGAGAACGTAGGCACAGGAGTCACCGGGTTGTATGGCTACAAGGACGTGATAGCTTTCGTCATCCTGATCTTGATCTTGCTTCTCAGGCCCCAAGGGCTGATCGGTGGAGGGGAGCGAGGCGTTGAGCAGACTTGAGGGGTAGTCGGATGTCGGGACGAGGGGACTGGTCGAGGCACTCCCATACCGTCGGTTTCGGCGTGGTCATCGCAATCGTTGTGGTTTTCGGACTGGTTGAGAGCATCCAACCATTTGGCTTTCGTTTCAGGGACTTCACCGGCGGGACGGTGACTTTCGATACGTTGATCCGCATCGGCATCCTGACCATTGTGGTCGTAGGGCTGAATCTGTTGATGGGATATGCCGGGCAGATCTCGTTGGGCCAGGCTGCCTTCTACGGCATCGGGGCCTACGTGTCGGGGATCATGTCTACCATGGCTGCGAGGCATGATCTACTGCCGGGCATAGCGGACACCTGGTGGTGGCCCTGGTTTGCGATCGCGGTCGCGATGTTGCTGACAGGCTGTTTCGCCTATGTCATTGGGAGGCCTATCCTGCGGTTGCGAGGCAACTACCTCGCCATGGCCACCCTGGGCCTAGGTGTGGTGATGTACACCATCTTCCGCGAGGGGAAGGACATCACGGGAGGCCATGATGGTTTGGCCGGGATACCTCGTCTGAGCATCGGTGGCGTATTCACGTTCTGGCCTGTGGACAGATACTACTGGCTGGTTTGGGGTGCGGCCATCGTCGTGATCATCATTGGCTTCAACGTGATCAACTCCCGAGTGGGGCGGGGGTTGCGAGCCATTCATACCAGCGAGGTTGCGGCCAATACCATGGGTGTGGACACCGACAAGTACCGGGTCCAGGTGCTCGTGCTCAGTGCCATGATGGCCAGCCTGGCGGGAAGCCTGTACGCTCATTTCCAGGCGATTGTGTCCCCTGGTCCCTTCGGCTTCGTGGCCTCCGTGGAGTTGGTGTGTATGTCTGCCGTAGGGGGGATGGCAAGCATCTGGGGTGCGCCACTGGGGGTCAGCTTCTTCTTCGTGATCAAGGAAGCCCTGCGGGCCAGGATGCACCAGCTCCTTCGAGGGGCCGGCGGTGAGCATGAACTCATCGCCTACGGCATCATACTCATCCTGGTCATGATCTTCGTCCCAGAGGGACTGAGTTTTGGTGGCGTTAGAGCGTTTGACTGGCTGCGTGACCGTCTCGGGCCCGGGAGGGGAGGAGACAAAGGGGTGGAAGCGCAAACGGGCCAGGCAGGTTGACCTGAGCAGGTTAGATCGGTCTGCGGGGGTGCTGTCCGAGGGGGGCAGAGGTGGCTGAGGCGTCGATTCTGGAGGTGGAAAGTCTGAGGAAAGACTTCGGCGGCCTGTTGGCTGTGGACGACGTGTCCTTCAGAGTCCGTGACGGCGAGGTGTTCTCGATCATCGGCCCCAACGGCGCAGGCAAGACCACCATCTTCAATCTCATCTCCGGCGTGTTACCTGCGACGGCAGGAGAGATGAGATTCGGGAATCAGGTGCTCAACGGTCTGAAGCCTCACGTGATCGCCGGGTTGGGGCTTTCGAGAACCTTCCAGAATCTACAGATCTTCTCTAACATGACGGTCCTGGAAAACGTGATGGTGGGGCGACACCCTCGCAGTGGGTACGGCATGCTCAGTGCTGCGCTGCGACTTCCAGGGGGAAGGCGTGAGGAGAAGGACATCGGCCACAAGGCCATGGAGTATCTGTCCTTCGTGGGGTTGGCCGACAGCGCAGACCTGAATGCGGGCAGTCTGGCGTTTGGCAGCCAGCGGCTGCTGGAGATCGCGCGTGCCCTGGCCACGGAGCCAACTCTGTTGCTGCTGGATGAGCCCGGGGCGGGCCTGAACATGACAGAGAAGATGGCGCTGGATGGCCTCGTCCGGCGCATACGCGACCGGGGGGTGTCTATCCTGCTGGTCGAGCACGACATGAGCTTCGTGATGGGCATTGCGGATCGCATCATCGTTCTCGACTATGGCGAGAAGATTGCGGATGGTTCCCCGGAAGAAGTGCAGAGTGATCCCAAGGTGATCGCCGCCTACCTGGGTACGGACGGCGTCTAGGCCATCGGTGGTGAGGGAAACAGGATGTTGCTGGAAGTGAGGAATGTCAATACCTACTACGGCAACATCCGTGCGTTAAAGGATGTTTCCCTGGCGGTCGATCGAGGAGAGATAGTAACGGTTATAGGCGCAAATGGAGCTGGGAAGACTACCTTGCTGAACACTATCTCGGGACTGCTTCATGCCAGCGGGGGTGAACTCCTCTTGGACAGCCAAACGATCACCAAGCTGTCCCCTGACAAGATAGTGCGGCTGGGCATCAGTCAAGTGCCAGAGAGACGGCAAGTGTTTTCTACCCTTAACGTGCTGGACAACCTGTTGCTTGGCGGCTACCTTCGGCACGGGAGGGAGCCCAAGGAGGCGATCCAGAAGGACCTTGATTTCGTGTTCGAGGTGTTTCCCATCTTGAAGGGTAGGCAGAGACAGATGGGAGGCACCCTTTCCGGTGGCGAGCAGCAGATGCTGGCGCTGGGGCGAGGGTTGATGGCCAAGCCCAAGATACTGCTGCTTGATGAGCCTTCTCTGGGATTGGCCCCACTATTGGTGAGGGAGATCTTCAGAGTCGCCGGTGAGCTGCGGGAGCACGGAACCACCATTCTGCTGGTGGAGCAGAATGCGAGGGCTGCTCTGAAACTGGCGGATCGGGGCTATGTCTTGGAAACCGGGAAGGTGGTGCTGGAAGGCCGGTCCGAGGAGTTGCTGGCCGACGAGCGGGTCCAAGAGGCGTACCTGGGTGGTTCACGGGCCTAGCTACAGAAGGCAGGTGCATTCTGGGGACGTACAGCTAGCGAATTGTGAAGACTGGAGGCCGCGGAGGACTCGCGGCCAGAGCGCGCGTGGCCTTGATCGTATGCGTGAGATGGGGAGCGGAAACGGAGGGATGTGGTGAGAGCTTTGCTATCGGGAAACGAGGCTGTGGCCCGTGGGGCGTACGAGAGCGGTGTCGTGTTCGCCAGCGCCTATCCCGGCACACCTAGCACGGAAATCCTGGAGAATGTGGCCAAGTACGAAGAGATCTACGCCGAGTGGAGCCCGAACGAGAAGGTGGCTCTGGACACGGCTATAGGAGCGGCCTATGCTGGCAAGCGCGTCCTGGCGGCGATGAAGCACGTCGGTCTGAACGTGGCTGCGGAGTCGCTTTTCTACTCTTCCTACACCGGAATCAACGGGGCGTTGGTGATCGTGACGGCCGACGATCCCGGTCTTCATAGTTCGCAGAACGAGCAGGACAACCGCTACTATGCGAAGTTCGCCAAGGTGCCGATGCTGGAGCCCACAGACAGCCAGGAATCGAAGGATTTCGTTGGCCTGGGGCTAGAGATCAGCGAACAGTTCGATACGCCGGTGCTGCTGAGGATGACGACCCGCGTCTGCCATTCTATGTCTATCGTCGAGTTCGGCGAGAGGTCAGCGGCTCTTCCCACTCCGCTGCCCTACGAGCGGAACGTACAGAAGTACGCCATGTTGCCGGCCTTCGCCAGGGGAAGGCATCCGGTGATCGAGGAGAGACTCAAAGACCTGGCGGAGTATGCGGAGACTCTGCCCCAGAACAAGATCGAGTGGGGAGACCGGTCCTTGGGGATCGTGGCCAACGGAGTGTCATACCAGTACGCGAGAGAGGTCTTCCCTGAGGCTTCCTTCCTGAAGCTGGGCATGACCTGGCCTCTGCCGGAGCGTTTGATCCGTGAGTTCGCGTCCGGGGTGGAGAAGCTGGTGGTGGTCGAGGAGTTGGACCCGTTCCTTGAGGAGCACCTGAAGATCATGGGCCTTGAGGTTGCCGTCGGCAAAGACTACTTCCCTATGGTAGGAGAGTTCAACCCCAGGGTGGTGCGAGAGGCGGCGCACGCAGCAGGTCTGGTGAGCGAGCCTTCGCCGATCCGCGAGTTGGACGTGACGGATCTGCCGCCCCGTCCTCCTGTGATGTGTGCGGGATGTCCCCACAGGCCCGTCTTCTACATGCTGAAGAAACATGGGCTGGTGGTGAACGGCGACATAGGGTGCTACGCCCTGGCTACGCTGGCTCCTATCTCCACGACCGACACCATCGGGTGCATGGGGGCGAGCATCGGCGTGGCTCATGGAATGAACAAGGCGGGCTTTGACGGAAGGGCCGTGGCCACCATCGGAGACTCGACCTTCTGGCACGCGGGCATGCCGCCCTTGCTGAACGTGATCTACAACAAGAGCAACACCGTGACCCTGATTGTAGACAACGAGACCACCGCGATGACAGGGCACCAGAATCACCCCAGCACGGGTCGCACCTTGAAGGGCGAGGAGACGTCACGGGGGGATTTCGAGGCGCTAGCCAGGGCTATGGGCTACGAGGAGGTCCGCACAGTGGACCCGCTGAACCTGGAGGAGCTGGAGGAGGCGCTCGAAGCGTCGCTGAAGGCGAACAAGCCAGCGGTGCTGATCTCGCGCTCACCCTGTATCTTCCTATACAAGGAGCGCCCGGGTCTTTTCGAGGTGGACCTGGACCGCTGCAATGCGTGTGGGCGGTGCTTCGAGATCGGGTGTCCGGCCATCATCCGGAGCAGCGAGGTCAACGAGAAGACAGGAAAGGCCAAGGCCGAGATCAATCCCATACTGTGCTTCGGCTGCACGGTGTGCGAGCAGGTCTGCGCCCGCAAGGCCATTCATACGGTGGAGGAGCAGTAGAGTGAAGACCACGAATTTCGCGTTGGTTGGCGTGGGCGGTCAAGGCGTTCTCCTGGCGTCGGACATCCTGTCGCAGGTTGGCGTGGCGAGTGGGCTGGACGTCAAGAAATCGGAAGTGCACGGTATGGCCCAGAGGGGCGGCAGTGTGCTGAGCCAGGTGGTCTGGGGGGAGAAGGTGTATGCGCCCCTACAGGGTAAGGGCGACATAGACTATCTGTTGTCCTTCGAGCTATTGGAAACACTACGGTGGCTCGACTTCTTGAGGCCCACGGGCATGGTCATCGTCAATGAGCAAAGGCTGCCGCCTCTGGCGGTCAGCTCCGGAGGGATGGAGTATCCAGACCAAGAGCGGATTGAAAAGACTTTGGCCCAGGCAACCGAGGAGTACTACGTCGTGCCCGCGCTGGCCAAGGCTCAGGAGCTAGGCACAGACAGGGCCACGAACGTGGTGCTTCTGGGTGCCTTGTCCAGGCACCTGGCCGTGCCGGAGAAACAGTGGCTGGACGTGATCGAGGAACGCGTCCCGAAGAAGTACGTAGAGTTGAACCGCAGAGCGTTTGCAGCCGGGCGCGAGTTGTGAGCCCGCACTCCGAACGGGTAGAGGGCGTACTGAATCGAGAGTAGGTTCGGGAGAGGTCTTGCCACGTCGGGCGGGACTCATAGAGGAGAACATCATGGGCAGGAAGCACTATCCGATGTGGAAAAAGGAAGCGGAGACTCTGCTGCGGGAAAAGCTGCGGAAGCTCCAGTTGGAGCGGCTGAAAGGGGCCCTGCATCACGTCTACGACAACGTGGCCTACTACAGGGAGCGCTGCGACCAGGCCGGCGTCAAGCCGGCTGATCTGCAGACGCTGGACGATCTAGCCAGATTCCCGTTCACGACCAAGCAGGACTTGCGAGACAACTATCCGTTTGGGCCGTTTGCAGTACCACTGAGTAACGTGGCCGAGATTCATGCCACCAGTGGCACGACCGGCAAGATGACGGTCACCGGCTACACCAAGAACGATCTGAAGGTCTGGTCCGAGGTAATGGCGCGGGTGTACACGCTGGCAGGCACGACCACGGGCGACGTGATCCACAACTGTCTGGGTTACGGTCTGTTCACGGGAGGCCTGGGCTTCCACCATGGTGCTATCGAAGTGGGAGCCACGGTGGTGCCGGTGTCATCAGGACAGACGACTCGACAACTGACGATCATGCAGGATTTCGGCTGCACGGTGCTCGTAGCCACCCCGTCGTACGCCATCGTGCTGGCCGAAGCCGCTGCGGAAATGGGACTGGATCCCAAGAGGGACCTCAAGCTGCGTACGGCATTACTGGGGGCCGAGCCATGGAGTGAGGCGATGCGGGCTCAGATCAACGAGAGCCTGGATCTCGAGGCCTTCGACAGCTTCGGCCTGGCTGAGGTCATCGGCCCCGGGGTTGCGCTGGAATGCTTCGAGCACGATGGGATGCACATCGCTGAGGATCATTTCTATCCAGAGATCATAGACCCGTCGACTGGCGAGACCCAGCCCTACGGCACGCAGGGGGAACTGGTGTTCACCACTCTCACCAAGGAGGCGTTCCCGCTGATCAGGTATCGTACTCGGGACCGCACCGTATTGAATCCCGGGAAGTGTGCCTGCGGGCGGACCATGGTGCGCATGGGCAAGGTGATGGGACGCACAGACGACATGCTGATCATCCGTGGCGTCAACGTGTTCCCGTCTCAGATAGAGCACGTCTTGCTGGGCTTCGAGGAGTTGGCGCCGCAGTACGTGATCTACGTCGATCGGCCTGGGGCCTCAGATGTGCTGACGGTGGAAGTCGAAGCAACCGAGAAGCTGTACCAGCAGGGCACGGATACGTTGGAGGCGGTAGAGGCGAGGGCCAGGGCTGCTCTCAAGGACACATTGGGCGTTTCGACGAACCTCAACGTGAGGGAGCCGCTTTCCATCCAACGGAGCGAGGGCAAGGCCAGGCGGGTGGTGGATCGGAGGATGCTGTAGCCTGAGCTAGTCGGTCCCGGGCCACCGAGAGCGGCGACAACTGGTCAAGCGGAAGAAGGGGGTGCGAGGCACTGACACCGGGATGAGGTGTTCTCCTTGCACCCCATATCTCACCACCACATGGATGGTGATTGGCTGCCCGCCGGTGGGAAGGAACGTGAAGATGTATCAGGAGAACGGTTGTTGAAAGGAGCGATATTGCGATGAATTTCTATGGCAAGGATATTGTGGTCCTTGATGGGGCGCGTACTCCCCTGTCTCACTACGGTGGGTCACTGAAGGACGTGCACCCGGCAGACATGTCAACCCACGTGGCGAAGGAGGCCATGAGGCGTTCCGGAGTCGAGCCCGAATGGATAGACCACGTGGTCTGGGGCAATGCTTCTCAATCGAGCGGCGATGCCCAGTACCTGTCGAGACACATCGGGCTCAAGTCGGGGTGTCCCATACCGGTGCCCGCTTTGAACCTGGGACGCATCTGCGGGTCGGGGCTGGAGGCCATCGTCACCGCAGCTCGCATGCTGATCATCGACGATGAGTACAAGTTCATCCTGGCTGGCGGCGTGGAAGCCATGGACCAGATGCCTTTCGTCATCAGACAGGCGCGCGATGGCCTCCGTTACGGGGAGGGCGTGATTGACCATTGGGGGGATACGGTCTTTGTAGACACCTACAACGGCTTGCGCATGGCGCTGACCGCCGAGAACCTGGCGGAGATGTACAACGTCACTCGCGAAGAGCAGGACGAGTTCGCCTACCGCAGTCACATGCTGGCAGCGGCGGCGCGGGACAGTGGGCGCCTAGCCAAGGAGATAGCGCCCATCGAGGTTCCTGCCGGCAGGAAGGGCGAGACCAGGCTGTTCGAGCAGGACGAGCGGATCCGGGACGATACCACGGTGGAGAAGCTGGCGAAGCTCAAGCCGGCCTTCAAGGCGGATGGTACAGTCACTGCCGGAAATGCGTGTCCCATCACCGATGGTGCTGGCTCCGTCGTGGTGACGACGATGGACGTGGCCAAGGAGCGCGGCTTGAAGCCTCTGGCCAGGCTGGTGTCCTATGGTGCCATGGGCTGCAACCCCGATATCATGGGCATCGGGCCCGTGCCCGCGACGAAGCAGGCGCTGGAGCGAGCGGGGATGAAGATCGAGGACATCGACATCATCGAACTGAATGAAGCCTTCGCCGCCCAGTACCTGGCCTGCGAGCGGGAGTTGAAGAACAATAGAGAGATCACCAACGTGAATGGCGGTGCGCTTGCTCTCGGGCACCCCACAGCCTGCACTGGGATCCGCATCTCCCTGAGCGCCATGTACGAGCTGAGGGAGCGCAACAAGCAGTACTGCCTGGCCACGATGTGCATTGGGGGCGGTCAGGGGATGGCCGGTATCTTCGAGAACCTGACGTAGGCAGCACGAGGGACCGGGGCTAGTAGACCGCGCGACATCTTTGGGGTATCTAGATGGACGAGGTGGTTATTGTCGAGGGTGCGCGTACCGCATTCGGAGGTCTTAACGGCGGACTGAAGGGTGTGACGGCCACCGAGCTGGGCGCAATTGCCGCTCGGGAGGCCCTGAAGCGCTCCCAGGTCGAGCCAGAGGCCATCGACCACGTGGTCTTTGGGAACGTGGTCCAAACCTGCAAGGATGCACCCTATCTGGCCCGCCACGTCGGCATGAGTGTGGGGGTTCCCATCGAGGTGCCCGGCCTGACGGTGAACCGACTGTGCGCGTCCGGCCTGGAGGCCGGCGTGATCGCTGCCCAACAACTCATGCTTGGCGATGCCACAATGGTGCTGGCGGGTGGCACGGAGAACATGACGCAGTGTCCCCACCTCATCCGCGGCTTGCGGGACGGATTCCGGCTGGGGAACGTGGAGGTGGAAGACTACGTGCTGGTGGCCCTCACGGATCAGTGGAACGGGCTGATCATGGGGCTCACGGCCGAGAAGCTGGCAGAGATGTACCACATCTCCCGAGAGGAGCAGGATGAGTTCGCCTCTCGCAGCCACAGCCTGGCAGCGGAGGCTCGAGAGAACGGTCGCTTCGCTGAGGAGATCGTGCCTGTGGAGACCAAGGACCGCAGGGGCAGGAGCGTCGTGGTAGACCGCGATGAGCACATCCGGACCGACTCCAGTGTGGAGAGCCTGGCTCAACTGCCACCGGTCTTCAGGAAGGACGGCACGGTGACCGCCGGGAACTCCTGCGGCATCAACGACGGCGCGGCGGCCTTTGTGATAACCACCTCGGAACGGGCAAGAGACATGGGCCTCAAGCCGCTGGGCCGACTCGTATCGTGGGCTAGCGTGGGAGTGAACCCGGAGATCATGGGCATAGGACCGGTGGAGGCTTCCAGAAAAGCACTCGAGCGAGCTGGGATGAGTTTGGAGGACATGGAGTTGGTGGAAGTCAACGAGGCGTTCGCCGCTCAGTACCTGGCTTGCGAGAGGGACTTGGGCCTCAACCGGGACCGGGTCAACGTGAACGGCGGGGCGATTGCTTTGGGTCATCCCGTGGGCGCCAGTGGTGCCAGGGTCACCCTGACGCTGCTGTACGAACTACGCAGGCGTGGCCTGCGGTACGGTCTCTCGACTCTCTGCGTAGGCGGGGGTATGGGGATCGCAGCCGTGTTGGAGTGCTTGCAGTAGGGCCACAGCAAACGCCCTACTGTGCCAAGCCATGCCTGCTGGCTGATCGGGAGCCGGCTCAGTATAATTGGAGTGCAGGGGTCCACTTTAGAGAGAGACCAAGCATGGCCAGGAACGGTGGCAAGAGGGAGCAGAAGGGCAGTGACCCCATCCCCGAGGTGAGATGCCTCAACTGCCTCCACCGCTGCAAGGTTCCGCCCAAGGCGGATAGGATTAAGTGCCCTGAGTGTGGTTGGGAGTGGAGGGTATCTTGGGTGAACCCTCAATTCGCGAAGGTCAGGGGCCCCATGTGGGACAAAATGGAATCCTAGTCACCTGGCGTTAGGGAAGGTCCGACGACGAGGGCACGCTCTCGCTTCAGGTAGCAGGAGTCTTAGCAAGGGATGCCTCTCAATCGTAAACTCGGTGTCGTCGATCTGTCCACAGGAGAGATCGAGATCAAGCCCATACCGATCGAACTTAGAAAGAAGTTCATCGGCGGGCGCGGCCTGGACATGTATCTGCTGTACAACTACACAGAGCCAGGGATCGACGCGCTCGGTCCGGACAACGTCGCAGTGATCAGCGCTGGGCTCTTGAGTGCGACCTTGTCCTCAGCCTCGGCGCGTGGTCACGTGGCTGCTAAGTCGCCCTTGACCGGAGCGGTTGGCAGCACCAACATGGGTGGGTTCTTCGCGCCGGAGATGACCTGGGCAGGGTTCCACCACTTGATGCTGAAGGGCCAGGCGGAGGAGCCTGTGTACATCTGGATCAACGACGGGAAGATCGAGATCAGGGATGCGTCGCATTTGTGGGGCCTCAGCACGCGAGACACTCAGAACGCTCTGCATGGGGAACTGGGGCCTGAGGTGCAGGTACTCTGTATTGGGCCAGCCGGGGAGAACCTGGTCAGATACGCCACCGTGATGAACGGGATGAAGAACGCTGGCGGCCGGAGCGGGTTGGGCGCGGTCCTGGGCTCGAAGAAGGTGAAGGCCGTAGCGGCTCGGGGCACCATGGATGTGCAGATCAAGCACCCGGAGGAGGCGCTGGAGTACGACTATGAGGTGCTGATGCACATCAGGGGGACCAAGTTCGCCCAAGTCATGGGCAAGTATGGTACGATGTTCATACAGAGCGTGACCAACTCCACGGGCCTGGTGCGGACTCAGAACTTCCAGTATAACCAGCTCCTTGATGC
>Ga0315534_1000848_pt1 | contig 21515 bp, 19 predicted proteins | sample SalMarSW160240MG_FD_203094 | JGI IMG/M metagenome (GOLD analysis project Ga0315534, IMG submission 203094) | Salt marsh sediment microbial communities from the Plum Island Ecosystem LTER, Massachusetts, United States - Salt Marsh Sediment SW1602-40 ... | reverse complement strand
GAAGAAACTTGCCCAACCCACATTTTTTGCAAGAAAACCAGTCGGAGCTGAGGCCAATACCCTGGGAACACCCATGAGGCTCGTGAGAAGGGCATATTGTGTTGCGGTAAATTTTTTATTGGTAATACTGGCCATAAATGCCATGTAGGCAGCAGTCCCCATACCACTGCTTAGATTTTCAAAGGCAATCACCCCGGACAAGACAGAGACACTATGGCCGACCCGAGCAAGAATGGCGAAGCAGGCAGTCGATATGGCTTGAAGAAAACCAAAAATCCATAGAGAACGATTGATTCCCAGGCGGAGCATAAGCACTCCTCCGATTAAGGTACCGGCGATGACGGCCCAGAAACCAAAGAGTTTCACGATCGCACCAATTTCTGTTTTCGAAAACCCTATGTCAAGGTAAAAAGGAATAGTCATGGCGCTTGCCATGGTGTCGCCGATTTTATAGAGAAGAATGAAAGCCAATATCCATACGGCACTATCCCGTTTGAAATATTCAACCAGAGGATCGACAACTGCTTCTCGTATAGTTCGAGGGATCCCGTGGGTAATCGTAGGTTCCGGCGCCAGAAGCGTGGTGAGAACGCCGGGCAGGATACAGGCTGCCATTATCAGGTAGACCATGGAAAAAGGTATGTAATCCGCCATGATTAACCCGCCCCCGGAAGCCAGAAGCATTCCCACACGGTATCCGTTGACATACAGAGAAGAACCAAGACCCAGCTCTTGATCAGAAAGGTCTTCCCTTCGATAGGCGTCCACCACAATATCCTGTGAAGCACTAAAAAAGGTCACCAGAAATGCTGCGAAGGCTACTATCCATGGATTTTTCCTCGGATCGGTGAATCCAAGACCTGCAATAGAAAAAATCAAGGCAAACTGAGCTACCAGAAGCCACCCTCTTCTGCGCCCAAGAAAAGGGAGAGTAAAACGATCTAAAAAAGGAGCCCAAATAAATTTCAGGGTATAGGGAAGGCCTACCAGGGCCATCATTCCAATCACGGTCAGGTCGACTCCTTCTTCTTTCATCCATGCCTGCAATACGGAGATAGTGAGAAGAAGTGGCAGGCCGCAGGAAAAACCCATCAGAAGGGCTACCAGCATTCGTCTGCTAAAAATTACTTTAAGTATTGATCTTTGATTTTCAGATTGCACGCATGCCTCGCTCAGTTTTTATCAAACAGCTCAGGCATTAATCCCCTTCCCGGTTATTACCTTCTCGGAGTCGTAAAGTCAACAGCTCCCCCAGGTGGAAGCTTGAGTCAAATTTTTCAGATTGCTATTTTATGTTAAGCGTAATAGACATTTTTTTGCATAGCTATGAAGATATGAAAGAAATAGAAGAATAACATCACTATCAAAAGCTGATCTATAATGATGTGATTTGTTCATCTATCCATTGGAGATTTTCTTTGATAAGATCTGGGATGGGGAGCTGATAAGGACAGCGTTTTTCACATTCCCCGCATTCAGAGCATTCTCTGGCCTTTGAAACAGCCTTTAAAAATCGATCTTGTCGCAATGCATCCATTCCCATTCTTTTGACGATAGAACGCACACCCAGAATAAATTGTATAGGAATGTTCTCTGTACAGGGTTGACAGTAATCACAACGCCGACAAAAATTTTTTTCACGTGCTTTGCGTATCTCCTCAATTTCATTTTTTTCTTTTTCATCTAATTCAAAGCTACCTTGAAAGATCTCCCAGTTTTCATCGAAAAGATCTTCATATTCCACTCCAGCTATGACCAGAGTCCCTTGTTGAGATAATACATATTTTAAGGCCAGCCTTGAGTTTTCAATCATCCCTCCAGAAAAGGGTTTCATTGCAATAACCCCGACATTTTTATCGATCGCCTTGGGGATAATCTTTTCCTGTGCTTCGGGCTCGAGAAAACTAAAGCAAACCATAATGGTTTCAAAAAGTCCATCGTCCAGAACCCGATCCATAAGGTCCAGGCTATGACTTGTTAATCCTATATGACCAATCAGTCCTTCTTCCTTTGATTTAATGAGCCCTTCAAGAGCTCCTCCTGAAGAAACCACTTGCTGATAGTCCTTGTCATCTTTGACAAAATGACATTGGTAAAGGTCAATATAGTCTTTTTGAAGTTCCTTCAGGCTTGTCATCACATCTGCTTGAATCTTGTCCGATGTTCTGGAATGAGACTTTGATGCCACAATCACCTTCTTATTGGTCTGCTGAAGCGCAAAGCCAATTCGTCGCTCACTTGTAGTATAGGCTCGAGCGGTGTCAATAAAGTCAACTCCTTTTTCTATGGCATGGAGGACAGTCTTTACTGCTTGCTCTTCCTCTACCCTTTGAATGGGGATTCCCCCAAAACCAAGCCTGTTGACTTCAAGCCCTGTTTGTCCGATCACGATTCGTTCCATCTCTTGCTCCTATTTTTGCTATCACCTTTTTCGTGATAGTTGTTTCCCTATCATCCTGTTCTGAGGTTGTTTTTATTGTGAGACACTATTAATCCTCTACTTTTATTTTAAGATAGAAATCACCTCTACTTTTTCCATTCAACTTTTTCCCCAGCCCAGAAAGCCTTAGCTTGCTCCCTTCCGATGTGCCTGGGGGAATGTTTAACACAAACATCCTTTTCTTAAAACCTTCCGGAATGTTAACAAGCTTTCGAGCGCCAAATATCGACTCCCTTTTTGTAATAGATATATTTCCATACATATTCGGATCCTGCCCCAAACTGACTGGCCTTATCACTTGGATTCTTTTGGATCTTTTTTTCTCTGTTATTCGCCTGATATTTTTGCCGACAGGCCGTTCCTTGAATAACAAAAACATTTTGAGAAAGATAATTCCAAAGATGAATCCTCCAATATGGGCCCACCAGGCGATACCACCCTGCCCCGCAGTCGATGCTGCACTAAGGATTTGAAAGATAAGCCAGATGCCAAGGAAGAAATAAGCGGGTATTTCTACGAACTGGAAGAAAAAAAAGATTGGGATAAGGGTCAGTATTCTTGATTTAGGGTAGAGTATCATATAGGCCCCCATTACCCCTGCAATAGCCCCACTCGCCCCAATGGTTGGGACTTGAGAGTGGTAGTTAATGAGAAGATGGGAGAAACCAGAAGCGAGCCCGCACAGAAGATAAAAGAGCAGATATCTGATAGGACCGAGCCTATCCTCCACATTGTCACCAAATATGTAAAGTGACCACATATTTCCAAGGAGATGCAAGAATCCTCCGTGAAGAAACATGAAGGATATAAAGGAGATGATTTGCTGGCCAGAGGTAAAATAGGAAGAAATTGTTGGGATTGTATACCTAGCAGGGACTAATCCGTAGGTGTAGATAAACCGATTTAATCCTTCACCCTGTGCAAGCTCTATAATAAAGAAGAGAATATTACAGACAATAATAGCTGTATTTACTACAGGGTAATTCTTGGAACGTATTGTATCTCGAATAGGGATCATTTAAGTATTTACTAAGCATAGCATTTTATTGTTTGCATTCTACATATCTGAGAAGGATATCGGATGGTCATGAAATCTTATCTGTCGTTCCAAGGCTCTCGGCCTGGTCTTTTCTACGATTTATCTGTAGGGGATTTTTGCCCCCTCCGCATTCCCCCGATAAATCGTGGGCTGCGGTTTCCCCCACTGATAAATCGTGAAAAGAACAGCGGCCTTCCGCCAGTCACTTCAGAAAAGACCTCATGCCCCTCTCGATATTGCAAACTATTTAACGCTTTCAGTAATAACTCCCAATTTTAGCCAAAAGTAACGGGCTCTCTAAAGATCAGGGATATTGCCTGAGTGGATGTCGTAGCCATAGCAGGATACACATCTTTGAGGGATGTCATTTGCCTCAAATTATCAGCGGTTCTTGAAATAAGCATGGCCAGATCACCTTCGGTCATACCTGCTATCATTAAGGCTCTTTCCCAGTCGAGACCTTTTGCCCAGGCATATATGGTAGCAGCTGCCCATAATGGAATTGGTCTAACAGGAAATCCATGAATAGTTTTCCTTTCAATAAGCGGGAGAAGACCATTTTTCATTTTATTATATGCATTCACAAGTTCTTTTGGAACCTTTGATTGATCAAATTCAACCTCTATCTCCCTGTCGTAGACAAAAACAGCGATCAGGGCAGCTAAAAGGCAAGGGTCTGATTTCGGAAATAGGCCTAGCCTAAGACCTTCAGCAATCATAAGTGGTTGATCAATCCTGAGCTGAGACGCCCATCTCCCATCATCTGTCAAAGCACCATCATTTTTAACATACCCTTCTGCCGTTAAAAAGTTCAGATGCCGTATAAAATCAGCCCGAAGTCTTTCCCTGACAGCATTGGCTGCATCCCACAGCTGAGAAAAATCTTTTAACACTGCTTGAAATGACCGATTACGCCTTCCATGACAGGTAAGGAAATGTTCACATCTGTTGCATATCAGCTGATCACGTTCCGTCTCAAGTAAAACAATTCGATCTCTTAATGGCTTAACTTTTTTTATCTCATCTTCTCCTAATGGCAGGGAGGCGAGGGGAGGAGGCAGTTCATCTGACAATACGTGAGAGAAAAGTCTTTTTAAAGTGTGTGGGTCATCAGTTGTTCGAATGTTTAGGGCCTTATTCAGGATAGTTGCCACCTTTTCTGGAGCAAAAAATCGCATTTTTGGTGGTTTTTTTTGTCCCTGTTTATACCTAAGCCGGAAGGCAAGAACGCCATTTGTATCTTTCTTTGTATGTGCCTGTAAAACGCAATAAAGGCGGGATCTGTTGTCCATAAATAGCCTCCCGGGCACAAGATTGGAAATTTTTGAAAGGATTGCCTCAAGCCTTTTTCTCTCTTCTCCTATCTTTCTGATATCATATTTTATTTTCACCATTTTTCGTATCAGGATAAGGACAGATTCTGGGGTACTACACAGAGAGCGGGGAAGTAATTCCATTAACCATTTACCAGTTTTCGTAAGTCTGTCTTCCACCTTTTTGTTTCTGTTTAAAAGATTCAGATAGTTAGCAAAGGATTGAAGAAGAAGATCCTTTATTTCTTCAGGATTATGGGATAGAAGAAGGTTCAAGACCATGGAAAAATCAATTCTTATCTGGCTTAAAACATCTTCGGGCGGAGACTTCAATAATGTTGCAATCAATGGAGTATCTAAAAAGCGCCCAGGAATCACCATAGCAAAACCGATATTGTCCATTCCCCTTCTCCCTGCTCTTCCTGTCATCTGGTGGAGTTCAGTGGCTGTCAAAGGAGCAAATTTATGCCCATTGTATCGGTCAGAATTAAGAAAAATGATACTCCGTGCAGGAACATTTACTCCTGCAGCCACAGTGGAAGTGGCGAACACAGCCTCAAGCAAACCCTTTGTCATCAGATCCTCAACCATCAATTTCCACAATGGCAGTTGTCCACTATGGTGCGACCCTACACCAAGATTTCTTAAGTGCCAGAGGTGATTATGCCGAGCAAGGTGGGGGTGTAGTGTTAGCAATTCATCGATCCTTTTGTTCAGCATCTCTTTACTATATTTATCGCGATTTGTATTTGCCCTACACAGGTCTAATGCATCATCACAATTTGCCCTGGATTTTAGAAAGAATATGGCTGGAAGAAGATTATATTTCCTTAACACATGTAATATCTCTCCAAATGGGGGGAGCCTTCTTCCTGTAGAAATGGGGGAGCTTTTTGGGTTGATAATATAATCCAGAACCTTTTTATCAAGACCTCTCCTGTTGAGCAATGGAAGAAGCCTTCCTGTTGGATGGAAAAAGAGTGGAAATAACGGGACAGGCCTTCCATTTTCTTCAATCACCACGCATTTTTTTTCCCGCAAGTGTTCAAGCCACCCTGCAATCTGTTCGGAGTTCTTTATGGTGGCAGAGAGCAAAAGGAGAGGAACCCGGACAGGAAGATAGATAATGATTTCTTCCCATACAACTCCCCTATCGGGGTCTCCAAGAAAATGAGCTTCATCCAGTATAACAAGATCTGCACGCAAATCCTCACCTGTATGCATGGCATCATAGAGCTGGTTCCTGAGTATCTCGGTAGTCCCCACAATAATTGGTGCATCGGGGTTCTCGACTCTATCGCCTGTTACTAGGCCAACATTTTCTTTTCCAAAGCGGGCTCCAAACTCTATGAATTTGGAATTTGAAAGTGCCTTGAGAGGAGACGCATACCATGATTTTCCCCCATTTGTATGTATCGTGTCTATTGCCTCTACCGCAATCCATGTCTTACCGCTTCCGGTTGGTGCTGTAACCAGGCAATCCGTCTTTTTAATAGCAGCTAGGGCTTTAACTTGGAATGGATCTGGTTGAAAGCGATCGCGATCCGGTACGCCGATTCTTGAAAAAACACTTCTCAATCTGCTATCTGCACTCGCTTTGATATGTGGAGTAGAGTGTTTTGAAGGTCGTCTTTGTCTATAATTATCAGGCTTTCTTTTGTATTTTATCGTAAAACCTTTCAATATAATTTCCGTTTTTTAAAAAATATGGTAAGCGTTCAGAGGCTACCGCATAGCAATTGGCAAGATAAAAAATCAATATTAGTTTTGGTTTTTGTCTTTTGATTTTGATGAAAACCAAAGGCCAAACCCATATAAATTATAGACTAATAACAAATAATACCTCAATGCTAAAATTCAATCAGTAAGAATATGGACAATTTTTCAGTCAGAAAAACGGGTCCAAAAGAAGAAATTAAGAGTATTTATGAATCGAAAAGGCAAGAGATTGCGTTACGATTACATGAATTTGGGAAAATCTGGAAGAAAGGAACAACAAAAGAGATCTTTGCTGAGCTTGTTTTTTGCATTCTCACGCCTCAGGCAAACGGGAAAGCTTGCTGGTTGACTGTGGAGAATATGATTGCGAAAGGAGTATTATTTAAAGGAGCCAGAAGTCAGATTGTAAAAGAATTGAATTGCGCACGGTTTATCCAAAAGAAAGCAACCTATATTGTTGAGGCGAGAGAAAAATTCTTATGCGACAATAGGGCCACTCTCAAATCAGTAATTAGCAAAATTGGTGATGGGTATGAGGCACGAGAATGGCTTGTAAACAATGTAAAGGGTGTAGGCTATAAGGAGGCGAGCCATTTTTTAAGAAATATTGGATTCGAGCAGAATCTCGCAATTCTCGACAGACACATAATGAAGAATTTACAATTGGTTGGGGTAGTAAAAGAAATTCCAGACTTTCTGTCAAAAGGAAGGTATTTCGATATAGAGAAAAGGATGATGGAATTCTCAAAAGCAATACAAATACCCATGAGCTATCTCGATATGGTGATGTGGTATAAAGAGAAAGGTGAAATATTTAAATAAATGGGATCAACATTTTGGTTGAAAATTGTAAAGCAATTATACGGGAGGAGCTATGATTGTCAGAAATATGAAAGATAAAGAGGTTATGGATACTACGTATCTGGCCCACGGAGGGGCTATAGCACAGATGATACTGGATAGGAGAACATTGAAGGAGATAGGGTTTTTAGCTACCGCAAGGCTTGCACCTGGAAGAAGGATTGAGCCTCACGTTGATCCCATGGAAGAGATTTATTTTATCACTAAAGGTGAAGGAGAAATGAGTGTGGATGATGAAATACGGCATGTGGTACCAGGTGATGCCATATGGATTCCAACTGGTTCGAGCCATGGGCTGACTAACACAGGAAATGAAGATTTAGTGGTTTTGGTTGTTGCATCACCAGCATGTTAGCATGATCAAAGATTGGTAAAAGACATTTAGTAACTACTTAGGTTCAAAGTTCAGTGGTTCACGACTGCCCGCCGGACGGCAGGCGGGGTTCAAAGTTAGAAAAGGATGAAAATGAGCCAACCGTGAACCGTGAACCTTGAACCGTGAACCTGACAACCTGATTAGCTGCGATTATAGCAAGTGAGACGTGGACTTATACATCTCATTTATGACAATAGATTTACAACAATGAGAAGGAGGATGGATAATATGAGTGATGAAGTAATAAGAAAAAGAACAAAGGAAACAGCGAACAAACTTTTTGAGAAAGGCATGCAGTTGGATCCCCCTTATCTGATGTGGAGGGAATTTGATAAAGATCTCGCTAACGATTTCTCAAAATTCATAACAGGCAATCTCTATTCGAGGAGTGTCCTCACATTGCCAGAGAGACAGATGGCTGCCTGTGCTACGCTGGCAGCAATACGTGCTGGAGATGAATTAAAACTCCATGTAAATGCAGCACTCAACGTTGGGTGCGACCCAAAAAAACTCACAGAAATCTTTTTCCAGGTTGCTACCTATGCTGGTATGCCTGCGGTTAATGAAGCGCTTGAAGTTTATCGGGAGGTTCTCAAAGAGAGGGATGAATGGCCGATAAAATAATAAAGCCGGTCTAAGGAGCAGTTTCTCTCTTTTTTATGAGAAAAAATGAATTTTAAAACACACAAAGATTTCAATCAACTGGTCTTAAATATAAGAAAAAGACCTAAAGAGAGGTTTTCAGGCTACTGGTTCAATCTGATTAAGTTTCAGGATTATCATTTCATACAGGGAAATATAGAAGATGATATCTCTGAGTTTGGTATCAATAGAAATATAGCAGCACTTGTGGATGAAATAAAAACAGATGAAATTAAAGGCACTTGGCCAGAAATTATGGGCTATCCGATTGACGAATCAGAAGAAGGACTTTTAGTAAAATATATTTCTGCGCAGAAAGAAAGGGATGTGGAACTCATTATTCCCGAGAGAAACATTGCCAGATCAGTAGAGTGGGGCAGATTCGATTCAACAATAGAATTTAGAAAATATGAAACTATTATTTATCCGGCCATTATAGAGGTGCTTGAGGACATTGAATTCCATACGTTTCTTGATGCGGGGTGTGGTTCCGGAAATCTCATTAAATTAATTACAGATAGTATTCCCAATGTAATTTACTACGGGATTGATGATAATAACAAAAATATCGAGGCAGCTAAGGAAAAGAAGTTATCAAATATCTTTCTCGGAGATTGTGAGAGGGTTGCCGAGATTCTACCTGATGCTCTTTTTTTTGACATGGTACTATTCTGTGGCTTACTGAACGTACAGGTTACTAATAAAAAGAAGGCAGACAAAATATTGAATAAGACGATACCAAGGCTCAAGAGCGGCGGATATATAATAATCACTGGTTATAGCCCTTGCCACTTTACTGCAGATGATCTTGCTGAGAAGGGAATTCAGGTTCTTTGTAAAAGTATCCCACAAAACATCTTTAAAGATTATACGGGCTATTACTTACGGCAGCTTTACCTTGGAAAAAAACGATGATGTACGATCTCCCATTATTCATCACGGACTGCAATGGTATCAGAATTAATATGTTGTTAAGAGAGCATGATTTTCCCTGCTTAGAAAGGAATCCTAATTAATGCTTTATAATCCATCATTTATCACAATGGCATTCTCTAATTTATTTACCGTATCAAGTTTTGGTACCTTCTTTCTCTTTCCCCTTCTTATTACAAGCTACGGAGGCTCTAAGTCAGACATAGGGATTATTATGGGTGTCTTCGCCCTCTCCGCTGTCTTTTGTCGTCCCTGGATTTCAAGTATGATCGATGGCATTGGGCGGAAGAGAAGCTACACTATTGGTTGTAGTATCATGAGCGTCCTTCCACTTATATACCTCCTGTTTCGAGGAAACCTTTCTCATTTTTACCTTTTACTTATTCTTGTACGAATTGTACACGGCGTAGGGTTGGCGCTATGTTTTACAGCTTCGTTCACCTACATTGCTGACATTGTTCCTGAAGGCCGATTAAATGAGGGTATTGGTATGTTTGGGGTCACTGGCCTCACAGGCCTTGCTATCGGGCCTGTTATTGGTGAGATACTAATCACTGAATTCGGTTCTTCTATCTTCTTTCTTGCAGCTGCAGGAATGGCGACCCTTGGCCTAATAATCCATCTGCCTCTCTCTGAATCGTTTGTGCGCGACTCCCGAAAATCTTCCCAATCCTTTTTCACGGTGCTTATAAAGAGAAAAATTTTATTTGTGGGTTTGCTTTCCTTTCTGTTTGGATTTGGTTTGGCGGCCTCTGGTAACTTTGTTTCTCCTTTTGCTAAAGAGCAGGAAATTGTTTTTATTTCACTTTACTACATTGCCTATTCTTTCGCAGCAATTCTTACAAGGCTCCTTGGGGGGAGGCTTGCAGACAGGATTGGAGAAGACCGTATCATGCCCTATGCACTTGCCTTGACAGGGGGAGGTCTTTTGATTTTAATGTTTTTAGGGGGAAACATGATTTTGGTGCTATCGGGTTTGATGTCGGGCTGCGGACACGGATTTCTTTTCCCATGCCTTAACTCTCTGGCGATACGTAATGAGCCGATCGATAATCGGGGAAAAATTAATGGAGTCTTTACCGGCGGGATCGATGCCGGCGCCTTTGTTGGGTCAGTTATCTTGGGCTACATTGGGCAATGGGCCGGGTTTCGAGCGCTCTTTTTTGTAGCAGGTCTTACCTTAATATTAGGGATTGGAATTCGAAGGTTTCAGGTGAAGAGCAATATGTAAATGTCTATGATACAGAGGATGAGTGTGAATTACTCAGACTCAGATGGTTTTTAATCAGGGTGGCAAACTCTGTGAGATTTTTTACCGTAAAACTATCTTTAGTTCTTTTTCCATCTCTATCCAGATAATATGCCTTTATCCCTATACTTTTTGGAATTACATAGTCAAATTCATAGTGGTCTCCTATATGGATAGTGCTGGATGGTTCTGCGCCCATAATTTCACAGATTTGTCTGTAAAATTGAGGAGTCTTTTTTACCTGTCTAAAATCAGATGTGGCTGAAAAGATTCTGGCAAAGGAATTCTCAATTTCTGCTTCCTTTATCTCAACTTCAACAAATTCTCGGGCTGCATTTGATACTATAATCAGGTCATAATATTGTGCTAGATCCTTTATTACCTCTTTCACTTCTGGGAATGGCCGGATTTTATCCCTATGTATCTCCATAAGGTTTTCCCATTTTTCTGGAAGCTCAAAGTATTTAAACCAGTATGTAATATCATACCATTCTAGGCTTATGTCACCAATCTTTTCATATTCGGCAATTACCAAACGCGTAGCCTCAGAAATACTAATAGTATGTTTTTTTGCGTAAAGGTGAGGGATACCAATTTCCCATACATAGGTTGTATAGGTGGTATCAATGAGTGTATTATCTAAATCAAAGGAGATAAGTTTTATCTTTTTCATTTTTCTCTTGCAGGTTTTCTTTCATCAATCAAGCTTATGAGATCACAGAGATGTTTATGCATTTTGCCTCATATCTTGATCCTTATCAAATAAAAGCCATACAGACATTTAGCTAGGGAGGAAGATAAAATCATTCCATGTAATCAGCCTTTATTTCTCCTATTCTTTTTAATACATTATATCGCAGTACATACATTGAGATGCGCTGATTGTAAAGGATATCTATGCTAAATAAAATTGTTACTTGAGATAAAATGTATTATTATGGTGTCTGCCGAGAATAAAATGAAATTACATACGAAGAAGAGAAGACTATGGCTACGATAGGTGATGTTGTAGAGGTCTATTATAGGGACAAGCCGGCATTTTTTGCCAGGATTGACTCAATTACACCCGATATAAAAAAGAAGTGGTTTATGGTGGAACTTTTGATTTTAACTACTCCCCTGCGAAAAGTTACATGGACATTGAGAGAAGAGTATATCAATGGTGTACCATTTACAATGGAGGGAAATGAAATAAGAATAGAGGCTGTAAGTCCACCTCCGATAGCAAAAGATTCTAATGATGATCCAAAGAAACCTATTCATACGGTTTTATCTAAAGAGGGAAGAAAAATACTACCTTTTAAAAAGCCCACAAGGGATTCTAAAAAAGCGTCTTAGACAGGCATTAATAAAGATCCTAAGTCATTCAATAATATAATAGGATATTTCAGAAAAAAGAATGTATATAATCAGTCTAGAAAGTTATATTGACAATTAATATTTGTTTAAGATAAATAGAAATTAAAGAGAATGTGAGTAATACTATTGTTGGAGAGAAATTACTATGCTCAAAGCGATGACGGTATCTTCATTAAATATGGACCCAGTAACGAATAGTCCAATAATTATCTTAAAAGAGATTGATGGAGAACAGACATTACCTATTTGGATAGGCCTACTCGAGGCAACGGCAATTGCCAGTGAAATAGAAGGGGTAAAATTTTCAAGGCCCATGACTCATGATCTTCTGAAGGATGTTATGGATAAGACGGATATCACGGTCAATAAAATAGAGATTTGCGACCTAAAGGATAATACCTATTATGCCATTATTCATTTAACGAGAAATGATAAAACCTTGTCAATAGATTCTCGTCCAAGTGACGCCATTGCCTTGGCCCTCAGGACTGAAGCCCCAATATTTGTTTCGGATGAGGTTTTAGCGAAATCTAAGCAGATAGAGGAAACCAGAGAAAGTGTGCCTGTGGATAAAAGCGAACAAGGGAAGAAGTGGCAGGATATACTTGAAAAACTCAAGCCAGAGGATTTTGGAAAATACAAGATGTAAGCCCTGTGACCATATAGCTCATTTTAACGAGGAATCACAATAGCAAATAAGGAATAGGCACCTTCAAATAATAGCTCATTACCAACCAAAATAATCCCTTTATAATTTAATCCATGATAGATCTCCATACCCACTCCCTATTCAGTGATGGCGAATTGCTACCTTCAGAACTTGTAAGGCGTTTGGAGTATATGGAGTATTCCTGTGTTGCAATAACCGATCATGTTGATTCGTCAAACCTTGATTTTGTGATCACGAGGGTGGTAAAGGTAGCACGAGATTTGAATCAGACGCAATCAGTTAAGGTCATTCCTGGTGTTGAGATTACTCATGTCCACCCAGAGCTGATTGAATCTTTGGTGGGCCAGGCCAGGAAGTTAGGGGCGGAGATAGTTATAGTTCATGGAGAAACTATTGTTGAGCCCGTACCTGAGGGGACAAACAGGGCAGCCATTCTTTCTGAAGTTGATATTCTGGCCCATCCAGGTCTTATAACCATAAAAGACGTTAAGATGGCTGCTGAAAAAGGCGTGTATCTCGAGATATCAGCTCGACAGGGCCATTGCCTTACAAATGGATATGTAGCTAGAATAGCAAAAGAATACGGAGCAAAACTAGTTTTAAATTCGGATGCTCATTCCCCTCGTGACCTCATGACCCGCCAATTTGCTCAGATGGTAGCACATGGGACGGGGTTGGGAGAAAATGCCCTTGAGGAGATGCTTGGCAATTCCCGCGAGCTTATAAATAAGATTCTCTGATTTATTCCCATTGTTCGCTACTCACTATCAATTTCTTGTTAGATTCAATACACTCAATACCCATAGCAATGAAAAAGTCTGTTATCTATAAGTTATCAGGAATTCTAATCGTTCTTTTTTGGCTCTTTGTTATGGCAGAATTAGTAAAGCGGACAAATTTTATTCAAAAAGGTACAGATCTTACACAAATCGACAAGAAGCACTTCTTAGAAAACCGTGAAGAATGGAAAGAGATTTTTTTAAAAGGACGTAAGGTTGGATACACTGTTACAAGGGTTAAAGCGATTGAGGATATATTTGAGGTAAATGAGGAGATATTTCTTACTGTCAATTTAATAGGCTCGACACAGGAAATTTTAAGTTCTACACGGGCGGAATTAGATGATGAATTTTTTTTGAATAATTTTAACTTTTCGCTTTCCTCCGGTCTCATTGAGTTCAAGATATCCGGCATCATAAAGGGAAATAATCTCTATCTCTCAATGGGAGAAAAAGGAAAAAAAGAAACCAAATTAATTAGACTACCATCAAAACCAATGATTAGCGCAGGTATCACACAGTTTTTTAAGTCTTGCGCATTTAAGATAGGTGACTCATATCATTTTCCAGTATTTGATCCAGCAACCATGACATCAAATCCTGCTGTTATAAAGGTAGTAGCAAAAGAAGACGTTGAGATTGACAATAAAATATATAAGGCATTTCGGTTGGAAATGGACTTTTTAGGGCAGCCTCTGGTTTTCTGGATTGATGAAAACGGGGAATCTCTAAAAGAGAAGGGTTTTATGGGGCTTACTCTTTTAAGATCCAGTCCCAACAAGGCCCCATTAGGATTAGATAGATCAAAAAGAGTTGATTTTTATGAATTATCAGCAATAAAAGTAGCTCAAAGACTCCCAAATCCTCGAGAATTATCATACCTAAAAATTCTTTTTGATCAGACACCTTCCCCTCTGTCTTTTAATGGGGAAAGGCAATCTTTAACGGACAGGGTTCTTACAATAACAAAAGAAATCCCCCCATTTAAGGCTTCATATGCAATTCCGTATGAGGGAAAAGAACTAAGTTTATTGCATTTTCTAACCCCAGAGATGTTTATTCAATCCGACGATAAAGAGATAATCAGCTTAGCCAGACAAATAGTTAAGAGAACTACTGATCCCTTTCTGGCAGCCCAGATGATCATGAATTGGGTTTTTGAGAATTTAGAGAAGGCACCTGTTGTGTCCATTCCAAATGCAAAAGGAGTTTTTACGCATAAAAAAGGAGATTGTAATGAGCATGCCACTCTTCTGACTGCCCTATTACGGGCGGTTGGAATTCCAGCCAGAATCGTTGTTGGTCTGGTTTACAAAGATAGAAAATTTTATTACCATGCCTGGAACGAGGCCTACATAAACAGATGGATTTCCATGGATTCAACCCTGGAGCAGATGCCTGTTGATGCTACCCATATCAAACTTATAGAAGGAGGGATTGAAAAACAGGTCCAGATTGCAGGAATGATCGGGAACCTCACGTTTACAATTTTAGATTACAAATAAAAGGTAATTGCTCAAAATAGAGAAGATTTCAAACTGCTTGTTCTTTGGGCACGGGTATCTTTTTTTGCTTATGCCCTTAAATATAACGTAAGATTGGTTATCGTTTCAAAATCGGGTAATATAGACGGAGCATATAATTCTAAGGCCAATTTGCTATTACCCAATTTTGAAACGATATGGCAAGGTGCCCTGTTTGAAGGGCATAATAAAAAAAGACACCCGTGCCAATCATTCAAATTTTTAGAAGATAGCAAAGAGTGAGTTAAAGCGAGCTGATGATTACATTCGAGAATCTTACAAAGATATACCGTGGAATAAAGGCTGTTGATAATTTGAACCTGAATGTTCCTCAAGGAACAATATTTGGTTTTATTGGGCCAAATGGAGCAGGGAAAACAACTACTATCAAGATGATGGCAGGTCTACTGCAGCCTACTAGAGGTAAGATTTATATCAATGGATTGGAAATAGCCAAGGAACCATCAAAGGTAAAAAAGATTATTGGTTTTATACCTGATCGACCTTTTCTTTATGAAAAACTCAGCGGTATAGAGTTTCTTAGATTTAAGGCAGGGCTCTATAGAATGAAAGAGAATAGATTAAATGAGAGGATTGCAGAGTTGCTGAACCTATTTGAATTAAGTGACTGGGGTGATGAGCTTATTGAATCTTATTCACACGGTATGAAGCAACGGCTCATTATAGCCTCAGCTATGATACATGAACCCAAGGTTATTATTGTTGATGAGCCAATGGTGGGTCTCGATCCAAAGGGGGCTAAATTAGTAAAAGAAATCTTTCAAGAATGGGCAAATGATGGAGCTACAGTTTTTATGTCTACTCATACCCTGGCTTTGGCCCAAGAGGTATGCCAGCAGATAGCTATTGTCAATAAAGGCAGGATTGTGGCGTCAGGGACATCTGAAGATCTGAAAAAACAGGCAGGAGTGGAAGGAAATTTAGAGAGTACATTTCTTACAATAATAGGAGGGCAGTCTCCAGGTGAGAATGTTTAAACTTCTCATTTCTCCCAGGCTCATAAGTTGTAAAAATAGCCTTACAAAATCACGGAGCAACAGAAAGATAAAGATTCTGACCTTCACTGGTGCAGGGTGCCTGTTTTGGTTGGTTCTTTTTTTTCTTACCTATAAAGTACTCATATATTTTTCTTCTCAGGAGATGATCGGCGATATTCTCGCAAGACATCTTCTGAGCATGGTTTTTTTAATCTTTTTTTCAATCTTAATCTTCAGCCATGTGATAATCGCGCTTTCTAATCTCTACCTCTCTGACGATTTAGAAATATGCTATTCTTCTCCAGCAACGCTTACAGAGATATTTCTGAGCAGATCCTTTTATACGGTAATTGATAGTTCCTGGATGGTGGTTGTTTTTGGCCTTCCCCTAATGATGGCCTACGGTTTTGTTTATCATGCTGGCCTTGATTATTATCTGAGCCTGATTTATGTCTCTTTTCCTTTAATTATTATTTCTGCATGCTTAGGGATCATGGTTATTATGGTTTTGGTGAGGTTTTTCCCTGCTCAAAAGGCCAGTGACATTATCATGATTATGTCTGTTATTCTCATTGTTATTCTCTATTTGCTTTTCCGATTTCTCAGACCAGAAAGGCTGGTCAATCCAGACGCATTTATGAGTATAGCCCAATATTTAAGTGCCTTGAAGACCCCTGACTCCCCTTATTTGCCAAACCATTGGGCAACAGATATTCTATGGGCACGATTGACTCACAATCCAGTAACTCAAATATTTAACTATGTTCTCCTCTGGAGTACCGCCATTGCAATGGTAGTGATAGATATCTGGGTGGCTGGACATATTTATTTTAGTGGCTTTTCAAAGGCACAAGAGGCAAAAAAAAGGAGTCATATCGGTAAGAGAATGCTTGAAAGAATAGTATCGGCAGTAACCAAACCGTTTGGCCCAGAGAGCGCCTCTTTGATTGCCAAGGATGTGCGCAGCTTTTTTCGGGATAATAGCCAGTGGTCACAGCTCCTTCTCTTGGCTGCACTTGTGGTTGTGTATATCTATAATTTCAGCGTTCTCCCCTTAGAGAAAAGCCCAATAAAGTCTATATATCTTCAGAATGCATTATCCTTTCTGAATATTGGTTTAGCAGGATTTGTCATTTCAGCTATCTCTGCCCGTTTCATCTTTCCGGCAGTAAGCTCAGAAGGTCAGGCCTTCTGGATTGTACTTTCTTCACCTCTTTCATCACGGCGGTTCCTGTGGTCTAAATATTTTGCCTATCTCCTCCCTATGCTTATTTTATCTGAGGTGTTAATAATTTACACTAATTACCTATTAAAGGTAACTCCCTTTATGATGGCCTTGTCCTCAGTAACGATATTTTTTTTAGTTTTTGGAATTGTTGCCTTAGGAATTGGCTTAGGTGCTGTATATCCAAATTTTCACCATGAAAATATCGCCCAGGTAGCAACTGGTTTTGGGGCGTTAATCTATATGATAAGCAGCTCAGTTTTTATAGCTTTGGTCATCATGCTGGAGGCCGGACCAGTTTACACTATACTTTCAGCACATTTTAAAGGGCTATCTATCACGTATCTTCAATGGGTATGGGTAGTGTGCTCTTTTATTGGCGTTATATTTGTAATTATTTTTGCAGTAAAAAGGCCAATGGCTGCTGGGCTGAAGGCACTTAATAGTTATGAGGGCTAAATGGCACAAGAACATCCTTTTGAATATGTAGGAAATCTTCACATCCATACAACACACTCGGATGGAGGTGGGGGTGTAAAAGAGGTTACTGAAGCAGCGAGGGCAGTAGGCCTTGATTTTATAATCCTAAATGATCATTCATATCTCACCGAGCTTTATCTTGAAGATCAGGGCTATCATAAGGGTATTCTTGTTTTAGTTGGCTCTGAGATTGGCACAAGTTCCCATCACTATCTTGCCTTTAATATTACACACCAAGTAAATGACGAGAGCTACTCCCCTCAGGAGGTCATCGATGCTGTAAATAATCAGGGGGGTTTTGGATTTTTGGCCCATCCTTTTGAAAAAGGAATGCATTATTTGCAGAATAGCGTGACCTATGCCTGGCGAGATTGGTCAGTGAATGGTTATACGGGCATCTGTATCTGGAACTTCTCATCACGATGGAAAGAAAATGTCAGGTCTTTATGGCATGGGATATTCCATCTTATTTTTAAAAAGTATACTCTAAAAGGCCCGAGTAAAAAGACCTTGGACACATGGGACAAACTGTGTTCTGAGAAACGGGTCGCAGCTATAGGAGGCTCAGATGCACACGCATCTTTTATAAAGATAGGATTCACTAAACTCAAACCTCTTTCATATAAATATCTCTTAAATACGATAAACACACATATTCTCACACCTTTACCACTTAGCGGAGATGTGTCAAAAGATAAAGAGATCATTTATACCGCACTTAGAGAGGGCAATTGCTTTATAGCGCATGATGGCCTGTATAAGGCAAAGGGATTCAGGTTTACCTTTCATAGAGAAAAAAATACCGAGAGTATTGAAATGGGGCAAGAGGCTCAATTCTCTCCTGGTATATTGTCGATTCAACTCCCAGGATATGGAATCACAAGAATCATGAAGGACAGATCGCTTTTTAAAACCAAATATGGCAGTGAGCTTTCTACCAAGATACATGAAAGAGGTGTTTATAGGGTAGAGGTATTACGTAAAACGCCTCTATTTGGATGGAGGCCTTGGATTTTTTCTAACCCTATTTATCTTCAGTAAAATACTAAAGTTCATTGTTGACAAAATGACACCATAGGGGTATATAAACCGTGCAAAATCATTTATAAGTGATCAGATACAAAGGGAAAGGAGAATTTGGTCTTGACACAAGGCCACCGATATAAACCCGCATCATACCCACCTTTAAGGCGCTAAGATTTTAAAAAGAATACTAGCACCTTTACCACTACAAAACTGTTATTGACTCTTATTTAAGAAATCCTATTTTCAATTATTTTTAATAAAATCTAACAACTTGTAAAAAGTTCTCTTTTGCTAAGGTTATACTACTGCAAGAGAGCAATCTTTTCTGAGTGTGAAAGGAGCTTATCAATGATGGAAAGTCCTTTTGGTAAGCATATATTAGCAGAATATTTTGAGTGTGAATGCACATATCTTGATAGTGAAACTGCTGTGAAGAACATGATGCTCGAGGCGGCCAAAAGAAGTGGAGCAACTATTGTTGGCAGTATTTTTCACCATTTCAGCCCTCAGGGAGTTACCGGTGTAGTGGTAATAGCGGAGTCACATCTTGCCATCCACACATGGCCAGAGTTTCAATATGCATCAGTAGATCTATTTACATGTGGAAACCGGGTGGACCCATGGGTTGGCTTTGAGTATCTCAAGAAAGAGCTGCAATCCAGGAAATGGGTAAGCAAAGAAGTCATCAGAGGGAAAATTGATGAGGAGCTGACTCCTCACCCAAAAGCAGTATCAGGATAGAAGGTGTTTCCTTATATTTTTCGATACGAGATATCTCCTCATATCTCCGTTCATTTGGAGTGTAAAGGAGTCTTGCATTCAAGCCGGTCCAACTTTCAGAAAATAGAGGTGGTTGAATCACTTGATTTTGGAAGAATGCTTGTTCTTGATGGAGTGATCAATCTTACGGAAAGAGATGAGTTTGTCTACCATGAGATGCTCGTTCATGTCCCTCTTTTTTCCCATCCAGATCCATTACAGATACTTATAGTGGGCGGCGGAGATGGAGGAGCTGCTCGGGAAGTTTTAAAACATGAGGGCATTAGCAGTATTCAGCAAGTTGAGATTGATAAAGAAGTCATTGCTGTATCAAAAAAATTTTTTCCTTCTTTGTCTTCTTCCCTTGACCACCCTAAAGTAGATGTTCTTTTATCGGACGCCATTCAATATGTAAGAGAAATCAAGAATAAGTTTGATATCATTCTTATCGATTCAACAGATCCAGTTATTGATCAAAGTGAGGGATTGTTTACCGTGCCTTTTTACAAAGATTGTTGTAATGCATTAAAAGAGACGGGGATATTAGCAGCCCAGATCGGAGATTTATTTTTTGACAAAGAACTTGTTAAAGATGTTTTTGATAGACTTAAAGATGTTTTCCCTATTGTAAGGATATTTCGTGCTTCTGTGCCTTCCTATACATTGGTTCCCTATAGCTTTGCATTTTGTTCAACGACTATACGCCCTGAGATGGAATTAGGGCTTTCACGTTTCTCAAAAACTTTTCAAACGAGATATTATAATGAGCAGATTCATAAAGCAGCGTTTGCCCTTCCTGAACATCTGAGGGAGGAATTTGAAGATTAGCCTTTAAGGAACTGTTTTCCCGAGCCTCTAGAACTTGAAAAATGTACTCGAAAATTCACGGACTGAATAATCCATCTGTCAAAAGCGTTATCAATCAACTCAGAGGGTAAGGTTAAGTCTCTTTATCTGTTTTAACTTTAGGCACTTTAGATCACTTAAATGCAAATTTTATTTCATAATGATTTTCATCAGGTTTATACATCAGATCCAGCAGCCGCTGAAGGGCGAATGCAAAGTATTTTGAATGTAATATCTGAAGAATATACATTTTTGAAACCCACACCTGCCACTGAGGAGGATATTACTGCTATTCACACTTTGTCCCATATCAATTATGTTAAAAGGATAGGTCTCTATACTATTTCATCTTTGGCAGCTGGTGCAGCCATTCAGGCGGCCTTTATAGGATTGAAAGAACCTTGCTTTGCTTTAATCAGGCCGCCAGGCCATCATGCCTCAGCAGATAGGTCATGGGGATTTTGTTATTTCAATAATATGGCCATTGCCCTGGAAAGACTAAAGCGAGAAAAGGCAATCAAGGAGGCCTTTGTTTTGGATGTAGATCTCCACTTTGGTGATGGGACAGTAAATATATTTCAGAAAAAGGATTATGTGACTATCTTTAATGCATCTTCAAACATCAGAGAGAGCTATTTAAGGGAAATAGCAAAGGAGTTGAAAAAACAGCAATCAGATATCATAGGAATATCGGCAGGATTCGATAATCATAAAGATGATTGGGGAGGGTTGCTGGAAACTCAAGATTATAGAACTATAGGGGAGATGGTAAGAGAAACGTGTGAAACAAAACAGTGTGACTTTTTTGCTATACTTGAAGGGGGCTACAATTATCAGGTGTTGGGCCATAATGTAGCTGCCCTTTTGCAGGGTATGGCATAAGAATAGCACTTTTTTTATTGACTCTCTCACTCTAGCTGGTATAAATTCTAAAGTCAGCTAACAATTATTGTGTAAAAAATAAAGGAGGCCTTATATGAAAAAGAATCTTATAATTTTGATGGTTTGCCTTTTAAGTAGCTTTTTATTGATTAGTTGCGGCGGAGTTTCTGAGATGATGGAAAGTAAAACTAAAGCTACAGCTAAGGTTGACACAACCCTTGCAGATGAGCTTGGTCCGTACAGTGGCCCCAGGGCGCGATTGGCGGTTGCGAAATTTGAGTGGAAAGTGAGGAGAAAGGGGAGTCGAGTTACCATAAAAGGTCTGCCCGGTACCGGTGGGATCACTATCAGTCGAGAGGAATCGGGATATATGGATGGACTTCGAGATATGCTCAC
>Ga0315534_1000847_pt1 | contig 21521 bp, 18 predicted proteins | sample SalMarSW160240MG_FD_203094 | JGI IMG/M metagenome (GOLD analysis project Ga0315534, IMG submission 203094) | Salt marsh sediment microbial communities from the Plum Island Ecosystem LTER, Massachusetts, United States - Salt Marsh Sediment SW1602-40 ... | reverse complement strand
AGGAGGAGAGACCTATGACAGAATGAAGGAGATCCATCCTCCTCTCAAGGTGCTGCTCTCCAGTGGTTACAGTATTGATGGACAGGCAAAAGAGATCTTAAAAAGAGGGTGCAATGGGTTTCTTCAGAAGCCCTTTACCTTAGGAGAGGTGTCAAAGGCAATACGAGAGGTGGTGGGGGAGAGATAGTTTACAGGTACGGTGTCTACTCTTGACAAGAGACATATTACCAAACACAAAATGCTAACCTTAGCAAGGAGATAAACTTTATCAGTGGCTCTTAAATAACTGAGTCATAAGAGAAAAAAAGAAGTCATCTTTTCTGCGGTGGATATATGGCTATTATTGTTGAACAGCAAACCTATTTTCTTGAATGTAGTCGTTATGCACACCCTCATCCTATCAGAGCAAAAATTTCATATCCATTAATGTTTTTCTGCTTTCTTCTATGGTAACATATAGTTGACATACAATCATATTTCCTCCTATACTCGACAGCTAAAAAATAGGCTTCAAGTCAATCAATTCCAATAACGTTGCGGAATAGGTATTAGGCAATAAAAATCAGGCATAAGAATGGATTTTAAACTGAGCAAAGAACAGAGGGATATCCAGAGGGCTGCGAGGAAATTTGCAGAGGGTGAATTCAAGGATATAGCAAGGGAATGTGATCTGACCGAAGAATTTCCTTTGTCACTTCTAAAAAAAGCAGCAGAACTCGGTTTCATAGGGATTTTTATTGACAAAGAATATAGCGGGGCTGGATTGGGTTTTTTTGAGCACGCACTGATTCTTGAAGAATTCTGGAAAATAGATCCAGGTTTAGGTCAAGAACTATGCTCTGTTACTTTTGGAGCTGAAGAATTTCTCCTCTTTGGCACAGAGGATCAAAAAAAGAGATATTTGCATCCTCTAACTCAAGGAAATGCTATTATGGGGTTTGCTATTACCGAACCGGATGCTGGAAGTGATACAGCTTCAGCCTCGACCACTGCTGTTTTGAATGGGAATGAATATATCATTAATGGCAGTAAAGCCCTGATCGGTAATGGCAGTTTGGCTGATTTCATGTTGGTATTTTGCCTTACAAAACCAGAAGAAAATTCAAGATCTAAGAGACACAGCATTATTGTTGTAGAGACAGATAGGCCAGGGTATAAAGCAAATAAGATAGAAGGAAAAATGGGTTTAAGGGCATCAGATACAGCAAATATCTTTTTTTCTGATGTTAAGGTTCCTAAGGAAAATCTGGTTGGAGAAAATGGTAATGGCTTTGTCCAGTTAATGCAGTTTTTTGACAGATCTCGTGCTTATGTGGCTGCTCATGGGGTTGGTTTGGCCCAGGGGGCACTTGATATGGCTATAAATCATGTTAAGAGCAGGGTGCAATTTGGAAAAAAGATTGCCTCTTTCCAATTAACACAGTGCAAGGTGGCCGAGATGTCTACTATGGTGGAACTTGCCCGTACACTTACCTACAGGGCCTGTTGGATGGTGGACAGCGGAAATATTGACACTAAAACTGTGGCTATGGCAAAATGGTTCGCATCTAGGACAGCAGTAGAAGTGGTTGATGAGGCGCTTCAGCTTCACGGCGGCTATGGGTATATAAACGATTACGATATTGAACGATTTTATCGCGCTGCAAAGGTACTGGAACTATACGAGGGGACAAAGGAGATAGAGAAGATTATTATTGCACGTCGTGTGCTTGGTAGGTATTAAGATTTTTATTAACCGGCTCACTCCTTACTTAGTACCAGGAGAAGCCAAAAGGAAGGAGGTTAGGCATGAGAAGGAAGATGTGGATTTTAGGTCTTTTTTTGGCGTTATTTTTTGTTTGGATTATCCCTGGTCATACCGTACGCGCTGCGGAGCCTATTATTCTTGGCGTCCCCACTTCACTTGGGTTTCTTGAGGGAAAGGAAGGTCTTGACTGCATAAATATTGCCGTGGATGAAATTAATAGTAGCGGCGGGGTGAATGTCGGTGGCGTGCAACGGCCATTTAAGGTTGTTGCCATAGACGCACGAGGCGCTGAACCAGGGGTTCCTGTTTCTGAGGTAATCAAGGTTCACAAGAAATTGATTTTGGAGGATAAGGCCCACATCATCGCGTATGGATCTTTCAGGTCTGAGTGCGCCCTTGCTTGTATGGACATGGTAGGTAAATATAAAATTCCCATGCTTCTTGGAACAGCCATGTCACCGGCGATGGAGAAAAAGGTGAAGACCAACTATGACAAGTATAAATATACGTTCAGGGTCTGCCTCAATGCCATTTACCTGGTCAAATATCTCGGTGGAGCTATGGGGTATATGGGTAAGCAATTTGGATTTAACAAAGTGTTTATAGTAAATCAGGATGTGGCTTGGGCCAGAGCGACAGGCGACATCATGATCAAGGCCGTTTTTAGCAAGATGGGCTGGAAGGTAGTAGGTAGGCAGGCCTATCCTACTGGTGCGTCTGACTTTTCCGCCGCATTGATGAAGGCTAAGGCACAAGGAGCACAGGTCATTTTGCCAATCTTTGACATGCCACAGAGTGGTATTCTGGTAAAACAATGGAAATCCATGAGGATTCCGGCCGTATTGGCAGGTTTTATCTCACCTCTGGCTGGGCCAGCTGCCTGGAAGTCCTTTGATAAAAAGATTGATGGGGCCATGAACGCCATCTTTGAGATTGGTAACATCCCTTGTCCTAAAGTCCCTAAGTCTGTTGAATTCTTTAACAAGTATAAGAAGAGATACGGAAGGCCAATAGAAGCCGGACACTCTCCCGCCCCTGCCTATGAGACTATTTATATTTTAAAGGAGGCTATAGAAAGGGCTGGGTCCTTGGATGGGGATAAGCTTGTAGTTGAATTGGAAAAGACAGACCGCCATGGGGCAATGGGCCGTATCAGATTTAATGATGGCCATCAGGTCATATATGGGACAGATCCCAATGAAACAGCCATGGGGTGTATGATGCAGTGGACTAAGACAGGGGAAAGGGTCATCGTTTTCCCTGAATCTATTGCAGAGGCGAAGATTCAGCTCCCTGAAGGTTTAAAGCCAGCCAAATAGAGATTATTACATTTAAAATTTAGGAATTGGGGAATTATTCAATTCCTCAATTCCTCAATTCACAATTCCACAATTCTGGATGAGGCTTTTCTATGCTTTTCGGCACACTTGTGTATGGTTTCATCAATAGCTCCATACTGGCGCTGCTTGCCATGGGTTTTAACCTCACTTTTGGTATCAGCGGAGTGGCCAATTTTGCATATGGCGCAATATATATTTTTGCAGGTTTCCTGACCTGGATTTTCCTCAATTCTATTGGGATCAATTACTTCCTTTCTGTAGGCATTTCTATTTTGTGTTCAATGATAGTTGGAATTCTGGTGTATCAGGTAATTATTATACGGGTTAGAGGATTGATCCTATCCGAGGTCATGGCAACTTTTGGCCTAGGACTGGTCATCATGGAGTTATTTCGCTATTTTGATTTTGTGGGGTTTCGTTACACATTACCAGTGTTTATAGATGGAAGTATCTCCATAGGTGGAGTCTATGTTGACTATCAGCGGTTGTTTATAGCCCTTATTGCTGTAGGAATGACATTATTTCTCTATTTTTTTACCCACCACACTAAAATTGGTCTTTCCTTTCGAGCTATTGCTCAAGAAGAGCGTACAGCACTCACTTTAGGAATAAATTCTGACTTCTACGGCGCTCTTAGTTTAGCCTTTGGGTCTGCTCTTGCAGCAGTTGCAGCCATTGTTATACTTCCCTTGGGAACCATTGCGGTTGAAGGGGGTTACGAAGTTTTAATTAATGCATTAGCAGTCTGTATTGTCGGTGGTCTTGGCAGTACAGTTGGGATTCTGATTGCTAGTGTATTAATAGGGTATGCACAAACCTTTACTGCTAACTATCTAGAACCCCACTGGATGATCCTTGTAAGTCTTATAGCCATTGCAGTGGTACTGATTGTCAAGCCTTCAGGACTCTTCAGCCATCAAAAGGAATTAGAGGAGAGGATTTAGCGAAGAGTTGATGAAAAAGCGCAAAGAGAGAATTGATCGAGGGATAAAGGCACGCTCGGAGGATATATTTGCCCTCAGTTCTTTGAGGGAAATGATATATTTACTTATACCGAGAGCTATTCCGGTTTTAGGCCTCTTAGTAGTAAGCCCCTTTTTGAGTGCCTACTGGCAGGAGGTATTTATTTCCACGGCTATTTATGCACTCCTGGCTATTAGCTGGGACCTACTCGCTTCGTGCGGCCTCGTCTCCCTTGGTCAGTCATTATTTTACGGTATCGGTTCTTATATAGCTGGTGCATTGAATTACTATTTGGGCTGGTCTCCTCTTTTTACAATACCGGTAGCCACCATCGGAGGTGGAGTCTTATGCACGATCTTTCTGCTTCCGGTGTTGAGGTTACGAGGTATTTATTTTGCTATGGTAACCCTTGTGCTTCCTCTTATGTTTTTACGACTTGTTGAGGCTACCAGGATATTAGGAGGCACTGAGGGGCTGACAGGCTTAGATTCATTTCCCACCCAGTTGACAGCATTATATGTGATTCAATTAGCTTTACTAGCTGCCCTATTTGGATTCAGAAGAATTATGGGTTCCGATTATGGGCTGATTATAATGGGAATCAATGATAATGATCGCTCTGTGATGAACGCAGGTATAAATATATTCTGGTACAAGACACAAGTGCTGTTTTTAGCGAGTGCTGTGGGTTCTTTTGCAGGTGCATTTGGAACTCATATGGATATGTTTGCCGGAATGCCTGGTTTTGCACTTGATTATTCTATTATGCCTGTAGCAGCAGCAGTAGTTGGAGGCATGGGAACCTTTGCCGGCCCAATGGTTGGTTCTTTTATCCTCGTTCCTCTATCTGAAATACTTCGTGCCCTTGGGGCACTTAGAATAGTATTTTATGGCCTTTTTCTGGTGGTTTTTATCGTGGCCCTCCCGGAAGGCCTGTTTCATTATATCCAGAGAAAATACCATCAATTTGAAAGATGGGTTGAGGTAGAAAAATGAACTCTTCTCACATGTTACAGGTAGAAAACCTCTCAAAATATTTCGGTGGTGTCAAGGCAGTTAATTCTGTTAGTTTTGATCTCGCTGAAGGGGAACTCCTGGGTATTATTGGCCCTAATGGTTCTGGAAAAACAACGGTTGTTAATTGTATTACCGGTTTTGTAAAACCAGATTCAGGTAAAATCCTCTACCTTAATCAAAATATAACACGATGGGCGCCTTATAAGATAATAAATTTAGGCATTGCCAGAACCTTTCAAATGGTGAGACCTTTTTATCAGCTTCCTGCCTTCAAGAATATAATTATCCCTCTCTATTCACCACGTGTTAAAAGGCTAGCTGGTGGAAAATATGGAGATCGGGATGCGGTCGCACTTGATCTTTTGGAAGAAGTGGGTTTTGAGCGAGATTCCTTCGTTTCTTATAAAGTAGCCAGTGCCTTGCCTCAGGGATACCTGAAAAGGCTTGAACTTGCAAAGGGTATAGCTCTAAGGCCTGACCTTCTCATACTTGACGAGCTTTTTTCAGGCCTCAGCCTGGCTGAGGTAGCAAGTATTGTGCCTATCATTGAAAAGTTGCGATTTCAGGGCAAGACCATTCTCATGATAGAACATCGGCTCAAGGAATTATTCAGGATAGCCGATAGGGTGATTGTTCTCAATTTTGGGGAGAAGATTGCTGATGGATTACCAAAGGAGGTTCTTGACAGTGAGGAGGTTAAAAAAGCTTACTTAGGGAGTGAGGAGGGCTAAGGTGCTTGATATTAAAAATCTGATGGTTTTCTTTGAAAATGCCTTGGCATTAAATGACCTTTCCATAATGGTAAATGAGGGTGAAATCGTTGGGATTATTGGCTCAAACAGCGCTGGGAAAACCACCCTGATGAATACGATCTCTGGACTGATCATTGACATGAAAATAAAAGAACAAAGAAAAGGTGGTGAAAGAATAACCATATATGGCCAGATAATATTTAGAGGCGAAGATATAACGAATACTAAGGCTAATGACAGGGCGAAAAAGGGAATCGTTCTTTCTCGGGAAAGGCATCCAATATTTCCAGAAAGCGATGTAATGGAGAATTTGAAGATAGCTGGTCATTTGAGAAAAAAGTCAGAATTAAAAGAAATGATAGAATATGTTTTCAGTCTTTTCCCTATTTTAACTGATTTGAAGAGGCGAAAGGCAGGGTTTTTAAGCGGGGGAGAACAACAGATGCTGGCAATAGGAATGGCCTTAATTGTTAAACCGGTACTCCTGCTCCTCGATGAACCTCTTTTAGGTTTAAGTCCATATATGCAATCAGGCCTCATTGCAGCCATTAAAAATTTAAGGGAGAAAGCAGCGATTACTATCCTGATAAGCGAGCAATTCGCCAGACCTGTTTTGCCAATGATAGACAGGGGATATGTAATTGAAAATGGAATGCTGGCCCTAACGGGCACAGGAGATGAATTGATGGATAATCCAGAGGTAAAGGCAGCCTATTTTGGCGTGTAACATGTAAGGATTTAGATAAGAATATCAATCATGAATCAGGAAAATCATTTTCAAAATATATATGAGGCCTTTGCCGCAGCATCAATTAAATATAGCAATAAAACTGCTGTTATCTATCTCGGTACTCGTTTCAGCTATGATACAATAATGAGGCTTGCTGAAAATTTTGCAGCATCTTTATTTGATCAGGGTATAGGAGAAGGAGATAGGGTTATTCTATACATTCCCAATAGTGTCCAGTGGATTATTGCTTGGCTTGGAATCCAGAGGATTGGAGCGGTAGCTATTCCTATAACGCCGATATATACAGCCTATGACCTTCAATATATTGCCAATGATAGTGGAGCCAAATTTATAGTCTGCGCTGATATAAATTACGGATACGTAAAACAGGCACTACCTGAAACCTCTTTAAGCAAAGTTATTGTTGCCAGATTAACAGATCTTCTTCCATGGTGGAAAAGGCTTTTTGGCTGGGCATTTGACAAGGTTCCAAAGGGAAACGTTTCAAAGGAAAAGAATACATTATTTTTCAAAAACCTCGTTAAGCCTTCCAGAAAGTATAAGCAATTACCTCAAATAAAAAGAGAAGAAGATAAGACTGCAGAAATTCTCTATACAGGTGGAACTACCAAATTTCCAAAGGGCGTGCCCATTTCTCATGGCTTGTATATCGAATCAGCCCTTGAGCAGATCACCATGAGTAATCCCCTCTTCCCGCCTCACGAGAATATTGTAATCGGAACAGCACCGATGTTTCACATTTTAGGTCAGACAACCGGATTGAGTGTTCTCCTGGTCGGAGGGACCATTATCTTAATGCCTAAGGTTAATTTGGATGGCGTTTTTGATTCCATTCAGCGCTTCAAGGTTAAAACTCTCATAGGGGTACCTACCCTTTACAGAATGATACTTGAACACGATCGGATAGATCTTTACGATCTTGGCTCACTTAAATATTGCTTTAATGGTGGTGATGTATTGCCGGTAGACATAAATAACAGGTGGCGAAAAAAATTCAACAGGCCTATGTATCAGGGATATGGGGCCACAGAGACCTGTGGCGGTGTTTCCATGTGCCCTACAAATGTGGATAACCCTTTAAAAAGTATCGGTAAGGTAGTTCCTAGTAAAAAAATCAAGATTGTAAACCCCGAAACTCTGAAACCTGTTCCCCTTAACCAACCTGGAGAGCTTCTTGTTTACTCAGAAAAAATGGTCAGGGAATACTGGAATAAGCCTGAGGAAACGGCAAGCTCCTTTGTAGAGCTTGATGGCCTCAGGTGGTATCGGACGAGTGACATTATTTCCATGGATGAAGATGGGCATTTATACTTCATTGATCGCACTGTGGATACAATCAAACATAAAGGCTACAGGGTATCATCCAGTGAAATAGAAGCTGTATTGCAGGAACATCCAGCAGTCATGGGCTCATGCGTTATTGGTGTGGCAGATCCAAAGGTAGGCGAGAGAATCAAGGCATTTGTGGTTCTCAAAGAAGACATTAAAGGTATTACCGGCTATGACCTCATTAGATGGAGTAGGGAAAGACTTGTTTCTTATAAGATTCCCCAATACATTGAATTCAGGGACATGTTGCCCAAATCGAAAGTAGGCAAACTATTAAGGCGTGAGATACGGAGCGAGGAAAAGAGAAGGGTAGAGACATAAGCAATGGCATCGGAAGTGCACAATGAGAAACATTTACAAAAGCTGTGTTTGAGGTAATGTGTCAGTTATGATTCCTTCTCGCACTTCGTACTGGCTGATCCAACATGTCTGGGTTTTCTATCTCCTCGCGGCCCTCGCCGTGGCCGTATTTCTTTTCGGGCTCATTATCCATGTCTCTGTGTGGATAAAGGGCATCAAGCGTCAAAAAATTCCCCTCTCATGGCGCGGTATTTCAAATCTTCTTTTTGATGGCCTCTTCGGCCGACGTATTTTCAGAGGAGATATCGCCGCCGGCACCATGCATATACTTATTCTATGGGGATTTTTAGGCCTTTTTGTGGGCACTGTACTCATTTCTGCTGATTACTGGCTGTTTCATTTTCTTAAAGGATCTGTGTATATCTGGTACTCAACATGCCTTGAGGTTGTGGGATTAATGTTAATGATAGGCATTGTTTGGGCCTTGATCCGCAGATATCTCCAGCGTGTACCACGCCTGGAAAATCGTTTCGATGACCTTATCGTGATAATCTTACTTTTTGTGGTCGCCCTTTCAGGATTTGTAGTAGAAGGAATCCGGCTTGCTGCCCAAAGACCGGAGTGGGGCACGTGGTCATTTGCAGGGTATTGGATGAGTCTAATTTTCACTCAGCCCAAGAATGCTCAGTCTGCCTACCCTTATGTATGGTGGATCCACGCACTCCTGAGCCTGGGTCTCATCGCGTATATTCCTTTCTGTAAACTTTTTCATATACTGGCTGCACCGGCCAGCATTTATTTGGAGAACCAACCCCTTCAGGCAATCCCAATAGAGACGAGATCGCCTAATGATGAGGTTTTTTCTTACCAGGATATGATTTTTTTTGATGCCTGCACCCGTTGCGGTCGCTGTGTAGAGGTATGTCCTTCAACTGGTGCAGGAGAACCCTTTTCTCCCAGAGATTTTATCGTCTGGGCCAGGAATAATAGTTTGATGATGTATCATCCCTTAAACCATATTACCTGGTTTAAAGACCGGATTAACCATAGATATATGAAAGATCAGAGATTCGAGCCTCAGAAAATCTGGCATTGCACCACTTGCAGAGCCTGTCTTGATGTGTGTCCTGTATATGTGGCCACATTGGATTCTATTCGACAAGCAAGAATCAAGTTGGTAGAAGAGGGCACTCAGATGTCCTCACTTTTGACCCAAAGTTTGAAAAACCTTTATAAGTATAATAATCCCTGGGAGGCCACAAAGAAAAAGCGTACACAATGGTCAGGAGAACTCGAGATACCAGACATCACCCAGGGTGAGGAGATGAAAGGGCTTTGTTATTTTGTGGGTTGTACGACCTCAATGGATATTCGGGCTCAGGAATTGGCCCGCTCATTTGTCTTAATTTTGAAACATGCCCGGGTCCCTATTTTGACTTTGGGGAAAAAGGAGCCATGCTGTGGAGATATCGCACGTCGTATTGGTGAGGATGGGCTTTTTGAGAAGCAGATGGATGATTGTTTAGAATTATTTCAACGTTATGAAATCCACGATATAGTTACTTCATCTCCCCATTGCTTTCACACCTTTCGGAATGAATACCCCTCATTTCAGGCCTTAAAGCCTCCTGATGAGCAGGTGGAGTTCCGTGTTCGTCACTATACGCAGCTTTTAGGAGACCTTGTTGCATCAGGTTCTCTGAAATTTGAAAGGCCACTTAATGTAACAGTAACCTATCATGATCCCTGTTATCTGGGTCGACATAATCAGGTTTTTGACTCCCCTCGGGAGGTCATCGGAGCAATCCCTGGAGTGGAGATGCTGGAGATGGCTCATAACAGAGATAACAGTCTTTGCTGTGGTGGAGGAGGAGATAGGATGTGGCAGGAAGATCTGGATGCGGATGTAAAGATGTCTGAAATCCGGATCAGGGAGGCAAAGGACACAGGCGCAGAGATCCTTATCACTGCCTGTCCACTGTGCCTAATCATGCTGGAAGATGCCCGCAAGACAACTGGACTGGAGGATTCCCTGCAGGTGATGGATTTGAATGAATTAGTGGCGATGGCACTAGGTCTGAAAAATGGTAAATGATAGAGTTCAGATGTAAGATGATAAGGAGCAATGAAACGGGCTTTTGTTTTGGGCATTTAACAAAAAAAGACATACACATGATCCTTTCCAGGTCCTTATGTCGAGTTTTTGAAATTGAGCGAAGCATTTCATGAATCTTAAAATGGGCATCATGAGCGAGTAAAAGACTTTTTAGGAGAACATCATTTATGGCTTTTAAACTTTCCACACTAAATTGAGCAAATACGGAGGTGATAATAATGAATATTGTAGTATGTGTAAGGCAGGTACCAGAGGTTACCGACGCTGAACTTGAGATCAACAAGGAAGGCACAGAGATTCTCAAGGAAGATCTGGAAATGGATATAAATGAATGGGACAATTATGCCGTTGAGGAGGCTGTGAGACTTAAGGAAGCACATGGCGGAAAGGTAACGGTGGTTACCTTAGGAGATGAAGATAGTGAGGATGTGCTGAGAACATCCCTGGCAATGGGAGCGGATGAGGCAATTCTTATTAATGAGGAGGGCTTTGAGTTATCCGATGCAGCGGGTATTGCAAAGGGTATTTACCGTGCAATCCGAGATTTGTCATTCGATCTACTGTTCACAGGTGTCCAATGTTCTGATAATGGATGGGCCCAGGTAGGCCTTATCCTTGCAGAATTGTTAGGTCTACCTTATGCATCTCTTGTTGTTGGAATTGAGATCAATGAAGGCACAATGATAGTACGCAGGGAGTTGGAGTCAAATACTGAGGAGAAGCTGCAAATAACAATGCCTGCAGTTCTTACTATTCAAACTGGGATTAATAGTCCGCGGTATGTCTCTATTATGGGGATCCAAAAGGTTCGAAAGATCGAGATTAGGGAAACTGATTCAGAAGAGCTTGGACTATCCGAAGAGGAAATTGGCGTTAAGGGCTCTCACGTAGCTTCGCAGAAACTTTCACTTCCTCCAGTTGGTGAGGGAGCTGAAATCTTAGAAGGGAGCCTTGATGAAATCTGCGAAAAGGCGGCTCAAATTGTTCGAGATAAGGGGGTGATATAAATGGATGAGATTATGGTACTCGCTGAACATAGAGGCGGAGAGTTTCGGGATATCACCTTTGAAATGCTTACCATAGCCAACCAGCTTGGTAAAGAAAATGACATTGCGGTGACCGCACTCTTTTTAGGGCAAGAGGAATCTGATTTGTCAAATAGATTGAAAGGTGCATGTGATACGATCATTTTAATGAATGATCCTGAACTTACTAATTATAACGCGGATCAATATCTTTTGGCGATAGAAACGGTCGTAAGAAGCCGGAATCCCATCGTAACCATGATTGGACATACAGCAATGGGAATGGACCTGGCACCTAACATGGCAGCACGCCTGTCTCTCCCGCTGGTAACCGATTGTGTAGCAGTAAACTTTGTAGATAAAAGACTTGATGTCCTTAGGCAAATTTATGGTGGCAAGATCAACGCACACTTAACCATGAAGCCATCTGATCAATATCTGATAACTTTACGCCCAGGCTCCTTTGATGCTGAAGTGGAACAAGGAAAATCTGCTGATACTCAAACTTTTCCTGCACCTTCCTGGACGGATTTGAAACGCCGACAATTCTTGGGCTATCTAGAAGCTGAACTCGAGGATGTGGATATCGCCGCAGCGGATATCTTGGTTTCCATAGGGAGAGGAATAGGAAAGCCAGAAAACATCCCGTTAGTGCAAGACTTTGCTGATTCTATAGGAGCCACTCTTTCCTGTTCTCGTCCGGTTGCCGATGAGGAATGGCTTCCAAAAACTAGGCAGGTAGGAACGTCAGGAAAGACGGTCAGGCCAAAAATATATATTGCCTTTGGCATAAGCGGAGCATATCAACACCAGGCTGGCATGAAAAATGCTGACACAATTATTGCTGTCAACACAGACCCTAGAGCTCCCATCTTTACTATTGCCCATTATGGCATTGTGGAAGATATGTTTCAGGTGTTACCTTTGTTGACCGAAAAATTTGCGAAATAAATAAGCTTTTTGCAATCAGCAGTCGGGTTTCATGCATAACACCGAACATTTTACGAATATTGTACTTCTAGAGGAGTAAATTATGGATTTTAAACTCAGCAAGGAACAACGGGATATAGTGAGGGCTTCCCGGAAATTCGCCTTGGGTGAGTTTCCTGATCGGGCACTTGAATTTGATCGTGCAGAGACCTTTGACTTGGATTTATGGCGTAAGGCATGTGAGCATGGTTTTGTTGGCGTTTTCATAGCTCCCGCTTATGGCGGCGCAGGTATGGGCTTCTTAGAGTATTGTCTTATAAACGAGGAGTTTTGGACCGTGGATCCAGGTATAGGACATGCTGTATTGTCCACTACATTCGGCTCTGAGCTTATTGGTCTTTTTGGTTCTGAGGATCAAAAAAAGATGATACTTCCGCAATTGGTATCAGGGCAGGCAATTATGGGAACTGCCATTACAGAACCTGATGCAGGTTCAGATGTGACTAGTGCTACCACCACGGCAGTCAAAGAGGGCGATACATGGGTGATTAATGGTAACAAGATGTTTGTTACAAACGGTAACATTGCCAACTATATAGTGGTTTTCTGTCAAACTGATCCAGAAAATCCGAGCCGTCATGAACGCCATAGTTTTATTTTGGTTGAAACAGATACACCAGGATACACATCAAAAAAAATCACAGGCAAAATGGGCATTCGGGCATCAGATACGGCTGAGATTGTTTTACGTAACGTTCGGGTACCATTGGCCAATCTGGTAGGTAAAGAGGGTGAAGGATTCCATGAGTTAATGGCCTTCTTTAATCGGACACGACTTCATATCTGTGCACAGGCGGTCGGAGTTGCGCGCGCTGCAATAGAGGAGTCCATCCGCCATGCCAAGGATCGACATCAATTTGGTATGCCTTTAGCTTCCTTTCAGGTTACTCAATTTAAAATTGCCGAGATGGCGACCTGGGCAAGAGCTGCCAGAAATCTCTATTATGAGGCAGCCTGGCTTGTGGATCAGGGTAAGGTAGATCATGCCCTGATTGCAATGGCTAAGTGGTTTTCTGCTGAAATAGCAATTCGCTGTGTTGATGAGGCCGTTCAAATCCATGGCGGTTATGGTTATATTGACGAATATAAGGTAAATCGTCTCTACCGCGCTGCAAAGATTTTAGAAATATATGAGGGCACCAAAGAAATGGAGAAGACCATTATTTCAAGGACCATTTTAAGATAGTAACAAGATCAAGATACAGTTATTAGGCATCTCTCGATGCGTAGAAAAACGAGCTACTTAGGGCAAAGCTTCGCATGTGATAGTAATCCATTACTGCTGATCACTATGAGCTGTTTCTTTTAGAGAAGGGCGGAGCCAATGAAGTCTAAATTTAGCTTCTTTAGGATGCGCACAATATTGTTTAATTGAACCTCTACAGTTCCTTCATAGATTTCGATAATACGATTGTCCCTATATCTCCTTTCAACATCCTGATCCAGGAAATAGCCATATCCACCAAATACCGTAATGGTTTCATCAATGATCATCTTGGCAGTTTCCGGTACATGGTGTTTTACCATTGAAGTAAAGAGGGGCACAGTTCTGCTCATTTTTTCAGTTTGATGGTCACACAGCCATGCTGAGTAGTAGGTAAGCCATTTAATAGATTGGATATGACTAAAAATTCTTGCAAGCTTATGGCCTATGGCCTGGAAATTTATAATGGGTCTGTTAAACTGCGTTCTTTCTCTGGCATGGTTGAGCGCCTTTAAAAATGCCCCTTCGCAATTTCCCAGGGCCTGGGCCCCTATTTCTATTCGGCTTTCATCTAAAAATTCTAAGACATTTAGAAGCCCCCGCCCCCTCTCACCCAAGATATTTTCTTTAGCAATTTTTAGGTTCTGGAAAACCAGCTCGTTGCTGGAAACCATCTTCAGGCCCATTTTATTAGGAATTTCATTTATTTTCATTTCCCCCCCGAGCCAGGTTGAAGAATCTCTCTCAACAAGAATCGTGGTCATCCCCTTTCCTGGAGCTGCTTCTTGATCCTCCTGAGCCAGAACAATAAAAAAATCCGCGTAGGCGCCATTGGTGGTAAAGACCTTGGTGCCATTGAGAACAAAACTATCAGCCTTTTCTTCCAGGGTGGTCTGCATGCGTGTAAGATCGCTCCCATGATCTGGCTCAGTAAATGAGACAGCTGAGACCCAATCACCTTTGACAAGAGGAGCAAGGAATTTTTGCTGTTGCTGAGGGGAGCCAAAAAGTTTTACTATCTTTGCAGGGAGATACGCAAGGTGTATTGCCATGCCAATACCTGAATCCGCTTTACAAAATTCCTCTATTACAAGGGTATTTTCTATGACGCCCATGTTTCCACCACCGACTTCACTGGGGTAATCAAGGCCAATAAAACCAAGATCTCCAGCTTTTTTATAGAGCTCTCTCGGAAAACGGTGATTGAATTCAAACTCTTGGGCTAACTCTGGCTGGAACTCACCTCGAGAAAATTTCGCTGCTGCTCTTTTAATATCTCTCTGCTCCTTACTTAAAGAAAAATCCATTATAGATAGCCTCCTCAATTGTTATGTTTAATAGAAGATAAGACGACTAACAATACAGAATATCTGAGAAATCATTACCAGATAAATAAATAGATATCTTATTATATTTATAAGCCACTACTGACCTGCTGAGATAATTCTTCACTTAATTGATGAGCTAGATCTTTCGTCCAATTCCCAATCTTTTGATAGTTTTTGGTGGTGATTCGGAAGGATGGACCTGCAACTCCGAGGCAGGCCACCACTTTACCCAAATGATCATAGACAGGTGCAGCAATTCTACTAACACCTATCCTCATTTCTTGGCGATCAAAGCCATATCCCTTTTCATTAACTAATTTCAGTTCATTTTCTAACTCTGTAAAATTCGTAATTGTATGTCTGGTGATTCTGGGCAATCCCATGCGGTCCATGACTCGCTTAAGTTTTTCCTCAGTAATATGAGCAAGGTAGACCTTACCAGGGGCTGTAGCATGGAAATATGGATACGCACTACCGATTCTTGAAAAGAGCCTCACCGCATCGGGACCTTCAAACTGATCGATCAAAATAAGCTGATCTTTTACCCGTGCAGAAAGTTCTGCGGTTTCCCCTGTGAGCTCCACAAGCTGTTTCAAATATCCCCTGGCCTGAGATCGAAAACCCATTCGATTTAACAGAATGTTGCCAAGGTAGAGAAATTTAAAGCCAAGGCGGTATGTTTTTTTATTCTTGTCAAAGAGCAGATACCCATTATCCCTCAGAACGCAAAGTATCCGCCAGAGGGAAGGAGTGGGAATAGACAGTCTTTCACTGATCGATTTGAGGCTCAGCTCAGATTCTTCCTGGGCTAGAAGTTCAAGAACTCTAAGTCCTCTCGATAGTGCTGGAGAAATCTGGTTTTGTGTATTATTTTTCATATTTGAAAATATTATTTCATATATGATAATAAGAAGGAATCATATATGTCAACTCTCTTTTTCTTAAAAACAGCTATTTTAAACAGAATATATATTTACCATTGACAATGTTACGTGTTTCACTTTACTTTTTAAAAAGGTTTCCAATATTCAAAGGATCAATTGTTAGTTAAAAATGATAGACTAAAAGATCCTTCTCTAAAACAAATGGTGAATAAGGAGGAGAAATGATACCATCAAAAGATCAGGGAATTGAGGATTTAACGCAGTTTGCAATGGAAGTGATTCGCAGTTCAGGAGAGAAGGCCCTTACCTATTATGGCAGGGGTAAGCCAACTGTTAAATTTGATGAGGAGTTGGTTACAGAGGCTGAACTCGGCCTGATGGATTTTTTCCAAGATCAACTCCACGCTCAATTTCCTGATCACCAGGTATTCAATAGTAACCAAAAGAACAAAGGATACACTCATGAGGGAAAGAGATACCTATGGATTTACGATGCCTTTGAAGGGGTAGCAAATTTTCAGGCTGGAATTCCCATATGGGGAAGCTCTCTGTCTCTTCTTGAGAATTATTGGCCAATCTTAGGCATATTTTATATGCCTGCAACGGGCGATCTTTTTCATGCTCAGGCAGGGCAAAAAGCCTTCTTAGGAAAGAAGCAAATCAGTATTTCTACTCAGGAAACTATTAACGACGAAAGCCTTCTGCTCACCTACTCACGGTTTCACCAGTATTATCATTCTACATTTCCTGGTAAAATCCGAAACTTGGGATGTACTACTGCTCATATATGCTATGTTGCCATGGGTCGCGCTGAAGCAGCTGTCATTGCGAATGAGTCATACCAGGATCTGGCTGCGGCTCGCGTTATAATTGAAGCAGCGGGAGGGAAGATCTCTAAAATGGATGGAAGCGAGTTTCTGCTTGACGAATATATAGATGGGCAAAGAATAGAAGATCATCTCATGGTCGGGGCCCCTGGAATTTACTCGGACGTTCTCGACTATTTACAAGAAATTTCTTAGCGGGATTTTTGCAGAAATTGATTCAGCATATATGCCTTAGGAAAGGTTAGACTAGCAGGGCTTCATCCTTAAGCTCGGCTCCGAACCTCCTGACCACTTCCTCTACAGTGAGGGATTTCTTCTCTTCTCCGTGGATATCAAATTGTACTTTTCCTTCGTGGAGCATGATCATACGGTTTCCGTACCGAATGGCCTGGGGCATGTTGTGGGTGACCATAACAGTGGTAAGGTCATTTTCCTCGACAATTTTTTGTGTAAGATCCATAACCTTCTGCGCTGTTTTAGGATCGAGCGCTGCGGTGTGCTCATCTAAAAGCAGTAACTTGGGAAGAGATAAGGTGACCATAAGCAGGGTCAGGGATTGGCGCTGACCACCAGAAAGGAGACTGACCGTGTCTTTTAACCTGTTTTCCAGTCCGAGCTCCAGCATCTTGAGTATTTCCCGGTAGTGCTCCCGACGCGCCTTTGCCACCCCCCAGCGAAGGCCCCTTCTCTGGCCACGAAGATCTGCCATTGCAAGGTTTTCCTCTATGGTCATGGACGAGGCAGTTCCCGTAAGGGGATTCTGGAAGATTCTTCCGAGATATTTTGAACGTCGGTGCTCTGCAAGTTGCGTAACTCGGGAACCAGATATAAATACCTCACCTTCATCAGGAAAATAAGTGCCGGAAGTGAGATTGAGAAGAGTAGACTTTCCCGCACCATTGCTGCCTATTATAGTGACGAAATCTCCTTTTTTAATATGAAGACTGATCCTATCTATCGCCACCTTTTCATCTACGGTGCCCTTTGCAAAGATCTTTCTTATATCTTCCAGTTTTACCATAGATTCCTCAGATCTTACACTCCTCTCAAGTGAAGCTTACCTTCTTTCCCTTTTTTAAGGGCAGGAATACCGAGTGCCAATATTACCATCACGCCCGTTGCCATCTTTAAATCCGTGGGGGCTAGCCCCATTCTGAGCCCAGCGGATATAATGAACTTGTATATAATAGAGCCCACCACTGCCGCAAGGGTCATCCGCCGCACCGTTTTTTTTCCAAACAGCGCTTCCCCGATGATGATGGAAGCCAGTCCTGCCACTATCATTCCAATACCCATTCCCACATCAGCGAAGCCTTGATCTTGGGAGACAAGTGCGCCGGAAAGGGCCACAAAGGCATTTGAGATCCCAAGCCCTAAAACCGTCATGCTGTCGGTATTTACCCCGAGAGTGCGTATCATTTGCTCATTATCTCCCGTAGCCCGCATAGCAAACCCTATTTGGGTATGTAAAAACATATCTGTAAGAAACTTTATGCATAACGTCACGACAAAAAAGAATGCTATTATTGGAATGAAACGGTTGACATCAAGGTTTTCCAAAGGGGTTAAAAGGGTGTGCACAGTGAGCAACTGTATGTTTGACCGTCCCATTATACGCAAGTTAATCGAATAGAGCATGGTCATCATCAAGATTCCAGCCAGAAGGCTGTTGATCTTTAGTTTTGTGTTGAGAAAACCGGTACAGCAACCAGCGAGAAACCCGATGATAATGGCCATAAGGATGCCGTAAATTGGCGGTACTCCCTCCATTATCAGGCGGGCAACCACTGCCGCGCCTAAGGGAAAACTACCATCAACCGTGAGATCGGGAAAGGCCAGGATCCGAAAGGTAATGACTATTCCCAAAGCCACAAGCCCGTAGGCCAGGCCCTGCTCAAGTGATATTGGAATAGTCCTCAATAAACTACTGAGTAGCATTCATTTACCAGTTAAAAGAGGGGAGAAACATTCTCCCCTCGAATTTAAACTTTCGGATTTACTTGCCCTTTATTACATTACCATTAGCGTCCCAGAGTTTATCCGCAGCCTTTTTGATCAAAGTCGGAGCCAGATTTGCCCCTTGTGCCTTGGCGTGCTTCAGGCTCACCCAAAGGCTATATTCCAATGCAAGCCCGGCAGGGATGTTACCGGGACTTTCGCCTTTCAGTATCCTTGCGGCCTTTTTCCCGGCCGTGTAGCCTACCAGGAAGTAGTCAGGCCCGTACGCAGCAACGCCTCCTCTGGGCACACTATCCCTATCACCGGCAAATAGTGGAATATTGTTCGAGTTGCAGACCTTTACAATGGACTCAAAAGCGGAAACACAGGTATTATCAGAGGTGATATGGATAGCGTCTACCCGGCCTACAAGGCTCTGAGCAGCCTGCATCACCTCGGCACTCGTGGAAACATGGGCTTCAATAAGCTTAAGGCCCATCCCTTCTATGGCCTCTTTCATTTCCTTGATATGGAACGTGACATTTACATCACCAGGGTTATAGATGGTGCCCCATCTCTTTGTGCTGGGTACCAGATCCTGGTACATCTTGCATTGAAGGGTAATAGGCCACCTATCGCTTACACCGGTAACATGAGTACCTGTCTTACCCATTTTGGGCACAATACCGGTTGCCACAGGGTCAGTGACCGAAGAAAAGACAATGGGTATAGTCTTGCTTACCTTTACCTGAGCTTGGGCATTGGGTGTAGAGATTGCATGAACCAGATCGACCTTATCATCTTCGAATTTTCTGGCAATTATTGCACAGGTAGGCTGATCACCCTGTGCATTTTGCCGGTCAATAGTAACGCCTATGCCCTCAATAAATCCTTCTTCTGCCAGGGCGGCCTTGAACCCTTTGGAATCATTATCAAGTGCTGGGTGGGCAACAATCTGGGCTTCGCCGATGCGGATCATCTTAGCTGAAAGCCCGGTGCAAAAAATAAGGCCCAATACCAAAAAAAATGTGAACACAAACATTAACCTTTTCATGATTCTCCCTCCTTTTCGTTAGTTAATAAAACGTTCTCTATGTGCCCATCGCCCTATTGCTAAAGGCCACACCGAGGATGTAATTGGCTACCTCCAGGCCATATAAATTTCTATTGACTATTACCGATATATCTTAGAAGCGTAATACCGATAAGCCCTTTCTGTGGGTGTAACTCCCTCTTTCTTTGAAGCCTTAAAATTTTCTCTGACCCCATACGTGCAAACTTTTTCAGTATGGGACGTAACATTATCCGAACTGGCCTTTTCCCGGTGTATATACTCTTCCATTCCAGCGATCACCCCACCGGTATTATGCATCCAATCCACCTGAAACAGTATGCCCCGTTCATCAAGGATTTTTGCAAGTCTGATCTCATCTTCTTGGTTGGTTGCCTTGAGCTGGTTATTTGCCGCACCAATAATTATAGAGTATTTAAGTGCCTTTATGTTCTTATCATCTATGATACCTCCCATAGCACAAGGAATAAAAATGTCTGCTTCAAAACTGAGTACATCTTTGAGATCAACCTCTTTCACGCAATTAGGAAACCGAGTCACTAATTTGTTTACCGGATCTCGCACAATGTCTGTAATAAATATGGTAGCATCTTCTTTCACAAGGTATTTCTCAACGAGAGGGTAACCAACGGCCCCTACGCCCTGTACCACAATAGTCTTTCCTGCAAGAGTATTGGAGCCAAACTTTAGATCAACTGCCTCCTTTAAGGCCAGATAGATACCATATGCAGTAGGGCCTCCAGTAGGGCCGATTTTGCTGTCAAACCCACCTGCAATGTTTACAGAATATCCTTCTCGTTTTATGACGTCTGCCAGTTCAGGTGAGAAGCCCATATCAGGTCCTGTAAATGATCGAGTTCTATCCAAAGCGTATGCCAGGAAACCTATGGTGTGATAATCATTTAGATCCACTGGAGCACACTGGACAGTGATTTTACTGCCACCAAAAGGGATTTGGGCGCCAGCATTTTTAAAAGACATGGCTCGACTTAAATTCAGGCCGTCAATAATTACATCTATTTCCTCCTCCTCCAGTTCGTGGCGCCGTATTCCACCGCTGCGGATGGCATGATAGCCATTATTGATGCCCAGGGTATTGCTGTGCATGTTGCTGATAAAACGTATATTCTGTTTCTGGTTAAAAAAGCATTCGATGCCTTGATGCTTTCCTTTTTTGATTAAATCCACTACATTATCAAGATGCCCTGTTACATTATATCTCTTAAATAAATCCCAGGTCTCATGGTGTCCGAGATACGCAGTACGTGTAGTCAATGGGTGTTCGTAGGTAAAATTCTGATTATATGTTGACCAATCTGTTTTTTCTTCCCATTCCCTGGCAGCCCGAAAAGTTATAAGGCCACTTTTCCAATGATGATATATGCCTAAGGTAGTAAGATTTTCCCTTTCCAAGGGAAGAAATAAGCTCATTTCCCGTTTCAAATATTCCTTTTTTCAGTATACTTTTTAAATATAAATAAATTAAATACTCAAAGGCTTAATTGTAACTTTAAATTATTATAAGAAAGAAATTGTGGCGTCAAGGAAAAACCTTTTAAGAACACTAGTTAGGTATTTATAAATATTTGGGATTTGCAAATTTTTTCTTGACATATAATTGGCTTTTTCTTATTTTTCGTGTTTTAAAAGAGGAGGATTATCATTAGAAACTGTTTTTTCGTCGAATTATTGTGTCAAGGTAATGCTAACTTTAATTAAGGGAGGGAATATTATGAAGAAAAGGCAGGGTTTTTTGTTTGTGAGTCTGTTAATTTGTGCAGCCATGGTGTTTGGTATGACCTCCGGAGTCATGGCCGGCAATATCAGGATCGGTGTGGCTGCCCCGTATACAGGCAATTTGGCTGCTTACGGTGACAACATCAAGTCCGGCGTTAACATCAAGCTTAAAGAGATCAATGATGCTGGCGGTATTAATGG
>Ga0315534_1000846_pt1 | contig 21523 bp, 16 predicted proteins | sample SalMarSW160240MG_FD_203094 | JGI IMG/M metagenome (GOLD analysis project Ga0315534, IMG submission 203094) | Salt marsh sediment microbial communities from the Plum Island Ecosystem LTER, Massachusetts, United States - Salt Marsh Sediment SW1602-40 ... | reverse complement strand
GTCCATAGTTTAATTTACGTACCGCTGCGGGTCCATGGCCGCGTGATCGGTGTCCTGGGAGTCGATAACCGCAAAGCCGGTCGAGCCCTCGCTCAGGAGGATATAAAGCTTCTAACAGCGATGGCCGATTTTGCCGCCATCGCGATCGAGAATGCCCAGTTGTATAACCACAGCAACGATCAGCGCCGCAAGCTTGAAACGATCCTGACCCAGTCCGAGAGCGGCCTGATCGTCGTGGACAACGAAAATCGAGTGCTGCTGATCAACCCCACGGTGCGGTCGATCTTTCATGTTGAGGGCGACTGTGAGGGCCGTTCTGCGGCCGAAGTTTTCGATGAGCCACGTCTGTTGTCATTACTGCGGGAGGGCGGCGACCTCAACCGGCATGATGAGCTCGCTTTCGAGGATGGGCGGGTGTTCAGTGCAACTCGCACTCCGATTCGCGGCATCGGTCAAACGGTCATCCTCCACGACATCACCCATATGAAAGAGCTTGATCGCGTCAAATCGGAGTTTGTCACCACCGTATCCCATGATCTGCGTTCACCCCTGACGGCGATTCTCGGCTACGTAGAGTTGATCGACCGTGTTGGACCGCTGACCCCGGAACAGGTTGATTTTCTCGACCGCGTTCGTTTAAGTGTTGAGCAAATCACAGACTTAGTTACCGACCTGCTTGATCTGGGCCGGATTGAATCGGGGCTCGATACGTCGAAGGAAGATACGCAGTTGGCAGTCCTGGCCCACTATGCCGTGCAGGGCTTGAAATCTGAGGCTGAGGTCAAGGGTGTCAGGTTGGTCACACGCATCGATTCTGAACTCCCGAAGGTGCACGGTGACCCGATTCGGTTGCGTCAGATGATTGGCAATCTACTCAGCAATGCGATCAAGTACACTCCAACCGGCGGCGAGGTTCGACTGGAATTGAGCGTAGAGGACCAGCAACTTATCCTGCGGATCAGCGATACAGGAATGGGCATCCCCCCTAAAGATCAACCCTTCCTATTCGACAAATTCTTCCGTGCCAGCAATGTACCGATGGATACCAGTGGTACCGGCCTGGGACTCTCGATTGTGAAGTCAATAGTCGAACAACACGCAGGGCGTATCTGGGTCGAGTCCCAGGTTGGCGAGGGAACGACCTTCACGGTTGTCATGCCCAGCCTCACCAGCTAAAGCGTTCGATGAAGAACAAGCGCGGCCCTTTAGGGCCGCGCTTGTTGGTTTAAACGGCGCCTCCGCCGGGGCGGTGAGGGGGGTAACCCGGCGGAGGCCTTCGCCAAAGGAGGAGACAGCGATGAGCGTAGGGGTGCCCCGTCTCTCGTCTCCGAGCGTTATAATACTTGCTCGCGCGCGGGCGGGGTAATGTTGAAGGTCATCGGGGCTGTGTGACTTTCTTCACGAGCAATACCTACATGACAGCCCGGCGTTGTCCAAGGCCATGGGCGGGAGTGCTCAAGATCGATGCAAGGTGGCGGGAATGAAAAAGATCGGGCAAGGCTCCACCAACGTTTGCGCCGACTGAGCGGAGAGCGTGGCGCTGGACGCACCCGCAAAATTACACCAAAACCTGCGGAACCTGACGCAAACCTCGGCCAACCGGTCGTAACTACCTCTGGACCAGCTTTCCTGATTGAGCAGCTCTACACCCACGACTACGAACACGGTGCCTCTCCATTAGGGCAGCTGCTTCACTTTGATTCGAACCTGGCAGCGAGCGTGGCTCAGGATCCTGGGTTGGGTGCAGTCGAAGCTGAGGATCTAATCTTTCTCGATACCGAGACAACCGGTCTAGCAGGAGGCGCCGGGACGCTGGTCTTTCTGGTTGGGTTGGGTCAGTTCACGGCCGGCGGTTTCCAGCTGCGACAATACTTTCTGCGCGATCCGGCTCAGGAACGCGCCATGCTGTTGGCCCTGGGCGAATCGCTTGATCGTGGGGCTGCCTTCGTCACCTTCAACGGCCGCTCCTTCGACCTACCGCTGCTTGACATGCGCTACCAGATCGCCATCCGGCAGGCTGCCGGCTTGACAGCCTGGCCGCATCTTGACCTGCTCTACCCCTCCCGCAGGCTCTGGCGCAGGGCCCTTTCGGATTGCCGGTTAGGCACGCTCGAAAAGGAGGTGCTGGGTGTACGGCGGACGGAGGAGGATGTGCCGGGCGCCCTCATCCCCGGCATGTACCTCGACTATCTGCGCAGTGGAGAAATCCATGACATGGAACGGGTTGTGTACCACAACGCAATCGATATTCTCAGTCTAGTGGCGTTAACCGAGGAAGTGCTCGCCCGCCATCGGGCTGGTGTCATCCCTGATCTCTCCGGCGCAGAAGCGCTGGGAATGGCGCGCTGGCATCAGCAGCATGGAGAGCTCCGTCCAGCAGAAGCAGCCTATCTGGCTGCGATCGAGACTGGCCAGGATGCGCTGCGGCTCGAAGCGCTGCGGCATTTCACTGCGCATTTAAAGCATGAGGATCGACGCTCAGAAGCCCTTACCTACTGGAAACGATGGCACGTTCTCGACCCGGGCGATCCGCAGCCATGCATTGAGCTCGCAAAGTACTACGAATGGCATGATCAAGACCTGAGTCGGGCAGCCGGATGGGCGGAGAAGGCACTGCTGTGCTTGAGCCATTGGCCGCCAGGCTGGCGGACCGACCAGATCTGGAACGAGGTCCAGCACCGACTGGAGCGTATCAACCGCAAACGGACGCCGCAGCCCTCCCAGGGCTCTGAAACGGCAGAATAACCGGCTCGGCCAGGGCCACTAATTTACACGCTCGGGCGTACGAGAACCTCTTCCCGGGGTCAATTGATCCGCCAGGTACGCGGCTTGTAAGCAACCCCTGCCAGATTGGCAAGGGATGCCAGGCTTTCAGCCCGACTCTCTCCTACCGTCTTCAAATGTGCTTCGATCTTGTGTGGGTATTCTCCACCCCAGGGAGTCATGGTTTTAAGGGCGCGGCAGGGATGGAGAATCGATCGCACGCGAACTCTGACGGCGAGGTTGTCCTCCATGAAGGTGCTCGTTTAAAGTTCAATCGTTTGGGGGGCTTGAACGGCGAGAACGTGCCGGTCAGGATTCCAGGCTGCTTTCATCCATCTCTTTGCGAACCGCCTGGTACAGGTGCTCGGCGCGCAGTTCCTGCAGCGTGTAGCACGGTCCACCCAGGCGATCGGCCAGGCTCTGGGCTAATCCCTGGTCAAACGCGGCATGCTCCATGTTGATCACGACCGAGCGAATCTTGGCCTCGCGAATCAGGTCTGCAACAAGCAGAGCTTCTTCCTGTGGGGGTTTCGATCCCATGGAAACATTCCCGGCGCCATCCGTGAGCAGGATCATCAGGGGCAGGACGTCGGAATGCACGACCTGTTCTTTGCGGAAGGTCTCGTACGCCAGGGTCAAGCCGGCCGAGAGCGGTGTCTTCCCTCCGACCGGGATATCGATCAGTGCCCGGCGTGCGAGCTCCACGGAGTTGGTCGGTGGCAGGATGGTCAGGGCGCGGTCCTTCTGGAACACGATCAACCCCACCCGGTCACGCCGCTGATAGGCGTCCGTTAAAAGCGAAAGGATTGCGCCTTTGGTAGCCGACATCCGTTCGGCGACCGCCATCGACCAGGATGCATCGACCACGAACAGCACCAGGTTGGCAGCTTTACGGACACGTACCTTGCGCTGCAGATCCTTGGGTAGGATTGCAAAGGAAACGTTTTTTCGCTGCTCCAGGCGAGAACGCTGGTAGGGTGCGGCGGCGCGAATGGTGGCATCGAAGGCGATGTCGGCTGTTTTTTCGTGGGCTGGTCGTGATTGGATGTAGCGACCGCGCTTGCGGTCCGTGCGGGTTTGAGTCCTGCGGCCGCTTTGCCGGCGGGTAAGTCGGTCGAGCTGGCCTTCGATGCGGCGCGGGATGAAGGATTTGCCGACTTTAACCTTATCGCCGCCTTCCCACCAGCGCGCGTTCAGCGACGGGTCTGCCGTCTGGCGTGTCGGCTCGACCATCCCACGTTCCTCACCGGCTTGTTCTTCCTCATCCGTGGCTAAGCGGGTCTGAGGCCTTTTTTTTTAGCCTGGGTTTCTTCTTCGCCGTCGGCGCTTTCACTCAGTTCTTCGCCGCCCTCAACCTCAGATTGAATTTGCTCGATGCGGGATTGCAGATCGTCGATGTTGACCTCAACCTGTTGGAACGGCCCGCGCCGGATGCGGTGCGGGAGGGCAAGTTCAGCCGCCAACGCGATATCGCGCTGGTTGATCTGATCCCGGCCTTCGAATGCAGCGTGGGCGCGAGCAGCCTTGAGAATGACCAGGTCCGCGCGATGGCCATCGACGTGCATCGATGAGGTGAGGGCAGCGATGGCGAGCAGATCATATTTAGTATAGGAGACGCCCTCAAGCAGCTTGCGGGCGGCTTTGATTTCAGCCGAGAGCTTCTGCTCGCGCTCCATCCACTGCTCACGAAACTCGTCTGGATCGGCTTCGAAAGCCAGGTTGCGTTCCATGATCGCCACCCGGTCCTGGGGGTTCTGCAGGCCGCGAATTTCGACCGAGAGTGCGAAGCGGTCAAGCAGCTGCGGCCGTAGGTCGCCTTCTTCCGGGTTCATGGTGCCGACCAGGATGTAGCGAGCCGGGTGGCTGAAGGAGATGCCCTCGCGCTCGACGATGTTCATGCCCAGCGCGGCCGAATCGAGCAGCAGATCCACGACGTGGTCGTCCAGCAGGTTGACCTCGTCAATGTAGAGCAAGCCCCGGTTGGCCGCCGCCAGTACGCCGGGTTCGAAGTGGCGCTCGCCTTCTTTGATCGCCCGCTCAATATCGAGTGTGCCGACCACCCGGTCTTCGGTGGCTGATACAGGCAGATCGACGAAGGAGGTGTTGCGCAGCTCGACCGGAAGTGTTTCCCCGGCGGCAAGCCGTTCCTTGCATTCAGTGCACAGCTGGGTGGGGTTATGAGGATCGCAGCCGAAGCGGCAGTCTGCAACGACTTCGACCACCGGCAGCAAGGCTGCCAGCGCCCGGGCGGCAGTTGATTTCGCCGTGCCGCGCTCACCCCGGATCAGCACGCCGCCGATGCGGGGATTGACCGCGTTCAGGATCAGCGCCCGCCTCATCCGCTCTTGGCCGACGATTGCAGTGAATGGATATACGACTGCCAATTCAATCTCCTGTCGGGCGGGATTATACACTATCCCCACCGCCATCCAACCCGTTGGTGTTTACAATAGCGGATAAGGCTTTTATAATGCGGTCCAATCTTATCGACGGAGAGCAGATAGTTTATGGAGAGAGAAAACGAGACCATCGGGGAAGAGATTCTGCATGACGCTGAAAACGAGAAGCCAACAGAGCACCCGATGGATGCCCTGCTTGATGCAGAGGCTTACGAACTGGAAACACCACGCCGGGGCGAGATTCGCACCGGTACCATCGCACGTATTACCGAGAACGACATCCTGGTAGACATCGGAGCTAAATCCGAGGGCTTGATCAGCAGCCGCGAGATGGAACAACTCACAGAAGAACAGAAGGCTGAACTGGAGGTTGGTTCCGAGATCAGTGTCTATGTCATCCGCTCCGCAGATCGCGATGGCACGCTGCTGCTCTCTATTTCACGCGCGGAAGAGGAATCCGAGTGGCAGGAAGCGGAAGCGCTACTTGAATCGGAAGAACCCTACGAGGGCATTATTTCTGGCTACAACAAGGGCGGCCTGATTGTGAAATTCGGCCACTTGCGCGGCTTCATCCCTGCCTCCCAGGTGAGCCTGGCCCGGCGGCGACGAGCGGAGGGGGAAACCCCCGACCAGCGCTGGGGTAAGATGGCCAGCGAGCCAATCATCGCCAAGGTAATCGAAGTCGACCGGCGACGCAACCGACTGATCCTTTCCGAACGCGCTGCGGCCCGCGAATCGCGCGATGCGCTCAAGGAACGCCTGATCTCAGAACTCAAACCCGGCGAAGTCCGGACCGGAACCGTGATTAGCCTGGCTGATTTCGGCGCCTTTATCGACATCGGAGGAGCCGACGGGTTGGTGCACATTTCCGAGCTCTCATGGAAGCGTGTTGATCATCCCAAGGATGTGCTCAAGATCGGACAGGAAGTAGAGGTCAAAGTCCTCAATGTCGACGCGGATCGCAAGCGGATCAGCCTGTCGCTGAGAGAACTTGAGGACAATCCTTGGGACGAGATCCTGGCTTCCTTCACCGAAGGACAGCTGGTGGAGGGCACGATCACCAAGCTAACCAAGTTCGGTGCCTTCGCAACCATCAAGGATATCGAGGACTACGAGATAGAAGGCCTGATCCACATATCCGAACTTTCCGATCAGCGCATCGAGCATCCACGCGAAGTCGTGGAAGAAGGTCAGACGCTGGCACTGCGCTTGATCAAGATCGATCGTGAACGCCGGCGGCTGGGCTTGAGCCTCAAGCGCGTTGATTCGGCCGAATTTGCCGATGTCGATTGGCGTGCAGCGATGCAGGAAATGGAAACTGAGGATGAACCAGAGCCGCAGGTTGAGGCCGATGAAATCGAGGACTTCGACGCCGAGCTAGAAGGCGAGATCCCCGATTTACCCTCGGAAGAAGTCGAACTCCAGGAAGAGGAACCCGAAGCTGGAGCGCCAGCAGCGGAAGGTACGCCAGAGAGCGAAGCCGAACTCGAACCAATCACAGACGTAAAAGAAGACGAGAACGTTGAGGATGCCGAGGCCGAAGAGCCGGTGGCCGAGGAAACATCTGTGAGTACAGCTGAACTCGAGCCGGCGGCAGACGCCCATGAAGAAGAAGTGGCTGAGAGTGCCGAAGAGGACGACGAGGCCGCAGGCTGAGACGTCTACCAAGTAAGCTTTACAGACAGATGGAAATCCACCGGGCGTAGGTTCTCTACGCCCGGTTTCGCCATCTATGGGGGAATTAAATCCCACTTTCCCATTCCGGCATGCTTTCTTTGGTAGAATACGAGTCAATCAGGAGGAATTTGGCAAAATGGCTCGGAGGATTAACGGTGGCCGATAAGATGGAGCGCTTTACGCAGCGGGCTCGTCGTGTGTTGAGTCTGGCACACGAGGAGGCCGAGCGTTTGCACCACAATTACATTGGTACAGAGCACCTCCTGCTGGGTTTGATTCGCGAAGAGGGGGGTGTCGCCGGACGTGTGCTGCGGGAACTGGGCCTCGAACCGGCACGTGTGAAAGAAATGGTGGAGCGCTTGACGGGCGTCGGCCGCCACAGCGGTGGCCGCATCGAGCTCGCACCCGCCACCGAGCAGGTGCTGCAGCTGGCGATTGACGAAGCACGACGGATGGGCCATCACTACATCGGCACAGAACATCTCCTGCTTGGCCTGGTCCGACAGGGCGAGGGCGTGGGAGTCGATGTCCTGCGCCGCCTGGGAATTACGCCGGAGCAGGTGCGGCGCCAAACCAGGCGGGTGCTGCAGGAAAGCCCCACCAGGCGTATGGCTCAGAAAGCTGCTCCGAGCCAGACAAAAGAGCAGGCGAAGACACCTCTGGTCGACCAGCTTGCGACCGATCTGACAGAACTGGCAGAAGAGGGCAAGCTTGATCCTGTCATTGGCCGTGAGATGGAGATCGAACGCGTGATCCAGATCCTGGCCCGCCGCACAAAGAACAACCCGGCTTTGATCGGTGAACCAGGGGTCGGTAAAACTGCCATCGTCGAAGGTTTGGCGCAGCGCATTGTCGCTGGAGAGACGCCAGGGCCGTTGATCGGCAAGCGTGTCTTACAGCTTGACGTAGGCTCGCTGGTCGCTGGCACGATGTACCGCGGTCAATTTGAAGAACGCCTGAAGCGAGTGATTGACGAGCTCAAATCCTCCGAGGCAATTCTGTTCATCGATGAGGTGCACATGCTCGTTGGGGCGGGTTCGGCCGGTTCTTCGGTCGATGCCGCCAATATACTCAAGCCGGCACTCTCGCGCGGTGAACTGCAGGTGATCGGCGCCACGACGCTCGATGAGTACCGCAAACACATCGAAAACGACGCTGCACTCGAGCGGCGCTTCCAGCCGGTGATGGTCGAAGAACCATCGATCGAGGAAACGATAGACATCCTGCGTGGTGTACGCCGGCCCTACGAGGAACACCACAAGCTGATGATCACAGATGAGGCCATCCAATCGGCCGCCTACCTCTCAGCCCGTTATGTGACCGACCGCTTCCTGCCGGATAAGGCCATCGATCTCATTGACGAATCAGCCTCCCGGGTTCGCATGTACAAGAGTCCTGAGGCAGTTTCGCTTCGCACGATTATTGGTGAGTTGCGAAAGGTTCGCGAAGCACACGCACTGGCCCTCGAAGAATCGCGTTTCGATGATGCCGAGGAGCTCGTTCAACGCGAGTCCGAGCTGGAAGAGGAACTGGATCAGCTGCGCGGGGCTTGGGATCGCAGTGAAAGCGGACCGAGGGTTACTGAAGACGACATTGCAGAAGTCGTATCGATGTGGACCGGAGTTCCCGTGATGCAGATCGCGGAAGCCGAATCGGCCCGTTTGCTGGAAATGGAAGGCGCGCTGCACGAACGCATTATTGGCCAGGACGAGGCCATCAGCGCGATCTCGAAGGCCGTTCGACGTTCACGGGCTGGTCTGAAAGATCCGAAGCGCCCGATCGGTTCCTTTGTCTTTCTCGGGCCAACCGGCGTCGGGAAGACTGAACTTACAAAAGCCCTGGCGCAGTTCATGTTCGGCTCGGAAGATGCGCTGGTCCAGATCGATATGTCTGAACTGATGGAGCGTCATACCGTAAGCCGCCTGGTTGGCGCTCCCCCCGGGTATGTGGGGTATGAAGATGCCGGCCAGCTGACGGAGGCAATTCGTCGTCGACCTTATTCGATCGTGGTGTTTGATGAAGTCGAGAAGGCACATCCCGAAGCGCACAACATGCTGCTTCAAATCATGGAAGAAGGACAGCTGTCGGATGCGCGCGGGCGCAAAGTCGATTTTCGCAACTCGATTATCGTGATGACTTCCAACGTCGGGGCGGATCTGATCAAACGGCAGACCCAACTGGGCTTCGACCTTCCCAAGGATGCACTTGCAGCGGAACGTCTCGAATACGACGAGATGCACAAGAAGCTCACCGACGCGCTGAAGAAGGTGTTTCGACCGGAATTCCTGAACCGCGTCGATTCGATCATAGTCTTCCATGCGCTCAGCAAGGAACAGATCGCCGAAATCGTTGACCTGGAGTTGAACAAAGTCTCCGAACGCCTCACCGAACACGAGATCTCTCTTGCAGCAACCGATGAAGCGCGCTCGAAGCTGGCCGACCTTGGATATGATCCCGAGATGGGTGCACGCCCACTGCGGCGTGTGATCCAGAACAAGGTCGAGGACAAGCTTTCCGACGAATTGCTGGCCGGGAGATTCAAGGCCGGCGATAACGTCCAGGTCGATGTCGAGGATGACGAGATTGTCTTAAGGCTGGCAAAAACCGAGCCAGAGGACGAATCGCAGGAAATCGTCCCGGCAACCTGAGTCCCATCCCAGGAGACTTTCAGCCCGACATCCACCGGTGTCGGGCTCTTTTTTTCGACCGGCTGCACTGTATAATCCCTTCAGTGGAGGTCGTGTGGCAAAAATCCAGACGCAATACGTCTGCCAGCAGTGCGGGCGAACTGCCCCCAAGGCGCTTGGCCGCTGCCCGCAGTGCGGAGCCTGGAACAGCATGGTCCAGGAGGTCATCGCACCGAGCGCGCGCTCGACGCCAGCTGCTGGCTTACGGGGTGCAACGCATGCAGTTCGATTGAACGAGATTGATGGGGATGCTGCCACCCGCATGCCGCTCCCGATTGCAGAATTTGCCCGGGTGCTCGGCGGAGGCATCGTGCCGGGTTCCGTGACTTTGATCGGCGGTGACCCCGGCATCGGCAAGTCCACCCTGCTGCTTCAGATGGCAGCCCAGATGAGCAAGACCAGGCGGGTTTTATACGTCTCAGGTGAGGAGTCCGAGCCGCAGATCAAGGCTCGCGCCTTAAGACTCGATCCGGGGCCGGAGCTCCCAAACGATCTCTTCATCCTGACCGAAACCGATCTGGAAGCTGTCCTGCTCCAGGCCGAAGAGATTGGACCGGGTTTAATGATTGTCGATTCGATCCAGACGATGCACTCCTCGGATTTCGATTCAAGCTCGGGTTCGATCACACAGGTTCGTGAATGCACTGCCCGCCTGCAGGTACTGGCAAAGAGTTCGGGAATTGCCGTCTTCCTGGTCGGGCATGTCACAAAGGACGGCGCCATCGCCGGTCCGCGCGTAATGGAGCACATCGTTGATACCGTGCTCTACCTGGAAGGCGATCCATACCACGCCTACCGTCTCCTGCGTTCGGTCAAGAATCGATTCGGAGCGACGACCGAGGTCGGCGTTTTCGAGATGGCCTCCGACGGCATGCGTGAGGTTGCCAATCCTTCGGAGGCATTCCTGGCGGAGCGGGTGGTTAACGCTCCTGGTTCGGCAGTGGCGGTGACGATGGAAGGCACCCGCCCGCTGCTAGTCGAGGTGCAGGGTCTCACCAGCCGAAGCAGCTTCGGCAACCCGCGCCGGACGGCGAACGGGGTTGATTTCAACCGCCTGCTGCTGATCGCGGCCGTGCTGACGCGGCGCGTCGGCTTGCGCCTGGATGACCAGGATATCTTCATCAATGTCGTCGGAGGGTTGCGGATTGGCGAGCCGGCGGCCGATCTGGCGATGGCGATGGCGATCAGCTCCTCAATGAAGGACCATCCGCTTCCGGCGGACGTTGTCCTGATTGGTGAGGTTGGTTTGTCAGGCGAGATCCGGGCCGTCGCGCAGATGGAAGCACGGTTGAAGGAAGCAGCGAAGCTCGGGTTCAAACGGGCACTGATACCAAAGCGCGTCCGCACATCCGACGGCCGGGTGAAGGGAATTGAGATCGAACCCGTGCGCTCGATTTTCGACGCGCAACGTTCTCTTTTTAATAAGGCGACTTCGGACGACGGCTGAATTTGTCCACGTGCGCGGCATGCATGACGCGCTATTCGCGTTTTTCCCTACGCTCGGCGCAATTAGCTCCAAACGAAGCACTCGAATCGAAGGTTGATTGAAGCTCGCCCACCGGTCCCAGGCGTGGGTACTCATTTAAGATTTAATGTTTTTCCCGGCCGAGAGTGGACGAATTCTGAGCTCCCCCCTAGATCTGGGGGTTTACCACGAATCACGTCTGCCATATGGTGCAACGCATCCGCACGTTCAAATTGAAATTCCGGCATGATTTCCGTCGAGACGATTGTCCGCTTTAAGATTCACTCGCCTTAAAAGATTCGATCTTTTTAGGTTAACGGCGGGTTAAAGTATTGAAGCTCGGACCGGCTTTTGCTAAAATCCTGCCACCGTGGGTGTACGAGGCACAAAGTAAGAGGAGGAACACCTGCGGGCCCCAAATTGCTGTGGCTGGGGTGGTCGTCCCCTCGACGATCGCAGTTACATCACAGATGTACCTTTGGGTTCGTGCCATGAAAGTCACTGGTATATACCGGACATCAGCTTGATCCGCTGTCACGGGGACCTCGGAGGTTTGTATGAATGCGGAGCGGCACTGGCAGGCAGCACTCGGACAACTTCAAATGGAGATGCCGCGTGCAGCCTATGACACCTGGGTCCGCGACGCAGAATTTCTAACCTACGAAGATGGAACCTTCGCCATCGGTGTAAAAAATGCTTACGCACGAGATTGGCTTCAGGATCGCCTGCTTTCAACCGTAAAACGCATTCTGACCGGCATCATGGGCCGCACCGTCGACGTGCACTTTGTCGTTTGGACCGGCAGCCCGGTTGAGCTGAATCCCGAACCCGAGCCGGTTCTCAACCAACCAGCAAGCGCAGGGGCTTCCGATGAAGCACGGCTCAACCGCCGCTACACATTCGAAACGTTTGTTGTCGGCACCAGTAATCGGTTGGCTCACGCTGCGGCGCAGGCCGTAGCCGAGAGCCCGGCCAAAGCCTACAATCCGCTTTTCCTGTATGGCGGGGTTGGCCTGGGCAAGACCCACCTCCTGCACGCGGTCGGGCAGGCCTGCCTTCAATCCGGCCTGAGCGTGCGCTATGTCTCCTCGGAAGAATTTACCAACGATCTGGTGAACTCGATCCGCACCCACAACACGATCGCCTTTCGCGATCGCTATCGGCGGATTGATGTGCTCCTGATCGACGACATCCAGTTCATCGCCGGAAAAGAATCGACCCAGGAAGAGTTCTTCCATACCTTCAACACCCTGCACGGCGGCGATAAGCAAATTGTGCTTACTTCCGACCGGCCGCCGCGGGCGTTAAACACCCTGGAGGAACGGCTGCGCTCACGCTTCGAATGGGGTCTGACGGCCGATATTCAGGCACCGGATTTTGAGACCCGGCTGGCAATCTTGCGTTCGAAGGCCGAGCGACATGGCCGGCAGGTGCCGGCGGTGATCCTGGAAGATATCGCCCGGCGGGTGCACAGCAATATCCGTGAGCTGGAAGGCGCGCTGACACGAGTGCTGGCCTATGCTGACCTGAGAGGCGAACTGCTGAGCGAGGAGCTGGTCAATACCGCTCTGGCTGATATGCTCGTCCGCACGGGAAGCCTGACCGGAGAGCAGGTGATCGAGGCTGTGGCGGGACGCTTCGGGCTGCAGATCGATCAGCTGCTGGGCCGATCCCGCTCACGCGAAGTGGCGCTGCCACGCCAGATCGCCATGTACCTCATTCGAGAAGAAACAGATACCTCACTGCCAAAGATCGGCGAGATGCTTGGTGGCCGTGATCACACAACCATCCTCTACGGCGCGGAGAAGATTTCAGAACTGATCGAATCCGATGGATCCCTGCGTCGTGATGTGATGGTGATTCGGGAGCAGCTCTACCGAGCGGCGGGTGTCCCCGTCTGACCCCGGTTCGGTCAGGAGATAAAAATCATGACCGCGCCTTGAGGCGCGGTCATTTTGGTCCTGTGTCCTGACCGGCGCGATGGATCGCGCTTCATCGATGAGGGGGCAGCCACTCAGGCCGGGTAGGCGAACACTCCCAGGATCCCCGGCCCGCCGTGAACTGCCAGCGAGGCAACCAGGTCCTCCATCAACAGCTCATCGACCGTGAAGCGAGTCTCCAACTCGTGTTTTACGTTCTCTGCCTCTCCAGCTGCCCGAGCGTGGATAACAGCTGCCCGCAGTGGAAGATCGGGTGCGAACGATTCGGACAGCAGTTGAATCAGGCGTTCCAACGCTTTCGAGCGGGTGCGAATGCTTTCTCCAGCTTCAAGCACGCCATCCTCGAGATAGATAATCGGCTTGACGTTCAGGAGTGAAGCCAGAGCTCCCTGCAGCCGGCCGACCCGCCCGCTCATTTGCAGGTACTTGAGCGTCGCTGGAGTAAGGAATAGTTTGCTGGTTGAGCGGATGTGGTCGAGTCGGCGCAGGATTGCGTCCAGTGGTTGGCCAGCTTCGGCCGCACGGGCTGCCTCGAGCACCATCCAGCCGGTACCGAGCGAAATGCTGGCTGAATCGAAGACGGCCACCTCAGCTTCTGGGACCATCTCCTTCGCCAGCATCGCCGAATCATAGGTCCCGCTCAGTTTGGCCGTGACCGTGATCACCAAGCCGGAGTTTCCCTGCTCGCGCAGCTGCTGATAGTAGTGGGCAAAGGATGGTGGCGGCGGTTGGGAGGAGGTGGGGATGATGCCCATCTCCTCGATCTTGGAATAAAAAAGCCCACGATCGATATTGATGCCTTCCTCGTAGGTTTCTTCCTTGAACTGGATCGCAATTGGCGCAATGCGGATATCGTGTTGCTTGATGAGCTCATCGGAGAGGTTGTTGGTACTGTCGGTTATGATCTTTAACATGGCTGATGCCTCCCTCGGCATTGTAGTCAGGCCAGGTGAAATGTCTTGATGCGATGCTGCGTTTGCTGACCGGATTCAGTCTCCAATTTTAGATGCATTTGACCGCAGATCACAAACGGCTATTCAACCCCTCAGGGAGAGAATTCGGGCGCCTGAAAAGGGGCGTTCCAACTGGGTGATTTGTGAACGTGAACAACTTTCCAGTTCCCCTCCATGCGGACCAGTACACGGCTTTCGTTGTAGCTGATCACACGCACACCGGCTGCGGTTCCTCTCGAGATGAGCATGGTGTAGGAGCAGATGACGGTATCGCCATAGCGCTGCTCGTGATATCCAGCGAGGTCGAAGCGCATCCGGCTTTTATCGCCGGGTGCACCACCGGCAGCCAGCGGGTCCAGCGTGACACCAGCTGTGTCTGGCCTTGACGATTCCTGCATCATGAAGTCGTGAAAGGGCAGGCCGTCGATGCGGTGTGGGGTGACGTACCATTCATATAGGGTCATGTCGGGAGTCGTGCTGGCATGATAGCGGTCAATGTCCCCGGCAAAAATGCTCTCCAGGTGCTGCTCGAGGATGGTCCGGATTTCGCTCATCTCTCATCTCCCTTCTCCGCTGGTGTTATTTCAGTCACAGGAGGCTGACTGGATCGATATCCACGCCCCATCCCTCAGGCAGTGCTTCCGGGATGAACTCGGCTGGATTCGTGCCGCGCAGGATCAAGTGCCAGCGATAGAAGCCGCGCACCCGCCCAAAGAAGCATGGTGCGGGTCCGATCAGGTTGAGTTTCTTGCCGGATTCCTGTGCGCTGGCCTGAAGCCTGGTCGCAAGCCGCGTGGCACCCCGCTCGGCCTGTGTGGAGGAGGTATGGCGGTATACCAGCCGGGCCAGGTGCTGGAACGGCGGGTAAGCTAGCTCCTGTCGCAGCTTCAGCTCCTGCTGGTAGAAGCGTTCGTAATCGTGGCTGGACGCAGCCTGGATCGCGTAGTGCTCCGGCTGGTAGGTCTGCAGGATCACCCTTCCGCCGAGTAATCCACGGCCGGCACGCCCGGCGACCTGGGTCAAGAGCTGGAACGTTCGCTCGGCTGCGCGGAAGTCAGGCAGGTTCAGACCGGTGTCAGCCGAGACGACGCCCACCAACGTCACAAGCGGGATGTCGAGACCTTTGGCGAGCATCTGGGTGCCGATCAGGATGTCCGCCCGATGGGCGGCGAAATGAGCGAGGATGACATCGTGGGCACCCCTGGCCTGCGTTGAGTCGCGGTCCCAGCGCAGTGTGCGTGCGTCCGGGAAGGCGCGTTCAGCCTCGGCCTGAATGCGTTGGGTTCCGGCACCAAAGTGGCGAACACGCCGCCCACCACACTGTGGGCAGACCTCAACCGGAAAGCTGTTATATCCACAGTGATGACAGACCAGGCGGGCGGGATCCCGGTGCAAGGTCAGGCTGCGATCACAGCGCGGGCAGCGCGCCACCCAGCCACAGTCACGGCAGAAAACGTATGTCTCCGAGCCGCGTCGGTTGAGGAACAGGATGGCTTGTTCGCCATTATCCAGCGTGGCTTTGAGCGCTTCGCTTAACGCCCGGCTGAAAATTGACCGGTTGCCAGCTTTCAGCTCGAGGCGCATGTCGACCACCCGCACGGGAGGGAGCTCGATCGAACGCGCTTCGCCGCCGGCGTCCTCGTATCGGTCAGGAATACCCAGCCTGGCGGCCTGTGTCGCCAGGCGGTTGCGATGAGCCATGATGCGCCGGGGAAGCCTGAGCAGCCTGAGATGGCCGCGCTCGGCCTCGTAGCGGGTTGTTATATCAGGGGTCGCGGTACCGAAGATCAAGGTCGCGCCGAGCAATGAGGCAAATTTGCGCGACGCATCACGGGCGTGATAGCGGGGCGGGCGCGTTGCTTCCTTATAAGATTCGTCATGCGATTCATCAAGCACGATCAAGCCGATCGATGGTAGAGGAGCGAAAAGCGCACTACGCGGTCCGACAACCACCCGCAGGTTTCCCAGCCGGCACCTGCGCCAGGTGTCAAAGCGCTCACCTTCGGAGAGGTCCGAATGGATCAAACCCACCTGGCCGGGAAAGCGCGCCACGAAGCGACGGACGGTTTGTGGCGTGAGCGCAATCTCGGGCACGAGCACGATCGCCGATCGGCCGGAGGCGATCGTCTCGGCGACAGCCCGCAGGTAGATTTCGGTCTTGCCAGACCCGGTAACGCCCTGCAGTAGAAACGCGTTGTGCGAGCCGGACCGGAGCGAGGCTTGAATCGGTTCCCAGGCCTGTTCCTGGTCTGAGGTGAGCGGGGGTGGGTCGGTCGGTACGAAGTCCAACTCTTCCAACGGATCGCGCCAGACCTGCGATTCGCTCAGCACAATCAGATCGTGCTCTTCCAGGATGTGCAGGTCACCTAGCGCGCCGCCGGTCTCGGCGTAGAGCCAGGTCACGTCGAGTGGTTCACCCTCCTGGATCAGCATCTCGATCATCGCCTGCCGGCGTTGATCGGCCTGGCTGCCAGAGCGGCCGATCTCCGCAACCAGGCGGCGTGCTTCATCTGGTGTGGTGCTCAGGCGTGCATTGCGGACGGATTTAGGGCGAACGCGCGGCGGGTCAAGCACCGAGCTGCGCTGCAGGACTCCGCCTCGAACCAATGCCTCAGCGGCGGGCTTCCAGCGCCGGCGCGGCAGCGCGTGGGCGAGCTGGCGGCCGCGCAGGTCACCACGCTCGGCGAGCATTGAAAGAATACGGCGCTGGAGATCGGTTTCAGGCTCGAATTCGGGCTGTATAAGGTGGTAAATCGAATCGGCCTGCTGGCTGAGTCCGGGCGGGATCATCAAGGTCAGCGCGTCGATCAGTGCCGCATGATAGACATCTGCTATCCAACGCGCTAACTCGATCTGAGTTTCGGAAAGTAACGGGTACGGATCAACCAGGCTTTCGACCGGTTTTGTCTCGGTGACGGCTGGTTCGGCAGGCAATTGGATGACTACCCCCTGGACCCGGCGTGTACCGAAAGGCACGGTTACCAGCTGGCCAATTGCAATCGCTGAACGCAGATGTGGTGGGACATGATAGTCGAATGTTCCACGCACCGGAGGCAGGTTGACGGCAACCCGGGCGTAGTTCGACAAGGCTTTACTCTGGCGAGTAACTCGTCTGCCGACCCGGTCCGCGTTTCGGCAGCGGCTGAATCGATACGCGTGCGATGCGGAAGCCGTCCATCGCTTCCACGCGCAGCCGTACCCCATCGACCTGAATCGCATCGCCCACCTTGGCCATGCGTTCAAGACGACCGAGGATATAGCCGGCGATCGTGTCGTAATTGGGATCCTGTAGCTTGATATTGAAGTGTTCGTTCACTTCCTCGATCAATGTCAAACCATCGACCAGCGAGGATCCGTCTGCAAGCGGCTGGATATCGGGTTCGTCGTCGAATGGATCGCTGACCTCGCCTACGATCTCCTCCAGCAGGTCCGCCAGCGTGACGATGCCGGCCGTGCCCCCGTATTCATCGAGCACGATGGCGATGTGGCGGTGGTGCATGCGGAAGAGTCGCAGGAGCGAATTGACATGGGCGGTCTCTGGAATGAAGATCGCCTCGCGCATCAAATCGCGCGCCTTAAGCGATTCGGGATTGACGTTGATCTTCAGCAGCAGGTCTTTCAGGTGAACCACTCCCAGGATTTCATCCTGGTTTTCGGCATACACGGGAAATTTGCTGTAGGGATGCTGTGCTGCCAGATCGAGCATCTCCTTCAGGCTGGTGTCCTCGCGCACGGCGGCCATCTCTGTGCGCGGCACCATGACCTGCCGCACGAGAAGTTCGCCGAAATCAAAGACGGCATCGACCATCTCCTGGGCGTCGTTCTCAACCAGGCCCCCTTCGGCGCTGGCGCGCACAAGCATCTTTAATTCCTCGATCGAGTGAACCAGCTCGTGTCCAGCAGCAGGTTCGACGCCTACCAGCCGGAGCAGCGCATTACCTGTTCCATTTAGAAGCCAGATTGCGGGTTTAAAGATCCACTCGGTCCAGACCGTAGGCTGTGCTACGAACAGCGCCGTGCGCTCCGGGTTCTGGAGGGCGACCGATTTTGGCGCCAGCTCCCCAACCACGACATGCAGGAAAGTAATCAGCGCGAAGGCCAGCCCAGCCGAGATACCGTGGGATACTTCCGCCTGCGCAGCGCCGGGGAAGAGGTTTATGATCGGCTCGATGAGAAAGCTCAAGGCCGGCTCGCCGATCCAGCCCAGCCCGAGGCTGGCGAGCGTGATACCAAGCTGCGTGGCGGCGATGAAGCGGTCCGGGTTCTCAATCGCAGTCTGCACCCAGCGGGCGCGTGGATTGCCCTGGCGAACGAGTTCGTGAACTCGCGTGCGGCGCACGCTGACCAGCGCAAATTCAGCTGCGACGAAGAATCCGTTGGCGCCAACCAGGAGTACGACAAAAGCCAATCGCAGAAGCGAGGATGATACGCTGCCTTCCATCAGACCGGCCCGGTTCCTGGGTTACTGGTACGGTAAATCACCGCAGACCCGTACCCGACGACGGAAGTCATGTCACCGGTCACGTCGCCGGAGGTCGCATGCTGGAGCAGGCGGACACGATCGGCGCCGAGCCCGCGTGCTGCCCAGAGTGCTGCGGCTACCGCCCCCCGCCCGCATGCGAACCCGACGCCTTCGGTCTCGGCATCCAGGACCTGCTCGGGTTGAAAACTCTCGATTCGGTGCAGCATCTCATGATCCAATTTCTGCGCAATTTCCTGCGGGTAGAAATGTGAGAGGTCCGAACTGGCAACGATCAGGCTCCGGCCACGTTCGAGCACAGAGGCGAGCGCCTCCCCGACCGCACGTACAACCCGTTTGCTCTGGTCGCGCAGCATCAGTGGCAGCAGTCGAAATTCGGACCGGAGCGCCCGCTGCAGGAATGGAAGCTCGATCTCCAGCGCGTGTTCCTGGTCCCTGACAATCTGCTGAACATCGATCTGATCCACCAGGCGCAGCTGGCGTTCAAAACTCGCCTGCCGTTCATGATCGATGCTTATTTCACCGAGTGGGGTCGCGTAGGCGCTATGCCCGCTCGTCAGGACCTGGCCGGGAGCAAGGGCGTGCAGCGGTGAGAGTATGGCCACTATATCGGGCTGCAGCTCACGGATCAGTGCAAAGGCATATGCCGCGACCTGGCCGGAGTAGCGGTGGCCGGCGTGCGGCACGATCAAACCGACGATCTCACCTTCGACTGGAGCTGTTCCGGCAGCGTTTTCGAGGAAGCGATCGATTGACTCGGCAAGTCTGCGCGAATCGCCCGGGTACCAGGTTCCTGCGATCGGTGAGGGGCGGACATTTCTTGGGACAAGCTTTTCTGACACAGCAACGGCATTGTAGCACAAAGCGTAACCTGCGTTCATCCGCGGTACGGGACGGCTCATCCGGCCTCTTGACACCAGAACACATGTTCGAGTAATATTAGAACACTCGTTCTATATGCCGCGACGGGTTATGGAGGTGTTGTGATGGAAAGGGCGTTCTATTCAGAGGCGATGTTCGATCAGCAGGCCGATCAAATTGAATCGGCGTTGACGCGCCTGGCACTGCCGGCCAGGGTGGATGGCGGCGTGGTTCGAGAGAACCATGTGCGCTACCATCTGACGCCGGCAGTTGGCACGCAGCCGCTGGAGGTGGTGGAGCTGGCGGAGGATGTCGCCCAGGAAATCGGGGTGAAGGACGTGCGCGTGCTGCGCGAGGCGGGCGAGCTGGCGATCGAAGTGCCGCTCGAGCGCGCCAGTGGATTGGGGCTGCTGCCGCTGGTCCATGCTCTGCCACGTATGCAGCCGCTTTCGGCCGTGGTGGGCATGAGCCGCAGCGGGCAGCCGCTGCTGCTCGAACTAGAACAGACCGCATCGTGGCACGTGCTGATTCGGGCCGGGGCCGGGATGGGCAAGTCGGAGCTGCTGCGCACGCTCAGTACTTCATTGGCCCTGGCCAGCCGTCCAGCGCAGGTTGGTTTTCTGGGAATTGACCTGAGCGGCCGCGAGCTAACGCACCTTGATTCTCTACCGCATACGCTGACCGATGTTGCCACCAACGCCGAGTACGCTGAGGAGCTCCTGCAGTGGTTGGTCGAGGAGATGGAGCGGCGAATGCGGGCCGGCATCTATCTACCGCACCTGGTGCTCTTTGTCGACGACATGGACCGGTTGCGTGATCGGCTCGGCGCAAAGCTGGATCAGCTGCTGGAATCGATCCTTGTTGATGGCCCACGTTCCGCAATCCACCTCTTTGCAGCAGCACGTGAGGCGGTCGCTGGAAGAGGACTGCTCGCGCGAGCGTCCACGAGCGCCGCGTGGATCGAAGGATACACGGAGGAACGGCGGGGCAGTTTCCATATTCGCTGTGGAGCGGAATCCGTCCAGGCCGACGCGGCCTGGATGAGCGCCAGCGAGCTTGATTCGGCGGTCCGCCTTGTCCGGTCTGGATTGCGTTAGGTCGGGTATGAGAAAGGTGTCGAAGCAGGATGGGATCGGTAAGGGCTGAAGAGCGAATTCGCGTCCACCGCACCGTGATGGGTGCAATACCGCAGGAATTCACCTGGCGCGGACGACGCTATAGTGTGCAGCATATCGAGCATACCTCTCCGAGGGCGCACGAACGCAGCATGCCAGGGCTGCGCAAGGAGTTCTATGTGCTGCAGACGAAACAAGGTTTGAAGTGCCGCATCTCGCATGAGCTTGAACGCGGAGTCTGGCGTCTGGAGCAGATGCTTGGTGCAGGAGGTTGAGCAAGATGAAAGTCGGGATGCTCTGGTTCGATGAGGATCAAACGCGTTCGCTGGCTGCGCGTATCAGCCGGGCGGCCGAGTATTACCAGCGGAAGTACGGTGCAAGGCCGAACCTGTGCATGGTCCATCCACTGACGATGGAGCAGGAGGAGCAGGCCGCTCAGGAAGGGTTAAGGGTCTGTTCGAGCAACGCGGTTCTGCCAAACTACTTCTGGCTCGGTGTTGAGGATCGAGGCTTTCAGACTGCGTAGGGGCAGACGGGACCTATCAAAGGCAGGCAGCTTATCAATGCGTCGGGCGGTGAAACGATATTCATTCAAGTGCGCGGTGCATCCGCAATCAATGGGCTGTAGCCAGGCATAAGGCAGTCGAAGGGGGCGGCTGCCTTTGCTTCAGGCCAGGGTGAGCGCGCCGATCAAGCTGTCCAGAGCGACATTCAAGTCAGCTTGGCTTGACTTGACATCCAAATCGATGCGCAGCAATTCATGATAGATGCGGTCGAGATCGGAAGGAGAGAAAGTCCTGGCCTGGTTTAAAATCCGCTGGACGATAAATGGCGGTAACGAAAGCACCTGCGCTGGGTCTGTGCCGAGATCAAGGGCTTCCCGGGCGAGGATCAACAGCCGGAACTGGCGGATAATCATCGCGAAGGCATAGCGCACATCCGAGTCCTGCAGCACGCGCGCAAGATGGAGCTGTGCTGACTGAGCCTGGCGTTCGCCGAGAGCATCCACAAAATCGAAGATGTTCCCCTCGCCACGGAAAGGGGTCAACTCTTCAACATCAGCGGCTGATACCGGTCGCTGCCGGTCAACGTAATCAAGCAGCTTTCGAATCTCTTGATCCGCAAGGTAAGGATCCTCCGCGACCCAATTACCGAGCAGTTGACCTGCCTCGAGTTCAAAAAA